>ERZ795053.538-NODE-538-length-48661-cov-8.692198_pt1 | contig 48661 bp, 48 predicted proteins | sample MGYA00375137_ERZ795053 | MGnify/ENA primary metagenome ERZ795053 (study PRJEB30182, sample SAMN05720284) | activated sludge metagenome | isolation source: Anaerobic digester | place: Hong Kong | collected 2014-12-17 ...
AAAGATAAGTTAATTCGATAGGGGTGAGCACGTAAATGAGTATTAGACCTGAAGAGATTAGCGCCATCCTGAAAGAGCAGATAGAGCGCTACCAATCCGAGGTCGAAGTCAGCAATGTCGGCTCAGTCATCTATGTGGGTGACGGTATTGCTCGAGTCTACGGATTACAGGGAGCTATGGCTGGCGAATTGTTGGAATTCACAGGCGGAACCTTCGGAATGGTTCTGAACCTGGAAGAAGATAATGTTGGTGCGGTTCTTTTGGGACCTTATTATCATATTAAAGAAGGCGACATCGTAAAAGCCACTGGAAGAATCATGGAAGTTCCGACGGGCAATGCCATGCTGGGCAGGGTTGTTAATGCATTGGGACAACCTATCGACGGCAAAGGACCTATCAATACAGACAAGTTCCGGCCTGTTGAGCGTGTTGCACCGGGTGTTGTTACCCGTGCGCCAGTTAACGTACCTATGCAAACCGGCTTGAAAGCAATTGACTCCATGGTCCCGATCGGCAGAGGCCAGCGTGAGTTAATCATCGGTGACCGCCAAGTTGGCAAGACTGCCATTGCGATTGATGCCATCATCAACCAGAGAACCAAAAAAGATATGATTTGTATTTATGTAGGGATTGGCCAGAAACAATCCACGATTGCCGGTATAGCAAGTAAACTTGAAGAAATGGGTGCCATGGACTATACCATCATCGTCGCGGCAACGGCTTCCGAACCTGCTCCGCTGCTTTACATTGCCCCCTACGCTGGGGTTGCCATGGCAGAAGAGTTTATGGAAAGCGAAAAAGCCGATGTTTTGATTATTTACGATGATCTGTCCAAGCATGCAGTTGCGTATCGTGAAATGTCACTGTTGCTCAGACGTCCGCCCGGACGTGAAGCCTATCCCGGAGACGTTTTCTATCTCCATTCCCGTTTGCTGGAAAGAGCCTGCAAACTTAATGAAAACTATGGTGGCGGTTCAATTACGGCTCTGCCGATTATTGAAACCCAGGCCGGTGACGTATCCGCGTATATTCCGACCAATGTTATTTCCATTACTGACGGCCAGATCTATCTGGAAACCGACCTTTTCTACGCTGGTCAACGTCCAGCCATCAACGCCGGTCTATCCGTCAGCCGCGTAGGTGGTAGCGCCCAGACCAAGGCGATGAAATCAGTTGCCGGGCAGTTACGTTTGGATTTGGCGCAGTTCCGTGAACTGGCTGCCTTTGCCCAGTTCGGTTCCGACCTGGATAAAGCGACGCTGGCCAGACTGACTCGTGGTGAAAGAGTAACCGAAGTTCTGAAACAAGGCCAATATGTACCAATGGCCACAGAAGAACAGGTAATTATGATTTTTGCGGGGGTCAACGGTTATCTCGATGATATGCCCAAGAACAAGGTTCAGGAGTTTGAAACGGACTTCCTCAAATTCATGCGCAGTACTTATGCTGATGTTCTGGCTACGATACGTGACGCCGGTAAACTTGATGATGCAACGCAAGACAAATTGGTAAAAGGCATACAAGAATTCAAGTCTACCTTCGCAGTTTAGGTGGTGAGTGTAAATGGCAGGTGCAGGAGTAAGAGAATTTAAGCGAAGAATCCGCAGCGTCAAGAACACTCAACAGATTACCAAAGCGATGAAAATGGTTGCTGCCGCTAAATTGCGCAAGGCCCAGGAACAGGCTGAACAATCCAGGCCTTATACCGAAACCTTGCAGGGAACCTTGGCCAGATTGGCTTCTTTGGCAACCGATGTTCAGCATCCTTTGCTGGTGACCCGTGATGAAGTTCGCAAGGTTGGCTATATTGTCATCACTGCTGACCGGGGTCTATGCGGAGGGTACAATACCAACATCATCAAAGTCGCCAATGATGCCATGGCAACGGACGAGAGAAAAGTTGAAAATGCGGTTATTGCAGTGGGCAGAAAAGCCCGCGACTTCTATCGCAAGCGCAAGGGATTGGAAGCGGAATATACCAATTTGGGAGACACAATCAGTTATACGGATGCCAGGGAAATTGCTGAATATATTATCAACGCTTATGAGAATGAAGAGCTTGATGAGGTGTATCTGGTTTATGCCAGATTTGTAAATGTACTGCGGCAGATTCCTACAGTAGCTAAGCTGTTGCCGATTGAGAAACTTGACGCAGCCGAAGAAACAGTGGAAAAATATGTGGAATACATTTATGAGCCCAGTGCCGAACTCATCCTTTTGACTTTGCTGCCCAGATATGTAGGCAGTCAGATATACCATGCCATGCTGGAGGGAAAAGCCAGCGAACACGGCGCCCGAATGACAGCCATGGGCAACGCTACCCAGAATGCAGGAGAAATCATTGATTCTTTGACCCTGCAGATGAACAAAGTCAGACAGGCGGCCATAACCGACGAAATACTTGATATTGTTGGAGGCGCCGAAGCTCTCAATAAAGGAGGAAAGTAGAGAATGGCGAATGTAACCTATGGAGAGGTAACTCAGGTCATCGGCGCGGTTGTGGACGTCAGGTTCAAACCGGGTGAGTTACCGGATCTAATGAACGCTATTACCATAAAATCAGAAGACCAGGATAGCAGCGCCAGGGTCATAGCTGACCTCGATGTTACCCTCGAGGCCATGCAATTGTTGGGCAACGACACCGTTCGCTGCGTTGCTTTGAGTCCTACTGACGGAATCATGAGAGGCATGAAGGCTACCAATACCGCTGCCGCCATTAAGATTCCCGTCGGCGACGGATGCCTGGGCCGGATTCTGAATGTTTTGGGCAGAGAGGTAGATAACGCTGGTCCGGTGAATGCTTCGGAATATTGGGAAATTCACCGTAATCCCCCGCCACTTACTGATCAGTTGCCGGCTACAACCATGTTGGAAACCGGTATTAAAGTTGCCGACCTGATTTGCCCCTATGCTAAGGGAGGAAAAATTGGTCTGTTCGGTGGGGCCGGAGTTGGCAAGACCGTTATCATTCAAGAATTAATCAGAAATATTGCTTACGAGCATGGTGGATATTCCGTATTCACCGGTGTGGGTGAGCGTTCCCGTGAAGGCAATGACCTTTGGGGTGAAATGACCGAGTCCGGCGTTATTGACAAATGCGCCTTGATTTTTGGTCAGATGAATGAGCCGCCGGGCGCCCGCCTGCGGGTTGCTTTGACTGGTCTGACGGTTGCGGAGTATTTCCGTGATGTTGGCGGACAAGACGTGCTGATATTTATTGACAATATATTCCGTTTCGCCCAGGCAGGCAATGAAGTGTCCGCGCTGTTAGGACGTATGCCGTCCGCCGTTGGTTACCAGCCTACCCTGGCAACGGATATGGGTCTCTTACAGGAACGTATTACCTCGACCCGCAAAGGTTCCATCACTTCCGCCCAAGCGGTTTATGTACCGGCCGACGACTTGACTGACCCGGCACCGGCGACGACCTTTGCTCACTTGGACGCAACCACGACGCTGTCTCGTGCCATTTCCGAGTTGGGGATTTATCCGGCGGTTGATCCTCTGGATTCCACCTCCCGGATCCTTGATCCGCAGATTGTTGGTCCCAAGCATTACAATGCGGCCCGCGGCGTACAGCAGATTCTGCAAAGATACAAAGAATTGCAGGACATTATCGCCATTCTGGGTATGGATGAATTGTCTGATGAAGACAAACTGATCGTGGCCCGTGCCAGAAAGATTCAACGTTATCTGTCCCAGCCCTTCCACGTTGCGGAACAGTTTACGGGCAGACCGGGTATCTATGTACCGGTTGCCGAGACGGTTGAATCGTTTACCCAGGTGCTGGCAGGCAAACATGATGCACTGTCTGAAGAAGCATTCTACATGATGGGAAATATTGATACGGTATTGGCAAATGCAAAAAGATTGGAGGGGTAGTCTGTGGCAGACAACACCTTCATGGTTGAAATTGTTACACCGGAGCAGATTCTCTTTAAAGATGAAGTTCAATTTCTGGTGGTTCCGGAACTTAATGGTGAGCTGGGTATATTGAAAAACCATGCTCCCATGATAGCAGCACTGGATGTTGGCGTGATGAGATATACTGATCCGGCAGGCAAAGTAAAAAAAATAGCCTTAAGCGGCGGATTTATGGAAGTTATCTATAATGAAGTCCGTGTCTTGGCTGAAACGGCTGAACAGGGATCGGAGATCGATATTCTAAGAGCCAAGGCCGCCAAAGAAAGAGCGGAAAAAAGGCTGCAGGCAATTAACGAGAATATCAACCATGCACGAGCCGAAATGGCATTAAGAAGAGCCGTTACAAGGCTCAAAGCAGCAGATGCTCTTTTAAAAGAATAAAATCTGGTTACCAAAGCCGGAAGGATGATTTACCTTCCGGCTTTGGATTATAAACCGATTGGCACACGGCCAAATTCGTAATATACTATAATTAAATTTATCACAAAACGTAATATTGCGTGTTGTGCATTACTGTGCTGAATATGGCATTTAAAAGAGGTTATTGGCTGTGGACAAATTGATGTTACTTAAGGCATTGGTTATTGCCATAACTGTATATTATCTGATGAAAGGCATTCTTTATCTGGTTCTTTGGCAGGTATTGTCGAAAGCGGAGGAGAACGGTAAGGTGAGAGCTGCCAAAGCCCGCAGTATTATTATGGAACAACGGCGCAAAAGAGATGAAAGAGAAGCGCAACTGGCGCAGGAAAGGAAGGAAAAGAGACTCTATTAAGTTCCTGCCGGCACTCTTATGGAATTGGCGCCGGGAGCAATTTTCCAGAATGGGTGGTTTATATGGGAGATTTACAAATTAAATTTTTAATTTTAATCGTATTGGTATTTTTAATCACCGCCGGCTTTTGTATATTGATCTGGCAGCAGACCAAAAAGTTTGAGAAAAAGGCCTTGCTAGCCAAACAACGGCAAAAGGAATATGAAAAGGAACTGCGTCTAAAGATCCAGGAAGAAAAAAGAGCGCAAAAGGAAAAAGCAGCGGTAACATCATCGCAAGAACCGGAGAATTGATTTTCTAAGCGGGTGATACTTGCACAAGAACGGACGAATTAACTGTCATAAAGTCAAACCTAAATCAAATGAGTAAACGAAAGGGCGAAACAAGCGGAGAAGCCTGATGAATGAACGTACCGAACGTTCATTCATCAGGCTTCCCGTTATTTTAGAAGCAGTTCGCTTCATGCAGTATTGTTGACCTCGTCAGTTGTTATCGGGGTACATTAGAGGATGATATTTCTCCTTGCCCGGCATAACCGGAGAATATTCCCCGGCAAATGTGTCAACAATTTGGGTAGATCACAACGGGTAAGGGGAAGGGCAAATGAGAAAATTATTTATTTATATTTTTGTATTTATTTTACTATGTTATGTAATTGAAACAGAAATTAAACATTCAATTGCTGAACCAATTGATCATGGTTCGCCATATTGTCTATCTTTTACATCAATCGGTGCAATTTTGCTCGAATCCAGATTGGATTGTTGGGCAAAAATAAAAACAGCCAATCATTTTCAGGAACTGGATGCCGAATTAATCATGATATTGCAATTATTGGATCTGCCTTTTCAAAGATCAGCAATTATGCATGAACAGCAAACAGATTATATATCATTATTTTACCATGCAACCAAGAACCAAACGGATTACTTTATTCGCCTTCAAACCGAAAGTCAAAACACTTATTTCCTTTTAACAGCCATTTCTTCCCAAGATGATCTTGCTTTACACCAGGATGAAAAAAGATTAAAAGAACGCTATCAAAGCCAGTCTTATTTTCAATACAAAGGAATGATGAATGAACGACCCGATCAGGCTGAACGACGTCAAATGCTGCAGGTTGTATGTCAAAGTTTGCAGGCTCGGGCAATCGATCATTATAGTGCGCAAAACATGGATTGTATGGCAGCCTTTAGTCCTTTATTACGGGAAAATTATGATCAAGTTAAGCTGGCCGGAGAAAACTACAATCTGCAAGCGGCCATCCGCAATGACAGTGTTTTAAACCAGAGTTATATTTATTTAGGTGTTCCGTTGCTGCTAAATGATTACTAGGGAGGTGGTGATTGAAAATTGGAAATGTATATTCAAGGAAGAACAAGACTAAAGGGCGAGGTGGAAATCAGTACATCAAAAAATGCCATTTTGCCAATTATTGCCGCAACTGTTTTGACGGATGAAAAAGTGGTTCTGAAAAGAGTTCCCCGGATCAAAGACGTTGATACAATCTGTCAAATTTTGCAGCAACTTGGTAAAGAAATTCAAGTAAAAGAGGATTATTTAGTTTTTAACAGTCGTGTGCTGCAAACAACACCCCCTTATGATTTGGTAAGACAAATGCGGGCTTCATTTCTGCTCATGGGGGCATTGCTTTCCAGATGTGGAAAAGTAAGAGTTTCTCTGCCTGGTGGTTGTGCCATCGGTAATCGCCCTATTGATTTGCATTTAAAGGGATTTGCAGCAATGGGAGCAGAAATAAAATTTAATGGTGGAGACGTTATTGCCAAAGCCAATAAATTAATGGGAAATCATATCTATCTTGATTTTCCCAGTGTGGGGGCCACTGAAAATATAATGATGGCTGCATCTTTGGCGGATGGAACAACTTGGATTGAAAATGCTGCCTTGGAACCGGAAATCGTAGATTTGGCCAATTTTATCAACATGATGGGCGGCCATGTAAGTGGAGCGGGGACAAATGTGATTAAGATTCAAGGGGTTGAATTGCTTTCCGGTACTGAGTATACACCTATACCGGATCGTATTGAAGCAGGTACTTATTTAATCGCTGTGGCAGCTACAGCCGGAGAAGCAGTCATTAAAAATGTTATTCCTGAACATTTAAAATCAATAACAGCTAAATTGGAAGAAAGCGGTGCGGTCATTGAAGAAAGCAATTATGCCATTCAAATCAAAAGAGAAGGCAAAATTAAACCGGTTTATATTAAAACTTTGCCTTATCCGGGATTTCCAACCGATATGCAGGCGCAAATCATGGCTTATTTAAGCTTTGCGAACGGAACCAGTGTGATTAGCGAGTCAGTTTTTGAGAACCGTTTTATGCATGTTCAAGAACTGCTAAGGATGGGAGCCGATATCAGAACGGAAGGAAAATCAGCCATTATCAGAGGCGTCAAAGAGTTGACTGGTGCCCGTGTCAGAGCCAGTGATTTAAGAGCTGGTGCAGCATTGATTATAGCCGGGTTAAGTGCCCAGGGAAAAACCATTGTTACTGAGAACGAGCATGTTGAACGGGGTTATGAGGATATTGACAAAAAGCTAAAGCAAATGGGTGCTCAGATTTATTTAAACTAGGCAGAAGGATAAAACGGTGTCTGACAGGGACTGTCAAGATCACCGTTTTATTCATGCGAAATTTTGTAGAGGCATTTAACAGGGGTACTTAACCCGAAGTTAAGGTCGGCAATTCCACTTCCCCACGATTGTTAATATCAATCAAACAACCACGAAGTTGGATTTCATCATAGTTGCTGCCAGGATTCACGCAGATGGTTCGGCCGATTTTACAGATTCCCCGACTGGGATGAACATGACCGTGCAAACTTAACAAAGGCTGGTATTTTTTTATAGCTTCAGCCACAGCGGTGCTGCCTACTGGGCCGGTAGCCAGGGAATCACCATCCAAAATGGGATTCAAATCTTCATCATAAAGCGTATCTTGATCCAGATCAGTGTCCCGGGGGGGAACATGAATATTAAATATACATTTATTCATGTTTTTCACCTGGGAAGCCAATTTTTCAATTTTTTGGGCCAACTCTTCTTCGCTGACATCACGGGGATATTTGAAAATGGTTGGATGTCCATGGCTTAAAGACAGTATTTCGTATCCTTTTATTTCTACTATTTTATCATCCCCGTTTTGTACATATTGCATTTTATTCAGATAGTCATCAATATAAAATGGATCGTCATTGCCGGGTATTACTACACAGGGAATGCCGTTCTTTTTAAAGCGCTCATCCATCAGCTTGGCCCATTCTTCGATTTGCTTGATCTGCAGTTCTTTAGTAATTCGTTCTACGCCGCTTTCATCAATTTGGTCGATCTCCTGTTCACTCAAGATAATCCAGTAAAAACCTGCATCCCGGAGTGTCTTTTGCAGGTCCGGCAGTTCTCCTTCATTTTTGATTTTAACCGTTGAGCCGTAATATGTGGCTTCATAGTAACCTTCCTTGGTTTTAATAATCGGCACGACTGCTTTGCCAACAAAATCTCCGCCATAGATTACCAGATCTGCCTTGTAAAATGGTCCGGCGTTGGTAAACTTGCGAAAAGTACTTTCTGCTGCATGAGCATCACTTGCGTAAAAAATTTTCATGGTAAACGCTTCACCCCTTTTCTATTCTTATTTAGTCAGCCGGTATTTCTAAAAATTGAATGTCTATGTTTATCCCTTGTTTTGCATAGGAAGCTTTTGACAGATAGTAAATAATGATAGGCAAAACCAGCAGGATAATTGACATTACGATCATGGTATAGGGCATGTCTCCTTTAAAGAAGGGAATAAGGAGATAGGCGCAGATGGAAACACTGATGATCGTTGTCAAAATACCTAACCAGGAAACGACGGGAAGACCCATGAATCTTCCCCGGACTACGGGTGGAGCTGATTCAAACAACAGTTTGCGGCGATAAGGGAATACGATGCCGGCAATACCGAGCAGAATCCAAGCCAGGAACCAGGTGAAAATCGTGTAGCCGATATAAGCGGTCCAGGCTGGCAAATAAACGTCCAGCAACAAGAAGATTTCTGCGACAGCCAGGGCTATGGTAGAAGCAATCACCGGGGAACCGGATTTGGGATCAATTTGGGAAGTTTTGGCCGGAACCAGACGATCAAATCCCCAGGCATATATATTACGGGTTGGGCCAAAGCTCATACCGGCACAGGAACCGAAAGTGGCCATAAAAAAGGCAATGGCGATCAGGAAAATAAAGAGAGGACTCTGGGTCAGAATACCCAGTAATATCGTTGCAAAAGGTTCATAAGCGCCAAAGGGATAAGCCGCATTGCCAGTCCCTGACAGGTACATCAAGGCATTGGTCCATAAGTTACCAAAGATTTTGTAGCTTAATCCATAGAATATTGCCCAGGCGCTCATTAAAATAACCAACGAACCAAACATGGCCAATAACTGAGACTTCTGTACACTGCGAACTTCTCCGGCCAGATTGGCGCCGAATGTAGCCCCCAAAGTGTTAAGTATAATGTATGTTGAACCGGCCATTATAGTAGCACCAAAGAGAAATTTATTGGGATGTCCGGCTTGCACGGCCAGAGGTATAACATCGTTGTAATTTAAACCGCTCAAGCGGGTGAAATTGGCAGCAAAAGTCCCGGGATCAGCCATTAAGGCAGCTACAATGAAGGTTAGAGCCCCAACCCCGGTGCCAATCAAGGCCATCCAGGACATTTTCATCATGGCCCGACTGCCTTTGTAGAAAACCATCCAGATAATAAAGATCATTATCGTGCCGAGTATTGCCCGGATATGAGGCGTATTTAAAAAAGATGCCCATTGCATCCACATTTGATTCCCACTGACAATACCCATGGAAGCGAAAAACTCAACCAAAGCATATTTTAATGCCCAATCTGAACATACCCCCGTCCAAGAGATGGCTGTAAAGGAAATCATGAAACTGGACATTAAGCCCAGTGATGGATGCAGGATTCGACTGATATAGATGTATTCACCGCCTTGTCGAGGCATGGCTACTGAAAGCAGCCAGTACAGTCCGGCGATGACAAACATTTGTGAAACCGTCAAAATCGCCCAGGACATATGTGCACCGGGATAAAGAAACGGGGCCCACATCAAATAGACGAGTGCGTACATGAGTCCCGGGTTAACGGTGGAATAAACCAGCGTGTCATAAGGGCTGATTTGTCGAGTAAAACCTACGGCACTTTGTTGAAAAAGTTCCAAACCTCTTGCCAAGTGGCATCCCTCCTCGTTTTTATAAATCATGAATAACATCCAGGGAAAGTTTATTTTTTCCCGAGCCTACTCTGCATCGTCGCTGATTCGGTACATAATACTGTCTTCCCAACCGGTTACGACTCTCACATAACCCAGTAATTCCTGATCCAAGCTCGGATCGCCGGTGTCAACCAGCAACGGGTGGGGTTGCAGGGCTACCAGTTTGTCACGGCTGGCAACTACCGTAAGATTGTCTTTACCCACCAGACGAATAATCCGGGGGCTGATCTGCTGGTTGCCGCGGCCCAAAATATGGCCCTGTCCGCCAATCGCGGTGACGATAATGCGGGCCTTGCCGTGTTGATTGATCAGGTCAAAGAGCTGGTTTTCATTGACATCCCTGGCTATCAGCTTTCGATCAAAAATCACATCGACTCCCAAAAGGGTGTTGGGAAGCCCTAATCTTTCCATAATACTGCGGGTAGTGGTGCCGGGGCCGATCACATAGAGCGTATCCGCATCCATTCCGGCAATGATTTCAGCAGCCATACCCTCAACTTCTGCCTGTTCAGAACGGGCACCCGATTTCACGCTTTGCACCCTGCGTTCCACCGGCACTTTCAAATACCCATACAGTCTGGCACTGACACGCCCTTGCCGAAAGGCTTCTTCGTCGATATCCATTACTTCCGCTTCGCGCAGATTGACCACCTTGCCTTGTAAATAAAGACTGGCCACTTCACCGGCACTATGGGGGTTGATTGCATACACTGCCGAATGGATCTTTACGCCGGCAGGAATGCCCAGTACCGGGATGCTGCTTCCAATAGCGCTGAATATATTGCGTGCGGTGCCGTCCCCACCGGCAAAAAGGATCAAATCAATGCCTCGTTCTGTCATCTTCTGAGCGGCTTTCATGGTATCCTCCGGACAAGTTTCATTACTTGTGATCGATCCGATGATTTCAGGTTCCAGACCGGCTTGACGACACTCATTCGCCCCCATCTCATCTGGATATGCCAAAACATGAATATCATTTTTAATTTTGGCAATGATATGCAATGCTTCCTGGGCACGTCGTGGAGCATCAGATTTGGCTCCCATTTCACGGGCCTTTTTTAAAATTTCTAGACCATCACTGCCCTTTAAACCAACTTTTCCACCAATACCAGCAATCGGATTAACAATTACTCCCAGCGTTTTCACCCTATTATCACCGCTCTTTTACTTAATTCCATCTCCGTCCAAAGACGGAGATGGGTTTTTATACTTCTACGGTTTAGCTTTTTTCTTTAAATATTGCCGCCACGTAACCGCAATTAAATCGGCATCATCGATTGCCTCATGGGTAGGTCGGTGAGAAGCAGCTTTATGGGGGGACCGCTTGACGAAATCGGGATCTTCGTAGGCTTCCTTGGAAATCTGCCTGAGCACTTCCACATATTCATCCAGATCTTCTTTATTGTAAGAATCACAAGGTTCCAGCGTGAAAGGCTCGGGAACGACCCAGGGATGATGAGAGGTCCAGTAATGTTCAATGCCGAAGTCAACGATTCGTTTATTCACATCGTCAGTTCCAACGCCCGTATCTTGTTTAAGTTTTTCCCAGGAATAACGTACTTGTTCCAGGCGACGTTTGCCTTTGGCATACCAGATAACCACACCTGGGATTTCTGCGATTTTTTTCATGAAGTACTGATTGTTTAAAACCGAGCAAATGGCTGCTTCTTTTAAACCTTCAGCCCCGTGCTGCATGATCCACATGTAGGTTTTCAAAACTACATTGGTATTTCCGAAGAAGGTTCGTACTTTTCCAATGCTTTCCGGATAGTTGGAGTTAAGAAGATACTTATGGCCGTCGAATTCGACCCTGGGTACGGGCAGGTATGGTTTTAGAAATTCTTTAACGCCAATCGCTCCGGTAGCTGGTCCCATACTGCCGTGAGGGGCGGAAAAGGTTTTGTGCAAATTGAAATGGACCAGATCAAAACCGGCTTCGCGGGCACGATGAATCCCCAGCATACCATTGGCATTGGCCTGATCATACGAACAGAGCGCACCCACTGCATGAGCAGCTTTTACGTATTCCTCAATTCTGGGGTTGTAAATCCCGGTATCTTCCGGATTGGTTATCATGATCCCGGCAGTACGATCAGAGAGGGCTGCCTTCATGGCTTCCAAATCGGGATAGCCGCTTTCATCCGGCATCAGCGTTATGACTTTAAATCCTGCAGTATTGGGGGTAGCTGCATCACAGGGGTGGGAAAACATCGTGGTGATGATTTCCGTTCTCTTCTTGTCCCCCCGGGCGCGATGATAAGACCTGATCATGGAAGCATTGGCAAACACACCATGTGCGCCGCCGCCCGGCTGTAAGCTGAAAGCATCCATACCAGAGATTTCTTTGAGAAACTGCTCCACCTGATAGTAAGTTTCCAGAATCCCTTGCATTGTTTCAGGACATTGCAGGGGATGAACATCAACGATGCCAGGATGTCGGGCAGCCATATGTTCCTGGATTTTGGGACTGTATTTCATGGTACAGGTCCCTTCGCTGATTCCCAAGGTCACGTCAGTGCCCAGGGTTTCCTGGGAAAGATGGTAATAGTGGCGGTTGACCCGCATTTGATTGACTTCCGGCAGGGCAGGGGATTTTTTTCTCCGCAAATTCGCGGGAATTGCTGAAACTCCGTCGCCCACCTGATTGACGATATCTTGACAAGCCCGGGGAACCAATACGCCTCTTTCCCCCGGAACACTCATTTCAAAGATGATGGGTTCATCCCATCTGGCCTGATGGTAACTATCTCTGAGCAATTTTTTTTGTCTTGCCATTCGCTTTCAATCCTTTCCTTGTTGATAATGGCTGTTAGCAGGAGATTACCCCTTGCAGCGCATAAACGAGTTTGTCCAGGTCTTTGTGTTGATGTATTTCGGTTACGCAATACAATGCACTCTGGCCGAACTGAGGAAATTCTTGTGACAAGTCTTTGCCGCCAAATATTTTAAATTGGAGCAGATGCTTGTTAATTTGCGCGACTGTTTTACCGGTCATGTCAAAATTGACCACAAATTCTTTAAAAGAAGGGGCGGCCAATTGAATTTTCACACCCGGCAATGTCGCAATTTTTTGCATGGCATACTGGCAGTTTTGCATGATGGTCGTGCCTACTTCCTGCATTCCTTTGGGCCCCATAAGAGCCAGATATACACCTGCGGTTATCGCCCATAGCCCGGTACTGGTGCCGGTAAATTCTTTTCCCTTATCGCGGGAGCCATACGAGGTACGGTCGAATAAGACTTCACCAAATCCCCATTCGCCTGCCTGCAGGGTATCTGTCAGACCAAACATCAGGTCCTTGAATTCAGCAATATATTTCATATCATCGTGGGTGGCAATAAACCCGCCCTGGCATCCTCCTGCCCCCAGGTGCAGACCCAGCGGGTGATAATCTCCGCAGGTAATGGTCGCTCCATAATTGGCCGGGGCTTCGATTACACCTAACGATATGGGGTCAGCATAAACCACAAATTCAGCGCCGGCGGCACGGGCAATCTTGCCGATTTCTTCTGCTTGGGTTTCGATAAATCCCAAATAGGAGGGGTTTTCAATCATAACGGCTGAAACGTCGTTGGAAATGTTTTTCTTGAGATCATTTAAATCCATCAGACCAGTTTTTTGGTCAAAGCCAATCGGAATGATCTGCAATTCCGCTGCCGGCACAGAATCAAGATAGTTACTTATAATCATGAAAATATCGGGATTCATGGTGGCCGGAACCAATACCTTTTTGCGATTGTTAATTCGATTGGCCATACGTAACGAACTGGCTGCAGCTTGCCCCCCGTCGTACATCGGAATACTCAAAACGTCCATGTCCATTAATTCGCCCATCTGGCTGCAGTATTCAAACAGGGCTTGCCATTTGCCATGATCACCCATTGATTCACCGACATAGGCGGTGAGAAATTCTCCCCGGCCGTTTATCTCATCACATACAGCCGGCACAAAATGCTGGGCGCAACCAGCTCCCAGAAAAGAAAGATATTCCCCGCAGGTTTTATTCTTGCCTAACAATTCTTCGGTGTGACGACGTATGGAGTATTCATCCAGGATTGGCTGGGGCAATTGCATTTCCTGACTGTATTTTAAGTGTTCAGGAATTTCTTCATAGAGTTGCATGGGGTTGGTTACCCCTACCTCTTTCATCATGGCAGCTTTGATTTCCGGAACGGAGTTGGGAATATAAGGATAGACAATCGATTCTTTATGCATGTAGATTCCTCCATTCATATCTTCTTGGATGATCGCACTGTATTAGGAGGCTGACATTAATAGGGAGTGTACATTTGGCACCGGGTATCAGCGGATAACTCGGCGGTCGGCCCGTCAATGGTTATCTCTTGAGCCTTGCAAATGTCGTGTTCCCAGTATTTGCAATCGTCGGCATTGCAGGTGACCAGTGGCGTAAGGTTGCTGGCGCTGCTTTCATACAGGTGGCTGGAATCGGCGATATTAATCCCCAGATTGTCATCTGCCAGGGTTGAATCTCTGAGATCAATTCCTGCTTGCGCACTGCTTTTGTGGACAGATTGTTTGTTTACATCCCGCGGATAAAAGGTATCACAGATGGCGGAGTTGCGATTGTTTTCCACTTGGATTTCACCGGCTGCACATAAATCATCCGGGTGATGAAAGGTACAGCTTTTCACTTTACATGTTGTCATGGTTTTTTCCAAAGATTTACCCTCCTTTTTTAATTTGCTTTCTGTTCCGGCAGATTATTCTGATTGGCAGGACCGGTTTTATATCGATAGTTAGTATTATCAATTTAAGTAGTCTTATGCTTTCCATTCATTTCCAGAATGCTTGTTTTTATCTGACAAATAGTCTGGCCTATAACTGGAAAAACTAAAGAGGCTTTTAAACCAAACAGGACGAAGCGTTCATAAGGAGGCAATAAAGAATGGAGATATCCAGCCAAAGGTTCTGGATTAAGAATCAACAAAGAATGGATAAGAATGAATTGCTGCCTGATTTTATAGAAAAAGGTGTATCGCTTTATGAAGTTTTGAGAGTCATACAAGGCGTACCGCTTTTTTTGGAATGCCACCTGGCAAGACTAAAGCATTCTGCACAACTCACCCAGCTGGAGCTGCCATTGGATGATCATCAGATCAGCCAACGATTACTGGCGTTAATCAACAGCAACCAGGTGGAACAGGGTAATATTAAATTTGTCCTTAATTATCCTGCGGCTGGTCAACCGGCTGATTTTTATGCTTATTTCGTAGAGCATGATTATCCTTCCCCGGAGGACTACTGTCAGGGAGTCAAAACGGTACTGGTTCAGATGGAAAGACCCAACCCCAATGCCAAGATAGACCGGGCAGATTATCGTAAAAGAATTGATGAAGCCAAACGCAAGACGGGTTCGTATGAGGCTTTGCTGGTGGATCGAGAAAGGAACGTGAGCGAAGGCGGACGGTCCAATTTATTCATGATAAAAGACGAGATGGTTTATACTGCCCCGGCAAACAAGGTGTTAAAAGGAATAACCCGAAAAATGGTTCTGGTTGCGTGTGAAAATCGAGGTTATCAAGTTTGTGAAAAAGAAATCAGCCTGGATGAGATGCTGGCCATGGATGCGATTTTTATCTCTTCCACTTCGCCCAAAGTATTGCCGGTAAGACAAGTGGATGATAATGCTATTGATTCCGGAAAAAACAAGGTCGTTCAGGAAATCATGGCCGAATATGATGCCATCATTGACGAATATATTGAAAGACACAAGGCTATATAATCAGCGGAGTTTATTTTAAAAAGGCCGGGAATGATATGTTTCCCGGCCTTTTGAGAGTATGGTTGTCATATATACTGATGGACTTTTAAAATCTCCAAAGCGTTGGCTTTGTCTTCCCCGGCCACCAAAACAATCGGACCGGTACAACCCATACCGCTGGAGGCAAAGATGTTGTTTTTCCATAACGTTTTAACGGCGTCTTCCAACTCCAGGATATCGATCCCCGTAATTTGTTCAGCAGTAATCTTGGCAGGGGGAGGGTTTATTTCTTCCTTGGCTGGCACGGTGACTGGAGAGGCAGGAATTTTCCAGCCGGCCTGTTGGGCTTTGGTTATTTCCTGGCTTGCGACTTGTTTCAACCCGCCCCTGACCATGGCAGCGCAGTAATTGATGGCCCCGGCAATAACCGGTACACCGGAAGCCCGCGAGATGATACAAATCAGCCGGTCAAAGTTCTCGCCGATGCCAGGACCATATCCATAGCCCCTGGTTTCATAGTCACCACCGCTGGTAAAGGAACTGAAGAGTTTCATCAGAATATTCCCGGTCAGGGTATCACAAACTACCACATCGACACTACCCAGAATCAAATCATTGCCTCGTAAAATCTGACCGCCGTCTGCCCGTTGTGATGTGCCCCAGCAAATATCATAGCCTTTGTCTTGCATGGCATTCAGATATCTTTCCACCTGACGACTTCCCTCAACATTTAAAATCCCCAGGGTAGGATTGGCGATTCCGTCTGCCCGGGCGGCAGCTATTCCCAATACAGCATTTTTTACCATCGCTTGGATACGGTCAGTGTCACTCGTTCCGGTTGTGCTGGCGATATACATATTTCGACCCCGGGCCGGCGTTATGACTTTGCCAATGGTTGCTACCCCGATGGGAAAAGGATAATGCATGGTGACTGCTCCGTCCAAATCCTTATCATCGAGAAGTCTTTCCAATACCGCATGCACTTCGTCTTCGTCAACAGCCTCATAGACCGGTAAATTGGACTTTGGGACCAAACCGATGAGACTTACTTCCAAACCGGGAACTTGTTGCATGGCAATTTCCGCCCCGCGAAGCAAATCCAGCGGTGCAACCTCGCTGCCGACTGTTGTTAGTCCGATTTTTATTTTTCTGGCGGTTGGGCCGTTTCGTAACAGTTCCGCTGTTTCGCTGAGAACTTCGCAAAGAAGATGCATATTCCTGTTATTCTCCATTAGAAAGCCGCCCCCCGCTCATTGACCGGGCCAATTCCTGCATGGCATCGGCCAGCATATTTCTGATTTCCTGTTTGCTTTCCTCTTTATTGTCGGATGGCATACAATCCCCTTGAATGCCCTGGTTGGGCTCTATAATAAAACTGATCCCATCAAAAAGATCCGTCATTCTGCCCAGAAATAGACTGCCTTTGCCGATGAGCATGGCCCGCTGCATTTTTTTCGTCAGAATATTATCCCGGATATAACCAAGCAGAGGTACACCGGAGGGAATATGGCCCTGGGTGGGAGCAAAACCAGTGACACCGTGTTGGCTGACAAATGAGGGAAGCTCATCACGACTTATTTCTCCCCTTTTAACGGCCATGGCGCCGATCATTTTATAATTAGCCAAGGGTACATCCCCAGCCCCGGCGGGAGATGTTATCTCTGCATTTTGCAATTCTGGCGCATAAACGTCCACATCGATTAGCCGCAGTTGGACTTTTTCCAAAGGGTCAACCACGATTGCCTGGATTACTGCTTGTGGTGACGAACCCGAGGAGATTTTATGCCGGCCCACAATATCCGTTCGGATGATAGGATTCCTGCCGTCATTTTCACTGATTAGAATCGCATAACCACCAACCATGTCCTCCAATACGGGCATTTCCTTGTTTACATGATCCCGGCTGTTCATGCCCAGCTTGGCAGAGGATCCCCCGGCCATTACGACCACATTCTTAAAAATACCGGATTGAACCAAAGCAGCTGCAGTCAGGATACCATGGGCCGGGCCGGCGCAAAAGGCTCGCATATCCACCCCGGTGGCATTGTTGCATTCGGCAGCTTCTCCTATCGCTTTGGCCAGGTTGCCTCCCCCGCGTTGATTCATATCCCCTATGGCTTCCTCGGAGGTTTCAATAATGTAATCTATCTGCGCTGCGTCCAGATTGTTTTTGCGCAGCAGGTTTTTCAAGGCCAAAATCCCGGAAGCTTTGGCCACCAGGTTTTCAAAAACAATGGTGGCACTTAAGTTGGGATCGCTTTCATGGGCTTGACGAACACACCCTACCAGTTGGTTGTTCTCATATAAACCCTCAGCTTTTCCGGAGTTGACCAATTCCTCAATATAAGAACGGCTGCTGGCTTTGTTTAAAAAACCTAATTGTTTTTCATTAAACATTCGTTTTGCGGTTAAAATCTCTTTACTGCGGGCAGCAAACGCTTCTTCCAATTCCACCAATTGAAAACTGTCAGCTATTTTCATTACAGCATAAAACTCATTTTCGGGAATGATTTCCCCGTATTTTCCTTGTCGATCATTGTTGATCAGGTTTTGATACCAAGGTTTTGGCATTTCTTGTAATTCATGCGGGGTAAGGTTGCCGATAAAAACCTGATTAGGGGCATATTGAACAGCTTCTTCAAAACTGCGCAGAGATTGGGATGCTTTATGAAGATACTCGGATTGCGGATTGTTTTTTCTTTCCATCGTGATGGTGGTACCGTGTTCCATCATAATATTGGGAGCATGTACCAGAATAAATCCGACTGCTTTTATCACCGGAAAATTCAACTTGCTTTCCTCCTTTTATCATTGCGCAAAGAAATCGTTTGGATGCATAAACATAACTGCTATTTACGCATCCAAACCGGGCAGGCATGAAGCAGTACTTTAAAAGACCGTTTGCTCACTGATCTCAGTAGTCAATGCCTGCAAGGCCTTTTCGACGATACTTCGTCTAAGTGCAAACTCTTCTTCCTGGTTTAGTTGAGGATTGCCCAAAGGATAAGGAATTGCGATCGCCGGATCAATTCGATTTGCTCCTACGGTCAAGGAGATGGGTACAACCGTACAGACATGAACGACAGGTACGTCAACCACTTCCTCCAGTTCTTTTACCATCGTTGCCCCGCAACGTGTACAGGTCCCTCAGGTGGAAGTTAGAATAATCCCGTCGACTTGTGCGTGTTTTAATTCTTCGCCGATCGCGTGGGCATATTTTTTGGCATTGGCGACCGAGGTTCCATTGCCGACGGTTGCATAATAAATGTTATGCAGTTGGCCGATTATCCCCTCCTGTTCCAGCTTGCGCATTACATCCACCGGCAATACCCGGTCAGCATCCTGGTTGGCATATACCGGATCATAACCCCCATGGGCTGTTTCATAAGTTTCAGCAGTCAAATCATTCATTCCGCTGATATCATATCGGCCAAATTTTGAGGCACTGGAAGATTCGATGCGATCGGGGTTGCCTTTTGGTACGATACCGCCGGATGTTACCAGAGCAATTTTAGCCTGGCTTAAATGCTTAATGGCCGCCCGGGGAGATACCCGATCGAACACAGGCATGGGGTATTCTGTAACAAAGGGTACTCCCTTCAATTTTTTAAGCAGCATTTCCACTGCGCGGGCTGAACCTCTTTGCTCATGAAAAACATTTTTGCGAATGCCGCGCGCCAGGTAACCCTCTTCTGCCGGAGATCCAATCACATCTCCGTTCGCTATTCGGCTTGCCAACCGTGCCAGCGCCGGTATGGCATTACGCATTTGCGCAGCGGAATTGCCGGTTTTAACGATATATATATCTTTTTTATACATGTCTGCCCCGGGATTTTCTTCGTACATACCAGTAACTACCGGAATCTGAAGCTTTTTTTGTACGGCAGTACATACCGCCCCACAAGCCAAGCCGTATCTGCCAGCATTAAAGGCCGGTCCGGCGATAAGCAGATCAGGGTTGAAACCAGCGACTAAGCCAACGATTTCTTTAGTAGCAATATCAATATTTTCGTTAAAATACGTGTCACCGCAGATTACCGTACCTACGATTGTCATATCTTTATCCAAGGCATTTACCAGTGCCGTCCCTGGTCCAACCGGACCGTTTTTGCAAAAAGGTATGGTATCAGCTTTTTCTTCTCCGCCAATTTGACCAAAAAACTGATTTAAATAATGGACTACTCTAATGGCCACGACTGCTTCCCCCTTTTCTAACAAAATTGCTGCCTTATGTTTTCCATTTCTTTTTTTATCTCATCTACATCGAGAACCATTTCCATCATGCTGATCTGGTCCTCATATATTGCAGGATCAATCAAATCTTTTATTTCCAGAATGTGATAAACCGGCAGTTTTAGAGCGATATTGGTCAGCGGTCCGGCATAGGTGGGATCCCCGTTGATGACGGTTTCAGCCGTCAGTCCGGCTGATTCTGCTTCCGCTCCGCCCAGCACAACAACTACTTTATCGGTTCCGAATTTGTCCGCCGTTTCCTTGATTCTTAGTTGATTGGCCATGTCCATGGCCCCGGCCGCTGTTCAAACGAAACATTCCGTACTGGTAAAAAGAATTTCCCCCCCTACGGTTTCCATGCACTCGGCGATAGCCGGACCGGGAATCCCGTCGCGATCACCTAGAATACAAATTTTTTTATCTGTAAAAAAGCTTTTATCCATTCGGGTTATCCGTCCTTTCATTTTTAAGATACATTTTATTATTAGTATTCCAATGCTCCCATGCGATTCAATCCCAGTTCATTGGTAGCGCCGGTAATAGCTTGGATTTCAATAGTTAATGAGCCGTCTTGTTGTAGAGACCCATCAAAACCTCCGGCAATAATTTGGCTGGGTTCAATATAACCAATTACCCTGGACATGGATGGCAAATGAATCAAAGCGTTGGCATTGCCGCCGCTGACTACCGCATTGGCCAGCGGGTTGGCATCTGCCAAAGACTGGGAGGCACCATCGCGACCAGCGTATTCATCGGTAATTAGCACCGTTTTAATGCCTAAAGATTCAAGTTTTCTGCAATTCATGATTAAATCGGCATCGGGATTGCCAAAACCCTCTTCGCTGATAATGGCTCCGTCTGCTCCCAGACTCTCTACCAGTTTGGCTGTAAAGTTGGAGCTGCGTTCCTTGTCAAGCAGGGTTACATTTTCATTGGTTACCACTATCCCTATGAAGTTCAGGTCTTTCCCATGGCGGGCCAAAAGATCGGCGATGACCGGATTGTTGAGGTGATGATAAGTCGTATTTTTATCACAGGCAGAAACACAATTACCGCTTATGATGGCCCCGTCCATCACCTCGGTAGGATAGAGAAAAGTCGGCAAAATTCTTTTTGCATCCAGACCGTACAGATAGGTGTCATGCATTAGACCTTGCGTTTGCAGCATATAAACATAAACTATTTTCGGCAAATCCAAATATTGTTTTATCTGCTCGAGCAGAGGTTTGGTTTCAAAAAGCTGGGTTTGGTCAGGCACTGCATTTTTGCCTAATTCGGCTACATAACGGGTAGCTTTCAATCCAGCCATGCGGATGGCTTCTTCGTGTTCGTGCTGGGGCAGGCCTTCTGCTTTATCACAGAGAATCACCAGATTAATGGTTTGGGAGAAAGGCGTATAATCAGCACCAGGTCCCGACATATCAATGATGCCTTCTTGAAAACCCACAATTTTCCCAACCGTCAGTATGGTCATGCCTCTTAATACATTGGTTTTGCCGCTGCCAGCCATTTCCGCATTGCCAAAAAGGCCGGGAAAGACCTGACCGGGGCCATCCACTTTAACTCTTGGTTCCAGGACGTCCTTGACCGGGCAAATTCTAACTTCATCCCCCGGGTGTACAATATCAGCTTCGATTCTGGCCAGGCGATCGTCTTTGATTGTATTCAGCAGTTCCAGCCGGTCAATATAAACAATCCCGTTTTCAATTCTACTTTTATCACCAAATTGGACATCTTTGACCAGGATATTTCTCAGTTCCAATTGCATACGGCTGCCTCCTTCCTACTCAACATATTGTTTAAGTTTGGCCTCAATGTCTTCTGGAGCAATTTCCTGGCCGGACAGTTCATCTATCTTCTGACCATCTTTATAAAAGAGTATGGCGGGCAGACCCAATACTTTTTGACTTATGGCCAGGCGTCGGTTGCCGGAGGTATCTACCGAACAAAACTTGATTTGTGGATATTTTGGGGCCAGATCTTCAACGTGGGGCATCAATTCCAAACAACGTTCACATTTGGGCCCCCACCAGTCCACCATTACAATTCCGCTGGCGCCAAGCACTTCGTTATCAAAGTTGTCCTTGTTTACTGCAATCATTGCTCAACACTCCCTTACATATTTTTGATAGCGTTTAGGCTTTCCTCATTTATTTCTGCTACTTCCTGCTTTATTTCACCATTCATAAAAACATGAAGTTTGGGCAGCTGATCCGGGGTAATATGATACCGTCTGCCAACCAATTCATTGCGAGTCGCATCTACTTTAACCAGGGAAAAACGTTCTTGGTTGGCCCGTACAAAACGATCCACGATCCCAATTTTTTCGGTGCCGCTCATATCGGCAGGATTATAATAAGCAACCAGAACCGGCTTTTTCGCTTCGATAACTTGGTTTTTCCACAATTCCGTTTCATGCACATATTTTTCTGCAGCTACAGCTGCGATCGCACCATCGCTGGCAGCAGTTACCACTTGCCGCAGGTATTTGGCTCTGACATCACCGGCTGCAAACAATCCCTCCAGACTGGTCGCCATTTTTTCATCGGTAATAATGTAGCCCTGGGGGTTTAATTGCACTTCTGCCGGGAAAATATCGGTCAGCGGAACCGTGCCAATAAAAATAAACACGCCATTCACCGGGTAATCGCTTTCTTCCCCGGTTTGGATATTTTTCAGGGTAATACTTTCCACCAATTCATCCCCATTGACACTTTTTACTATGGAATTCCAAACCCATTTTATTTTTGGATTTTGTTGTGCCCGTTCAAAAGAAACTTGATTGGCATCCACTTTACCTTCTTCATGAATGACGATGATACTGACCTGATCAGCGAATTTGCTCAGATATTCAGCTTCTTCGATCGCAGCGTCACCGCTGCCTACTACGGCGACCTCCAATTCTTCAAACAGGTCGGCATCACAAGTCGCACAATAACTGACTCCCTTGCCGCGCAGTTTGCCTTCTCCCGGAACCATTAACATGCGTGGCTCAGCACCAAGGGCATAAACCAGTGCTTTCCCCAGATATTCTCCTTTTTTGCCCGTGACTTTTTTGGGGAAGGATTTTACATCCAGCGATACGATACTGTCTTTAATCAATTCGGCACCAAATGATTGTGCATGCTCGGCCATGGCCTGGGTAAGTCCCGGCCCGGTTGTCCCCCGGCCAAACCCAGGGTAATTCTCCAATTCTTCAGTCGTTGCTGCTTGACCGCCAGGTCGGCCTTTTTCGATAATGGCAGTATGCATTCGCGCCCGGGCTCCATACATTGCCGCTGCCAGCCCGGCCGGGCCACCGCCCAGGACCAACAAATCATAAATTGTTTCCATTTTCAAACCCGCCTTTCCGTTAATGATGGAAGTGCTTGATCAAGCAACGCTTTGTCAATCATCTGGAAATCCTCATCCAATTGGGGAATGATTAAGTTGTCCCGGCGATTTGTATTTTCGGCTTCCATTCTTTCCAGTCCGTATGTCAACATGTTTAGGGCTGCATAATCAACTTCCGTTGCCAATGCAGTTAATACCATTGAACGGTAAGGATTATCTGCAGGCTTGATGCTTCCGGCCAATGGATGAGACAAAAGACGATGCCCGCCAGCTGCTTTATTTAAAGCCGCGTAGAAAACCTGACGTTGATTTCCAATAACAAATTGGATTTCAGCATTAGGGATATTTTTTACGATTGGGTTGTTAGTTATTATTAAAAATTGCCCGGATTGCATTGTTAAAATCCTCCAACATATTTAAGAAAAAACAGAGGATCAGTATAAACCTTATCCCCTGTTTGTTTACCTGAGAGATTTACCAGCAAAGACGTGCTTCTTTATTCATTTATAAATTAGTCATGAATTCTTTATTTTATTCCTTCCTTACAATTTAATTGGATACCATACTTTATGAATTTCAATGATGTCAACCGCTAAAAACAAGGATAGAACAAGGTCGGTTAAATTCCCCCGGTATAGCTGAAGGGGAGCGATCATATGATGGATTATGAAAAAAAAATTATTGATCACAGGGTTGCTGTTTGTATTTATCTTGTCGATTTGGCGTTATACGGTGACCAAACCGGAACCCGTTCCCGAACCATTTGTCAAGCTGTATCTGCACCAAAAAAACGAGGTAGTAGATTTACAAATGGAAACGTATATTATTGGCACGGTTGCGGCTGAGATGCCTGCATCTTTTGGCATGGAAGCACTGAAAGCCCAGGCTGTTTGCGCCCGTACCTACGCAGTCAAAAAAATTTCTGAAAAACATCCTTATCCCCGCCAGGCCGATCTCTCTGATGACATCAACTGCTGCCAGGCTTTCTGTGACCTCGCGGAGCATCATCTCAATCCAGAAAATCTTGCGCGCATAAAAACTGCCGTGCAAGAGACCCGCGGGGAAATTATGCTGTATGATTCCCGCCCGATCGATGCGCTGTATCATTCCTGCTGTGGAGGGAGAACAGACAGCGCATGGGGAAGTTCAAGTCAGCTTGCCTATTTAAAACCGGTCAAATGCAACCATTGTCAAGAATCCAGGCATTTTTACGAGAAACATCAGTTTCCCAACCACCAACTGGCAGCCTTGGGGGGAGATAACAAACAAAGTCTGGAAATCAAGATTCTCTCCTTCACGCCGGGCGGTCGGGCCAACCAAATCAGCATCAACGGAAAAAAGATATGGGCATCGGAACTGCGGCGTCAGTTCAATCTTCCTTCGCAGTGGCTGTCTTTCAAGGTGGGGCGTCAACAAACAGAAATCACAACTCGCGGCTACGGTCACGGTATAGGGCTATGTCAGTATGGAGCGAACGGGATGGCCAAGAAAGGATATGATTATCGAGAGATATTAAATCATTACTACCAGGATATAAAAATTTACAGACTGCCTTATTAAATGGACGCAGGCATTGATAACAGCAACACCAAGCCAAGGGGATTCATGGCATCGTTTGAGATCCTCCCGAATATATTGAAAACAAAAGAGAGGGGGGCAATCATGCAGAACTATATTCGCAAGAGAGCAGTTAAATTAGCCCGGCATATCGTACAAACATCGGATACTGTCCGTGCAACGGCTAACGCATTTGGAATATCAAAAAGCACGGTTCATAAGGATGTCACGGAAAGGCTGCCTAGAATCAGCGAGGAATTGTTTCTTCAGGTTAAGCATATTTTGGACAAGAATAAATCTGAAAGACATTTGCGGGGCGGAGAGGCAACGCGCAAAAAATATGCGAAAGCAGCGGAATTTGAAGTTCTATAAAATAAAATAGCCAGAAACGCTAAGAAAAGGTAGAATTATAAATAACATAATTTTACCGGGGGGCTACGAATTTGTGTTTTGTTGAAGACATCGGCATTGACTTGGGAACCGCAAGCGTATTGGTCTTTAAAAAAGGAGAAGGAATCGTCCTTCATGAACCATCCGTTGTAGCCATCGACAAAAATACCAATAAAGTAATTGCCGTTGGAGAAGAAGCGCGGGAAATGCTGGGCAGAACGCCAGGGTATATCACAGCTATCCGTCCACTTCGGGAAGGCGTAATTGCTGACTATGATACGACGGAAAAAATGTTGAGTTACTTTGTGAAGCGGGTACTGGGGAACAAACTGTTTATGAAACCAAGAGTTATTGTATGTATTCCAACCGGTGCCACAGATGTGGAAGAAAGAGCTGTGCGACAGGCGACATTGGCCGCCGGTGCCAAGCAGGCTTACATCATCGAAGAACCGCTGGCAGCAGCATTGGGGGCGGGAATAAATATAGCCGGTGCAACCGGCAACATGGTGGTTGATATTGGGGGCGGGACCTCCGATATTGCCGTTCTGGCATTGGGAGGCATTGTCTGCAATACTTCGCTTCGTGTGGGCGGGGACAAGTTTGACGAAGCCTTAATCCGTTTTGTCCGTCGCGAGTACAGCCTGATGATTGGTGAACGAACTGCCGAAGAGATAAAAATGAGAGTCGGTACCGCCTGGATAACGTCGGAAAATCGAGATCGCTACATGGAAGTGCGAGGCCGGGATTTGGTTTCCGGGTTGCCCAAAACCATAAATATCAGTTCCCAGGAAAGCTGGATCGCATTGGAAGAGCCGGTGTATGCGGTCATCGATGCAGTGAAAAAAGTACTGGAAATCACCCCTCCGGAATTAGCCGCCGATATTGTTGACAATGGTATCGTAATGACCGGAGGTGGTTCCCTGCTGGAAGGTTTTTCGACCTTGCTGTCAGTGGAAACCAATCTGCCGGTTCACGTGGCGGATGATGCGATTTCCTGTGTTGCAATAGGAACCGGAAAAGCGTTGAATGAAATCCATGTTCTTTCCAAGAACGGACGAGGTCCCAAACGCTTGGTATAGGTTTTTTTTACCCGCCGGAAGGCGGGTTTTTCTATATTGGCAGGGTCGATTGTCTTGGGAAGACTATGGTTTTAAGCCATTACCATATATAATCAGATATATACCATTAAAATGAGGGTTGACATATGGAAGTCAGAAAATATGCGGATATTTTAGGAGCCCGGGTGGATCTGGTGAATACCCGGCAAGCCATGGAGCGGATCAAGAGTTTTATTGCCAAGCGACAATCAGCCCATGTTATTACGCTGAATGCCGAGATTGTGTATCAGGCGCAAGACAATCCGGAATTATTAAAGATCATCAATGGTGCCGATTTGGTCACCCCTGACGGGATAGGTATCGTCTGGGCCGGTCGTCATTTGGGATACGCTTTTGAGGAACGAGTAAGTGGCATCGACCTGCTGGAACTGCTTTGTGAACAAGCGCCGCAGAAAAATTGGAAAATATACTTGCTGGGAGCTGCACCGGGAGTCGCCGATGAAGCTGCCCGTCAACTGACCCTGAAGTATCCCGGCATCGATATTTGTGGTACACAGCACGGTTATTTCACTGCAGCACACCAGCAGTCTATCGTGGAAGTCATCCAGCAGTTACAGCCCGATATCCTGTTTGTAGGGCTGGGAGCACCTGGACAAGAAATTTGGATTCATCAATTTCAATTGGCCTTGGCTGTTCCAGTGGCAATTGGAGTGGGGGGCAGTTTCGATGTTGTTGCCGGGATAAAATCCAGAGCTCCGCAATGGGTGATCAAAGCCAACTTGGAGTGGTTGTATCGTTTACTGAAAGAACCCCGCCGTTTAAAGAGACAGCTGGCACTGCCCAGGTTTGTATGGGCGGTTTTGCGTCAGAAGAAAATCAAAAACTGATCAGTTGTTTGGGGGAATCATTTTGGACAATGACAAGATATTTGCCTTGGATATCGGAACAAGAAAGATTCTCGGCTTGGTTATGCAAAAGGGTGCTGACGGCTACGAAGTGTTGGATGTGGAAATGATCGAACATCAAACCCGGGCGATGATGGATGGACAGATCCACGATGTTGAAACAGTAGCCAATACGATTCTGACGATAAAAAAACGCCTGGAAAAGCGTTTGCAGATACAATTGTCCAGCACAGCAGTTGCTGCCGCCGGACGTTCCTTGCAAACAACACATGGCTATGCGGTCGGAAATCATCCTCAGCCTGCTGAGCTTAGCCGGGATGAGGTTCGTACCCTGGAGATCGAAGCAGTACAGAACGCCCAATATGCTGCTGCACGGGATGAAAAGACCCATTTGTCGCATGCGGAATACTTTTGTGTTGGTTACAGCGTGATTCATTATTTTCTCGAAGACGAACCCATTGGCAACCTGATCGGACAAAAAGGGAGCAGTTATGCTGTTGAAGTAATTGCTACTTTTTTACCGCGGGTCGTGGTGGACAGCCTGCTGTCCTCATTGCAGCGAGCGGGGTTGGAGGTTTACAGTATCACCCTGGAACCAATTGCTGCGATCTCCCTGGCCATTCCCGCCAATATGCGTCTTTTGAATCTGGCTTTGGTGGATATTGGGGCAGGCACGTCGGATATTGCCATTGTCAAACACGGCAGTATATATGCCTATGCCATGGTTCCGTTGGGCGGAGATGAATTGAGTGAAGAACTGGCCAGTAGTTGTCTGCTTGATTTTAACAGCGCTGATTGGCTCAAATGTCAGATTGCAACGCAGGATGAGCTGCATATTAAAGATATTTTAAACAATGACTTGTGTATAAAAGCAGAGGACCTAAAAAAAGAACTGGAACCGGTTACGCGTGAGCTGGCACGGGAAATAGCTTCCCATATATTGCAATTAAACGGTAAAGCGGTTGACGCAGTACTATGTGTTGGAGGAGGCAGCTTGACTCCCAATATAGGACAGTTTTTGGCGGAAGCTTTGGAATTGCCGCGGAATCGGGTGGGCATACGCAGTCGTGACAATGTTTCTCAAATCAAGGGGGATTTTAGTTGCCTGCAGGGCCCGCAAAGCCTGACGCCGCTGGGAATCGCTTTTAGTGCCTTGGAAAAACCGCCGGTTCCCATGTTGAAAGTATCTGTGAACGGAAGAGAACTGGCCATATGGAATGCTGGCGAGATTACAGTGGCGGATGCCTTGCTCAGTTCAGGGATTTCTCTTGGCAATGCCTATGGCAAACCCGGTCTTGGAAAAACGTTGGAGGTCAACGGCAGTTTAAAAGTCTTTAAGGGAGAAATAGGAACAGCTTCTTCCATCAGATTAAACGGAAAAGAGGCTAATTTTGATATTCCCATCATCAATGGGGATCAGATTGAATTTATCAGAGGGAAAGACGGCCGTGATGCAAAGGTCACCCTGCAAGATCTGGATACCGGAGGCAAAGGCAGTGTTTATATAAACGGAGAGAAAATGGAGCTTCAGCCGGTAATGACTGTAAATGGTCAGCTTTGGAGAACGGATGCTGAACTGCCGGACCGCAGCAAGGTGGAAATACACAGGACCAGCCGGCTGGAGCAGATCATGAGACAATTTGGAATAACCGAAACCTGGTTGCAGGAACAGCCATACCATTTTTATTTCAACGGAAATCTCCGGCAAGGCAAGTGGACTGCCTTGCAAATAAAAGTCAATGGCCAGCCGGCGCAACTGGACGAAACAGTTTCGTTCGGCTCCTATATTGAATATCGTATGGATCAAAAGCGGCCTTGTATAGCGGATCTGGTTGAACTCCCCGACAATCATGATTTTACTGTTTATGTCAACGGAGAAAAACTGACCTTGCAGGGCAAGGGCTATCGTTTAATCAAGAATGGGGCGGTGGTTGCGGCTCAGACAGAGGTGGTCAGGGGAGATCAAATTGAGTTGCTCCCGGAAGAAAGTCAACTCATTCTCAGCGATATCTTTCAATCTATCAATATTGAAAAACAACCCCAAGGGATCCTGCATATCAAAGTGAACGGAGAAGAAGCCGGATATACAACGCCTTTGGCTGACAACTGTGAAGTGACCCTAACTTGGGAAAGGGCGGATTAATACCTGTAATCTTGGTAGTGTTGGTCGTATGGATGGCGAATTCGCGATTTTGGTTTTTTCCATCGCCCGCCGTTCTTGTGAATGCGATGGCGGGCATAGAATAAAAAGGCTGTTAACAAAAAGAAAAACAATAACAGTTTTAAGATCCAATGCATATGCAAAAATTGTCCCAACAGGCTCAAGCGCGGAATATCCTTGGCAGCGATCAGTTCAACATTCATCAGTTGTTTACTGTTGGACAGGATTTCCATTTTCCCGAGCACTTGTCCTTTAGTGACGGGTGCCTCAACCTTTTCAGGTAACTCCAGGCGGCGGGTAAAATGAATCCCGTCGCTTTTTGCATAGATCGCATTAAGTTCATCCTGCAGCACCGCTTCGACTTCTTTAACCGAACCAGCTTTAACTCTCACAGTGCCGCAAATCTCGCCTCGGGGAATCAGCATGATGGCATCATATTTGTCGAAACCATAGTCCAACAAGTGGGTGACATCACTGGTTTGACCGCCTCTCAGCGGGCAGCCCAGCACGACTGCAATCAACCTGAGATGGCCTCGTTGGGCAGTGGCGATCAAGCAGTTTTTGGCTTCAGAAGTATAACCGTTTTTCAATCCATCTGCCCCGGCATAAGTCCATAACAGCCGGTTGCCATTGTATAGCGGAAAAGTACCGTCCCGCAACGTATGTTGTTTGAGCGAGCTATAATTAAGTATTTCCGTGTGGGCAAGCGTATAACGGGCCAGCAAAGCCAGGTCGTAAGCTGAACTGTAGTGATGTTCGGCCGGCAACCCGCTGACATTGACGAAATGACTGTCCTGCATGCCAATTTCCTTGGCTTTGCTGTTCATTCGGGTGACAAATTTGGCTTCGCTGCCGCTGATTTTTTCTGCCACCGCAACACTCGCATCGTTGGCTGAGGCCAGTGCCATACTTTTCAAAAGATCATCCAATCGCATGGTTTCTCCAACCTCAAGATAAATGCGGCTGCCATCTGTTTCGGAAGCTTTCCGGCTGGCCGTAACCAATTCGGTTTTGGCAATTTGGCCCTGTTCGATGGATTCCAAAGCCAACAACATCGTCATTAATTTGGTTGTGCTGGCAGGAGGCAATTGTTGATGGGGCAGATGGGATTTTAACACTTTGCCGGACTCTGCGTCCATTAATACATAAGATGCCGCCGATAGAGAAGAAACATCAACCGTTCCGGCAGCAGAAAAATGGCTGACCGGAAGAAAAAGATACAGACCAATCAAGAGTATGGAGAATAAAGATTTGCATGATAAAGACATGTTATGAACTCCCAATTTTCGCTGGATTAACATAATTATTATAATCATTACCCGGTTTTATGGGAATATCTATGTGAATAATTATTTAAAAAACTTGTTTTCCTGACGTAAATGCAGTGAATTGAAGAAAACTGAACAGAATATTAAAACAGGGTATTTTATAAAAGAAGGTTGCACGAAAAGCCAGATAGCATTAAAATCATAGTAAAGGTCAAATAAAGTCAAAAGAGGGTCGGGAACATGAAAAAAAGTTTAGCTGATCGCATTGAACAATATTTAAAAGTACTGATATCAAGAAGTGATGATAAAGCAATTGAGATACAAAGAATAGAATTGGCAGAAACCTTTGACTGTGTGCCTTCCCAGGTGACGTATGTCATCAGCACTCGCTTTACGGAAAAAGAGGGTTATATCACGGAAAGCCGGCGGGGCGGATGCGGATACGTGAGAATCAGACAAAGCCCCCCCTCCTTTGGCGAAGATGATTTGGAATATATCGATTTGTTTGCATTTCTGGCAGAATTAAAACAACGCCAATTGCTGTCCAACCGTGAGGCAGAGCTGATTAAATACCTGGTGGTCAATACTTGTGCGAGTTTACCTGGTGAAGACAAACGGAAAATCAACGCTGCCATGGTTAAAGCTTTATATAACTATTTTGTGTAAATCATCTGGCCTTGATATTTGCAAGAGAAATCCAACTTGAAGGGAGATCATGAACATGTATTGTGAAGAATGCAAACAAAAACCGGCGGCTGTTCACCTGACCCAGGTTTACAACGGCAAAATTATACAATCACATCTTTGCGAAGAATGCGCAGCGAAAAAGGGAGGATTCATATTTGACCCGGGCAACAAGTTTTCCATTCCCAATCTTTTAAGCAGTATTTTTGGTGCCAGCTGTAGCATTGATCCCGATTTGACAACAGAAATAAAAAGCTGTTCCGGTTGCGGGATGACTTTTAATGACATTCGCCAGACCGGCAAACTTGGCTGCAGCAATTGTTATCAGGTGTTTGCCCAGGAAATGGAGCCGACTTTGCGTAGAATTCATGGAAATAGCCAGCATATCGGCAAAATACCAACCAGGAGCGGGGAAAAGGTGTTGCTGAGAAAGCAACTGGATGCCTTAAAAACCCAATTGCAGGAAGCTGTAAACCACGAAGAATATGAAAAAGCAGCTGAGATAAGGGATGGCATTAAAGCGTTGGAAAGCAGACTGGTGTAAGGAGGGGCTGAGCGTGAGTATTGAAAACATATTGAATTGCGGATCAGTCAAATGGATGGAGAGCCAGGAGGGACAGGATGACATTGTTATCAGCAGCCGCATCCGACTGGCCAGGAATGTCGTTGATCTGCCATTCCCAATGCGTTTGGATCAGAAATCAGGAGATGAATGCATGCAACGGGTCAAGGCCGTTTGTCAGGAAGAAATGCCGGCGGCCTTGAATACGGTTGAGTATACAAGCCTGGCTCAATTAAGTATCCTGGATCGAGGCATATTGGCGGAGAAACATTTGATCAGTCCTGGCCATGCAGAATCCGATTCACCTTTTGGGGCGATTTTGCTGAACCGTGACGGATCGCTGGCAACGATGGTCAATGAAGAAGACCACTTGCGTATCCAATGCTTGCTGCCGGGATTGCAGTTGGCCGCCGGCTATGAGATGGCTCAGCAAATGGATGATTTTTTGGAAAGCAAGCTGGAATATGCGTTTGATGAACGAAACGGTTATCTGACCTCATGTCCGACCAATGTCGGAACCGGGTTGCGGGCTTCCGTTATGTTGCACCTGCCGGCGATGCAAATGACCGGTCAAACCGGTCAAATTCTCCAAACCATTGGACAATTGGGAATGACGGTCAGAGGTTTGTATGGAGAAGGTACCCAGGCAACGGGCAATTATTTTCAGATGTCCAATCAGATCACGATGGGACAAAGTGAAGAAGAAATCTGTAATCACCTGCAGGCAGTTACGGAACAGATCGTTGAACAGGAACACTTGCTCAGAGAGAGATTGAAAATTGATTTGAAATATCAATTGGAAGATAAAATTGGCCGGGCACTGGGAATCCTGAACCATGCCCGAATCATAAATTCCACAGAAGCTCTGGCGTTGTTATCCGATTTGCGTTTGGGAATTGATCTGGGCATCGTGAGCGGGATTCAACTCAATGCTTTGAACCAATTGATTGTTTCCATCCGACCGGCGCATTTGCAAAAGTGTTTTGCCCAGGAGCTTGACCCGCTGCAGAGGGATATCAAGCGAGCAGAGATCATTCAGGACAAGATCAAAGGGATAAAATAACAAAAGCTTATTTAGCAAGGAGGAAGAATATGTTTAGAAGATTTACGCAAAGAGCTAGAAATACGGTTATCCACGCCCAGGAGGAAGCAAGAGAATTGGGGCATCAGGCCATTGGTACGGAACACATTCTGTTGGGTCTGTTACGGGAAGGTGAAGGAGTTGGGGCCAAAGCTCTTATGAATTTGGGAGTTGATTTGGAAAACGTCCGCGAGGAGATCAAGAAATATATTGGCCAAAATGAAACCGACAACCAGGAAGCTGCCAATGATTTGCCCATTACCCCGAGGGTCAAGAAGGTATTCAACAATGCTTTTGATGAAGCCCGCATGCAAGGTGTGAATTATGTAGGAACAGAGCATCTCCTGCTGGCCATCCTGCGTGAGGAGGAAAGTGTAGCCGGTCAGGTATTGCTTTCCATGGGAGTTCGGCTCGATGATTTGCGGGAACAGGTTATTCTGCTTCTGGGCGGTGAGTTTCCCGGCATGATGAACCAGGAGCCCAATCAGGAACCCAGTGTTCCCTCCTCGGGACAGGGGCAAAAAATTCGTAAAACCAAGAGCAAGACCCCTACCCTGGACGGATATAGTCGGGACTTGACCAAGGATGCGCAGGATGGACGGCTGGATCCGGTGATTGGCCGTGAAGATGAGATCGAAAGAGTGTTGCAGATTTTATCCCGGCGGACCAAAAACAATCCTGTCCTGATTGGAGATCCCGGCGTGGGCAAGACAGCGATTGTGGAAGGACTGGCGCAGCGAATTTTTGAAAACAAAGTACCGGAAAACCTCAGCCATAAAAGAGTGGTCTCCCTGGATTTGTCGTCAATGATCGCCGGAACCAAATATCGGGGTGAGTTTGAAGATCGTCTCACCAAGATCGTCAGCGAAATCAAGACGGCCGGTGATGTGATCATTTTTATCGACGAACTCCATACCATTGTTGGTGCCGGTGCGGCTGAAGGAGCGATCGATGCGGCCAATATTCTCAAGCCTTCGCTGGCGCGGGGTGAATTCCAGTGTATTGGCGCGACTACGCTGAATGAGTATCGCAAACATATTGAAAAGGATGCTGCTCTTGAAAGAAGGTTTCAGCCGATTCTGGTCGATGAACCCAGCATTGAGGAGAGTATTGAGATTTTGAAAGGGATCAGAGATCGTTATGAGGCTCATCATGGGGTGAAAATAAGTGATGAAGCGATAGCCACAGCGGTTAGGCTTTCCAGCCGTTATATTTCTGACCGGTTTTTGCCGGACAAGGCGATTGATTTGATTGATGAGGCTGCTTCCCGGGTAAGATTGGCCAGTTTTATTCTTCCACCGGAAATCAAGGAATTGGAAGCCCGGATGGATGAACTGACGAAAGAAAAGGAAGAAGCTATCAATGCCCAGGAATATGAAAAAGCAGCCCAGTTGCGTGATGAGGAACAACGTCTGCGAGATCAGGTCGACAATATGCGCAAGGATTGGGTGGGAAAAAGGAGTACAACTGCTGGAGCCGTTGGGGAAGAGGAGATTACCAACATTATTTCCCGCTGGACCGGCATACCAGTCAGCAAAATGGCCATGGAGGAGAGCGAGCGGCTGCTGCAGTTGGAAGAAATTCTACATGGCCGGGTGATTGGCCAGGATGAAGCTGTCAAGGCAGTGGCCCGCGCCGTGCGCAGAGCCCGTGCCGGTCTGAAGAATCCCAAACGCCCTATCGGCTCATTTATCTTTTTAGGGCCCACCGGAGTTGGTAAAACCGAACTGGCCCGTGCCTTGGCAGAAGCAATGTTTACCAGTGAGGATGCCGTCATTCGTTTGGATATGTCAGAGTATATGGAAAAACATGCGGTGTCCCGTATGATCGGTTCTCCGCCTGGTTATGTGGGCTATGATGAGGGTGGACAACTGACAGAAAAAGTAAGAAGAAAACCGTATTCGGTAATCCTGTTGGATGAAATTGAAAAAGCCCATCCTGATGTTTTCAATATTCTGCTGCAAGTCCTGGAAGATGGGCGGATGACTGACGGACAAGGACGAACGGTAGATTTTAGAAATACCATTATTATCATGACCTCCAATGTTGGGGTGGAGAATCTGCAGCGCAACAAAGCCATGGGGTTTACCCGGGTGGTTGACGAAGCCGAGGACTACAACCGAATGAAAGAGAATGTCATGGAACAATTGAAACACACCTTCCGGCCGGAATTTGTAAACCGGATTGATGAACTGATTGTTTTCCAAAGCCTGACCGAGGATGAGCTCAAGCAGATTGTTGCTCTGCTGCTCAAGGATTTGCGTCAGCGTCTGCAGGACAGCGGGTATTCCCTGGAAATAAGTGAGGAAGCCAGCAAATTGATCTTGAAGGAAGGCTATGATCCGGCTTATGGTGCCCGACCGCTTAAACGAGCGATCCAAAAATTGGTGGAGGACAGAGTTTCGGAAGAGATCCTGAAGAAATCAATCAAACCAGGTGACACCATCAAACTTAATGCAGTGCAAGGAGAAATGACGGTAAACGGATAGAAAAATCAAATATTTTTGTTGGTATTACTGCCATTTTATAGAATAATGTTGACCATTAAATAGATAAAGAGATTATAATATAGAGAAAAGGGAAAATTATGGCTAAAGCACTGAGTAAATTTGTCTGCCGCGATTGTGGTTTCGAGACGGCCAAGTGGTTGGGTAAATGCCCCGGTTGTGGGGCATGGAACAGCTTGTTGGAAGAGCGTACTGCACCTGCGGGTAAATCACGGGCGATTCGCACGATCGAGGCGTTGGCTCTAAACTCCATTCCGCAGACGCAGGTATACCGTTTTTCCAGCGGGATGAATGAATTTGATCGCGTGCTGGGAGGAGGAATGGTCCCGGGTTCGCTGGTTCTGCTCGGCGGGGATCCCGGGATTGGCAAGTCAACCTTGCTCTTGCAGGTGGCTGATAATCTGGCACAACTGGGTCGCAAAGTGCTCTATCTCTCAGGCGAGGAATCCCCGTTGCAGATCCGTCTGCGATCGGTGCGGCTGGGGATAGAAACAGACCGGATTTACTTGCTGAATGAGCAGAATCTCGATTTGTTGGACAGCTATTTGACCGAGATCGATCCTGATCTGGTGATTATTGATTCGATTCAGACGGTTTACTGTGAGTCATTGAGCTCAATTCCCGGAAGTGTTTCCCAATTGCGGGAATGTACAGCCAAATTAATGACCATGGCCAAACACAGCCAGCGGGTGTTTATCCTGGTGGGCCATGTTACCAAGGATGGGGCATTGGCTGGACCGAAAGTTCTTGAACACATGGTCGATGTTGTCGTTTATTTTGAAGGCGAAAAAAATTATTCTTTTCGTATTCTGCGCGGGGTAAAGAATCGCTTTGGTCCCACGGATGAAATAGGATTGCTGGAGATGAGCGGGCAGGGTTTAATGGAAGTTTTGGATCCTGCCCAGATATTCTTAAACACCAATGAGCCGCCTGCCGGGGGATCAGCTGTGGTCGCCAGTTATGAAGGCAGTCGTCCTTTGCTGATTGAGATTCAAGCCTTGGTTGCTCTTTCCGGGCCCGGTTATGCCAGACGCATGGCCTCCGGCGTCGATCAAAACCGACTGGCGCTAATCATTGCCGTATTGGAAAAGAAATGGGGCCTCAATCTATCTGCCTATGATGTTTATCTCAAAGTGACCGGAGGCGTTTTTATCAAAGATCCATCAGTCGATTTAGGGATTGCAGCGGCTATCCTGTCGAGTTTTAAAGAGATACCGCTGCCCCGTGACATGGTGTTTTTAGGGGAAATTGGTCTGTCCGGAGATATTCGCTCCGTCCCTTTTCTCGATAACCGCTTGAAAGAAGCAAATAAAATGGGTTTTCATCAGGTTGTCCTGCCTTTCGGGGGAGTTAAATCCGGTTGGGAAGAAACCGGTTTGCATATACAGGGTATCCGCAACCTGGATCAATTGCTAGAAATCATTATGGAGGGATAAACTTGGCAGAAGATATCAATCGAACCAATTTCCGCAAGTCATTAAAACTGCTTGCCCCAGGAACGATTTTTCGCGTCGGCATTGAAAATGTCCTGCAGGCCAATACCGGAGGTTTGATTGTAGTGGGAGATTCTCCTGAACTAATGAGCCTGGTAAGCGGCGGTTTCAAGATCGACTGTGAGTTTACCCCTTCGCGTTTGTATGAACTGGCCAAAATGGATGGAGCGATCATCACCAATCATGATGCAAGCCGGATCATTCAGGCCAATGCGCAATTGGATCCCAACCCCAATCTTCCTACGCGGGAAACGGGTATTCGCCATCGTACAGCAGAGCGGATCGCCCAACAAACAGGCATGCTGGTCGTAGCTATTTCCCAGAGGCGAAGTGTGGTTACCCTTTATCAAGGAAATACGGTTTTTCGTTTGCGTGACATGGCTTCCATTCTGGTGAAAGCCAACCAGGCTTTACAAACCCTCGAAAAATATCGCAATGTATTGATCCGTGAACTGTCCCACTTGGGAGGAATGGAATTTGAAGATGTGGTAACAGTTGCAGAAGTATGCGGGGTCTTGCATCGTTGCATCAGAGTTTTAAATATTGCCGAGGAAATAGAGAATTACATAGCAGAGTTGGGCAGTGAGGGACGACTGGTTAAAATGCAGCTTGATGAATTGGTCGTCAATGTTCGAGAAGAAGCGATTCTCATTATAAAGGATTACTCCCATACGCCGGATAAGAGTCCGCAGGAGTTGTTAAATACGATTTTACGTGCATTTGAGGAAGAAATATCAGATTCTGTTTTTATTGCCCGGATTCTTTCCCTGGGAACGACCAGCAGTCATTTGGAACAGATGATTTCTCCCCGCGGCTATCGGATGCTCAATAAAATCCCACGGATACCGCTTTCGATCATTGATAATCTGGTGGAAAAGTTCAATATGCTGAAATATATTTTGCCGGCTACCATTGAGGAACTGGATGATGTTGAAGGGATTGGCGAAGTCCGTGCACGGTCGATCAAGAATGGTCTGCTGCGTATGCAGGAGCAGATTATGCCGGAGTACCTGGTTTAGTTTTCGCTGCCAATCAAAGCAAGCCAATCAAAAAGGCCCATATCATTTTGATATGGGCCTTTATTGTTGAGCCGCTGGGAATTATCTTAAATTGTAAATGCCTAATGCTTCAGCTTCCTTGTATTCATTGATGAATACATCATAGAGATTGATATCCAATGTATTGCATAACGCAGCCGTATAAAAAAGCAACTTGCCCAACTCACTGACAACCACTTCCCGGCATTGCTGACAAAGTTGGCCGCGCAAATGATTATCCAAATAAGATTTTAATTCACTTATGGATTCGATATTATCAGGTAACTGTATCTTTTTTGCTTCTACTGTAACGCATCCACAGTCGGTAACTGCTTTTATGACAGAACGATTTACCCGGCAAGTCGCTTCGTTGAGTTTGGAGGTTACGTCCAAAACACTATGATGGCGAATCAGGAGATTATCAACGGTGTTCTGGAACTCATCACAAATCAGGTCCTTCATAAAGAGGTTTCGCCCCTTTTCATTGTGGCTTTTTATCAGTATAGCCCTGTTGTTGAAACTTTGTCAATTGAGGAAGTCCATCATAATTCTTGCCTTGCGGCCGTTCTTCGTCTTATAGCTCCAACAAATACCATCTTTTCATCATCACCTGCAGAAATCGTCTGAGAGAATCATGTTTAAAACCCCCTTGGGGAGATCGGTATAATTTTCCTAATTTACCCCCACAATAATAGTTGGAGGTGTATTTATGTATAAGCGGTTATTGTTAGGTGTATTGCTATTATTCTCCTTGGTTTTAGGTATGTGGATCAGTTCTTTGGCTGATCAATTCTTGCATTTGCCTGTCCTCTGGCAGGCAACGGTTGGTGTAGCTGCAACAGGAATGCTCTATGTACTGCTACAATTGATACTCCATATGGCCGGCCATGGCATCAGCAAGTTTAACCACGTGCTGGACAATACTTCCCTGGAAATGCTGTTGGGCGGGTTGCTTGGCCTTACGGCAGGTTTGTTGCTGGGATTGCTTACCGGTTACCCGCTTGCCTTGCTCAGTGAGTTGGGGGGGTATCTGACGTTAGGCATATTCATGCTTTGTGGTTATTGGGGGTTGCGAACAGGAATCCACAGAGCGCAGGAGATATGGCAGTTATTGCCGTTGAGCCGGATTTCACATAAACCCTTGTCAGACTCCTGTGGCAGTTGTAAAGTGATTGATACCAGTGCGATTATTGATGGCCGCATCTATGATGTTGCTTTAAGCAAATTTCTGGAAGGAAATTTGCTGGTTCCCTTGTTTGTAGTTGAAGAACTTCAACATATTGCTGATTCATCAGACAGCCTCCGGCGAGGCAAGGGGCGCCGGGGGCTGGAACTATTGTCTAAAATGAATCAGCACGCGGATATAAAAATTGATATAATTGAAACGGATATCCCGGAAGAAAAAGAAGTTGACATGAAACTCATCAAGCTTTGCAAGCAAATGAATGCCAGCATCATAACCAATGATTATAACCTTAACAAGGTGGCTGAATTGCAGGGAATTACTGTCTTGAATATCAATGAATTGACCAATGCAGTTAAAGTTGTGGTTTATCCGGGAGAAACCATGTCGATTAATGTTCTCAAGGCTGGGCGGGAACCCGGTCAAGGGGTTGGCTATTTGGAAGACGGGACCATGGTCGTAGTAGAGGATGCTCAGCATGAACTAGGCAACAGCCTGGAAGTCTTGGTGACAAGTGTCTTTCAGACCGCAGCTGGTCGTATGATCTTTACCCGCAAGATCAAAGAAGAAGAAACGGCGATGGAAAGCAACCTTGTATTGCCCAATGTTAAATCGCAAGAGGTGAATTTGTATGGCTGACAACCTGAGGGTTGTTATTGCGGCTGCCGGGCAAGGAAGCCGTATGGGGTCCAAGACCAACAAACAATTTATAATGTTGAACCATAAACCGGTGATTGCCTATTCGTTGGATTTCTTCGAAAGGCATAACGCAGTGGATGAAATTGTGGTTGTTACCAGTGCCAGGGAGCTTGAGTATTGCCGCGATGAAATAATTGCCAGGAACAAGTACCAAAAGGTTTCGGCGGTCCTGGCCGGGGGGCAGGAAAGGCAGGATTCCGTATGGGCAGCGCTGCAATATCTAGCCCGGGATACGGATTACGTAGCAGTGCATGATGGGGCGCGCCCATTGCTGTCCACTGACGTGCTGAACCGACTGCTGGAAGCAGCCGAAGATTGGGGAGCAGCCATACCTGGTGTACCCAGTCGTGATACGGTAAAAATGATCAACAAGGATTCATTTGTGCGCCAGACACTCGATCGAAGTGTTGTCTATAGCATTCAAACTCCCCAGGTGTTTAAGTTCAAGGAATTATATACTGCTTACAAGTATGCGGAAGAAGAAGACTTTTATGCGACCGATGATGCCGCCCTATTCGAAAAATACATCGGCCAGGTAAAAGTGGTGGAAGGCAGTTATGACAATATCAAAATTACTACGCCCCTTGACCTCGTTTTTGTGCAGACCCTGCTGAACCGGATGGATTGACAGAGGGGAGAAAAAGCTATGCGAATCGGGAGCGGATATGATGTACATCGTCTTGTGGAAGGTCGAAGGCTGATCCTGGGGGGAGTGGAGATACCTTTTTCCCGAGGTCTGCTAGGGCATTCAGACGCAGATGTCCTGCTGCATGCTATCTGTGATGCTTTGTTGGGCGCTGCGGCTTTGGGGGACATTGGGCAGCACTTTCCGGATACGAGTGAGGAATTCAAGGATATTGACAGCCGGGTTTTGCTGTGCAGGGTCGGCAACCTGCTCCGAGACCGCGGCTGGAGGATCGAAAACATTGACACTATCTTGATTGCCCAGGCACCCAGGCTGGCTGCCTATCTGCCCGCCATGTGCCGCAATATTGCAAAGACCCTGAACATGGAATCGGATCAGGTAAATGTCAAAGCAACCACTACCGAAGGGTTGGGTTGGGAAGGTCAGGGAGAGGGAATTGCCGCGCAGGCAGTAGTATTGATTGACAAAGGCAAGGATTAGGGAGGAGACATTGTGAAAAAAATCAAGGCAAGATTTGCACCCAGCCCTACCGGTCCGCTACATATCGGCGGAGCACGTTCAGCGCTATTCAATTATCTGTTTGCTGAACATTATGGCGGGGAAATGGTATTACGGATAGAAGATACGGATTTGGATCGCTCCCACCGCGAATACGAAGAAGAAATTATAACGTCACTGCAGTGGCTGGGATTAACCTGGCAGGAAGGGGTTAATGTCGGGGGTGAAAATGGCCCTTATCGCCAGACGGAACGCTTGGATCTGTATCGTCAGTATGTGCAGCAATTAATCGAACAAGGATCTGCTTATTATTGTTTTTGCAGTCAGGAAGAATTGGAAGCCGAACGACAGGAACAATATGCCCAGGGTTTGACGCCCCGCTACGGTGGCAAATGCAGTCAATTGGACAAGGAGGAGGTCAACCGTCGGCTGCTTGCCGGTGAGCCTGCCAGCATAAGATTCAGGGTACCACAGAATACGATTTATGTAGTCAACGATCTGGTGCGGGGAACGGTAAGCTTTGAAAGCGGCAACAGCGGTGATTTTATTATTGTTAAGTCCGATGGGATTCCGGTTTATAATTTTGCGGTAGTCATCGATGATCATCTGATGGGAGTCAGTCATGTTATTCGTGCGGAGGAGCATCTATCCAACACGCCCCGGCAGTTGATGCTCTATGATGCCTTGAAATTCCCGCGGCCGGAATTTGCTCATATTTCACTAATTCTGGGGGATGATCACCAAAAGATGAGCAAGCGCCATGGAGCCACTTCGCTCGTACAGTATAGAGAAAGGGGCTATCTGCCTGAAGCGCTTTTTAATTTCCTGGCCTTGCTGGGCTGGTCGCCGGAAGGAGAAAAGGAAATTTTAAGCAAGGAAGAAATCGTAAAAGGTTTTACCTTGGACCGCGTTTCCAAAAGCCCGGCTGTCTTTGACATCAATAAACTCAACTGGATGAACCAGCAGTACATAAAACAGTTATCCACCCCGGCGTTAATCGATGGTTTATTGTCTTATATTCAAAACAGCCGCTATGCAGATGATTGGGCCAGGCTGTCTGCAGATCGCACTGTGGTTTTGGTCGAGGCGATTCGAGAACATTTGGTTTGCCTCGGTGATGTGGAGCAGCAGATGGAAGTTTTCTTTCAGCCGCTTGCCTATGAAGCGGAGGCCTGGGAGGTATTGCAACAGGCACATGTCATGCAGGTCTTGAAAAGTGTTCATAACACACTGCCGGAGTTTTCTAAGCCCCAGGAGATCAAGCAATTTATCAAGACCATAGTCAAAACCACCCAATTAAAACCGAAAGATGTGTTTATGCCATTGCGCAGTGCTTTGAGCGGAAGGACCCATGGACCGGACTTGCCTAATCTTATCTATGTCTGGGGACGGGAACAAGCGCTGGCGAGGTTAAGGGAGACAATGAGAAAGCTGGGCGGGTGATTTGACAGGACCGGGACCGTCAGCATATAATTTTAACAAATATAAAACAAATGCTAGGAACGGGAAGAGTAATTCAGGGACTGTTGGCAGAGAGAGAAGACCACCGGCTGCAAGTCTTCTTAACTTTGAACCTGAACCAAAGTGCGCCCGGGAGCAGATATGTTGAACCTGAAGTAGACATATCCGGCGGGTGCCGTTAAATAGAGTAAGCGGGGTGCCGGGCACTAATCAGGGTGGAACCGCGGAAGCATAGCCTTTCGTCTCTGAACAGAGATGAAAGGCTTTTTTAAATAAGCAAACGAGGAGATCATGAAAATGAAAGTCTATAATACCTTAAGCGGGAAAAAGGAAGAATTGCGGACGATTGCAGCCAATCAAGTCAATATTTATGTTTGCGGACCAACCACGTACAACTTTATCCATCTGGGCAATGCCCGTCCTTTGGTGGTGTTTGATACGGTCAGGCGTTATCTGGCCTATCGGGGTTATACAGTAAAATACGTACAAAACTTTACTGATGTGGATGATAAAATTATCAACCGCGCCCGGAAGGAAAACGATGACCCGCTGCAGTTGGCCAAGCGCTATATAGATGAATATTTTGTGGATGCAGATGCCTTGGGAATATGCCGGGCTGATGTACATCCGCGGGTGAGTGATCATATCCCGGAGATTATTGGGGTCATTGAAGGCTTGATGGCAAAAGGATATGCTTATGAGGTCAATGGAGATGTCTATTATCGGGTGAAAAATTTTTCCGGTTATGGCAAGCTGTCCGGCCGATCACTGGATGAAATGCTGGCCGGAGCCCGGGTTGAAGTGGATGAGCGCAAAGAAGAAGCGGCCGACTTTGCCCTGTGGAAAAAAACCAAAGAAGGGGAACCGAGTTGGCCGAGTCCCTGGGGAGAAGGGCGCCCAGGATGGCATATTGAATGTTCCGTCATGTCCATGAAGTATCTGGGGGAGACGATTGATATCCACGGCGGCGGTGCTGATCTGATATTTCCCCATCATGAAAATGAAATCGCCCAGACAGAAGCCTATACCGGCAAACCTTTTGTAAAATACTGGATGCACAATGGTTTTATCACCGTGAACAGTGAGAAAATGTCCAAATCGTTGGGAAATTTTTTTATTCTGCGGGATATTCTGGAAAAATTCCCTCATGATGTAGTGCGCTATTACCTGGTCGCCACCCACTATCGCAGTCCGCTTGATTTTGACGATGGAAAATTGGAGGAAGCCCGCAAAGCCTTAAGCAGATTGAAAACCACCCTCAATCTGGCGGAAGAATTTCTGTTGCACCACGATCTTGATATGGAAAAGCAAACACTGCCGGATACTGAAGGAGAACTGTCAGGTAGTGTGAAAGCATTGCAAGAAAAATATATAACCGCCATGGATGATGATTTTAATACCGCTCAGGCTATTGGTCATCTGTTTGAAATATCCCATCTGCTCAATAGCTTCGTAGCCAATGCCGATCCAAAGTCAGTCCGCGAGCAGGTACAATTGCAGCAAGCCCTGCAGATATTCCGGGATTTGGGCGGGATTCTGGGGATCTTTATGGAAACGAAAAATGAGGATCTAGCGCAGGCAGTGGATGCAGTCCTGGATATATTACTGGAAGTACGCAACTATGCCCGCCAGGAGAAAAACTACGGGCTGGCCGACAGCGTCCGCAAATCGCTCCAGACGATGGGGGTTAAAGTTGAAGACAAAGCCATTGGTGAGAGCGTCTGCCGTTATGAATCGGCACCGGAGATGGAGTTGCTCATGGGTCATATCCTGCAAATGCGCCGGGATTTGAAAAAACAAAAAAACTTTCAACAAGCAGATTATCTGCGCGATCGTTTGAAAACCGCCGGTATCATAATAGAAGATACAAAGGAAGGAGCCCGGTGGAAATTTGCTGACGCATAATCTGGTAGATGAAAAGACACTGAGACAATACTCGCCGCTGGTGCTGGCTTATGTTGGTGATGCAGTATTTGAACTGGCTGTAAGGACACGGATTGCCGGGAACGGTCCGCGCCGGCTTAGGGATCTTCATCACGAAGCTGTTGCCACGGTCAATGCTGACCGTCAAGCAGCTATTGTTCGACAGATGGAGGCCCAACTCAACCAGGAAGAACTTGATATTGTCAGAAGGGGACGCAATACCCGCAGTCATCCTCCCAAAAATGCCGATGTTCAATCTTATCGAATGAGCACCGGCTTCGAAGCTTTACTCGGATATCTCTATTTAAAAGGGGAACATGATCGGTTGGATTACCTGCTGCATAAAGCGCTGGAAGAAATATAGAAGGTAGGCAGAATCTATCTCTGCTATAATGAAAGACAATCCCCCCAAGGTTAATGAAGAAACCGGAAGGATGAAGACTATGATCATACTGCAGCCGCAGGTGCTGATTCCCGAATCAGAACTGGATGCCAACCTGTTTCGCAAACTGGAAAGATATGCCCGGACCTGTTATAAATCAGAAGATAAAATGAAGGATGCCGGCGACCCCCATTTTTTAAAGTCAAAGCTGACCATGGGACATGAGTCCATCATCGAACATGAAAAGGCGACTGTGATGTTTATCGTTGATCGCGGTATCTCCCATGAAATCGTTCGTCATCGCATTGCGGCCTATAGCCAGGAAAGTACCCGCTATTGCCGTTACAGTCAAAATAAATTCGGCAATGAAATCAGCGTGATTGAGCCATACTTCTTTAAGAATCGTTCCGATGACTATCAATTGTGGAAAGAAGCTTGTCTGGGAGCGGAAAGGAATTACATGGCCATGCTGGAAAGCGGCTGTTCAGCCCAGGAGGCCCGTTCCATTCTGCCCAATTCACTGAAAACGGAACTGGTGGTTACATACAACCTGCGTGAATGGCGCCATTTTTTCAGACTGCGGGCAGATATTGCTGCACATCCCCAAATGCGACAGGCAGCCATCCCGCTGCTTTTGTACTTTCAGGAAAAAATGCCGGCTTTATTCGATGATGTTAATTATGATCGCGATTTTCCAGTTGAACATTATGCTCAAATCATCCAGACTGATGAAGTATTCAATCCGCTTGCATAAATGTTCACGACCCAAGAAAAAATAATCGGAGATGATGGCAGATTGTCTGCTCACCGACGCTGGCTGATCCTCTTGCTGGCGGCAGCGGGATTGGTGCTGATATTTCAATACAAAGAATCGCTGATTGCACGTTTTGATTATCATACACTATTGGAACAGGTTGCTCTTGAACCTGAATGTAAAGTGCCCCGTTTAATCAGTTCCCGGGATAATAATTACAATGGGATTCCGGATCCATTGGATATCGTTGCCGGAGCACGACAGGAGGTGGAGCAAGGGACACTTTATGACAGTTCCTACTACCAGGGAGGCTTCCCTCCGGAAGGCAGAGGCGCTTGTACCGATGTTGTTTGGCGGGGGTTTCAGGCTGCCGGACTTGATCTTAAACAAATGGTGGACAGCGATATCCGCAACCAGCCGCAGTTATACGGTGCAACGGGCACCAACCCCGATCCTAATATTGATTTTCGCAGAGTCAGTAACTTGCAGATCTTTTTTCAGCAGTATGCCCAGCAGTTGACCACCGTCATGATCCCGGGCAATGCCGAAAATCTGAGCAACTGGCAGGCGGGGGACATCGTTATTTTTGGTGCTCCGCTTGAGCATATTGGCATTATTTCTGACAAACGCAGCCGCAATGGGGTTCCCTTACTCATCCATAATGCCGGTCCGCGCGCCAGTGAAGGCCAATATATATTGAACTGGCCCAGTCCGCTTACCCATCACTACCGCTACATTCCCTATGATGAGCAATGATCCAGATAAAGGAGAGGTGCAATGCAGGAAAAACTGGCCGGTGTCAACAGCATCATGGAAGCTTTGAACGGCAGACGCAAAATTCATAAAATATTTGTCCAGGAAGGCCGGGGAGGCAAACGAATTGAAGAACTGCTAAAACTGGCTGAAAAACGAGGCGTGTATTGGCAGTATGTTGACCGCCAGCGGTTGGATCAAATGTATACGCAGGCCAATCATCAGGGAATCATCGCCCAGGTGGACAGCTATACATATGCATCGGTGGAAGAGATTCTGGAAAATGCCGCTTTATCAGGACAGGAACCTTTTGTTCTCATCCTCGACGGAATCGAAGATCCGCAGAATCTGGGTTCGATTATCCGAACCGCTGAATGTGCCGGGGTACACGGTATCATTGTTCCCCGTCATCATAGTTCGGAAATTACGCCAGCCGTGGTCCGTTCTTCCGCAGGAGCAGTAGAACACATATTATTGGCCATGGAAACCAATCTGGTAAACACCATTAAATCTTTAAAAAAAAGAGGATTTTGGATCATTGCTGCCGATATGGACGGAGAACAGGATTACTTTTGCTGCCAGATGCCCACACCGGTAGCATTGGTGGTGGGCGGGGAAGGACAAGGAATCCGACGTCTGGTAAAGGAAAACTGCGATTTGGTATTGAAAATCCCCATGGTTGGGGCAATTCAATCCTTGAATGCATCGGTTGCAGCGGGTTTAATAATTTATGAAGTATTGCGCCAACGATACAACCAGCAGTAGAATAACGAAGCATTGCTGTCAATAGCACAACAAGTTCTAGTTGACGATTGAGATTTTATGCGGCTATAATATACTTGTCCAAAAATCACCGTTTTGAACAAACAAACATAATAAATTTGGAGGCGGTTAAATGATCGGTTCTGTAGCTGCCAGGCAGCTCTATGTAGACTATGTCGAGATGTCCGACGAGGAAATCGTTGAACTGGCACAGTTGGGGAATCAGTTTGCCATAGAGTTTCTGGTTGACAAATACAAGAACTTTGTGCGTGCCAAAGCCAGGACCTATTTTTTAATCGGCGCCGACCGGGAAGATATTATTCAGGAAGGCATGATTGGATTATTTAAAGCCATCCGCGATTACAACGGGGAAAAGTTAACCTCCTTTCGAGCTTTTGCGGAATTGTGTATTACCCGGCAAATTATCACCGCAATTAAAACTGCCACCCGGCAAAAACATATTCCTTTGAACTCATATGTTTCATTGAACAAACCTGTTTATGACGAAGAATCCGATCGTACTCTGATTGACATTATCACCACCAATAAAATTACCAACCCCGAAGAAATTATCATCAGCCGTGAGGAATTTATATACATTGAAAAAAAGATGGGAGAAATTCTCAGCTCTTTGGAATGGAAAGTGCTGATGGCTTATCTGGAGGGCAAGTCTTATCAGGAAATCGCCCAGGAATTAAAACGCCATGTCAAATCAATTGACAATGCCCTGCAGCGGGTCAAGAGAAAATTGGAGAAATACCTGGAAGACCGCAACGAAATCAATCGATAAGATTTTTTAGACGTCTTTATTTTTGGTATCCATTCAACTGAATCCTGCGAGTACCGGAAACCCATAAAATTATTAATGCGCTTGACTTTAATCGGCTCAGCATATAAAATATTATTTGCTGAGCCGAGCTAGCTCAATCGGTAGAGCAGCTGATTTGTAATCAGCAGGTTGCGGGTTCAAGTCCTGTGCTCGGCTCCAGAGAATTACATGGAGGGATACCCAAGCGGCCAAAGGGGGCAGACTGTAAATCTGTTGTCGACGACTTCGAAGGTTCGAATCCTTCTCCCTCCACCATCATCATCATCGCGGGATGGAGCAGTTGGTAGCTCGTCGGGCTCATAACCCGAAGGTTGTCGGTTCAAGTCCGGCTCCCGCAACCATGATTCGTCATTCCCGAAGGGAATTAAAATCAGTGGCCCATGCAGGGCCAACCATGATTCGTTATTCCCGCCAGGAAATTTAAAATAGGTGGTCCCGGTAGGGGCAGAAGAAGAGTTTTATCAACATATTGCCCTTATAGCTCAGTCGGCAGAGCGCATCCTTGGTAAGGATGAGGTCACCGGTTCAAGTCCGGTTAAGGGCTCCACTTGGCGGTGTAGCTCAGTTGGCCAGAGCATTCGGTTCATACCCGAAGTGTCGGGGGTTCAAATCCCTCCGCCGCTACCATAATAAACACACTAAAGGAGCCGGATTATATACCTGCTTCTTTTATTTTGAACAATTTTTGGTTAGAATATTTACGTACGCACTGGGTTATCCCCATTTACTATTATAATAAGGAAAGGTGAGCAAGAGATGGCAAAGGCAAAATTTGAAAGAACAAAACCTCAT
>ERZ795053.539-NODE-539-length-48647-cov-14.893954_pt1 | contig 48647 bp, 36 predicted proteins | sample MGYA00375137_ERZ795053 | MGnify/ENA primary metagenome ERZ795053 (study PRJEB30182, sample SAMN05720284) | activated sludge metagenome | isolation source: Anaerobic digester | place: Hong Kong | collected 2014-12-17 ...
AAAGACGAAGAGACCCAGGCGCTGACGGTGCTCCTCCAGCGCCGGCGGCAACTGATCACGATGCTCACTGCCGAGAAGAACCGCTTGGGCAGCGCCCATCGTCAGGTGCAGGCGGATATCCGCACGACGATTGCCTGGCTGGAACAACGCCTCAAGGCCCTCGATGACGACCTTCAGGGCCGACTGCGGGCCAGCCCCGTCTGGCGCGAGCAAGACGCGCTGTTGCGGAGCGTTCCCGGGATCGGCCCGGTGACGACGGTGACGTTGCTGGCAGCGTTGCCGGAACTGGGCACGTTGGCTCGCCGCGAAATCAGCGCCTTGGTCGGGGTCTGCCCGTTGAACCGGGATTCGGGTCAGTATCGAGGACACCGGTCGATTTTCGGCGGGCGGGCGGTGGTTCGCACGGCGCTGTATATGGCGACGGTCACGGCCAGCCGCTGCAATCCCGTGATCAAAGCGTTCTACGCACGGTTGCGGGCTACCGGCAAACCGGCCAAGGTCGCGCTGACCGCCTGTATGCGTAAATTGTTGACCATCCTGAACGCGATGCTTAAGGCCAAAACCCCCTGGCAGCCTCCAGAGGAGTGCAGGGCCTGAAGTTTTCAACACAGTTGCTCCTTATTCAAGGAGGGGAATTCCGTAGTGTGAGGCGAGGCTATCAGCGAGCAAGACTATTAAAAAACCTCTTCCGCTAACGGGCTGAAGATGCAGCGGTAATATCGCCCGATCGCACGGCCCATGCGTAGCTTTTGTAAACCCGACGGTCCAAATACTGGTACCCACTGCTGGCGAGGAAGTACCACGCGAAAAGGGCAATTGGCTCGTACCTAGTGCCTAACCAATAGGCATCGTCTTGGATGTGGGTGAATAAAGCTAAATTAGCAGTATGTGTTCCTTTTGAAATAAGGTTGCCAGCCGTCGCACCCAAGTTTTTGTAAAACATATAACCCATTTCACTGTCCGTGCAGTTGTAGCCGCTACACGGTCCCGTATGATCGCGGTTCAACGCGGTTGGCAACCGCCAGTCGTCATAGCCGCCATAGACCAACTGATCCGCCCACGCCATTGCCTCATCCCAAGTCATCCTTCCGTCGGTATCGTAACCACTGGTCTGGGCATAATTGGCGTCTTGCAACCAGGTGATATTCAATACCGTGTCGTAAATCAGTCCACCCCCACGGTCGACCAGCTCGGCGCTCGCTACGCCGGAGATCCCCAGAAGAACTGCAAACGCCAACGCCGATAACGATGGATGGTTCATGGCTTTGTTCCCTCATTTGTAGGTCAAGGGTTGTAAGTCGCTTTTATTGAGGCGCTCCAGTTGCCGGATTTTGCCCAAGTCGCCGACGGCATCCGGTTGACCCCGTATGAATCGAGCATTTCCTCAATGCCGACATTCAGCGGCGCAAAACCATTTTCGGCGAGTATGTGTTGCGGCGCGTGCGATGGCCCCGGACACCAATTCGTCGTAATCGTAAATGGCGAGGACGACGCCTCACGTGGCAGGCGGCTTCGTAGTAATCCACGAGTACGATGAAGGTCAAGGCGCGTGCGGCGGCGGACCAACACCGCGTCGGAAGTCCTTGGCGGATTCAGACAGGGACGAAAGCTCCGATGGCGGCGCGGCGGTTTTTTTAAATCGTTCATGCAACATCCGAAAGAGAGTCAGATTGTAAATGATATCCAATGCCAATGCAGGGTCCACAATGACAATTCGCACTTTGAAAGAGACACATTATCTTGAATGATCTTTCATCATTCCACTCAGACTCGAAACGATGTGACCACAGGATAACTCTTGCCACTGTTGACGACGGCGATGCCCTCCTAAAGTGGATTCAATAGCGGTCGTTCGGCACTGCCGAACAGAACGATTATGAAGCCAATATGGCGCTGAAGAAAGCGGAAGACAGTTGGGTTATCGATTCACAAGGCTTTGTCGATGATCTGGAAAAATTGCCGGAGTCAGGCAAACAGTCGGCTGACGCCGCCTCGTCGAGCCAGCCAGCAAAGAATAACGCTCTACCTGGGGTTCTTTCAGTTTGTGCATAACATCCGCTTTTGAGGCAAAGGCTTGCTCAGCCCTCCTGTTGAAGAACTCCCGGTGGCCTAACCTAGCGAACTGCTGAAATCCATATTGAGTCAATTTTATATCTGAATGAACGATTTGGTGATAAAAATTTACATGTATCCCGAGCAGACCCAGATAGAACAGCGAATTTCAGTAGTGATTCACTCTAAAACTTGATAATTAACCTATTTATGATAATAATGGTTTGGGGACAGTGAAACGAAAAACTGAGTTAAGACGCCTGCTACGGTGAAGGAGATACGATATCTGGAAGAAAAACATGTGCCTATCCGTACAACATGATTACATAAATCTATTCTGTCACCTCAGGATGATCGTGTAAACGATCATTTGTGCACCTGGTTCGGCAGCGAAGGACACTACAACCTGACGTGTGACGTACTCCCCGACAAACGGGAACTACGTCAATGCTATCTGCGCTGCTTAAGCTGATCATGAATCAGCTGACTCTACAGAGTCCTCGAAGAACTCAAAAATTGAGGAGAGAAGCATGTTTAGCCGATTAAAAATTGGAGTTCGTATCGGTATTTCCATGAGCCTGTTGCTAGTTTCTGCCGTCTTGGCCACCACTTCTATAACATTTTTTAGATTTCAAGGATCGGTATTCGAGGCAGAAAAACGTGAAGTTGATAAAACATTTGAATTATTGGTTCAGACCATTGCCTCCCAAAGCCAAGTGGCAGAAACGCTAAGTGTCCTGTTAGCAAATATACCTGAAGTGCAACAAGCAACGGCAAATCAAGATCGTGAACGGCTACTTACACTCATGCAAGCCCCTTACCAGGCGCTGGCCAAGAGATATGGCGTTTCACAGTTTCAATTTCATACACCGCCAGCGACTTCATTACTACGGCTTCACAAACCTGAGAAGTTTGGAGATGACTTATCAGCGATAAGACCATCAGTCATAGACGTCAACAAGACTGGTAAGACAGTAGGTGGCCTCGAAGAAGGCGTGGCGGGCCTTGGAATTCGAGGTATTGCACCGATATCAAATAAAGATCAACATGTTGGATCAGTGGAATTTGGCATGGCTTTCAATCAAAGCTTCTTTGAGAATTTTAAGACTGAGCATGGAGTGGAAGTCGCGCTATTTGTGCCGCAACAACAAGGCTTCAAAGGGCTATATTCGACTTATGGTGAGCATTCTTTTTTATCTAATGAGCAGTTAAAAACTGCTCTAACTGGAGAGGTTGTCGTACAAACAACGAATTTCGCCAATCGGCCAGTAATGGTTTACGCCCGGGCTATCAAGAATTATTCTGGTATGCCCATTGGGGTATTAGAGATGCTGGTTGATCGCAGTGACTTTATCACAGAAATAGCACGTACCCGTAATCTTGTCTTAATCATTGTGGGGCTGATCTTTGCGGTTGGCCTAGTAATCATCCGGTGGATAGTGCGTTCTATCTTAAAGCCGTTGGCCAATATGGGTACTATCGCAAGTCGTATTGCTGACGGCGACCTGACAACTGTCATTCAGGTCACTTCACAAGATGAAATCGGCCAGTTGCTACGAGCAATGCAGACCATGAGTTCTAATCTGCAACGCATCGTAGGCCAAATTGCTCAATCAACCAGCCAGGTCGGTTCCGCTGCGACAGAAATTGCCCAAGGCAGCGCCGACTTAGCTCAACGCACCGAAGAACAAGCCTCCGCACTGGAAGAAACCGCTGCGTCGATGGAAGAGTTAACTTCAACGGTGAGACAAAGCGCTGATAACGCTGAGCGAGCTAATCAATTAGCTGAAACCGAACGAGTTCGGGCAGAACAGGGTGAATATGTTGTGGATCAAGCGATCAAGGCGATGAGCGCTATCAGCACTAGTAGCCTTAAAATTGCTGACATCATCGGTGTCATCGATGAAATCGCTTTCCAAACCAATTTGTTAGCCTTAAACGCCGCTGTGGAAGCCGCCCGTGCTGGGGAACAAGGGAAAGGCTTTGCCGTTGTGGCATCTGAGGTGCGCAAGCTCGCGCAGCGTAGCGCTGACGCCGCCAAGGAGATCAAGACATTGATTACCGACAGTGTTGCTAGAGTGGAAGATGGTAGCCGACTTGTCGAACAATCCGGCAGAACGCTCCGGGAAATGGTCTTGGAGGTTAAGAAAGTTAGCAAAATCGTGACTGACATGGCAGCATCAACACGGGAACAAGCCCTAGGAATCGAACAAGTCAACAAAGCCATTCTGCAAATGGATCAGGTTACACAACAGAATGCTACTCTTGTGGAAGAGACTGCTGCTGCTAGCCAATCGATGGATGAACAGGTTCATGAATTACAGAATCTGATGGCATTTTTCAAGCATTAGACCAACCAACCTTATTTCAGCTCGATTTCACCCTATTTGACTGTATAAAAATTAATAATTACAAACAGATAAACAAAAGGCGCTGCTGGAATGGTTACTCGGCTTTTACAGCGATTCCCAGGTTTCCCTACCCGATGTTCATTCCGAGTAGCGGCGGCTTTGGAATCGGCGATCAAGACCAGCGAGTTGAATAGAGCGCTGATTCAGGTGCGCTGAGCGCTGTATCTGGATCCAGGCGCACCGTTTCCCGGCATTCATCTGCGCTACAACGCAAATCTGACTGATGGCGCCACGATTACTTACCTTGCAATTGATACCGTCTGACCGCTCGATTGTGCTCAGCGAGTGTTCGAGAGAACACATGGCCGCCCTGACCATCAGCGACAAAGTACAGCGCATCGCCGGCGGCTGGATTCACTGCCGCTTTCAAAGCTGCTTCACCTGGCAGGGCAATCGGCGTAGGCGGCAGACCTTTGCGGGTGTAGGTGTTGTAGGGTGTGTCGGTCGTTAAATCCCGTTGCCGGAGATCGCCATCGAAAGCCTCTCCTAACCCATAGATCACCGTCGGGTCGGTTTGCAGACGCATCCCTTTGAGCAGACGCCGCGCGAACACCCCGGCGATTTCCGGACGCTCCGCAGGCAGACCGGTTTCCTTCTCGATGATCGACGCCAGAATCAATGCCTGATAGGGATTGTCCAGAGGCAGGTTGGGCGCGCGATTCTGCCAAATCTCAGCCAGGCGCTGATCCATCGCTGTCATTGCCCGGCGCAGGAATGCTTCATCAGTGAAGCCGGCGGGAAAGTGATAAGTGTCCGGTAGAAACCGTCCTTCAGGATGCTCACCTGGACGTCCCAAGCGGGCCATGACGTCCGCATCGCTTAACCCTTGTAGAGTCTGCGCAAGTTTGGGATGACGGGTCATCGCCTGCTGCAATTGGCGAAATGTCCAACCCTCCACCACCGTCAGCGCGTGTTGGATCACTTGCCCGGCGACGATCCGGTCAATGAGCGTTCGGGGGGTTAGTCCAGGTGACAGTGCGTATTCACCGACCTTGAGGCGGGCGGCCAGGCCATTCAGGCGGGCATGAGCTTCCAGATAGAGCGCGGGGCGCGACAAGCCAGGTTGCCGTTGCAAATGCCGGGCAATCTCATTGATGCCCATTCCGGGCTTGACTTCAAGCACCTGACCGTCAGCGGAAACCTCCAGAGGAGCATCAAGAAACTGCTGATAATCAGAGTAAAGCAGTGACAGGAACAGCGCCAGCCCCAATGAAGCCAGCAACCATCGCCACATCATCCCCCCCTTGGATAAGGAGGGGTGGCGCACAGCGCCGGTGTGGTGCAAACACGCCCAGTCGACAACAGAATTAGCGCCCTCAACTCAGGCTGCGGAACACTACCGTGCCGTTGGTGCCGCCAAAGCCAAAGGAATTGGATAGCGCTACCTGGATCCGTCGTTCCTGCGCCGTATGCGGCACGTAGTTCAGATCACAACCTTCTTCCGGTTGATCCAGATTAATGGTGGGCGGGGCCACTTGATCGCGCAACGCCAATACGGCAAAGATCGCTTCAACACCGCCGGCAGCGCCCAGCATGTGACCCGTCATCGACTTGGTCGAACTCATGGCTAACCGATAGGCATGATCGCCAAACACTTCCTTAGCGGCGTCGCTTTCAATCTTGTCGCCCGCTGGCGTGGATGTGCCGTGGGCATTGATGTAATCGACAGCCTCAGGCGCGATTTCACCATCGCGCAGGGCGTTGGCCATCGCTCGCCGGGCACCGTCTCCATTTGGAGGCGGCAGGGTCATGTGGTAGGCGTCGCCGCTCATGCCGAAACCGATCAGCTCAGCGTAAATCCGCGCGCCGCGCTTTTTGGCATGTTCATACTCCTCCAGCACGACGACCCCGGCACCATCGCTTAACACGAAACCGTCTCGATCGCGGTCCCAGGGACGACTGGCTTTCTCCGGCTCATTATTGCGCACCGACAAGGCGCGCGCCGCTGCAAAGCCGCACAGTCCCGTCGGTGTTGTGGCCATTTCCGCGCCGCCAGCAATCATGACATCGGCGTCGCCATAGGCAATCAACCGACCCGCCAGACCAATGCTGTGCGTTCCTGTAGTACAAGCGGTGACCACCGCCAGATTTGGACCCTTAATGCCATACATGATCGACAAATTGCCCGATACCATGTTGATAATGCTGCGCGGTACGAAAAAGGGCGTCAGCCGGCGCGGCCCACCCTTCAGAAAGGCCGAATGCCCTTCCTCAATCCCCGGCAGACCGCCGATACCGGAGCCAATGTACGTTCCAATCCGTTCGGCATTGGCTTCAGTGACTTCCAGTCCTGAGTCCTGGATCGCCTGCGCCGCCGCGCCGATGCCGTAATGAATGAAGGCGTCCATCTTCTTGGCTTCCTTGGGATTCAGGTACTGCTCAATTTGAAAATCCTTCACCGCTCCGCCAATGCGCACCGGAAATGTGCTGACATCGAAAGCGGTCACCGGCGCGATTCCGCTGCGACCGGCCAAAATGTTGTTCCAGGCTGTCTCCACGGTGCTGCCGACGGGCGATACGATACCCATACCGGTCACTACCACTCGCCGCTTGGCCACAGGATTACCCTCTGCTGTGCTGCGCTGACAAAAGAAAGCCACGACCCCCGGCGGTGGCCGCGGCGGCTGAACCCGAGCGATACGCGACTGACACTCTCAACCGAGATGCGATGCAATATAGTCAATCGCCTGCTGAACCGTAGTGATCTTTTCGGCATCCTCATCAGGAATTTCCAGTTCAAATTCCTCTTCCAGAGCCATCACCAGCTCAACGGTATCCAGCGAGTCAGCGCCGAGATCCTCGACGAAGGCGGCCTCATTGGTGACCTGCTCCTCCTTGACCCCCAACTGCTCGATGATGATTTTCTTGACGCGGGCTTCAATGTTGTTGATGTCAGTCATGTGCTTTACTTCCTCGTTGTCTGTTTCAATCCACACCCGCCATCGACGGCGGGCGAAATCCGGCGCAACGGTACCACAACTTGCGCGAATTTCAGAAATAATCAGGTGATGCTTTCCGAATTCGGCGTTTTCGAGAATCCGCGGCGACCGCCGGCGCGTCAGCGCGGATTTCTCCGGATTCTATCGCTTGGCGCTACGCATCAAATCATCGCCATCCCGCCGTTGACATGCAAGGTCTCGCCGGTCATGTAGGCCGCATCCGGCGAAGCCAGGAACGCGACGACACCGGCGACATCCTGCGGTTGGCCAGGGCGTTGCAAGGGAATCGAGGCGACCAGCGCCTGACGCTGACTGTCGGGCAGCGATCGGGTCATGTCGGTTTCGATCAGCCCTGGCGCAACAGCGTTGACGGTAATGTTGCGCGAACCGACCTCACGCGCCAGCGACTTGGTAAAACCGATGACGCCGGCTTTAGCTGCTGCGTAGTTGGCCTGTCCGGCGCTGCCGGTAACGCCTACCACCGAGGTGATATTGATGATGCGCCCACGCTGAGCTTTCATCATGCCTCGCAACACTGCCTTGCTCAACCGGTAAACCGAGGTCAGGTTCGTATCCAGAATAGAAGACCATTCCTCTTCCTTCATTCGCAAGAGCAGATTGTCGCGAGCGATGCCGGCATTGTTGACCAGGATGCTCGGTGCGCCGAACTCCCCGGTCACCGCCTTGATTGTTGCCTCCACTGCCGCCGGATCAGTCACGTCCAGTCGCTGGCCGCGCCCCTTGAGTTCGCGCGCGCGTAAATCCCGGGTGATCGCTTCAGCGCCAGCTTCGGTGGTCGCTGTACCGATCACGGTCGCGCCGCGTTGTCCCAATTCTCGGGCAATGGCTTGACCAATGCCGCGACTGGCCCCGGTCACCAAAGCAATTTCATCTTGCAATATCGTCATCACTGCATTCATTTCAAGACTTCATCAACGCTATTCAGTACTTCACCAATACGGTACCCCAGGTAAAACCACCGCCAAAGCCTTCCAGCAGCAGGGTTTGGCCGCGCTGAATGCGGCCATCACGCACCGCGACATCCAGGGCCAGCGGCACTGAAGCCGCTGAAGTATTGCCATGCGTCCGCACACAATCCACCATGCGCTCCTCCGGCAGACCCAGACGCTTGGCGGTCGCCGCCAGGATGCGGCGGTTGGCCTGATGAGGGATCAGCCAGTCGACATCGGCCACCGTCATCTGATGGGCGCTCAGAATGCGTTCGGCAATGTCTTTGAGCGTGGTCACCGCGACCTTGAACACTTCGCTGCCGCGCATTTCCACGAAGGCGGCTTCCTCGCGGGTCTGCTCATAACCGCTCGATACTCCCGCAGGCACCCACAGCAGTTTCTTGTAACGGCCGTCCGCACCCAGTTGACAGTCGATGATACCCGGTTCGTCGGCGGCTTCCAGCACCACCGCGCCGGCGCCGTCGCCAAACAGGATACAGGTTCCGCGATCTTTCCAGTTGATAATCCGGGTGAAGGTGTCCGCGCCCACCACCAGCGCCCGTTTTGCAGCATCGGTGCGAATGAAGCGGTTGGCAATGTCCAGTGCGTAAACAAAGCCGGTGCAGACCGCCTGCACGTCAAACGCCGGACCACCGTAACAACCCAGGCGATGTTGCAACTGGGTCGCCACGCTGGGGAAGACATGATCAGGCGTGGTGGTGCCCAGAATGATCAGGTCAATGTCAACCGGTTCAAGCCCTGCGGCTTGTAACGCAAGACGGGAAGCTTTTTCAGCCAGATCGCAGGTAGTCTCGTCTGGCGCGGCGATATGGCGCTCCTCGACGCCGGTGCGTTCGACAATCCAATCCGCCGTGGTATCGATCAGTTGTTCGAGATCGGCATTGGTCAGGATTTTCTCCGGCAGGTAGCCGCCGGTTCCGGCAATTCTGGCGTAGTTCAAAGCGCTTGCCTCTCGGCGTGAAGGGCGGCCAGATAAGCATCGATGCGTTGGGGCACCGCCTGCTCAACTTCCAGCATCGCCACCTGGATGGCGTTAGCGAACGCCAGTGCGTCAGCGCCGCCGTGGCTTTTGATCACAATGCTCTGCAAACCCAGAAGGCTGGCGCCATTGTAGCGGCGAGGATCGATTTTGCGGCTGAAAGCGCGCAGCACCGGTAAGGCGATCAATCCAGCCAGGCGGGTTAGCAGGTTCCGCTTGAATTCCTGAGTCATGTAATGGCGAATAAGTTTGGCGACGCCTTCGCTGCTTTTCAAGGCAACATTTCCAACAAAGCCGTCACAAACCACGACATCCACATCATCCAGATAAATTCCATCACCTTCAACGAATCCAATGTAGTTGAGATCGCTGACCGCCAGCAAGCGGGCGGCTTCCTTAACCTGTTCGTTACCCTTGATATCTTCCTCGCCGATATTCAGCAGGCCAATCCGCGGGTATTCGATGCCGTTCACAACCGCCAGCACCGAACCCATCACTGCGAATTGCAGCAGATGGGCGGCCTTGCTGTCTACATTGGCGCCCAGATCCAGGACGCGAACATGGCCGCGCACAGTAGGCAAGGTCGTGCAAATCGCAGGACGGTCGATGCCAGGCAAGGTTTTCAGCACAAAGCGGGCGGTAGCCATCAGCGCGCCGGTGTTGCCGGCGCTGACGCAAGCATCAGCCTCGCCTTGCTTGACCAGATTGATCGCAACCCGCATTGAGGAATCTTTCTTGACTCGCAGGGCCTGGGCCGGCGATTCGTCCATGTTCACCAATTGCGAGGCATGACGAACGATGAGATGCGGATGCCCCTCAGCCTTGTGCCGACGCAAACAGGCGGACAGCACATCTTCCTGACCCACCAGGATCAGACGCAGCGCATCGCGCGTCGTCTTTAGCACTCGCAGGGCGGCGGGTACGACGACTTCGGGACCGATATCGCCGCCCATACCATCGAGAGCGATGGTTAGCGGTCTGTTCATGGGGATGCCAGAGGGCCGGGCAGGCGGAATGAAACGCAGCGCAGACCGGGAAGAGCGGCTATTCGGTTTCAGCAGCGGCTGAGACATTGACCACCTTGCGGCCGCGATAAAATCCTCCCGCTGTAACGTGATGACGACGATGCACTTCGCCGGACAAAGGATCGGTCGACAAGGTGGGGCCGGTCAAGGCATCGTGGGAACGACGCATGTCGCGCTTGGAGCGACTCTTGCGGGTTTTCTGTACAGCCATGGTTCAATGACTCCTTTGGGAATCCTGTAATAAAGTCGCCAGCGCCGCGAAGGGCTGGCGTTTTTTTAGGTTCAGCGCCGGTTCGCCGGGCTGGGGATAACCGTGGGCCTCGCATTCCCGCAGGTTTTCATGGCGGGGAATCTGTGGCAAGGCCAGTAGCAATTCATCTTCGATTAAATCGGGGACCGAAACAACGCCGCCCTCCTGAACCAGTAGGGGGTCATATTCATCAGGCAACCGATCGGCAGCGGCTTCGTCGCGCGCTAATCCCAGATTGACGGTGATATCCAGGGGCAAGCACAATGGACCAAGGCAGCGCTGACAAGTCCATTCCACATCGGCACACAAGCGGCCCTGGATAAATCGCACCTCCTGCGCGTCACATCCCGTGGATAACGCCACAACCACCTCGCCATCCGCGTGACCCAGCAGTGCGCTCAGACGCGGCAGTGCGGCCAGCACTAGGCGGCCATCCAGGCAGCCACGCTCAGCGGCCATTCGCCATGGATGGATTTTTGCGGGAAGCGATGGAGTCTCCATAAGGCGCCGAATCATATAGACCTGTCGGAATTCTGTCAAAATAAACCAGAATTCCACACAATTAAACCAATTTTCAGTGACCTTGAAGAGTAATAACCATGTCCAAAGCCCTGTTTGGCGGTCGCCGACTGATTCTGGCGTCCACGTCCCCATTCCGCCGTGAGTTGTTGACGCGGTTGGGTTTGCCGTTCGCAACGCGATCTTCCGATATTGACGAAACCCGCTTGTCGGGAGAGGATGCGCCGAATCTGGTCGCCCGCCTGGCCGAGTGGAAAGCCCGCCGAGTCGCCACATGGGAACCGGACGCGCTGATTATTGGTTCGGATCAGGCGGCGGTGCTGGAAGGCGAGATTATCGGCAAACCCGGTAACCATCAACGGGCGGTCGAGCAGCTGCAGCAGGCTTCTGGGCGCGTAGCGACCTTTTATACCGGCTTGTGTCTCCTGGATAGCGCGAGCGGATTTTGCCAGGTGGCGGTGGAACCGTTTCATGTAGCGTTCCGGGCGTTGACCAGCGAGATGATTGAGCATTATCTGCAACGGGAACAGCCTTACCATTGCGCTGGCAGCTTCAAATCCGAAGGTTTGGGCATCGTGCTGTTCGAGCGGCTGGAGGGTGATGATCCCACTGGGTTGATCGGTTTGCCGCTGATCCGGTTGACGCGGATGCTGGAAGCGGCGGGCATCGTCATATTGTGAGTAGATTTGCAAAATCATCATATAGACGCTGGCTAGATTTTGCCGGCCTGCTGGGCGATGAACGCGGTTTTCGCTGACAATTCCAGCGAACAGGTCCATTTATAAGCCAGATTGAGGCTGTTCGCGCAGGCATAGACGCCATGACCGCGCACCACGGCAATAGGATAGTCCGCCAAAATCTCCGCGACCATGTGCGGTGAACGGGCTTCATATTCGTCATAAGGAATGGTCAGCACCGGCACACGGCTGAAGTATAGCTGCCCTTCGAAATCCGTTGGCACGAATTCCTCGTTGTCCATGGTCATAGCCACCGAGTAGGGACCGTGACTGTGCAGGATCGAGCAGGCGTCGGGATTCGCCTGGTAAACCGCCTGATGCAGGCGGGCATCCAGCGATGCGCCCTTGCCGATCGCGCCATCAAGGCGGCATTCAACCAGGTCGCCACTGCTGAGAGTGTCGGCGCAGCAACCGGTGGGGGTGACCCAGAAAAGGTCGCCGTCCCGGATCGAGGCGTTGCCGCTGTGGGAGTCGTTAAGACCATACTGGCGCAGCCAGTGGTAGTGTCGAACCAGGTCGTCTTTGCTGTTCATAGGGTTCGGAAGAGAGTGTCCATTCTTTTGTCGGGAAAAATGATTAACGCGGTTAATGCTATAGGCGAGGAAGGACCCGCCAAAAGGAATTATGATAACAGGATGACAGGGAAAGGTGGGGTATACCTCGGCTACTCACCACTTGCCGTAAAAAATACCGTGGCCAATTTATCAAAGTTCCTTGTAATCCATCTGTTTAGAATGTACTCGTTCGACCTTGGTCCGAGTCGATCGGTTACCTGACAAGATCACGGTTAGCGCGATCATCATGAAACATTGCTGGAGGCCCTATGCTTGTCACTCAACCGGAAAGCAAGCAGCGTCAGGCCAGCGGTCCTCGCATCGGGCTGGCCATCGCCGGCGGCGGACCGGTGGGGCTGGTCTATGAAATTGGCGCATTGCGCGCGCTGGATGAGGCGCTGGAGGGCATTGATTTTAATAACCTGGACGTTTATGTCGGGGTCAGCGCCGGCGCCGTGATCGCGGCCCTGCTGGCCAATAAACTCAAGACGGGCCAGATGTGCCATATTTTCATCAGCAACGAATCGGAAGAGCATCCGCTTGATCCCCGGATTTTTCTGACGCCGGCCTTTGGCGAGTACTGGCGGCGATTGGCGTCCATACCCGGATTAGTGTGGGAATCGTGCTGGCATTATTTCAAAAATCCCATGGACTTGAATTTCTTGCAGTCGCTAACCCGGTTAGGGCGAGCGCTGCCGTCGGGTTTCTTCGATAATGAACCCATTCATCATTATCTGACCCGGTTATGGAATACGCCTGGCTGCACCAATGATTTCCGTCAACTAGCGAATAAACTCTACATTGTGGCGGTGGATTTGGATACTGGCGAATCGGTGAAATTCGGTGCGCCCGGCTACGATCAGGCGCCGATTTCCCGGGCGGTGCAAGCCAGCAGCGCGTTGCCGGGACTGTATCCACCAGTGGAAATTGATGGCCGCTATTTCGTCGATGGCGCATTGCTCAAGACCATGCATGCTTCAGTGGCGCTGCAGGAAGATCTGGATTTATTGTTCTGCCTGAATCCACTGGTGCCGTTCGATGCCCGACTGGCTGTTGCCGCTGGCCGACCTACCCAGGTCGGACGACTCGTGGAAGGGGGGTTGCCCGCAGTATTGTCTCAGACCTTCCGGGCGCTGATCCATTCGCGCCTGAAAGTCGGGATGCGTCAATACGATAGCGAATATGAACATTCGGATATCGTCCTGTTCGAGCCGAATCGCGACGATCCCAAGATGTTCTTTACCAACGTCTTCAGTTTCTCGGGCCGGCGCTGGGTCTGCGAACACGCTTATCAGACTACCCGTCAGAATTTAATCAATCGCCGGGAAGCGCTGGAACCCATCCTGGCCCGGCATGGCATCCGGATGCGCATGGACGTATTGGAAGACCCCGATCGATGCTACTACAGTAGTCTGCGCAATCAGCGAGGTTTGGCGGCGCCCGCGGAATATCGCGGCCCGATCGTGAGTCACTTGCACTCGGCGCTGGACCAGTTGGAAGAGATGGTGGCGCAGCAAGACAGGATCAACTCAGGTACTCCCGGCTGATCTGCCTTAGTAATTCGCGGGCTTCGCCTTGCAAAAAGGGCGCAACCAGTGACAGCACCTGATAAACGCCCATTGCCAGATGGTCGCTTTCGTTGCTCTGGCCTGCGACCGGGGCGCTGATGCGCTGGAAATTCAGCCAGTAGGTGGCAATCACGGCAATATTGCGGGACAGTGCGGCAATATCCTCGCTGGAGGCGTCCATAACGCCGGCCTCGATCAAACCCTTGCAGATCGTGGCGGCGGTGCTGACCTTGCGCCCCAGAATGCGCCGGAAGTGAGTGCGCAGTTTCTTATTGCGGCTGAGCAGATTGTCGAGGTCGCGGTAGAAAAACCGATATTCCCAGATATTCTCGAACACCAGGTGCAGGTAAAGCCACATATCTTCCATATCGGGCACGCGCCGTTTCGGAACTTGTAGGACTGCGCCCATCCGCCGCTCGAACTGTTCAAACAGCAGCCAGATGATGTCATCCTTGTTGCGAAAGTGGTAGTACAAGTTACCGGGGCTGATATCCAATTCATCGGCAATATGGTTAGTCGTGATGCGTGGTTCGCCATATTCATTGAAGAGTTGCAAACTGGTTTGCAAAATGCGATCACGGGTTTTCATAGGGACTAGCGCAGGTTCAGAAGAAGACATCGGATGACGGATATCGTGAGTGAAGTGAGTGAAATTACCATCCATTGTGGTTGAATGCGAACAGTTGTCCAGAGTGGCGTCACCCAGGAAAATACGACAGCGTGAGGAGAAGAAAATGGAAAAAATCTGGCTGAAAGAATATCCGCCGGGCGTACCCGCGGACATTGATCTAAATGAGTTTGCTTCGCTCAAGGACATTCTGGAAAAGAGTTGTCAGCGCTTTGCCGATCTGCCGGCCTATTCCAATATGGGGGTAACCCTGCGTTATCAGGATATTGATCGCCTGAGTCGTGATTTTGGCGCCTGGCTACAGGGCCTGGGATTGGGCAAGGGCGAACGGGTCGCCATTATGATGCCCAATACCCTGCAATACCCGGTCGCGCTCTTTGGGACGTTACGGGCGGGGTTGACGGTAGTGAACGTCAATCCGCTCTACACCGCGCGCGAGCTGGAGCATCAACTCAAGGACTCCGGGGCCAGCGTTATCGTTATCATCGAAAACTTCGCTCACACCTTGCAGGAAGTGCTGGATAAAACGCCGCTCAAGACTGTGGTAACCACGCAGTTGGGCGATCTGTTCCCATTCCCCAAACGGCCGCTGGTTAATTTTGTGGTCAAGCAAGTCAAGAAAATGGTCCCGCCCTGGCGCATTCCCGGCGCGATTCCGTTTCAACGGACCCTGACGGAAGGCGCGAAACGATCTTTGACTGATGTGCCGCTGACCCATGACGATCTGGCCTTCCTGCAATACACTGGCGGCACTACCGGCGTGTCCAAGGGCGCGATGCTGACTCACGGCAACATGGTAGCGAATCTGCAACAGGCTTCCGCCTGGTTAAAGCCCTTTTCCAAACCCACGGAAGAGACGATTATTACCGCCCTGCCGCTCTATCATATCTTCTCGCTGACGGCTAATTGCCTGACGTTTATGAAAGTCGGCGGCCATAATATCCTGATCACCAATCCCCGCGACATGCCAGGCTTCGTCAAGGAGTTAAGTCGCACAAAATTTACGGTGATGACCGGAGTCAACACGCTGTTCAATGGTCTGCTGCACACCCCGGGTTTTGAGCAACTGGATTTCAGCTCCTTCAAAATCGCCCTGGGCGGCGGCATGGCGGTGCAACGGGCGGTGGCGGAAAACTGGAAGAAAGTGACCGGCACGCCGCTGATCGAGGCTTATGGCCTGACTGAAACCTCGCCTGCCGCCTGCATCAATCCCCTGACCCTGCCGGCCTACAACGGCAGCATTGGCTTGCCGATTCCCTCGACCGAGTTGTCTATCCGCGATGAGGAGGACCAGGAGCTGGGCATTGGGCAAGATCAGGTGGGCGAGATTTGTCTGCGAGGTCCGCAAGTCATGCGTGGTTACTGGCAACGACCCGAGGAAACCGCCAAGGTGATGACCTCGGATGGTTTTTTGCGCACGGGTGACATCGGTTATGTGGATGAGCGCGGCTATGTCCGGATCGTGGATCGCAAGAAGGACATGATTCTGGTGTCGGGTTTCAATGTCTATCCCAATGAAATTGAAGACATCGTCATGTTGCATCCGGGGGTTGTGGAGGCGGCGGCGGTGGGCGTGCCAGATGAGAAATCCGGTGAGACGGTCAAGATCGTGGTCATCAGGAAGGATCCAGCGCTAACGGCTGATTTGCTGATCGAGCACTGTCGTCGGCATCTGACCAATTACAAGGCGCCGCGTCACGTCGAATTCCGCGATGAGTTGCCCAAGAGCAACGTGGGCAAGATTCTGCGGCGGTTGCTGCGCGAGGAGCATTGAAAGACTGCGCTAACTCTGCGCAGGTAAGGCGACGCGCAATCAATATTCTTCAGTTATACTGTTACAGTTTGAACTTTTTTAGCAGGTATAGAGTGGATTAGCGGTAACCGTTCACTCCCTTACCACGGCCCTCTCCCTCATGCATGAAGGAGAGGGAATTAAATGCTTACGATTTAATTACTCGACCTTCACCACCCCCATCGCGCCGCGCCCAAACTGCCACGGTTTATACATATCCTCCACATATATTGCCGGTTGCTGATACACGCCCGGCGTGACTGCTCGCGCCAGATAGGCCAACGTGAAGGATCGTGCATTGCCCTGATCGATATCCAGCGCCGCCACGAAACGGTCGTCGCGGATTTCGGTGTGCAGAGTCGTGGTGAGTTTCGGCAACCAACCGATGTCAGTGGTCGATGCGCCTTGTCCGATCCGGGCGTTCTCGATCTCTAGCCCCGCCGGCAGCAAATCCACGACCAGCGCCTGTTGTCCTTCATTGCCCTGCGCCTCGCCGGTAATGACCGCGACCAGCAGATCGTTCTGGCGAATCTGCCCAGGTTCGACTTCCTTGCCGGTGCGGGTGTAATAGCGACGGGTAATGGTGAACCCCTCGCGGGCCGGCGGTTGGGCCACCGTCGGTACGCCGCTGCGATCTAGCACCGTCCAAGCCGGTTGTTCGCCTTGATTGACTATGACGATGCCCTTGATCAACTCATCAATACCCGGCTTGAGGTAGAACGGATCGCTGGCGGTTGCCTGACCGTTGACGCTCAACTTGAGCGTCCCGGTCTGTTGCAACAGCGCATGCGCCGCCAGCAACAGCCAGGCTTGTTCCTGGGTGCTAGTGTAGCGACGCTGATTGAAGTCCGCAGCGACTTCTTCGGCTAACTGAGACACTTTTTCAGCCAGCAGTCCCGATTCCGCCAGTAACGCCAACAACGCCGCTCGGTCACGTAGGAGACTGCCGTAATCGCGGATCGTGGTTCGATCAGTCCGGTTCAGCGCCGCTGTGAACGCCTCTTTAGCCCGCTCCAGCTCGCCATACCGGGCCAGCGCCGAACCAAGTTGCGCCTGCGCCAGGGCGCTTGGCATCTTCTGCAAATAGTTGTCATGCAGGTAACGCAAATCACCGATGGCGGCTTTCTGCTCGCGGGCCAGCACATACAGCTGATAGGCCCGCCAGCCCAGATCCTTGTCGTCAAAATCATCGGTGCGCAACCGTTCCTGCAGATGCTCCAGACCCCGTTTCCAGGCGTTTTCGGGAACCAGGTACTTCGCCTGCCGGGCGCGCACGATGAAATCCATGGCATAAGCAGACAACCAGTCTTCAACCGGACTGTCGGGACCCCAGAGACCGAAACCGCCGCCGGCGTCCTGCATGGTCAGAATGCGCTGAATGGCCTCTTGCACCCGTTCCCGCAAACCGGCCACGGTCGCATTTTGACCGGCCCAGACTTCGGCGACTTCGTTGAAATCAATCAGTGGCAACGCACGGCTGGTGGTTTGCTCCAGGCAGCCATAAGGATAACGATCCAACTGGGCCAGCAGTTCCGGGACGTTGAGATTGGGGCGACTGGCGACGCTCAGGCGCACTCGGCCGGTACCCAGCAGGTAGCCATCCAGCAACTCGCCACCCAGTCGCAAAGTTTCCCCTGGATTCAGCCGTTTTGCCGTGCGCTCGGTTGCCAGGTTCTGCGCCGGGCGCACCCCGATGTCGGATTGCCGAACCAGATTGAAACCGTTTGGTCCTTCCACATGCAGCCACACTTGGCCGGCACCGGGCTTCAAACCTCGCAGGGTAAACGTGCGACTCTCGCTGTTCTGCACGGCGGAATCTGCGACCGTGAAAGTGAACGCGGCGGCTTCAGTCACCGCCACCGCGCCATCGGCGCTCAGATGAATCGAGTAGTCACCGGGTGGAGCGCTCAGGTTCTGCACCGTCACGTTGATCTGGCTTTGATCATCCGGGGCCAGGAAACGCGGCAGATAAACTCGCGCCACCAGCGGATCGCGCACCAAGGGCGCAACTTCGGCGCGACCGAGCCGGTTCTGATTCCAGGCGACCGCCATCAACCGTACCTGACCGTTGAAATCCGGAAGCTCCAAGGGAATCTTCGCCTGACCCTTGGCGTCTAGCGCCACTGGGCCGGAGAACAACGCCAGGGTTTTCACCGTGCGAATTGCCGAGGGATCGAGTTGCCGGCTTTCCGCGTCGCCGCCGACTTTCAGCGCGCCGGGCCGCCCACCTGGTTCAATCAGCTTGCCGTACAGATCGAGCAATTGCATCCCCAGACGACGCTTGCCGAGGAAGTAGTCGACCGGGTCGGGCGTGGTGAAATCGGTGAGTTGCAGGATGCCTTCGTCCACTGCTGCGACCGTCAGATAAGCCGGTTGACCGGGTTCCAGCCCGGTGACGGTGACGGGCAGCTCCACGGTTTGACGCGGCTTCCATTCCGTCGGCGCGTCCAGGGTGATGTTCAGCGTCCGCGCTGCCGGGTCCAAACCCAGCCAGGCGACGCCAATGGCGCGACCCGGTCCGCGTGGACTGACGGAACGGGCGGTTCCCGCATTGCTACCGGCCTGAGTGGGAACGCGGAACGCCGTAGCGGTCAGGTAAACCCCCGGCCCCCATTCGGCGGGAATCGGTAGCTCCACCGTCGCGCCCTCTTCGGGAATACTGACCGTTTTGCTCAGCCATAACCGGTCGCCGACGACGTTCAACAGCACTTCACCGGCAAAGGGCGCGCGCAGGAAGACCTTGGCGGTTGCACCGGCTGGATAGCGCAGCTGATCCAGCGTGACTTTCATTTGATCCGGGGTGTCGCTCCCGCCGGGTGTTTCAAACCAGCCGACATTGAAGCGCACACTGGAGGCCACGCCGGTTTGCGGGTCCAGCACATCCAGCCGATAACGCCCCCAGTCCAAACCGCGTTGCGTCACGACCACGGGCTGTCCAGCGGCGATATTCAGGGTCTGGCTGGCGACGGCCGCGCTGTCGCGAATGATCAGCTTGTAGTTCCAGCGGCCTTCGTTGTAGTACCAGTAGTATTGATACTCCTCACGCACCAGCTTGGCGTTCAATCCACCTTGCGCCTGCGCCTGACCCAGCGCGTCCACAGCGATGACCTCAAATGTTGCTTCCTGGCCGATTTTGACGCCGCCATCGCTAAAGCGCGGCTTGACGCCAATAGCGAAGGGCTGAATCCGGTAGGGCAGGTCAAGGCTGCGGGTCACGGGCCGACCGCCGGGTTCAAACAGTGAGACGCGCACCTGAGCCAGCAAGGGGCGTGTGGTATCCGGTTTCTCGTTCAAACTGACTTCCGCCTGCGCTTTACCCTGATCATCGGTGCCGGCCAGAACGACCGGAAAGCGTTGCGCAGTCCAACTGTCTTGCGCTAATCCGAAACGATAGCCGGGGAAGGCCGGGTAGGGATCAGCGTCCTCGCGCAGCACCAGTTCGCCCTCGGCCTTGAGATTGGCCGCCGGCGCGCCGTACAGAAAGCGACCGTTGATGTCCACCATTACCGGTTCACCCGGTTTCAGCACCGAAGCGGTGGAACTCAGCTCTAGCTTGAGCCGCTGCGGCACGAAATCCTCGACTTGAAAACGCACCTCGCCCACCGGTTCGCCCTTGGGATCAGTATAGGCTTTGACCGTCCAGATTCCGGTGCGCGCGTTCAACGGCATCGGGAGGGTGGTGTGATAGCCGCCCAGCGCCGGGTTGCCGGGACGCAGTTGGGTGGATTCCACTTCATCCGGGCGAAAGACCTTTAAGGTCAGCGGCGCTTCCGGCAACGCATAACCCCGGCTATCACGAATCAGGGTCATTAACTCTACGGTTTCGCCGGGCCGGTAAACGCCGCGTTCGGTATAGAGGAATGCATCGACCGCCCCTGGCGCAGCGCGACCGGCAACGCCCCGGTCACTCAGGTCAAAAGCCGGTCGAGTCAAATCGAGAAAGTTGTAGTCGCCGTCGCCAAAGGCCATCAGCGCCGCCGGCTCCCGTCCGCCCTCGCCGCGCAACAAACCTGGATCGAGTCGGGCATAGCCTTGGGCATCAGTAGTCGCCGCGCCCAGTTCGCCATTATTGCGGGCATACAATCGCACATTGACCCCGGCGACCGGCTGGGCGCTGGACAGGGAGCGGACAAAGATATGCAGACCATCGTTGCCGCGCATGGTGAACAGCCCCAGGTCGGAAACCACCAGCCATTGCGTGGCCTGGTTCTCCCAATTGTTATCCGCGTCTTCCTTGACGGATTGCGCGGCGACGATATAGATGCCCGGCTGCGGATCGCGCAGAATTTCGCTGATCGGCAGGGCGGTAGTGACTTCCTGGTTACGCTCGCCGCTGGCCAAGGTCAAAACGCCTTCCCAGATCTGCTCGCCAGAGTTTTTAGCGATGGCGTTCAGATCGTAGCCGTCCAGCAGCTGAGTAATGCGATCCCGCTCGATTTCCCGCAGCAGATTCCGGTCATTGATGCGCAACACCCGCACCCGCGCCTGATCCATATTGACGCTGGTCAGCGGTAGTTGCTGAGAGCCGGTTCTCGGCAGGACATAGGTCGCGCCCCGGAACCCCAGAGTCGGCTTGCGGTCTTCGACCTTGGCGGTGAATTCCTGAGTGACGAGGGTTCTCTCGCCGCTGGCCGCCGGGATGCCAATCCGGGTCTTGATGATGTAGCTCTGGCCGTGACTGAAACCCTCCACGCACAATTGCCGCTCTTCGGGCGTTACCACCGGCTGGATAGCGGGTTCAATGACCAGATAATCCTCATAGTGCAGTTGCCGACCCTTAGCCAGGTCATCGGAGAAATTCAGACAAACTTTGGGCATCGCGCTGTCCGATTCCACGTCAACACCCTTGATCTGGAAGGCGTTGGCATTCACTAGATCCTGATGGCGTTTGGCGATGCGCGGATTATCCTCGATTTCCAGGGCTTCACCGTAAGCAGCAATAGCTTTCTTCGGTTCCTGGTCGCGGTCATACAATTCTCCGAGCCGGAACAGGGCGCGTGCGCGTTCGAGTGGGGCGTTTGCGGCTTGCAGGGCGTTCCAGGCGGCTTGTTCCATGCGCTGCCGCGAGCGTTGCCGGATTTCATAACCGGCGTTGTTTTTTTCCTGATGTTGCGCCTGATTCTGCCAGATTTGACTGAGCACCAGCCAGGTCGCGGTCTGGCCGGCCCCGGCGAGAATCGCGGTCTCATAGTGAGCAATAGCGTCCACCCAGTTTTTCTTCTGCGTTTGCTGCTCTGCTTGTCGCAGCAGGACAGAGACGGACTGACCGGCGGGATCGCGGCCATCGCGGATCGATTGCAGATATTGCGCCGCAGCAACGGCCAGTGGCGTATCCTCAAGCGCATAGGCGCTGAAAGAGAGCAGCCATGCCAGCAGAAAAATCGGGTACCATAAGTAACGCATCGTGAATCGCTCCTCGAAACAAGGGTTGCGAACGGGTCAGAGAACGGAAAAATTGCGGACTGGATGACTGAATAGCATAGCGGCTTCGTGGGTTTGTGATAGTCAAAAGCGCTGCGTTGTGAAAGAATAAAAAAGAATAAATATGAACAATCCATTTCAAACTGTTGGTTTTCACCGTGATCGACTCGGAGGGTTATCGGCCAAACGTCGGCATCATCCTGTGCAATGCAGAAGGACGTCTGTTCTGGGCGAGACGAATTGGGCAGCATTCCTGGCAGTTTCCCCAGGGCGGTATCCGACGGGATGAGTCGCCTGAGCAGGCCATGTTCCGCGAACTGGCTGAAGAAGTTGGTTTGCGCCCGGAACATGTACAGGTGATTGGCTCTACCCAGGGCTGGCTGCGCTATCGGTTGCCCAAGCGACTTGTCCGTCATGGGTGTCGCCCGCCCTGCATTGGTCAGAAACAGGTCTGGTTCCTGTTGCGTATGCGTTGCAGTGAGGATGTTGTGCGTCTGGATTTGTCCGAACATCCCGAGTTTGATCTCTGGCAGTGGGTCGATTACTGGTATCCGTTACACGCCGTGGTGGCGTTCAAGCGCCACGTTTACTGGCGAGCCTTGCATGAGCTGGCGCCGTTTCTGCCGGTTGCATCGTCACCCCGGCGATCGTCCGCGATCCGGCGCATCGAGTCTGTCTTATGCGATCCACCAGACCGGGAAACCTGGTCATCTCCGATCCGATCCCGAAGTATTGAGCCGCCGCGCGCTAACGCCAGCATTCAGCAGGTAACAGTTCTGCAAATGCGCCAGATGGAGAATACCCAGAATCCGGTCATCACTCGAATGGTCGTTGCGACCCGGCGTTGCGCCTTGGAAAAAGCTGTTGCTTCGCCAGCGCTTGATTTTCCGGATACGGTGGTTCTGGATGACAGCCAGGAGGTTCGACCGCCGCATACTGCTATGGCCAGCCGGCGCCGATAGCCCCCGCTTTGAGAAAGTAACTTCATTGATAGCTATATTTTAAAAAAAGCTTGAACGGTTTCTCAGTCTCTGTTGCCTGTTGAGGACGGCTCCATGCTGGATATTCTGCGGCGCATCGTGCAGGACATTAACGCCACCCGCAATCTGAGCGAGGCGCTTAATCTGATTGTGGTTGAAGTCAAGGGCGCTATCCATACTGATGTCTGTTCGGTGTATATGACGGATCATACACGCGGCGAACATGTGTTGATGGCTACCGATGGCCTGCGACCCGGCGCGGTCGGCAAGGTGCGACTCAAATTCGATCAGGGATTGACCGGACTGGCCGCCAGTCGGGCGGAGCCAGTCAATGTCGATAACGCTCCCGCCCACCCCGCCTTCCGTTACATCGCCGCCACCGGTGAAGCGCCCTTCCACGGATTCATCGGCGTACCCATTATCCGCCGGCGCAAGGTGCTGGGCGTGTTGGTGGCGCAGCAGCGCGAACAACGCAAGTACACCGCTGATGAAGAGTCCTTTCTGGTCACCCTGGCGGCGCAATTAGCCGGCTGCATCACTCAGGTCGAGATCCGCCAAGCGTTGGAGCGTTTGGGCGATGACGCCTTGTCCGGCACTCTGTTTCTTGAAGGCGTGGCCAGCGCGCGAGGGGTCGCATTGGGCGAGGCGGTTGTGGTGTTTCCCGCGACCGCGCTGGAGCGGGCGCCTGATAAGGATATTGATAATCCCGAAGCCGAGGCCGCGCGCTTTCGCCAAGCTGTAGCGGCGGAGCTGGCGGAATTGCAGCGTCTTAGCGAGCGAATGCGTTTGTTGCTGTCCGCCGGCGACCGAGCCTTGTTTGACGCCTACGCTCTGTTGTTGAGCAGCGACAGCCTGGTGAATGGCACCCTGGAGCGAATTCAGGCCGGTAACTGGGCGCCGGGTGCGTTGCGCGCCACCGTGCTGGAATACGCGAACATCTTCGCGGAAATGGACGATCCCTACCTGCGCGAGCGCGCCGCCGATATCCTTGACCTTGGGCAACGCCTGCTCGATCGTTTGCAGGACGAACAGATCGTCAACCGTGACTATCCTGACAATACGATCCTGATGGGCGATGAGATCAGCGTTTCGCAATTGCTGGATGTGCCCCAGGAAAAGATCAAGGGCCTGGTTTCAGTACGCGGCACCAGCACCTCGCACGTTGCCCTCCTGGCGCGAGGATTGGGCATTCCGGCGGTTTTTGGGGTCAGTAATCTGCCGCCAGGGCGTTTGAATGGCCGTGAAGTGGCGGTGGACGGCTATACGATGCGGGTGTGCATCCAGCCCAGTCCGCCGCTGCGCCAGGAATATTTGAAGCTGATCAATGAGGAGGCTGAGCTGTCGCGCGGCTTGCAGCATCTGCGCGATCTGCCGGCGGAAACGTTGGATGGCCATCGCGTCGATCTACACGCCAACTCTGGGTTGTTCGCTGACATCGCCGCTGCGCGCAACAGCGGTGTGCAAGGAATCGGGCTGTATCGCTCGGAATTGCACTTTTTCCTGCGCGACCGCTTTCCGAACGAAGAAGAGCAGACCACCATCTACACGCGGGTGCTGCGCATCATGGATCCGCATCCGGTCGTGTTGCGCACCCTGGATATCGGCGGCGACAAGCCCTTGCCTTATTTTCCGATCGCTGAACAAAATCCATTCCTGGGCTGGCGGGGCATTCGGATCAGCCTGGATCAGCCCGACTTGTTCAAGACTCAGTTACGCGCCATGCTACGGGCCGGAACCGCTTATGCCAATCTGTCGATTCTGTTGCCCATGATCAGTACGGTCAGCGAATTGCGGGATGCCTTGGATCTGTTGAACTGCGCCAAGGAGGGATTGCAGGAGGAGGGGGTTCCAGTGCGGATGCCACCGATTGGCATCATGGTTGAGGTGCCTTCCGCGGTTTGGCAGATTGATCAGCTGATTCGTATGGTCGATTTCGCCTCGATCGGCAGCAATGATTTGACCCAGTATCTACTGGCGGTGGATCGAAACAACGACCGAGTGGCCAAGCTGTACGATTCCCTGCACCCGGTGGTGCTGGCGGCAACCCGTCATGTCATCGAACAATCACGCGCGGCGGGTCGGCCCATCAGCGTTTGTGGCGAAATGGCCGGCGATCCGGCGGCGGCGCTGCTCTTGCTGGCGATGGGCGTGGACAGTCTGAGTATGAATCTGGGCAGTTTGCTCAAGATCAAATGGATGATTCGCAGTATCCGTTATGAGGAAACCCAGACGCTGCTGGCTGAGGTTCTTGAACTCGATACGGCGGCCGCCATTCGGGAACGCGCTAATATCTTTCTCGATCAGCAGGGCCTAAGCGGGTTGTTGCGGGTGGGGAAGTAGGCGATGCTGGCCAGCAGCCTAACCGTCTTAACGCCCTGTCAGCCAATACAAAGACCTAGCCGCTACTCTTGTGATGGTGCTTGTGATGTCACAGGCTAACGCCCGCCTCCCCCTGACCGCTTTGAGTTTATGCTTGGGACCAACCTAAGAGGCTGTACAAAAGCGCCTCTCAATCTTTCAGGAAAAGGCGTGTCCGAGAGTCACCATCATCAAATCGGCAATTATCATCGCGCCTTTGCGATAGGGATTGCCTTGAATATCATTTTTGTCGTCGTCGAAGCCGGTTATGGGATGTTCTCTGGCTCCCTGGCGCTGATCGCGGACGCAGGACATAATTTAAGCGATGTGCTCAGCCTGCTGCTGGCGTGGGGCGCAATCCTGCTGGCGAAAAAAGCCTCAACGGAAAAAAGAACCTATGGATACCGCAAGGTCACCATCATGGCGTCGTTGACCAGCGCTATCCTGTTGTTCATTGCGCTTGGCGGGATTACATGGGAAGCGATGAGTCGTTTTTTTAACCCAAAGCCGGTCGAAGGCATAGTTGTCATTCTGGTTGCAGCCATTGGCGTTGTCATCAACACATTAACTGCTTTTCTTTTTTTCTCTGGCCAGAAAAGTGATTTGAATCTCAGGAGCGCATTTCTGCATATGGCGGCGGATGCAGGCATTTCGCTCGGCGTCACTATCGCGGGCCTTGTCATCATGATCAAAGGCTGGCTATGGATCGATCCGGCGATCAGCCTCATCATTGTCGCCGTGATCCTGGTGGGGACCTGGAGGTTGCTCCAAGATTCGATCGATCACGCCATCGACGCCGTGCCCGAAGGCATCGACATGGCCGGAATCAAGCAATATCTCACCGGCCTGGAAAATGTATCTCATCTCCATGACCTACATGTTTGGCCGCTGAGCACGACTGAAGTCGCTCTGACGGTCCACCTCGTGGTGAACGACGACTCGGCGAGCAATCATTTTCTAAGAGAACTTCAGGATCATCTCCACGACCGCTTTGGCGTAGAACACTCCACGATACAGGTAGAAACAGCAGGCACTGAGAATCATTGCCTGTTGGACAGGGAAAAATGCATATAAAAATAGTGGGCAAGGGGTTCTCATACAGCTTCTAATTCAAACCTGATGGACGGTGGGTCTAATCACCCGCTAAAAGCGAATTGGGAATACTGCTATCATTCTGCGTTCCCCTTCCGACTTAGGAGAGTGTTCGCGATGCATCGTTTCCGTGGAAGCCCCGCTCTGTCGCCCTTCCGTCTGGAGAAACTGCTGGCGGCCTTGCGCCTGCAAGTTCCCGCCATCACCCGTGTTTATGCTGAATTCACGCATTTTGTCGATGGCGCGCTGACCCTGCCAGATCGCGAGGTATTGGACCAGTTGCTTGACTATGGCCCCAGAAAGTTTGTATCGCATCAGTTGACCCTAATCGGCCAGAGCCAGGTCGAAGCGCAAGGAACGCCTACCGGCGCGCCTCTGTTCCTGGCCATTCCCCGGCCTGGAACCATTTCCCCCTGGTCGTCAAAGGCCACCGATATTGCGCGTAACTGCGGCCTGCATCGGGTGCGCCGCATTGAACGCGGCATTGCCTATTACCTGGAATTTGAGCGGTCGCTCAGCGAGCGTGAATTAGCGGCGCTGAAACCCCTGCTGCATGACCGGATGACGGAAACGGTGCTGGAGCCCGGTGATGATCCGGCGTTGCTGTTTCGCCAGGCGCAACCAACGCCGCTGACTACGGTGGATGTGCTGAACGGCGGGCGCGATGCTCTGGCGGGCGCTAATCTTGCGCTGGGTCTGGCCTTGTCGGATGATGAAATCGATTATTTACAGGAGAGCTTCCTGCGCCTGGAGCGCAACCCCACGGATGTGGAGCTGATGATGTTCGCTCAGGCCAATTCCGAACACTGTCGGCACAAGATTTTTAACGCAGATTGGATTATTGGCGGCCAACCCCAGGCGTACTCCCTGTTCGCCATGATTCGCCATACCCATGAACGCCATCCTGCGGATGTGCTATCGGCCTACAGCGACAACGCAGCGGTCATGACCGGTTTCCCTGCCGGACGCTTCTTCCCCGACGCCAGTGATCGTCAATACCGCTATCATCCGGAGGATGTCCATATCCTGATGAAAGTGGAAACCCACAACCATCCGACGGCGATTTCGCCCTTTCCCGGCGCGGCGACCGGCGCTGGCGGGGAAATCCGCGATGAAGGCGCGACCGGACGCGGCGCGAAACCCAAGGCTGGCTTATGCGGCTTTTCGGTTTCCCATTTGCGCATTCCCCATTTTATCCAGCCCTGGGAAGAGGACGATTACGGCAAGCCCGAACGCATCGTTTCCGCGCTGGACATCATGCTGGAGGGCCCGCTGGGCGCGGCGGCATTTAATAACGAGTTTGGCCGACCCAATCTGGCCGGTTACTTTCGCACGTTTGAGCAGGATGGCCCGGACGGTCAGCGGCGCGGCTATCATAAGCCGATCATGATCGCCGGTGGCTTGGGCAATGTCCGCGAGCCGCATGTTCACAAGGCTGCTTTGCCGCCGGGAACCGCTATTGTCGCGCTCGGCGGACCAGCGATGTTGATTGGCCTGGGCGGCGGCGCAGCGTCCAGCATGGCGGCGGGCAGCTCTCAAGAAGACCTGGATTTTGCCTCGGTGCAACGGGGTAATCCGGAAATGCAGCGGCGCGTCCAGGAAGTGATTGACCAGTGCGTCGCATTAGGCGCGGATAATCCCATTCTCTCCATTCATGATGTGGGCGCCGGCGGCCTGTCCAACGCCGCGCCGGAAATCATCCATGGCGCAAAACGGGGCGGGCGTTTTGAACTGCGCGAGATTCCCAGCGCCGATCCGGGCATGTCACCCACGCAAATCTGGTGCAACGAGGCCCAGGAGCGTTATGTACTGGCCATCGCGTCAGCAGGATTAACGAATTTCAAGGCGCTGTGCGAACGGGAGCATTGCCCGTATGCCGTGATTGGCGTGGCCACTGAAGAGTCGCAGCTGACGCTTCACGATGAACAGTTCGCTAACCAGCCGGTGAATCTGCCGATGAATGTGCTATTCGGCAAACCACCGAAAATGGTGCGCAACGTTGAACGGGTTGCCCATCCACCCCGCCAGCGGGATGTTACCTCTCCTGCTATTGCCCTGCCGGAAGCGGTCGCCTGGGTGCTGAGCTTTCCCGCCGTGGCGGATAAGAGTTTCCTGATCACTATTGGCGACCGCACGGTGACCGGTCTGGTCTGCCGGGATCAGATGGTCGGACCGTGGCAGGTTCCGGTTAGCGATGTGGCGGTCACCGTGACCAGCTTTGATGTTTACACCGGCGAGGCCATGGCGATAGGCGAGCGAACCCCTTTAGCGGTGTGGAACGCGCCGGCCTCGGGGCGCATGGCGGTGGGCGAGGCGCTGACCAATATCGCAGCGGCGCGTATCGAGAAACTGGGCGATGTCAAATTATCCGCCAACTGGATGGCGGCGGCGGGTCATCCTGGCGAGGACGCCGGTTTGTTTGACACCGTGCAGGCCGTGGGTCTAGATCTGTGTCCGGCGCTAGGCGTCGCCATTCCCGTGGGCAAGGATTCGCTGTCGATGAAGACCGTTTGGGAGGAGAGGGGCGAGCGCCGGAGCGTCGTTGCGCCTTTGTCGCTGATTGTCTCCGCCTTCGCCCCGGTGCAGGATGTGCGCCGCACCTTGACGCCGCGATTGCGTACGGATCGCGGCGATACCGATCTGCTGTTGATTGACCTGGGTTGTGGGAAAAATCGGTTGGGCGGGTCAACGCTGGCCCAGGTTTATCCCCGTGACGATGCTGAAACTCCGGATGTGGACGCGCCTGAAACGCTCAAGGCGTTCTTCACCGTTATTCAGGAACTCAACGCCGCCGGTCGGTTACTCGCCTACCATGACCGTTCGGACGGCGGGTTGCTGGCGACGCTGGCGGAAATGATGTTCGCCGGCGGCTGCGGAGTCACGGTGTTACTGGATGATCTGGGCGAGGAACTGTTGCCAGCGCTGTTTACTGAGGAACTGGGTGCAGTCGTGCAGATGCGCACCGCCGAGCGTTCGACCGTATTGGCGTGCTTGGCCGCCGCTGGCCTGGGCGAATGCAGCCATCTGATCGGTACGCTGAATCCGCATGACCGATTGATCCTGTGTCATGCCGGCGAAGTCGCGTTTGCCGCTGATCGGGTCGAACTGCGCCGCTTGTGGTCGGAAACCAGTTATCAGATGCAGGCGTTGCGCGATGATCCCGACTGTGCCCATGAAGCCTTTGCTAGCGCCTGCGATCCCAGTGACCCGGGGTTGCAGGTCAGCTTGACGTTCGATCCAGCGGCGGATGTCGCCGCGCCGTATATCGCCAATGGCGAACGTCCGCGTATCGCCGTTCTGCGCGAACAGGGAGTCAACGGTCAGATAGAAATGGCGGCGGCTTTTGACCGGGCCGGTTTTGCGGCGGTGGATATCCATACCAGCGATCTCATCGCGGGCCGAGCGACGCTGGCGGGTTTTCAGGGCATCGTTGCCTGCGGCGGATTTTCCTACGGGGACGTTCTGGGCGCCGGAGAAGGGTGGGCTAAATCGATTCTGTTCAACGCCCGCGCCCGGGACGAGTTCACCGCGTTCTTTGCGCGCCCGGACAGCTTTGGACTCGGCGTCTGCAACGGTTGCCAAATGCTTTCCAACCTGCATGAGTTGATCGCTGGAACGGAACTCTGGCCACGCTTTGTCCGCAACCGGGTTGAGCAGTTTGAGGCGCGTTTGAGTCTGGTGGAGGTTTTGCCATCGCCGTCGCTGTTCCTGCATGGGATGGAAGGTTCGCGCTTGCCGATCGCCGTGGCGCATGGCGAGGGTCGTGCGGAATTTCGCGAGCCTGGCGATCTGGAAGCAGCGTTAACGGCGGGTCTGGTCACTGTGCGTTTTGTCAGCCATGCGGGCTCGCCAACTGAGCGCTATCCCGCCAATCCTAACGGCTCGCCCAGTGGAGTTGCCGGTTTATGCAGCCGTGATGGACGGTTTACGATCATGATGCCGCATCCAGAGCGCCTGTTCCGCACCGTGCAATATTCCTGGCATCCCGATGGCTGGGGCGAGGACGGTCCCTGGTTGCGCCTGTTTCGCAACGCGCGGCGCTGGTTGGGGTGAATGTAGGCGTTAGCTTGCCAACGATTCAAAATGCTGCTTGCAAATGCTGATTGAAATCGCTGGCGTTCATAAACCCCACTATCCGGTATTCGCGGCGTTCCCGACCATCCGCTCCGAAAAACAGCATGGCTGGGGGGCCGACAATATTGAAGCGCTTGAGCAGTGCCCGGTCGGCGTCATCATGGGCAGTAACATCAGCTTGTAAGGCCACGATGTTTTTCAATGCCGCGCGCACCGCAGGATCGCTGAAGGTGTCGCGTTCCAGCTCTTTACAGGTTACGCACCAGTCGGCGTAGAAATCCAGCATCACGGGACGCCCCGCAGCTTCGTGCAAGACTTGGTCGATATCGGTAACAGTTTTGACCGGCTGGAAGAGCGGTGCTGGCGCTTCACCGGCGGCGCTGGTGATAAAGCTGACGCCGCGCAGCGGTTGCCAGGGATCGCGTCCGCCGCCAGCGACCCCTACCAACAGCAAGACGCCGTAAACCAATAAGACCGTACCCAGACCCTTGACCAGCATCCGCCAGGGCGGCGCGCCATGGATGAGCGGTTGCAAGGCGCCCATGTAAGTAGCGGTAACGATCAAGAGCGTCGCCCAAAGCACCATACTCAGCGCTGCGGGTAGAATGCGTTCCAAGAGCCATAAGGCGACCGCCAGCAGCAACACCCCAAAAATAGCCTTGATCCGCTCCATCCAATGCCCGGCGCGCGGCAACCAGTGACCCGTCGATGCGCCGATAATCAACAAAGGCGCGCCCATACCCAGACTCATGACGAACAGGGTGGCTGCGCCCAGCAACACATCGCCAGTGACTGCAATGAAACTGAGCGCGCCGATCAATGGCGGAGCTACGCACGGTCCAACAATCAATGCGGACAAGAAGCCCATCACCGCCACTCCAGCATAGCGGCCACCGCGTTGGTGATTGCTCCATTCCGCCAACCGGTGCTGCAGGAAAGCCGGTAATTGCAAGTCGTAAAAACCGAACATGGACAACGCCAGCAACACGAATAACCCGCTGAACATGCTGATCACCCAGGGACTCTGGAACCAGGCTTGCAAATTCTGCCCAAGCAACGCCGCCAACACCCCAGCGACGGTATAGGTCGCCGCCATGGCCAATACATAGGTCAAGGCCAATAGCAACGCCCGTCGGCGAGTCAGATTCGCGCCTTGACCGGCAATCAGGCTGGACAGAATCGGCACCATGGGAAATACGCAGGGCGTAAACGCCAGCAGTAATCCGAAGCCGAAAAAAGCCGGAATCGCTAGAAAGCGCTGTTCATTCAGCAAACGCGCTAACCGATCCTGTTCCGCCTCTGGCGCGCCTTCGCCCTTTATGGAAAGGGAGGTAGGGGATATGGTTTGCGCCTCCTGGCCGTTTGAGGGGAAATTGGGAGGTGAGGTCATGGCGGGCAAAGCGACTGCGACCGTCCGTTTCAATGGCGGATAGCAAACGCCGACTTCCGCGCAACCCTGGTAACTGGCCTTTACCTCCACTTCGCCAGTACTGTTTGGGTCGCGTTGCAAACGGACGATCACTTGCGCCTCGCCGTGAAATATTTGCTGCGGGCCAAAATAAGGGTCGTCCTTCCGTTCGCCAGGAGGAATCCCAGTGCTGGCGATAGCGATGCCCTGAGCGTTAATCAGCTCCAGTTTAAACTTGTCGCGATAGAGGTAATAACCGGGGGCAATGATCCAGCGGGCCTGGAGAGTGCGCGGATCCGACGCGGTAATGGTGAGTTGGAACGCCTGGTCGGCATCGAGAATCCGCTCCCCGGAGGCGCTGCCGAAGCGGTCAAATAACCCGCTTCCACCCGTTGCCGGCCCTGTCAACAGCGCTAACAGCAATGCTAGCCAGGGCCAGACAGGGTCAAATCGTTTCATAACGGCGCCCCGGTGTTGTCGGTAATCCAGTCCAGATAGGCTGCCGAACCGGTTTGAATCGGCAAGGCGATGATTTCCGGCGTGTCGTAAGGATGCAATTCACGGATACGCGCCTCTAATAGCGGATAAACCTTGCCGCGGGTTTTAATGATTAGCAGCCACTCCGAATCCCGTTGCACTCCACCTTTCCAGCGATAAATCGAGGTCAGTCCCGGCGCGAGATTGACGCAAGCAGCCAGCCGCTCACTGACCGTGGTTTCGGCAATCTGTTCGGCGACCGTCTGATCCGGACAGGTGCAATAGACCACCAACGGTTGATTATCCATGAAGGTTTCCCCCTTGAAATCATGATGCCATGTCATTCGACCATCCAAGCCTAACGATAGACTCTTAATCCCGCCAATTTTCTTCAACGCGCTCCCTTGAAATTTCCTGGATCTCGCCCCACTTCACGGTCAACCCCTTGACAGCGATTTTTCGCTGACTATGATTAGCACTCACCAGGGTTGAGTGCTAACAAAGTAACGTCAACCTCAAGTTACCGAACATTATCCCAAGGAGATTTCATCCATGAACATTCGTCCGTTGCATGATCGGGTGCTAATCAAGCGTGTTGAAGAAGAAACCAAGAGTCCGGGCGGTATCGTCCTGCCGGGCACCGCCGCCGAGAAGCCTTCGCGCGGCACGGTAATGGCGGTAGGTCGCGGCAAGTTGCTGGAGAATGGCGATGTGCGGCCACTGGATGTCAAGGCGGGCGACCTGGTCCTGTTCGGTAAGTATTCGGGTAGCGAAGTCAAGGTAGACGGCGAAGATCTGATCGTTATGCGCGAAGACGAAATCATGGCGGTCATCGAGAAGTAAGCGTTCTCCCTGAATTTCTGCATTCGAACATCCCAAACTGGTTTTAGAGGAATTAAACATGGCTGCAAAAGACGTTAAGTTCAGTGACGACGCCCGTTCGCGTATGGTGCGCGGCATCAATGTTCTGGCCAACGCGGTCAAGGTCACCCTGGGCCCCAAGGGCCGTAACGTGTTGTTGGACAAATCTTTCGGCGCTCCCACCGTCACCAAGGATGGCGTGTCGGTCGCCAAGGAAATCGAACTGGAAGACAAGTTCGAGAACATGGGCGCGCAGATGGTGAAAGAAGTTGCGTCAAAGACCTCGGACGTCGCTGGCGATGGCACCACGACCGCTACCGTGCTGGCCCAGGCGATTGTCCGCGAGGGCATGAAGGCCGTGGCTGCCGGCATGAACCCGATGGATCTCAAGCGTGGTATCGACAAGGCGGTCGCTGCTACCGTCGAAGAGCTGAAGAAGCTGTCCAAGCCCTGCACCGACGACAAGGCGATTGCCCAAGTCGGCACCATTTCCGCCAATTCCGACGATGCGATTGGCCAGATCATCGCTAATGCGATGAAGAAAGTCGGTAAGGAAGGCGTGATTACCGTTGAGGAAGGCAAGAGCCTGGACAACGAGCTGGATGTCGTGGAAGGCATGCAGTTTGATCGCGGCTATATTTCGCCCTACTTCATCAACAACCAGCAGAGCATGAGCGCGGAGCTGGAATCCCCCTACATCCTGCTGTATGACAAGAAGATTTCTAACGTCCGTGATCTGCTGCCGCTGCTGGAAGGCGTAGCGAAAGCCAGCAAGCCGCTGCTGATCGTCGCCGAGGATGTGGAAGGCGAAGCGCTGGCGACTCTGGTGGTCAACACCATTCGCGGCATCGTCAAGGTTGCTGCGGTCAAGGCGCCTGGTTTCGGCGACCGCCGCAAGGCCATGTTGCAAGATATCGCCATTCTGACCGGCGGCCAGGTGATCTCCGAGGAAGTTGGCTTAACGCTGGAAAAGGCGACTCTGTCCGATCTGGGCACTGCCCGCAAAATTGTGGTTGGCAAGGAGAATACGACCGTTATCGATGGCGCTGGCCGGACTGATGAAATTCAAGGTCGGGTCGAGCAGATCCGCCGGCAGATCGAGGAAGCGACCTCCGATTACGACCGTGAGAAATTGCAGGAGCGCGTGGCTAAGTTGGCTGGCGGCGTGGCAGTGATCAAGGTCGGCGCAGCGACCGAGATCGAAATGAAGGAAAAGAAAGCCCGCGTTGAAGATGCGCTGCACGCAACGCGCGCGGCGGTTGAAGAAGGCGTGGTCGCCGGTGGCGGCGTTGCGCTGGTTCGCGCCTTGCAGACAATCAAGGGCCTGAAAGGTGACAATTCCGATCAGGATGTAGGCGTATCGATTGCGCTGCGCGCCATGGAAGAACCTGCGCGTCAGATCGTCGCCAATGCGGGAGACGAGCCTTCGGTCGTTATGGACAAAGTTCTGCAAAATTCTGGCAACTATGGCTATAACGCCGCGACGGGTGAGTATGGCGACATGGTTGAAATGGGTATCCTTGACCCCACCAAGGTCACCCGCTCCGCATTGCAGAATGCAGCTTCCGTAGCGGCGCTGCTGATCACCACTGAGGCGATGATCGCCGAACTGCCGAAGAAGGAGTCCGGCGGCGGCATGGGCGGCGGCATGGGCGGCATGGGCGGCATGGGCGGCATGGGCGGCATGGGCGACATGATGTAAGCACCCTGCGTCTCGCAGCCCAGGATCAAAAAACCCCGCTCCAGCGGGGTTTTTTTATGAGCCGGGAATTGCTGGTTCAGAATCGGCTGAGGAACGGTATACTCAATAGAAATTCACGATTCTTTGTTTGCAATACGGATTGAGTCACAGGCGGTCAACCGCCACCGCAACCAGGACAATGAAAAACCGGACCCACGACTCCCCGGGCATCTACCGCACGGGAGATAGCGATACTGAACGCCAATTACGCTTCGACCGGGGTACCCTGCTACTGGAAGGCGTAGCCGAGTTACCGCCCGGCCTGGAAACCTGGTTTCAATACGACCCCCGCGTCGAGGCTTATCGCGCTCCAGCCCATTCCTACAACGCGATCATCGGGCCGCTCAAAGGCGAGCTAGCGCGGAATAAAGCACCGCGTTACCAGCGCCGGGAACTGATTTGCACTCTGGAGATGAATCCCTATCCCCATCAGCGGGAGGCATTGACCGCCTGGCAAGCGGCGAAAGGGCGAGGTGTGATTGTGTTGCCCACCGGCGCCGGCAAAACGCTGGTTGGGCTGTTGGCGTTGAGCTGGACCCGGCGCGATGGTTTGATCATGGTTCCCACCCTGGATTTGATGCATCAATGGTATGCCTTACTGCGGGCGGCATTCCCCGACCAGGAGATCGGTTTGATCGGCGGCGGCTATCACGAACCACAACCGTTAACCATCGCTACCTATGATTCCGCGGCCCGCCACATCGACCGGCTGGGCGACCGCTTTGGCCTGTTGATCTTCGACGAGGCGCATCACCTGCCCTCCGAGTTCTACCGCAGCATCGCCGAATTCTCGCTGGCCCCCTACCGGCTGGGCTTGACGGCTACGCCCGAACGCAGCGATGGCCGCGATGCCGATTTACTGGAGTTGATCGGCCCGATCGTTTACCGCCGGCATCCGGAACAATTAGCCGGCAACGTGTTGGCTGCATTTCAAATCCGGTCGGTGCATGTCGATCTCTCACCTGCCGAGCGTGCTGCTTATCAACAGGCGTTGGAAGACCGCAATACCTTTCTGCAAGCCAACCGGCTGTCATTAAGTTCTTTGGAGGGTTGGAACCGCTTTATCATGCTCTCGGCGCGCAGCGTCGAAGGCCGCCGCGCCATGCGCGCTCATCGTGAGGCGCGGCGCATTGCGCACGCCACCCCCGCCAAACTCCGTGCGCTGGGCATGATTCTCGCCAACCATCCCGGCGCCAAGACGGTGATTTTCACCGAAGACAACGCCACAGCCTACGAGATTGCCCAACGATTCCTGATTCCCTGTCTGACCCATCAGACGATGGTAAAGGAGCGCCAGGATATTCTGGAGCGCTTCAAATCCAGCGCCTATACCGCCATCGTGACCAGCAACGTGCTTAACGAAGGTGTGGATGTTCCAGACGCTTCCATTGGCGTGATCTTATCGGGGAGCGCTTCCGCGCGGGAATTTATCCAGCGTTTAGGCCGCATCCTGCGACGTGGCGATGACAAACAGGCGGTGCTATACGAAGTCATTGCCCGAGAAACCCGCGAGGAACGGGTGGCCGACCGCCGCCGAACGCCTCCAAATTCCGGACATCACGCGGAACGCATCGAAGCCACGCTGGCCTTGTTTGACACTCAAACCCCGAATCAACAAAAAATCTAAAATTTCAATATATTATAGCCAAAGGTAAACATCAGCCCGGCACCGCCTAGCAGATTGAGTTGAACATTGAAATCACCGTATTTGTAGCCGATACCCGGCACAGCGCCTGGCGCAACGCCATTGTTGTTCAATGGAATTTTGTCTTCGTAAGGCTCCTTGTAACCGAACAGGACGCCGCCGGTCAGCTTGAAGTAAAGGTTTTCGTCGATCGATTCCAGCGGCCAGGATTTGCCAAGGTAGAGGTACTGGCATTTCTGGTTGAAGCTGTTGTTGAAATAGGACGCTCCCGCCAACCAGCGCGAAGGCGCCTGCCATTCCAAACCGACCAGCCACGAATACTTGGCATGTTCGGGGTCGGAATCGAAATGAATGACGCCAGGCGCTGCTTGCAACATGAGCAGGTCACCCTCTGCAAAAATATCAGCCCGGACGTTGCTCGTAGCCAGCGCCATTAGCAAAACCAGGGGCATCAACAGCTTTTGAATAAGGTTAAACAGCGGCATGGAGAAGAGCCTTTGCTGGATTCCAGAAAAATGATTAGCATTGGAAGAGAAGGTAACGGCTACGTCAATTTTCTTCACGCTGCTCCAAAATAGCCTGGATGGTGAAGCGCGGACGCTCGCGCACCTGCTGATAAATCCGCCCGACGTATTCGCCCAGCAGGCCAATCCCGAACAACAGAATGCCGATCAGCAGGAAATTGATGCCAAACAGGGTGAACAACCCCTCGGCCTCCGGCCCAACGATGATCCGGCGAATCGCCAGGAACACCACAAACCCCGCCGACGCCAGTGAAAGGGCAATTCCAGCCAGCGAGAATATCTGTAAGGGAACGACCGAGAAACCGGTAACCAGATCGAAGTTAAGCCGGATCAGCTTGTACATTGAATACTTCGATTCACCGGCGGCGCGCTCGGCGTGGGTGACCACAACCTCGGTCGGGTTGGCGGCGAAAGTATAGGCCAACGCCGGGATATACGTACTGACCTCGCGGGTGGACACAATCGCTTTGACAATCGACTGGCTGTAGGCGCGCAACATGCAACCCTGGTCGGTCATGCGGATTTTGGTAATCCGCTCGCGCAACCCATTCATGAGCTTGGAAGCCACATGCCGCCACAGACTATCCTCGCGGGTCTGGCGAATGCTGCCGACATAATCATGGCCCTGATCCATCGCCGCCAACAGCTTGCCAATCTCCTCGGGCGGATTCTGCAAATCGGCGTCCAGGGTCACCACCCGCTCACCTCGGCAATATTCAAACCCGGCTATGATCGCCGTATGCTGGCCACAATTCGCGTTGAACAGAATCACCCGCGTCACGTCGGGCCGAACCTGAAACTGGTCTTTCAACAACGCCGCCGAACGGTCGCGACTGCCATCGTTGATGAACAGCACTTCATAGGCGACGCCCAAGGCGTCCAGGGCGGGGTAAAGCCGCGCAAACAAGGCGGGCAGCGTCTCCTGCTCGTTGTAAACCGGAATGATCACGGAGAGTTGGGGAGCATTCATCGCAAACTCCCATCAACCAACACCTCGCCGACCGCCTGGCAAACCCGCTCCACATCAGCGAGGGTCATCGCCGGAAACAGAGGCAGCGTCACCGTTTCACGGGCAATTCGTTCGGTGTTTGGCAACTCCCCCTCGTAGTGACCGTATCGACGGAACAACGTTGTCAGGTGCGCCGCCTCATAGGAGATGCCAGTGCCAATGCCGCGTGCTTCGAGCGCAGCGCGAAATTGCTGACGATCTATGGTCATCTGGTCCAGCGGCAACAATGGCGCAAACAGATTCCAACTGTGGCCAGCTTCATCGCCAGGATAGCCAGGATGCGGTAACAAACAGGGCGGGGTGGTGGGGAACAGCCGAAAATACTCCGCGACCAATTCGCGGCGCCGAGCGTTGAACGCATCCAGCCGGGCCAGTTGGCCAGAACCAATCCGGGCGTTGACATCGGGCAGGTTGAACTTGCCGCCAGGAAAAGTGACATTACGGGTGCCATCAGATAATCGGGTGATGCCGTGGAAACGCAGCATTTCCACCTCGCGCGCCTCGATCTCGTCGTTCAACACCAGCGCGCCGCCTTCAATCGCCGTCATGTTTTTATTAGGATGAAAACTGAACACCGTCAGATCGCCGAAACTGCCGATTCGTCGTCCGCGCCAACTGGAGCCAATGGCCAAAGCGGCATCCTCAATGACCCGCAGCCGATGCTGACGGGCGATGGCGTAAAGACGGTCCATATCGACCGGCAACCCGGCGAAGTGGGTCGGCATGATCGCCCGGGTATGGGGGGTAATCGCTCGTTCCACAGCGTCGAAATCCAGATTGCGGCTGATTAGCTCCACATCGACGAATACCGGCGTCGCCCCCACCTTGGCGATCATGTTTGGCGCAGCGAAGAAAGTTTGCGAGGGCGTAATGACCTCCGCGCCGGGACCGATGCCGCACAATTGCAAAGCGACTTCCAGCGCGGACGTGGCTGAATTCAGCACCCGCACCGGCCGGCCATCCAGATAATAGGAGAGCGCCGCCTCGAATTTTTTGACTTGAGGCCCGGTCGTAATCCAGCCGGAACGCAGCACTTCGGCCACACCGGCGATGGTGTCTTCGTCCAGGGTCGGTCGGGCGAAAGGCAAATAGGGTAGTGATGACATCTCAGGATCTCGCAAGCAGAACCACGCCAACGATGATGCAGCTAATGCCGAGCCAGCGCCCACTGGTGAGCGCCTCGCCGAACAAATAGCTGGCGGCCAGGGCGTTGACCACATAGCCGATAGAGAGCATGGGGTAGGCGATGCTCACCGGCACCCGGGACAGGGCCAGAATCCACACCAGAACGCTAACGCCATAGCAGGCGAAACCACCGAGGAAATGCGGATTGGTCACGATAGAACTGGCGAGTGGGAGGGCGTTGGCGACAGTCGGGCTAATCACCCCCAGCGTATTGGTTCCTGCTTTCAACAGTAGTTGCGCAGTGGCGTTGAGTAACACGCCGGTCAGGATCAAGGCGAAACTGGCTAGGTTCATTGGCGGCTCACGATCACGCGGCGCGGGTCGCGGGCCAGAAGGCGCATGGGTAAACCTTCTGCGGTGAAGTGTTGGTAATTATGATGATTCATAATGGCATAACCCTTCTCCAGCGCACGCCAGCGGGATTTCCAGTCCTCAACCTTCGCAATACCCTTCTCCGGTTCAGCCGCCAGTCCCAGAGCAAACTCGTCAGTGTATTGCACCAGGGTAACCGGGCGCTTGAGATAGAACGGCAACGTCTGATCATGCATTTGGATGCTGTAGAACGGTGCGCTAGGGTCAAAGGGGCCATGTTCGGCTTCGATTTCCTGAACAATTTGATCTGCGGAGTATAACCGGGATAGCTCATTATGACCGTTCATGACCAGAATACCTGCGCTAAGACTACCCAGAGCCAGCGCGATGATGCCGGCATTGCGCGAGGTTTGGCGAAATAAACCCGCTGCCGCACCCGCGCCCGCTGTAAAGGTCGCGATAGAAGCCAGGAGCCAAGGAACAAGGGTGCGCACCATCTCGAACGGTGATGCATCGTTGGAAAATGCTTGAGCCAGATGTTCGCCGCCAAGCAGGATCAGCAAAAGTAGTAAACCGCCGATCGCCGCCAATCCCCAGGCCAAACGACTTAGGCGCTTCGGCTCCATCCGCTGCATCTCCACTCCGGCGAACAGCGCCAGCGCCGGGAAGATCGGCAGGATATAAGAGGGTAACTTGGAATGCGAGACGCTGAAGAAGACGAAAATGAAGGTCGCCCAAATCAACAACAATCGCAAAGGTTGTAGCATTCCCCGCTCCCCTTCGCGCCGCCAACCGTCGCGCAACCGCACCGCGATAAACGGTAGCCATGGCATCGAACCGATCAAGAGTTCAGGAACGAAATACCACCAGGCGCCTGTGCGCCGGTGAACATCGGTGGTGAACCGCGCGAAATGCTCGTGAATAAAGAAAAATTTGGCAAACTCGTCATTGAGCAGCGAGACTGCGATAAACCACGGCGCCGCAATAAACAGAAATAACGCTAGCCCTTTGCCCAGATGCAGGCGGGTCAACATTCGCCAGTCGCGCTCGATCAGAATATACAGCGTCAACACTGCGCCCGGCAGCACGATACCGATCAGGCCCTTACTGAGTACCGCCAGCGCCATAGCGGCCCAGACGATCAACATCCAATTGCGGTTTGCCACCGGAGTCGCATCGGGGCGTTGAGCCATCAGAAAGCTCAACAAAGCAATGGTGAGAAACGCCGTCAACCCGGCATCCAGTGCATTAAAATGCGCGTTGAGGAGGAACCAGGTGCATCCGCCCAGCGCTGCTGCCGCCGCTAGACCGACTTCCTCATCGTAGAGTCGCCGCCCCACCCAGAACATGAGCAGTACACAGGCAAAACTGGTGGTCGCCGGCCACCAGCGCGCCGTCCAGTGATGTTCTCCGAACAGTTTGAACGCCGCCGCTGTCGCCCAGTATTGCAGCGGCGGTTTCTCGAAATATTTGAGGCCATTCAGATGCGGCGTTATCCAGTCTCCGGATACGGCCATCTCGCGGGCAATCTCGGCATAACGCCCCTCGTCAGGGCGGAATAGCTTGCGGGATTCCAGATTACTGAACCAGACCAGGGTGAAGACCAGCAGCAGACCGAGCAGGAACCAGCGGGAGTAATGGGGTGATTTCAGGGAAAATAAATCCATGAGAATTTTGATGCTTATGCTTGCGGGATGGAGGAGTCTCTAGAGGCGCACATTCTGAGAAAGTTCGATCCTGCCAGAGATTAGGTTATATGAACAGAGAGATGGCGAAATGGTCATGTTGGGGTCAGTTTGTGATCAGGTTGACCCGGTAATCTCATCCTTGCTTGAACAGTATGGCGAATAATCGATCGCCCTCAGCCATGAAAATTGGACCGAAGCAGAGGAGAGAGCCATGATTGATAATGTGGTCAATGAACTGAAACAGCAGGTAGGCCCTTTTTACCAACTTCGACTAGCAACCCGTACTGTCCTTGGTCTTTGTTGCCTGTTGCCGGCGATTCCCGTTTTGGCAAACAACGACGATGACGAGAGCCGGGCTGGCGGACGCCAGAATGATTATTGTTCGGCAACGGCCAGAGCGCAATTCGTTGCCTGCGGGTACGAACAGAGAGACGATTACTTTACCGCACAAGCCGTTTGCCTCAATGAAACCGATGACGAAGAGCGACAGGCGTGCTTGGCTGATCGTACAGCCAACTCGAAGGAAAGCAAACAGCTCTGTCAGGAGCAGTTCGATGCCCGCCGCGACCTTTGCGCGATGCTCGGAGAAGCCCAATACGACCCCAGTTTCCGTCCAGAAAACTTTGTCAATCCGCTCCAAATTGGCGCTACGGTAGACCCGAACCCGTACTGGCCGCTGGTTCCACGCACACAATGGGTCTATCAAGATGCAGGGAGCGGGCAGCAAATCACTGTGACTGTGACAGAGAAAACCAAGCAAATTGAAGGAGTCACTTGCATCGTCGTCAATGATGTTGTCAGGGTCAATGGCGAGTTGATCGAGGACACGGACGACTGGATTGCTCAAGACTTGCAGGGCAATATTTGGTACTGTGGTGAAGAGGTCAAGGACTACGAGAGCTTTTCGGGCGACCATCCGGCCAATCCTGAACTGGTCGAGATTGCGGGATCGTTTAAAGTGGGTCGTGATGGCGCCAAGCCCGGAATTCTCATGTACGCCATATCCACCGTGGGGCAAATCTATCGGCAGGAATTTGCGGTCGGAGAAGCCGAGGATGTGGCGCAAGTCATCCATGTCAATGGAGATGAAGCAGTTTTCGGTTTCTCGTGTGAGAGCAAATGTGTCGTCACCCGCGACTTCTCACCGCTCGATCCGGGCGTCGAAGAAAACAAATTTTACAAGCCTGGAGTCGGTCTGATCCTGGAGTTGGGTGTTGGAACCACCGAACGTGTCGAACTGATCTCAAAATCCATTTTGCCGTAGCGGACTTTAGTCCAAGGTTCAGGGAGTTTTCTTTAGCAGGTCAACACCTTGGCCTGCTGTATCTTTTTTCATCTTTCTCGGCATCCATTTGATTCGATCCATTCGAAACGGCCTGTCTAAAATTCATAAATCATTTTAAAGAACAGGCGATTGGCGCGCTCTCCAGCATCTGCTCCATAGGCGCGACCGGCTTTGAAACTCCCAGCGATCATCTCCATTTCCAGGTTTTCCCATTTCTGGATCTGTAGCACAAGGCTGATTTCCTTACCGATTTCCCTGCTTTCTGCTGTCGGTTCGGCGTCGATGCCTGTGCTTCGCAGGAAAGGCGTGGCGTCTACCTGGCGAAAGTGGTGATAACCCAAGGTCAGGCGGGCATCAGCGGATACCGGCAACCTAAGCATCAGCGTCGCAATGCGCAGGTTGGAAAGCTCGGGTCTGAGCACGACCCCATAGTCGCGAAATTCCTCATCCTGGTCTTGCAATCCAGTCTGACGAAACGCACGATCCGTGTGATCATCAGGATCGTTGTCGCCAGAACCATAAGCGTAGACCAAGGTCACCGAGGGATCGCCCGGCAAAGGCAGGGTCCAGGTTACGCCCACGTCCGTCGCCCAACCGCGCACCTTGCGTCTCTGGATTTGGTCCACCTGACTGAATCCAGGCGCCTCCTCTTCAAACGCCGTCAAGGTTTCATCGCCGGTCAAGAAGGCGATATCGGCCCGGTACTCCAAATGGCCAGCAGGGGATTCGTCAACGACGCCAGCGGCGCGTAGTCCCACCCAAAGCAGATCGGCGTCGCTATCGTCTTGATGGCCTTCTTCGACAAGCTGGCCAACCGCCAACGCATCCGACCGGTCGCGTTGCGCCAGAAGAAAACCGGCCAGATGAAGCTGATTCGATACCTTCCAGCCTGCATGTCCGAGCAAGCGCTGCAAATCCTGGTCTTCCGGGTCGATAAAATCTTCGTTGGTGGAAACGCGCCCGAGTGCTTTAGCGACACCGACGTAAAAACGCCAGGGTGGATGGTCATAGTAGAAACGTACTGCATCGAGATCGGCGTCCCACCACCATAGGCGGGGGTCCAGGAAATTCTGGCGGCCGATTTGCAGAGAATAATTCCCGTCAAGAACCCGATTGAACAGCAGCCACATCTCGCCACGTTCGAGAGCTTCTTCAGACCCGCCTGGTCTATCGTCAGCGTAAACCGCTTGATCCGCAATCCCCTTGATTTCGCCGAAGATCAGGAAATCGCCGCGTCGATAGGATAAGCCAAGCTGGATCTCTTCCTCGAAAACACGCCAATCATCCAACGGTTGCTCGCCAAGCGTCGGGTTCCAAAGCCATTCACTCTTAAAATCGAATGCAGACGCAAATTCGAATCCAGGTTCTGCGGAAGGTCTCAATGCGGCATCGCCTCCCTGCTCAAGGCTCGAAGAACCGGATGCAGCGAAACTGATGAGTAGTAAACCCAGACTGACGAATAGCCGGGATAAATCATCAATGACCACAACACGACCGGCAAAGCATGACCGTAAAGGTGCTGCCCTCGCCAGGCTTGCTACGGACAGTGATATCGCCGCCGTGAGCGCGGATGAAGGCCAGCGCGAGACTGAGACCCAAGCCATTGCCGTATTTCGAACGACTCCAGTCGCAGCGGTAGAAACGCTGAAAGATTTTCGGCAATTCCTCCACCGCGATGCCGACGCCCGTGTCAATCACCGACAAATGAATTCTTTGTCCCTCGTCGACCAAGCGGATGAGGATCTCTCCACCAGCGAAGGTGTATTTGAGCGCGTTATCCAGAAGATTCGCCACCACGCGCTGCAGGCGCTGTAAATCCCCCTGAACAAGACATCGCGGTGGTAGATGGGTGTGCAGCGCAATGTTCCTGTCTTCCGCAACCGTTTGAAACAGATCGCAAGCGTCGATGACGATAGCGACCAGGTCGATCTCGCTGATTCTCAGCCTAGCCGCTCCGGACTCGGCTTCGGCAATATCCAGAGTTGTATTGATCATCTCCAGAAGATGATCGCATTCCTCAGTAATATCGCTGGACATGGCCTCCCAGTCCGTTCTTGAACCGTTGCTGGTGAGGGCCATTTCGGCGGATGCCCGGATGCGCGCCACCGGGCTGCGCAGATCGTGTGCCAGGTTGTCGGTCATCTCGCGCATCCCCAGGATCAGGGCTTGTATGCGGTCCAGCATGGTGTTGAAGGCTTGCGCCAAGCGGTCGAGTTCGTCGCCTTGCGACCCAACCGCCACTCGCTGGTTGAGCGCTCCATCAGCAATTTCCATTGCCGTGCGCGTAACCTCCTCAACCCCGCGTAAGGCCCGTCGGGCCATGAACCAGCCGATCGGACCGCCCAGCGCGATGACAGCCAAAAGCGCCACGAAAAACCCGTTGAGCAACGCCGCCAGGAATTCTTGGTCATTTTCCAGCGATTCTCCAATCTCCAGGACTACATCAGGTCCGATAACGCCATAAATGCTGCGCACCGAGTGTTCGCGCTCAGTCAATTGGAGGGTTTCCAAAACGGGTTCATCTTCCTCACGCAATCGAAGCAACTTCGGTGCTGGCGCACCCAGCGCCGGCCAGGATGAAAGATTCGTGGTCGCTATCAGGCGACCGTCTCGCGTCCAGAGCCGGAAAAACACCGCCTCCGCCTCTTCGCCTTGCGTCTCGAACGCCATTTCCGCTTTTACTTTATCAAGTCCATCAACCCGCATAAAGCCAGCATACTCCGCAATATCTTCTTGCAAATCCTGATCGGCGCGTTGCTGGACAACAGCCGCCATCAAGACATAAACCAGCGTGAACGCCAACAAGGAAGACAAGGCGAAGATGCCCCCATACCAGATGGTCAACCGCAGCGCGAGGGTGTGATGTTGCTTAAGGAAGGTCTTCTTTAAGAACATAACCTACCCCGCGCACGGTATGGATTAGCGGTGTGCTGAAATCTTTGTCGACCTTGTCCCGCAGTCGGCAGATCCGCGACTCGACGATGTTGGTTTGCGGGTCAAAATTGTAGTCCCAGACCCGCTCCATGATCATCGTCTTGGAAACGACGCGCCCAGCGTTACGGGCCAGGTATTCGAGCAGGGCGAATTCCCGAGGCTGTAAATCGATCTTCTTTCCCTCTCGCATCACAGTGCGCCTGAGCAGATCGATAGATAGATTGCCCACGGTGATCCCGGTCGGTTCTGGGATAGCGCTCGCGCGGCGGATCAGCGCTTGAACCCGCGCCAACAATTCGGTGAACGCGAAGGGCTTGGTCAGGTAATCGTCGCCGCCGGCTTGCAGTCCTTCGATCCGCTCGTCGAGCGAACGCTTGGCGCTCAGGATAATTACCGGCAGCTTGTTCCGCCGTTGCCGCAATTCATCAATGATCGAAAGGCCATCGAGTCCGGGCAGCATGATATCGACCACAGCAACGTCGTAAGACGACAGCAGCGCCATCTGCAAGCCGGTTTTACCGTCGCCCGCATGTTCGACGATAAAGCCAGCTTCTTTGAATCCCTTGCTGACAAAAGCAACGATCTTGAGATCATCTTCAATAAGTAATAGGCGCATGAATATATCATTCCCTGTATGAAAACCGACTCAGGATATTATCAACAGAAGACCGGGTTTTTCATCGAAGATGACCAAATACTCACCTCCACGACATGAAATGATCATGTTTGCGTTAGTTCGCGATCAGGTCAACGCGGTAGCCTCATGACCGTCTGAACAGCACGGCGACGGATCGCTATATCGCGACAAAGAGAAAACCAGGTTGCTAACGCTCTCCTAATTCTTGATCGCTATCTTCACCCTAACGCGAATATCCGCGTGACCTGAAGGAGAGATATTCATGAACCGCAAAGTTTATCCATTCATCCTGGCCACGCTGGCCGCGACGGTCATCAGTGGCGCTTACGCAGCGGAATCCGCTGAAAATGACGCTTTGGCTGTCACCGGCGCAAAAATCAGTTTAACGCAAGCAGTCGCCGCCGCTGAACAGCAGATCGGCGGTAAGGCTTCCAAGGTTGAGTACGAACGCCATAAAGGACAGCCGGTGTTCGATGTGGAAGTCGTCAAGGGCAAGAGCGTCATGGATGTCAAGGTCGACCCGACAAGCGGCCAGGTCCTCTCTGCTGTCGAGGACAAACCCGACCGCGACGATGATGGTGACGAAGCCGATTGACGCTTCTGACCGCCTTAACGCCGGCGCAGGCCACTGCGCCGGCTTTTCCCAAAAACCGAGACCAAGCTATTCCTTGCAAGAGAGGAGTCGCTCAGTCCCTCCTTGGCAAAGGAGGAGATGCTTGCCCATGTAAGAGATAAACCCTTTCGAAGGTATATCATGTGTGGAATTGCTGGCCTCTTCTTAAAAGAACACACGCTCAATCAAGCGGTTTTGCTGGATGTGCTTTCCGTGATGCGTCATCGCGGTCCTGACGACATCGGTATTCATTTACCCGACCAGATGGGCCTGGCTTTCACCCGCTTGTCAATCATTGATCTCGATCACGGCCAACAACCGCTTTACAGCGCAGATAAAAATCTTTGCTTGGTCGGTAATGGCGAGATTTATAACGCTATCGAGCTACGTCAACACCTGATCGACAAGGGCTATCGGTTCACCACCCGCAGCGATTTTGAACCGGTGTTATACGCCTACCAGGAATACGGCCTGGATTTTCTGGAGCGCCTGGAAGGCATGTTCGCCTTTGCTCTGTATGATCAACGGCAAAACCGACTGCTCCTGATTCGCGACCGACTCGGCGTCAAGCCGCTCTTCATCTGGCAGACGAAAGAGGGTGCTTATTTTGGTTCTGAACTGAAGGTCTTATTTGCGCTGCGGAAACAACATCGCCCAGCGGTCGACTCGGTGGGCCTGGCGCAGTATCTGCAAAGCGGCCTTGCTACAAACCACGCAACACTTTGCCAAGGCATCGAACGTCTGTTGCCGGGTGAAGCGTTGTTGATTGAGTCCAGCGGGCACTGTCGCCGTTGGCGTTACTGGACGCCGCAGAACGTTGAACCGCGGGTGACGGACTTCGCAGACGCGGCGGAGCACTTCGATACGCTGATGACCGATGTCATCTGCAAACATCTGCGTTCTGACGTCCCCTTTGGCTTGTTTCTTTCCGGCGGCATCGATTCTGCGACATTGTTGGCCTTGATCAAACGCGCCGGCGTCGAACCGCTGTGGACTTACTCCATTGGGTTTCCGGGCAGCGATGTGTTCAATGAACCGAGCGATGCCCAACGCATTACCCAGCATTTCCAGGTTGAACATGTCAAAATTGAACGTGATGAACAAGCGGTATTTGAACGGATGCCGCACACGATCTGGGCAGCGGATGAACTGATATCGACACGGTGTTGCCGGATCGGCTGAAGATTAAAGACCGGCAAGGTAAGATTTTTTTGCGGCGCTGGGCGCAGCGCTGGTTACCGATGGATCATCTACAACTGCGTAAACGGGGACTCTCGGCGCCGGTTGATCACTGGCCCACTGGAACAAGGTTGCCCAGACTGGAGCGAGTGCTTTTGGGCAATGCTGGCATTCGCAAATGGTTTGCGCCTGCGGGCATTCAGCAACTCATCGCGGCGCAGCGCCAGCGACCGTCAGGCAGAACTCGGCAGAAACTCTTGCGCCTGCTCCAGTTTGCGCTTTGGCACCGGATATTTATCGAAGGTGATGGCGCTGCGCCTGCAAAACGGCAAGATCCGCTGGATTTGCTGGATACACAATAAACAGTGCCAGTCTCGAAGACAGCCTGACCCGTATCGCCCGATCACTCTCGGTAAATTCTCCCCGACTCTCGTCGGCTAACCCTTCCCTAATTCTCGATCGCTATCTTCACCCCATCGCGCGTATCCACGCGCGGGAAAAAGTGACTTCTCATGGATCGAAAAGACTTTTTTCTGCCAATCAATTCGGGCAAACGCTACTAAAGCCTACGGGAGCATCGCAATGAATGTACTGACACGCGAAGACGCCATGCCGATGTTGAACAAGGTTCCAGAGGTTACATTATACTTCTGGATCATCAAAATCATGGCGACCACCGTCGGCGAAACAGCCGCCGATTTTCTCAACTTCAATTTGCACTTTGGCCTGACCAACACCTCACTTATCATGAGTGCTCTATTGGCGATTTTTCTGGTCTTACAGGTACGCGCTCGTCAAT
>ERZ795053.541-NODE-541-length-48560-cov-6.747593_pt1 | contig 48560 bp, 40 predicted proteins | sample MGYA00375137_ERZ795053 | MGnify/ENA primary metagenome ERZ795053 (study PRJEB30182, sample SAMN05720284) | activated sludge metagenome | isolation source: Anaerobic digester | place: Hong Kong | collected 2014-12-17 ...
CGTCGTCGCGGGCGGCGGCCGGGTGCTCTTCGTCGGCACCAAGCGGCAGGCGCAGGAGCCGGTCGCCCGCGCGGCGCAGCGCTGCGGCCAGTACTACGTCAACCACCGCTGGCTCGGCGGCATGCTGACCAACTGGCAGACCATCTCGAACTCGATCCGCCGACTGCGCGAGCTGGAGAGCCGGCTCCGCGAGCAGCAGAGCGGGCTGACCAAGAAGGAGCTCTTGCAGCTCAGCCGCGAGCGCAACAAGCTCGAGCAGGCGCTGGGCGGCATCAAGGAGATGGGCGGCCTGCCCGACATCCTCGTCGTCATCGACACCAACAAGGAAGACATCGCGGTCACCGAGGCGAAGAAGCTCGGCCTGCCGGTGGTGGCGTTCCTCGACAGCAACTCGAGCCCCGAGCACATCCGCTACCCGGTGCCGGGCAACGACGATGCCAGCCGGGCAATCAATCTCTACTGCGATCTCCTCGTCCAGGCCGTGCTCGACGGGTTGCAGGCCGAGATGACGGCGAGCGGCATGGATCTCGGCGAGATCGAGCCGATCGAGCCCGAGCTGGCGGAGCCGGAGCTGGCCGAGCAGGAGCTGGTCCACTCGGCGCCGGTGCAGCCGCTGGCCGACGCGCCCGAGGAGACCGGGCCCGAGATGGCGCCGGTCGAGGACACGAAGGCCTCCGGCGCTGCCGCCAGCTGAGCGGGCGGGCCGAGACGCAGAGACAACACGGATACGGAAGCGATTATGGCTGAGATAACGGCTGCACTGGTCAAGGAGCTGCGTGAGCGGACCGGGGCTGGCATGATGGACTGCAAGAAGGTGCTGATCGAGACCGCGGGCGATATCGAGGGATCGATCGACCTCCTGCGCAAGAAGGGCTTGGCCGCTGCAGCGAAGAAGGCCGGCCGGACAGCGTCCGAGGGGCTGATCGGCATGGCGCTCGAGGGGACGGAAGGGGCCCTGGTCGAGGTCAACTCCGAGACCGATTTCGTCGCCCGCAACGACGCCTTCCAGGCGCTGGTCACGGCGATCACCGGCGAGGCCATCGCCGCCGGTGGCGATGTCGAGACGCTGCGTGCCGCGACCCTGCCGACGACCGGCAAGAGTGTCGCCGATTCGCTCACCGACGCGATCGGCGTGATCGGCGAGAACATGAACCTGCGCCGGGCGGTGAAGGTCACGGTGCCGACGGGCGTCGTCGGCGGCTACCTGCACCAGCAGGTTGCCCCCGGGCTCGGTCGGATCGGCGTGCTGGTCGGGCTCGAATCGACCGGCGACAAGGCGGTGCTGGCCGAGTTCGGCAAGCAGCTCGCCATGCACGTCGCCGCGGCCAACCCGCAATCGGTCGCCGTCGCCGACCTCGATCCTGCCGTGATCGAGCGTGAGCGGGCGATCTTCGCCGATCAGGCGCGGGAGTCGGGCAAGCCGGAATCGATCATCGAGAAGATGGTGGATGGGCGCCTGCGCAAGTTCTACGAGGAGAGCGTGCTGCTCGAGCAGACGTGGGTCATCGACACCGACAAGAAGGTCAAGGAGGCCGTGGCCGATGCCGCCAAGGCGGCCGGGGCGCCGGTGAAGGTCACCCGCTTCGAGCGCCTGGCGCTCGGTGAGGGGATCGTCAAGGAGGAGAGCGATCTCGCCGCCGAGGTCGCCAAGCTGACCACGGTCTGACGGGACATCCTGGGATCGGGAAGGCGCGCATGAGAGGAGTCGTCGGGCGATGAGCGAGGCCGAGACAGTGACGCCACGCTATCGCCGCGTGCTCCTGAAGATGTCGGGCGAGGCGCTGCTCGGCGATCAGAGCTTCGGCCACGACAGCAAGGTCCTCCGTCAGCTCGCTTCGGAGGTCAAGGCGGCGCACGCGCTCGGCGTCGAGATCTGCATGGTGATCGGCGGCGGCAACATCGTGCGCGGGGCGGCCCTCGCCGGAGCCGGTGTCGAGCGGGCGAGCGCCGACTACATGGGCATGCTCGGCACGGTGATCAACGCGCTCGCCGTGCAGAGCGTCATCGAGCAGGCCGGGCTCGCCACGCGGGTCATGTCGGCCATTCCCATGTCGTCGATCTGCGAGCCTTATATCCGGCGCCGGGCGATCCGCCATCTGGAGAAGGGGCGGGTGGTGATCTTCGCCGCCGGCACCGGCAACCCGTTCTTCACGACCGACACGGCGGCGGCCTTGCGGGCGGCGGAGATGGGCTGCGACGTGCTCTTGAAGGCGACCCAGGTGGACGGCGTCTACGATGCCGACCCGAAGCGGGACAAGACCGCGACGCGCTTCGAGCGGCTGAGCTATCTCGATGTCCTGGCCAGGGACCTGCGGGTGATGGACGCGTCGGCGATCTCGCTGGCGCGCGAGAGCAACATCCCCATCCTGGTCTTTTCGGTGCATGTTCCAGGTGCCCTGGCGCGGGTGCTGCGCGGCGAGGGCATGTTCACGATCATCTCGGGTGAGGCGGCAGCATGAGCGATGGAGAGCCGGATATCGACGACCTGACGCGGCGCATGGACGGTGCCGTCGAGGCGCTGCGGAAGGAATTCTCGGGCCTACGGACCGGCCGGGCCTCGGCAAGCCTGCTCGAGCCGATCACGGTCGACGCCTACGGCGCGTCGATGCCGCTCAACCAGGTGGGCACCATCAACGTGCCGGAACCCCGGATGATCTCGGTCCAGGTCTGGGACAAGGGTCTCGTCAAGTCGGTGGAGAAGGCCATTCGCAACTCCGCCCTCGGCCTCAACCCGCAGGTCGACGGCACGCTGATGCGGATTCCCCTGCCGGAGCTCAGCGAGGAGCGGCGTGGCGAGCTCGTCAAGGTGGCGCATCGCTATGCCGAGCAGGCCCGGGTCGCCATCCGCAATGTCCGCCGCGACGGCATGGACCAGCTGAAGAAGCTGGAGAAGGATGGCGGGCTCTCGCAGGACGATCACAAGGTCTGGGCTGACGAGATTCAGGCCCTGACCGACCGGCATGTCGAGCTGGTCAACGACTTGTTGCAGCACAAAGAGAAAGACATCGTCACCGTCTAGTCGGTGACGCCAGCAGCCGGATAGGACGTGTCAGCTCCAGCGCTCCGCTCAGCAACACCTGCAACCGGCGCCTCGGCGGCCCCGGTCCATGTCGCGATCATCATGGACGGCAATCGTCGCTGGGCGCGGGCCCGCGGCATGCCGCCGGTTTTCGGCCATCGGCGCGGCGCCGATGCCGTCAGGCGGGCGGTCGAGGCCTGCGGCAATCTCGGGGTTCGCTATCTGACCCTCTACGCCTTCTCGAGCGAGAACTGGCAGCGCCCGGCGGGCGAGGTCACCGAGCTCATGAACCTGCTCCGCTTCTATCTCAGGAAGGAGATCGAGGCGTTGCACAGGAATGGCGTCAGGCTGCGGGTGATCGGCGACCGCTCCAGGCTGGACCGCGACATCCTCGAGCTGATCGACAACGCGGAGGCGTTGACCCGCGAGCATCAGGCGCTCGAGCTGATCGTCGCCCTCAACTACGGCGCCAGGGACGAGATCGTGCGCGCCACGCGCCGGTTGGCAGCTGCCGCCGTGGCCGGCGAGCTGGCGCCCGAGACCATTGACCACGGGCAGTTCGCCGCCGCGCTCGACACCTCGGGCGTGCCCGATCCCGACCTGCTGATCCGCACCTCGGGCGAGCAGCGGATCAGCAATTTCCTGCTCTGGCAGCTGGCCTACACCGAGCTGGTCTTTCTCGACGTGCACTGGCCGGACTTCAGCGAGGAGCATCTGCGCCTGGCGCTCGAGGAGTTCGGCCGGCGCGAGCGACGCTATGGCGCCTGCGCCGGTTGAAGGCAGGGTGCCCGCCGATTTCGCCAAGAGGGCGATTGCCGGTGTGGTGATGGCGCTCGTCGCCGGGCTCGTGATCGTGCTGGGCGGCTGGTATCTGGTCGCCGTCCTGATGCTGGTCGTTGTCCTCGCCGCCGGCGAGTGGGCGGCGCTGACCCTGCAGGACAGCCGCAAGCGCTACGCCGTGCTCGGTATGGTGCTGCTGCCGCTGGCGATCCTGGCCGGCACCCATCAGGCGATCACCGCATGGCGTGGCACTGACATGGCGCTGGTCGGCGGCGCGCTCGGCGCCGTCCTGCTCCTCGTCAGTGGATGGCTCATCCGCCGGGTCGGCGGCTGGAGCGAACGGCGCTGGGCGGTGCTCGGCATTCTCTATCTGGGCGTCCCGGCGGTTGCTCTGCTGGCGCTGCGCGATCTGCCCGACGGGCTCCATCTCGTGCTCTGGCTGGTCGCCGTCGTCGTTTGCACCGACGTCTTCGCCTATCTGGTCGGCCGCACGGTGGGCGGCCCGAAGCTGGCGCCCAGAATCAGCCCGGGCAAGACCCGGTCGGGGCTGGCCGGCGGCATGCTGGCCGCGGCGGTCGCCGGGGCGTTGCTCGCCGGGTGGGTCGGCTGGGGCTGGTTCCAGGCGGGCCTCGCTGGCGCCGTTCTGGCACTGGTGGCGCAGACCGGCGACCTCTTCGAATCGGCGATGAAGCGGCGGGCCGGCGTCAAGGACAGCGGCCACCTCATTCCCGGCCACGGCGGCGTGCTCGACCGGTTCGATGGCTTTCTCTTCGCCGCTCCGGTCTTCGCTCTGCTCGTCGCCATCGCACGGACAGGCGCCTAGGCTGATGGCCGCGTCCCCCGTGCATCGGCCGCCGAGTGCCGCAGCACCACGGAGCATCACCGTGCTGGGTGCCACGGGCTCGGTCGGGCGCAGCACGCTGGCCCTCGTTCGGGCCGATCCCGCCGCCTACCGGGTGACAGCACTTGTCGCCGGCAGCCGGGCCGCACCTCTCGCAGCACTCGCCCGCGAGTTCGACGCGAGGCTCGCCGTGGTCGCCGATCCCGCGGCCTATCCGGAGCTCCGGGCAGCGCTGGCCGGCAGCGGGATCGAGGCGGCGGCCGGAACCGAGGCGGTGCTGGAGGCGGTGATCCGCCCCGTGGACTGGGTGATGTCCGCGATTGTCGGGGCCGTTGGCCTCGCACCGACGCTCGAGGCGCTGCGGCGCGGACGGATGGTGGCGATTGCCAACAAGGAATGCCTGGTCTCGGCCGGCGGTCTGCTGCTGGCTACGGCGAAGGCAAGCGGGGCCGTGGTGCTGCCAGTGGATTCCGAGCACAACGCCATGTTCCAGGCCTTGGTCGGGCATGACCGTGCGGCGGTGGAGCGACTGATCCTGACCGCCTCGGGTGGGCCGTTCCGCACGCTCGACCGGGCTGCCATGGCCAAGGTGACGGTCGAGGAGGCGTTGAACCATCCCAACTGGTCGATGGGTGCCAAGATAACCATCGACAGTGCGACGATGATGAACAAGGGGCTCGAGCTGATCGAGGCGCACCACCTTTTTGGCGTGCCGGAGGCCCGCATCGAGATCCTGATCCACCCGCAATCGGTGATCCACAGCCTCGTCGCCTACCGGGACGGCTCGCAGCTCGCCCAGCTCGGCGTGCCGGACATGCGGGTCCCCATCGCCTTCTGTCTCGGCTGGCCGGGGCGGCTCGCAGTCGAGGGGGTGCAGCTCGATCTGGCAAAGGTCGGCCGGCTCGAGTTCGCGGCCCCGGACGCGGAGCGCTTTCCGGCCCTGCGCCTGGCCCGTGACGCGCTTCGTTCGGGTGGGACGGTGCCGGCTATGCTGAACGCGGCCAACGAGGTGGCGGTGTCGGCGTTTCTCGAGCGGCGGATCGGGTTTCTCGACATTGCCGCCGTTGTCGAGCAGGTTTTGATGCAACTGCCGGGTGACGAACCCCGCACGATCGACGATATAAGGGAATGTGACGGCGTGACTCGCAGGGTCGCCCGCAGTGAAGTCGCAAGGCGTGCCGCGCAGCATGCCTGAGCCCGGATGGAAAGCCGACCCATGGATCTGATCGACCTCGTCGTCAATTATGCCGTGCCGTTCCTGATCATTCTCTCGGTGGTGGTCTTCGTGCACGAGTATGGCCACTACTGGGTGGCGCGGCGCAACGGCGTGCGCGTCGAGGTCTTCTCCATCGGCTTCGGGCGTGAGCTCTTCGGCTTCAACGACAGCCACGGCACGCGTTGGAAGTTCAGCCTCATACCGCTCGGCGGCTACGTGAAGATGCTGGGCGACGCCGATGCGACCAGCGCGCTCCCTGATCCCAGCACCGCCTGGCAGGAGGAGAGCTTCCCGGCGAAGCGGGTGTGGCAGCGGATGGCGATCGTCGCCGCCGGACCGGCCGCCAACTTCCTCTTCGCGATCGTGGTGCTGAGCGTGCTCTTCGTTGCCAGCGGCCGGCCCTTCACCCCGGCCGTGGTCGGCGAGGTGCAGCCCGAGAGCCCGGCCGCCGCCGCCGGGCTCGAGCCGGGCGACCGGATCGCGGCGGTCGACGGCCAGGCGATCGACAGCTTCGAATCGCTGCAGGCTGCGGTCCGCGACCTGGCGGAGGTGCCGCTCGAGTTCACCGTGGATCGCGACGGCGCCAATTTCACCGTGACGGTCGTCCCGGCCCTGCGCGAGATCGAGGACCGGTTCGGCAACGTGCATCGGGTCGGCCTCGTCGGCATCAGCCGCACCGGCATCGAGTTCCGGCGCAGCAACCCGGCCTATGCGGTCTTCGAGGCCACCGCCGAGACCGGCCGGATGATCGGCGCGACGCTCAAGGCGCTGGGCGAGATGGTGGTCGGCACGCGCGGCACGGACGAGCTCGGTGGACCCCTGCGGATAGCACAGATGTCCGGGACTATCGCCAAGGACGGCCTGGTGCCGGCGATTTGGTTCACGGCAATTCTTTCGATCAACCTCGGATTGATCAATCTCTTTCCCATCCCGATGCTGGACGGCGGTCATCTGGTGCTCTATTCGATCGAGGCCGTGATAGGCCGGCCACTGGGTGAGCGTACTCAGGAGATGGCGTTTCGCGTCGGGCTGGCGATGGTGCTGACCTTGATGGTCTTTGCGACGTGGAACGATCTCGTGCAACTGAACGTCGTCAAGTTCGTGACCGGCCTGATCTCCTAGGAGCGGCCGGATTGCGGACCGGACCGCCGGCATCCGTCACGTCGCGGCGCCAAGCAAGAAAACGGGGGTAGGGGATGAGGCGTGCGCTCGGCGTGATCGTGAGCGTCTGTTTGTTGCTGGCCGGGTCGTTCGGGCACGAGAGCCGGGCCCAGGTCGAGGACCGGATCCTGGATATCCAGGTCCAGGGCAACGAGCGCATCGAGACGCTGACCGTCGAAAGCTACCTCACCGTGCGACGCAACGATCCGTTCGACCCTGATGCGCTCGACCAGTCCTTGCGCAACCTGTTCGCCACCGGCCTCTTCGACGACGTGGCGATCGAGCGGGTCGGCTCGACGCTGATCGTCAGGGTGGTCGAGAATCCGATCATCAACCGTATCGCGTTCGAGGGTAACCGGCGGTTGGACGACGAGGTGCTGGAGGCCGAGGTGCAGCTCCGGCCGCGAGTGGTCTTCACCCAGGCCCGTGTGCAGGCGGCCGTGACCCGCATCCTCGAGCTCTATCGGCGCAATGGCCGCTATGCCGCGAGCGTCGATCCGAAGATCATCGAGCTCGACCAGAACCGTGTCGATCTGGTCTTCGAGATCGAGGAAGGTCCGCTCACGAAGGTCGCGGGCATCAGCTTCATCGGCAACGCCTCGTTCTCCGCCAACACGCTGCGTGGCGTGATCGAGACCAAGGAGGCGGCCTGGTACCGCTTCTTCAGCAGCACCGACACCTATGATCCGGACCGCCTGGCGTTCGACCAGGAGCTCCTGCGGCGCTTCTATCTCGAACGCGGCTATCTCGAGTTCCTGGTCGTCAGCGCCATCGCCGAGCTGACGCCCGAGGGCGACCGCTTCTTCATCACCTTCACGCTCGAGGAGGGGCCGCAATACACCCTCTCCTCGGTCGAGCTCGAGAGCTCGATCCCCGATCTGCCGCTCGATGCGCTACGCGAGCTGATCACCCCGAAGTCGGGCGACGTCTACAACGCGACCGAGGTCGAGAAGTCGATCCAGTCGCTGACCGACCGGCTCGGCCAGCTCGGCTATGCCTTCGCCGAAGTGGATCCGATCACCGAGCTGAATCCGGACGAGCTTCTGGTCGACCTCATCTTCCAGATCAACGAGGGGCCCAGGGTCTATGTCGAGCGGATCGACATCGTCGGCAATGTCCGTACCCTGGACAAGGTGATTCGCCGCGAGTTCCGGCTCGCCGAGGGCGACCCCTACAATCTGGCCCTGCTGCGCCGCTCCGAGCAGCGCATACGCAACCTGGGCTTCTTCGAGACGGTGAACGTCAGGACCGCCCGCGGCAGCGCCGCCGACAAGATCGTCATCCAGGTGGAGGTGGCCGAGCAGTCGACTGGCGAGCTTTCCTTCGGTGCCGGCTTCTCGACCGCCGACGGCCCGCTCGGCGACATCCGCCTGGCCGAGCGCAACCTCCTCGGCACCGGACAGAGCGTCTCCGCCAACTTCACGATCTCCGGCCGCCGGCAGGACATCATCGTGAGCTACACGCACCCCTATTTCCTCAACCGGGATCTGGCGGCGGGCTTCGATCTCTTCCTCAGCGAGACCGATTACCAGTCGGAGAGCTCGTTCGACGAAGAGAGTGTCGGCGGCACGCTGCGCGCCGGCTATCCGCTTACCGAGAACCTCCGACACGGCGTGCGCTACACGCTGCGCGAAGACGAGATCAGGAACGTCGACAACGACGCCTCGGTGTTCATTCAGGACGAGGAGGGGACCTCTGTCACCTCGCTGGTCGGCCAGACCTTCACCTATGACGTGCGAGACACGCGCTTCCTGCCGTCCGAGGGCTATATCTTGAGGCTGGACCAGGATCTGGCCGGGCTCGGCGGCGACAACCGTTTCCTGCGCAACGACGTGCGCGGGGATTACTACTACTCTATCTTCCCCGACGTGGTCCTCAACGTCGGTGCCGGTGTCGGTTACATCCATGGACTGGGAGACGACGTGGGGCTCTCCAACCGGTTCTTCATCGGTGGCTCGTCGCTGCGCGGCTTCGCTTTTGCCGGTATCGGTCCGCGCGACAGCGATTCCAATGACGCGCTGGGTGGCAATCTCTACTATACCGGCACGGCCGAGGTGCGGTTTCCCCTGGGCCTGCCGGACGAGCTGCGGATATTCGGCCGCACCTTCGTCGATGCCGGCACGCTCACGGAAATCGACGTCAATGGCCCGACGCTCGAGGACAGCGGCAGCCTGAGGGTTGCGGTCGGCTTCGGCTTTTCCTGGCTCTCGCCGCTCGGCCCGCTGGCGATCGATCTCGCCCAGGCGGTGCGCAAGGAGAATTACGACGAGACCGAGCTCTTCCGCATTTCGTTTGGCACCCGTTTCTAGCTGGTGGCCGGGCATGACGGCCGGGCGCCGGTGGCGGCAGCTCGCCCTCACCGCCCTGCTCCTGCTCGCCTCCGGCCTGCCGGTGATGGCGGAGCCGCTGCCGCCGGCGACCGCTGCGGTGATCGACTATCAGCGGGTGATGCGCGAGGCGCTCGCCGCCCAGAGCATTCGTGCCCAGGTCGACGCGCGGCGGCTGCGCTACCAGCAGGAGATCGAGGCTGACCAGCAACGGCTGCGCAACACCGATCGTGAGCTGATCCGTCAGCGCGGGATTCTCGACGCGGATGCCTATGCCGAGCAGCGAAAGGCGTTCGAGGAGGAGGTGGCGCAAATCCAGCGACAGGTGCAGGAGCGCCTGCGCCAGCTCGACGACGTCTCGGCCATGGCGCTCGCCGAGGTGCGCGAGGCGGTGATCGAGATCGTCGGTGACCTCGCCGAGGTGCGCAGCTTCAACCTCGTGCTGCCGAGTGCCGGGGTGCTCCTGTTCTCGCCTCAGATCGACATTACGGACGAGGTGCTGGCAGCTCTCGACGAGCGTCTGCCGGAGGTCGATGTGCCGGAGCGGGCGCCGCAATAGGTGCTGCGGTGATGGCGCCACCCGGCCCTCGGGGCCGGGTGGCGAAAAGGCTTGGCCTCGCCGCCTTCCTGTGCTGGTTTCCGGCCCCGGCGCGGGTGCCGGTAGTGTCAGGAAAGGAGCGGGAAGCGATGAGCGAGGCCGCGAGGAAGCCGGGGCGGGCGATGCCGGATATCGAGGTCGGTCGCCTGATGCAACTGATCCCGCACCGATTCCCGATGCTGCTGATCGACCGGCTGATCGAGATCGAGGCGCCCGAGCGGGCGACCGGGATCAAGTGCGTAACGATCAACGAGCCGTTCTTCCAAGGGCACTTCCCCGGCGATCCGATCATGCCCGGCGTGCTGATCGTCGAGGCGATGGCGCAGACCGCGGCGGCGCTGGTGATCGCGGGGCAGGAGCGCGAGGGCAAGGGTGACCTCGTCTATTTCATGGGTATCGACCAGGCCCGTTTTCGCAGCCCGGTGCGGCCCGGCGACCAGCTCAGGCTCGAGGTGGAGCTGCAGAAGCACCGGCTCGGCATCCACTGGTTCAAGGGCCGGGCCGTGGTCGGCGGCCAGGTGGCCGCCGAGGCCGTGTTCAACGCCAAGCTCTTCGGTCGCGAGCAGGTGGCCGGCGGCTGAGCCGCCGGCCACATGTTCAGCCGCGCCGGTCGAGCGGCACGTAGGAGCGCTCGGCGGGACCGGTATAGAGCTGCCGCGGCCGGCCGATCTTCTGCTCCGGATCCTCGATCATCTCGTTCCACTGGGCGATCCAGCCGACCGTGCGGGCGAGGGCGAAGATGGCGGTGAACATCTTGGTCGGGATGCCCATCGCCTCGAGGATGATGCCGGAATAGAAATCGACATTGGGGAACAGCTTGCGTTCCTGGAAGTACGCGTCCTCGAGGGCGATCCGCTCGAGCTCGCGGGCGATGGCGAGCTTGGGCTCGCCACCCTTGCCCAACTCGTCCAGCACCTCGTCGGCGCTGGCCTTGAGCACGCCGGCGCGCGGATCGTAGTTCTTGTAGACGCGGTGGCCGAAGCCCATCAGCCGGAACGGATCGTCCTTGTCCTTGGCCCGGGCGAGGAACTCGGGGATCCGGTCGACGGTGCCGATCTCCTCGAGCATATTGACCACGGCCTCGTTGGCGCCGCCATGCGCCGGCCCCCAGAGCGAGGCGATGCCGGCCGAGATCGCCGCATAGGGGCTGGCCCCGGTGGAGCCCACGAGCCGCACCGTCGAGGTCGAGGCGTTCTGCTCGTGATCGGCATGCAGGATGAAGATCGTGTCCAGCGCCTTGGAGAGCACCGGCTTCTCCTTCCACGGCTCGCACGGCACGCCGAACATCATGTAGAGGAAGTTCTCGGCGTAATTCAGGTCGTTGCGCGGGTAGAGGAAAGGCTGGCCGACCGAGTACTTGTAGGCCATGGCGGCGATCGTCGGGATCTTGGCGATCAGCCGGTAGCTGGCGATCAGCCGGTGCTTCGGGTCCTGGGTATCGAGGTCCTCGTAGTAGAAGGCCGAGAGGGCGCCGACGACCGCCACCATGACTGCCATGGGGTGGGCGTCGCGACGGAAGCCGCGGAAAAGATAATTGATCTGGTCGTGGATCATGGTGTGGTTGGTCACGCCGTCCACGAACTTCTTGTACTCGTCGGCCTTGGGCAGCTCGCCGAACAGGATGAGGTAGCACGTCTCGAGGAAGTTGCTGCGTTCTGCCAGCTCCTCGATCCGGTAGCCGCGATGCAGGAGGAGGCCGGCCTCGCCGTCGATATAGGTGATCTTCGAGCGGCAGGACGCGGTCGAGGTGAAGCCCGGGTCATAGGTGAAGTGGCCGGTCGCCGAGTAGAGCTTGCGGATGTCGATCACGTCCGGGCCGATCGTCCCCTCGAGCACGGGGAACTCCGACTGCTGGTTGCCCCGCCCGATCTTCACCGATTTTTCTGTCGTGCTCTCGGTCATCGCGTGTCTCCTTGGCTTTCGCGCGGCGCTGGTGGCCGGTTTGCGCGCATTGGCGGGGCTGCCGTCCGTCGTCCGCTGCCGCGCGAATGGGGCGTGCGGTCGCCGCGTCCGGCTCGATGCTTCCTCGACGGTCGGCCGACTGTAGAGCCCGGGAGCCGCGGCTTCAATCGCTCTGCTGCATTGCGGGATTGCGACCAGTCGCAGCATCCTCGAGCCGCAGCAGCACCTCCTCGCGCCCGAGGATCGCCATGACCTCGAAAAGGCCGGGCGAAACCGTGCGGCCGGTGAGGGCAGCGCGCAACGGCTGGGCCAGCTTGCCGAAGCCGAGGCCTTGCCGTTCCGCATGGGCGCGGGCCGCCGCCTCGAGCCCGGCCTCGGCGAAGGGCTCGACCGCTGCCAGCACCGGGGCGAGTCGGGCGAGCTCGGCCCGGGCGGCCGGGTCGAGCAGCTTCGCCGCTTTGGCGTCGAGCGGCAGCGGGCGCGCCTGGATATAGAAGGCGGCGCTCGAGGCGAGGTCGACCAGCGTGCGGGCGCGCTGCTTGAGCCCGGGCATCGCCTGTTCCAGGCGCCGGCGCTCCGGCTCGCCGAGCCGATGGCCCGCTGCCTCGAGCCGCGGTGCGACGAGTGTCACGAGCTCGTTGTCGGCCCGCTCCTTCAGGTAGTGGGCGTTCACCGAATCGAGCTTGGCGAAATCGAAGCGGGCCGGCGAGCGGCCGATGCCGTCGAGGTCGAACCAGGCGATCGCCTGCTGGGTCGAGATGATCTCCTCGTCGCCATGCGCCCAGCCCAGCCGCAGCAGGTAGTTGCGCATGGCCTCCGGCAGGTAGCCGAGCTCGCGATAGGCGTCGACGCCGAGGGCACCGTGGCGCTTGCTGAGCTTCGCGCCGTCGGGGCCATGGATCAGCGGGATATGGGCGAAGACCGGCGGCTCGTGGCCCAGGGCCCGGAAGAGATTGGCGTGGCGGGCGGCGTTGTTGAGGTGATCGTCGCCGCGGATGATGTGGGTGATGCCCATCTCGATGTCGTCGACCACGACGGAGAGCATGTAGGTCGGCGTGCCGTCGGCGCGCAGCAGGATCATGTCGTCGAGCTGCGTGTTGGCGAAGCGGACAGTGCCCTGGACCCGGTCCTCGACCACCGTCTCGCCGTCGAGCGGCGCCTTGAAGCGCACCACCGGATCGACGCCGGCCGGCGCCTCGCGCGGGTCGCGCTCGCGCCAGGTGCCGTCGTAGCGGATCGGCCGCTTCTCGGCCCGTGCCCGCTCGCGCATCGCCTCGAGCTCTTCCGGCGTGCACCAGCAGCGATAGGCGAGACCCTGCTCCAGCAGGCGCTGGACCGCCGCCTTGTGCTGCTCGATCCGGCTGAATTGGTAGACTGGCGGCTCGTCCGACTCGAGGCCGAGCCAGCCGAGGCCGTCGAGGATCGCCGCGATGGCCGGCTCGGTCGAGCGCTGCCGGTCGGTATCCTCGATGCGCAGCAAGTAGCGGCCGCCATGGTGCCGGGCGAACAGCCAGTTGAAGAGGGCGGTGCGGGCACCGCCGATGTGCAGATAGCCCGTAGGTGAAGGAGCGAAGCGGACAATAACACTCATGGTTGATTTTTCGCCGGAATTCGAGGAGGAGATGAAAGGATACGGCGCGGCCTCGTAACACGATCGGAACGGACTTGCAGCAGCCGGCCCTCGTGCCATCCGCCAGATCCTGGGCGCCACGCCCGGCGGGCGGCTCCAGGCTGCTCCTGGCGTTGGTTGCTGTCGTGCTGGAGTCGCTGCATGCCGAGCGGCCACGCTGGCCGCTCTGGGCGCCGATCGCTTTTGCTGTCGGCATTCTCGTCTATTTCGCCCTGCCGGTCGAGCCGTCGCCGAGGCTGCTGGCCCTGGTACCGCTCGGGGTGATCGGCGCCATCGCTGGTGCGCGACGGGCCGCCGGCCTCGCCGTTCTTTTCTGGCTCGGCCTGGCCCTGGCGCTGGCCGGCTTCGCTGTGGCGCAGCTGCGCACGCTCCAGGTGGCCGCCCCGGTGCTGCCGCGCTCCGGCGTTTACCATGTCGAGGGGGTGATAAGGGCCGCCGAGCCGCGCAACGACGGCCAGCGCCTGCTGCTCGGCGATCTCGTGATCGAGCGCCTGGAAGAGGCGGCGACACCGGCCCTTGTGCGCTTCACCGTGCGGCGCACGGAGGTGCCCTTCCTGCCGGGTCAGCGGATCAAGGCGCGTGCCCGCCTGCAGCCACCGAGTGGTGCGGCGGTGCCGGGCGGCTTCGATTTCGCGATGCGGGCCTGGTTCGAGCGCCTCGGCGGTGTCGGCTTCGCGCTCGGGGCGCCCGAGCTGCTGGCGGCCGGTCCGGGAACCGGGACCCGACCGATCGCCACCCTGCGTCATGCCGTTGCGGCTCGCGCCGAGCGGATCATCCCGGGCGCCGATGGCGCTGTGGCCGCGGCCCTGCTGACGGGCCTGCGCGCCTCCATACCCGACCGGGTGTGGCACGACATGCAGGCGAGCGGGCTCGCCCATCTGCTCGCCATCTCAGGGCTCCACATGACGCTGATCGCCGGCACCGTTTTCGTCGTCGCCCGCGCCCTCTTCGCCTTGTGGCCGGCTTTGGCGCTTCGCGTGGTGCCGAAGAAGCCGGCCGCGGTCGTGGCGCTCCTGGCAGCCCTCGGCTATCTGCTGCTCGCCGGTGCCACCGTGCCGACCCAGCGCGCCTTCATGATGGCGGCGGTGGCGCTGCTCGCCGTGCTGCTCGACCGCAACCCGGTCTCGATGCGGCTCCTGGCGATGGCGGCCTTCGCCGTCCTGGTCCTGGCACCCGAGAGCCTGCTCGGCCCCTCCTTCCAGATGAGCTTCGCCGCGGTCACCGGCCTCGTCGCCTTCTACGAGCTGCGCCTGCGCCGGCTCGCCGCCGCGCCACCGGACTCCGACCGGCAGCGGCCCGGCCGCCTGCTGCTGGTCTATTTCGTCGGCATCCTGGTCACCACGCTGATCGCCAGCCTCGCGACCACGCCCTTTGCCGCCTACCACTTCCAGCGAGTGGCGACCTATGGCGTCCTCGCCAATCTGGTGGCGGTGCCGCTCACCGCCTTCTGGATCATGCCGGCCGGGCTCCTGGCGCTGCTGCTCATGCCATTCGGGCTGGATGCACCCATCCTGCATGTGATGGGAGCAGGAATCGGCATCGTGCTCGACGTCGCGGCTTTCGTCGCGGCGCTGCCCGGCGCCGGCATCGACGTCAGCCCTTGGCCGCCCTCGAGCCTGCTGCTGCTGGCGCTGGGCGGGCTCTGGCTTTGTCTCTGGCGGCAGTATTGGCGGCTCTGGGGGGGGGCTGCCTGTACCCTGGGTATCGTCCTGGCCCTGACCACACGGCCGCCGGACCTCCTGGTCGACCGACGGGGCGATCTCGTCGTCTATCGCGCTGCCGGCGGCGAAGTTCACCTGCTCGAGCTGAAGCGCGACCGCTGGCTCGCCGAGCAGCTCGTGCGAGCCGCCGGCTCCGGCGAGGCGAGCGCCTTCGAAACACGGTCGGACGGGCAGCTGGCCTGCGATCCGCTGGGCTGTGTCGTCGGCCCCGAGCCGGCCCGCCGGGTGGCCATCGCGCTGACCGCCGAGGCGGCCGCGGAGGATTGCGACCGGGCCCGGTTCGTCCTGCTGCTCGCCGGCCCGGAGAGCTGCGCCAATGGCACGCCGAGCCTGGGCGCGCGCACCCTCTGGCGGAGCGGCGGGGTGGCGCTCACGATCGCGGACGGGCGGGTGCGGGTCGAAACCGTGGCCGACTGGGCGGGCGACCGGCCATGGATGCGCTGAGGCACCATTGCGGTTGAATCGATTTCAACTTATGATACAATTAAATTGAATTGTATTGCAACCAGGAGGCTAGGCCGATGCTCGCCCACCCGACGCATCCCTTTGCCCGGATCGACACGCTGCGCCACCACGCTCTGGCTCGTCCGCTCATGGCGGCACTGCTCCTGGTGGTCGGCGGACTGCTGCTCTACTCGGTGGCGGCGCTCGTCGACCGGCGCGATGCCGCCGCCACCTTCGTGCCCGGGAGCGGGATCGGACTGCTCGGCAGCGGTGGCGTTCAGGCGCTGACATTGCCCTTGGCCACGGAGCGGCAGCCAGCCCGGGAGCCGACTCCACGGCCTTCGGCGACCGATTCCATCGTGGCCCCGGTGTTGGCGGCTGAGGTGGCCGACGATCTCAAGGTGATGCTGGCCGGAACGTTGGAGCAGGTGGCTCCGGCCGCTGGTATGCCCCGTCCGCCGCTGGACGCGGCGGCACCGCCCTTGCGGGTCGAGATCATGGGACTCGCCGATACCGCATGGACGTCGGTCGCCACGACCAATCGGTAGCCCAGGCCGATCCCGTCATGCATCCCTCGCATGCGGCCCATCCGGCGGTTGGCCCGCCGCCGGAGGCGGGTCGCGAGCTTTCCCTGCCGGAGCTGCTGGCGGTGCTCCGCCGTTATCGGCTGCTGCTCGCTGGCGCCCTCGGCGTCGGCCTCGGCATGGCGGTGCTGCTCCTCGCCTGGCTGCCGCCGGTCTATCTGGCGACCGCCCAGGTGATGATCGAGCCGATGCGTCAAGGGCCGGAAGACAGTGCCCTGCCTGCCGCCGGCATCGCCGACGACGGCACGGCGATCGACAGCCAGGTCAAGCTGCTGGCCTCGCGCAGCATGGCGCGCCAGGTGATCGAGGCGATGGGGCTCGAGACGGAGCCCGAGCTGCAACGCTCCCTCGACGTGGCGGAGCGGCTCGGCGACCTCGCCGGCGTCGCCCGGGCAGCCGCTCGCGAGGACGATGCCATCGGCCTCATCGACCGCTTCCTCGAGCGCCTCGAGGTGGCGCGCGACGGCAAGACCCATGTCATCCGCATCACTTTCAGGAGCTCGGATCCCGGCGTGGCGGCCCAGGTCGCCAACGGGGTGGCCGAACGCTACATTGCGGGCCAGCTCGAGGCCAAGGCGCGGGCGACCCGGGATGCCGCCGACTGGCTGCGCACGGCACTCGACTCGAGCCGCGAGGTTCTGGAGGTGGCCGAAAGCGAGCTCGCCAGCTTTCGTGAGAATGTCCAGGACGACTACGCCGATGCGTTCGCCCTGCATGGCGTGGACGTGGTCAACCTCCGCCGCGACCTCGTGGCGGTCGCGGGCGAGCGCGCCGCCAGGCAGTCCGAGCTGGGTCGGCTGCGCCGCGTGCTCGCGGAGAACAATTCCGATCTCGCCTTCCAGGAGCTCGGTGGCTCGGAGGTCCTCGAGGACCTCTACAACCTGAAGAACCAGACGACCCGGCGCGAGGCGGAGCTCGCCACGCAGTATGGCGACCGGCATCCGCTGATCCTCGACGTGCGCGCCGAGCGGCGCGAGCTCGAGCGGCGCATCCGGGCGGAGCAGCTCGCTTTGGTCGGCAGCGTCGAGGCAGAGATCGCGGCGGCTCGGGCACGCGAGGCGGCGCTGCAGCGGGAGCTCGAGGGGCTGAAGAGCCAGAACAGCGCACTGGCTCAGGCGGAAGCGCGGATCGCCGATCTCGAACGCGCGGCCGATCGCGCCCGGCGCCTGCACGAGGCCTATCTGGCGCGTTACCAGGCGGTGGCCGATGCCGGCGACACGCAGCGCCCGGACGCCCGGCTGATCTCCGAGGCGACCGTGCCGCCGAGGCCGAGCCAACCACGACCGGCCCTGATCTTCAGTCTTTTCGGGGCGGCATCGTTGGGCACGGGGCTGCTCCTGGTCTTCTTCCTCGAGCAGCTCGACCATGGCTTCCGCAGTGTCCGGGCGCTGGAGCAGGGGTTGGGGCTGCGCTGCCTCGGCGCCGTGCCGCTCGTCGACCGGCGCCGCCGGCGCGGGCTGGCGCTGGCCGACCTGCCGCTCGAACGGCCCCGATCGCGATTCGCCGAGAGTCTGCGAGCGCTGATCGCGGGCCTCGTCGGCCCGGCGGTCGAGGGTGCCGGGCGGGTCGTCCTCGTCACCTCGTCGGTGCCGGGCGAGGGCAAGTCCACGACGACCACTGCCCTGGCGCGGCTCGCCGCTGCCGAAGGGCTGAAGGTGCTGCTGATCGACGCCGATCTCCGTCGGCCGATCCTGGCCACACTGCTTGGCCTCGAGGGGGAGACGGGGCTGGTCGAGATCCTGCGCGGCGAACGCGAGGCGGAGGCCGTGCTGCGGGTCGACCGGCGGAGCGGGCTGAGCTTCATTCCGGGCAGTGCCCGGGTCAGCCAGCCGACCCGGCTTCTCGGCCCCGCCGCCATGGGCATCCTCCTCGATGAGGCGCGCCGCCACTTCGACCTGGTGCTCGTCGACAGCCCGCCGCTGCTCGCGGTGGGCGACGCCCGGGTGATGGCGCCCTTGTGTGACGCCGTGCTCCTGCTGGTCCGCTGGAACGCCACGCAGCAGGCCCTGGCGACCCATGCGCTGAGCCAGCTCGGCCAGGCACCGGGACGGCCGGTGCTGGCCGTGCTCACGGGCGTCGATCCGGATGCGCAGCTCGGCCTCGGCTCCGGCGAATCGCGGGTGGTGCGGCGCCAGCTCCTCCGGTACTACGCCGAGGGCTGATCCGCCCCCACCTTCGGCAGTCCCATGCCATGACGTTCAACCTGCGCTTCGCGCCGAGCCCGACCGGCAGACTCCATCTGGGCAATGCCCGGACGGCGCTGGTCAACTGGCTCCAGGCCCGCCAGGCGGGTGGCCGCTTCGTGCTCCGCCTGGACGACACCGATAGGCAGCGTTCGACCGAGGCCTTCGCCCGGAGCATCACCGATGATCTCGCCTGGCTCGGCATCGACTGGGATGTCTGCATCAGGCAGAGTGAGCGCGCGGCGTTATATGCGACGGCTTTTGCCGGCCTGCGGGAACAGGGGCTGGTCTACCCGGCCTACGAGACGGCCGAGGAGCTCGCGGACAAGCGGGCGGCGCAGCGCAGGCTGGGCCAGCCGCCGCGCTACGACCGTGCGGCGCTTGCTCTCGATGCGGCCGATCGGGCGCAGCTGGAGGGCGAGGGCCGGGCTCCGCACTGGCGCTTCCGGCTGAGCGGGGCTGCAATTGCTTGGACCGATCTGGTCCAGGGATCGGTCTCGATCGGGACGGCGGCGCTGAGCGATCCGGTGCTGGTCAGGGCGGATGGCGTCGCCACCTACACGCTGGCCTCGGTGGTGGACGATCTCGAATGCGGTATCACGCAGATCGTGCGGGGCGACGACCACCGGACCAACACTGCGGTGCAGATCGAGCTGATGCGGGCGCTGGGTGGCATGCCGCCAGTCTTCGCCCATCTGCCGCTCATCCTGGGTGCGGGCGGGGCACCGCTCTCGAAGCGCAGCGGCGATTGGAGCCTCGGCGACTGGCGGGCGCGCGGCATCGAACCGCATGCGATCCGCCTCTATCTCGCGAGCCTCGGCACCGACCGCGTGGCACCGCCGGAGACCAGCCGCGAGGCGCTGATTCGGGAGTTCGATATCGGCCGGTTCGGACGAGCGGGCGCCGTCTTCGATGCGGACCAGCTCGCGCGGATGAGCCGGGCCGTCTTTCGCGCACTGCCGCTCGAGGCGGTGCGTGACCGGCCGGGCTGCGCCGGGATTGCTGCCGCCGAGTGGGCGGCCCTTCGCCCGAACGTGGCGGATGCCGGGGAGCTGGCCCGCTGGCTCGCCGTGCTGCAGGAACCGATCAAGCCGGTTCGCGAGGACGCCGAGCTGCTCGGCGCCGCGGCCGATCTCCTGCCGCTCGCGCTCGACGATGCATCGGCGGCGGCCTGGCTCGGTGCTGTGCAGGAGAGCACCGGGCGACGCGGCAAGGCACTCTACCACCCGCTCAGGCTGGCGCTCACCGGCCGCACGGATGGACCCAAGCTGGCCGATCTGCTACCGCTCCTCGGCCGTGAGCGCGTTCTCCGCCGACTGCGCGGCCTGACCGCCTGACACACCTGTCCCGTGAGCGAGTTGCCCGAGCCTTGACCCTCGTCCTCCACAATACGCTGACCCGCGCCGAGGAGCCGTTCTCGCCACTCGTGGCCGAGCATGTGCGGCTTTATGTCTGCGGACCCACGGTCTATCAGCGCATCCATGTCGGCAATGCGCGTCCGCTCATCGTCTTCGACGTGCTCTTCCGCCTGCTCTCCCATCTCTATCCGCGCGTCACCTATGTGCGGAACATCACCGATGTCGACGACAAGATCATCGAGCAGGCACGGGCGAACGGCGAGCCGATCGAGGCCCTGACCGCCCGCACCACGGCGGCCTTCCTCGAGGATGCGGCGGCGCTCGGCTGCCTCGAGCCGACGATCCAGCCGAAGGCCACCGAACACATCCCTGAGATGGTGGCGCTGATTGGTCGGCTGATCGAGCGGGGCCACGCCTATGCGGCCGCGGGGCACGTACTGTTCAGCACGCCTTCCATGCCTGCCTATGGCCGGCTCTCCGGCCGCAACCGCGACGACCAGATCGCAGGGGCCCGGGTCGAGGTCGCCCCGTACAAACGGGACCCGGCCGACTTCGTGCTCTGGAAGCCGGCCGCGGGGGACGAGCCGGGCTGGCCGAGCCCCTGGGGCAGGGGGCGGCCCGGCTGGCATATCGAGTGCTCGGCCATGGCGGAGAAGCATCTGGGGCTGCCGTTCGACATCCATGGCGGCGGCCAGGACCTGATCTTCCCGCATCACGAGAACGAGATGGCGCAGAGCTGCTGCGCCCATGGGCTCGAGACCATGGCTCGCTACTGGCTGCACAACGGCTTCGTCGACATGCGCGGCCAGAAGATGTCGAAGTCGCTCGGCAACGTGCTCCCCATGGACGACGCCCTCGCCGCCGCGCCGGGCGAGGCGATCCGGCTGTGGATGCTGGGCGCCCACTACCGTGCCCCCATCGATTGCAGCGAATCCGGCTTTGCCGAGGCGCGGACCCGGCTCGATCGCTTTTACGGCGCCCTCGAGCGGGCCGGCGAGACGACCGCCGATGTGCCCGATCCGGAGCTGATCGCCGCTCTCGAGGACGACCTGAACACGCCGAAGGCGCTGGCCGTGCTGCATGAGTTGCTGCACGAGCTCAACCGCGCCTCGCACAGTGCGGCACCGGCCATTGCCGGCCGGCTCAAGGCGTCGGCTGGGCTGCTCGGTCTGCTCGAAGCACCGCCCTCCAAGTGGCTGCGCGGCACGCTCGACGACAGCCGGATTGCCGGTCTTGTCGCCGAGCGGCAGGCGGCACGACAGGCCCGCGATTTCGCCCGGGCGGATGCGATCCGTGACGAGCTGGCTGCCGAGGGGATCCTGCTCGAGGACGGACCGGGTGGCACCACCTGGCGCAGCGGCCAATGACCGAGCGGCTCCGGCTCTACGACACGACGCTGCGTGACGGGGCGCAGACCCAGGGCATCACCTTCAGCGCCGCCGACAAGCGGCGCATCGCGACGGATCTCGATGCGCTCGGCATCGACTACGTCGAGGGTGGCTGGCCGGGCGCCAACCCGACCGACGATGCCTTCTTCGCGACCCCGCCGGCGCTGGGTCGCGCCAAGCTCTGCGCCTTCGGCATGACCCGCCGGGCGGGACGCTCGGCCGCCAACGACCCGGGCCTGCAGCCGCTCTTCCAGGCGAAGGTGCCGGTGATCACGCTGGTCGGCAAGAGCTCGAGGCGCCACGCCGAGGGGGCATTGGGCGTCGACGGCGACGAGAATCTGCGGATGATCAGCGAGAGCCTCGTCGAAAGCCGCCGCCACAGCGAGGAGGTGATGCTCGACGCCGAGCATTTCTTCGACGGCTTCAAGGCCGACGAGGCCTATGCGCTGGCCTGTATCGAGGCGGCGCTCGAAGGCGGGGCCGACTGGATCGTACTCTGCGACACCAATGGCGGGACGCTGCCGCAAGAGGTGACCCGCATCGTCCGCCGCGTGGCCGCCCTGGTGCCGCGGGAGAAGCTCGGCATCCACACCCACGACGACACCGGCAATGCGGTTGCCAACACCCTCATGGCCGTGCTCGAGGGGGCGACGCAGGTGCAGGGCACGCTCAATGGGCTGGGCGAGCGCTGCGGCAACGCCAACCTCGTCTCGCTGATCCCGACGCTGAAGCTGAAGATGGGCTACGATGTCGGCATCGACGATCAGGCGCTGACCCGGCTGACAGCCCTCAGCCGCGGCTTCGACGAGCGGCTGAACCGCACGCCCAGCCGGGGTGCCGCCTATGTCGGTGCCAACGCCTTCGCCCACAAGGGCGGGCTGCACGCCTCGGCGGTGAGCAAGGACCCGCGCTACTACGAGCATGTCGACCCGGCCTTGGTCGGCAACCAGCGCGATATCCTGGTCTCGGACCAGGCCGGGCGCTCCAACCTGATGCAGCGCTTCGCCGAGATGGGGCTCGAGATCGAGCCCGCCCCCGACGAGGTGGCAGCCCTCCTCGCCACCATCAAGGAGCGCGAGGCCCGGGGCTTCTCCTATGACGGTGCTTCGGCGAGCTTCGAGATCCTGGTGCGCCGCACGCTCGGCCGGCTCGCCGACCATTTCGAGCTCCTGAGCTTTCGGGTGATCGACGAGCGCCGCTTCAACGCGGTCGGCGAGCTGGTCACCCAGTCGGAGGCGACCATCAAGGTTCAGGTGGACGGTCGGGATTTCTACACGGTCGCCGACGGCAACGGGCCGGTCAATGCGCTCGACCATGCACTGCGCCAGGCACTGGCCCCGACCTACCCGACGCTCGCCGGCATGGAGCTGGTCGACTACAAGGTGCGCATTCTCTCGCCCGAGGCCGGCACGGCGGCGGTGACGCGGGTGATCATCGAATCGGCCGACGACGCCGGCCGGGTCTGGCAGACCATCGGGGTCTCCGGCAACATCATCGACGCCTCCTACAACGCGCTCCACGACGCGATCACCTACAAGCTCCTGCTCGATGGCCTTGCCGAACGCTGAGATGACGAGCGGGCCCGACAATGCGCCGCCGGTCGCCTTCAAGCGGACCAAGGCGGCGCGCGGCGGCATCGACGCGCTCGAAGCTGCGCCCGTCGTCATCCTCGTACGCCCGCAGCTCGCGGAGAACGTCGGCACGACCGCTCGCGCCATGCTGAATTTCGGTCTGGGCGAGCTGCGGCTGGTGGCTCCCGACTTCGGCTGGCCCAACGCCAAGGCGGTGGCGGCGGCTTCGGGTGCGGCCGAGATCCTGAACCGGATGCAGATCTTTCCGACCGTGGCAGAGGCGGCGGCCGACCTGCACCACCTCTATGCGACCACCGCGCGCGACCGCGGGCTCGTCAAGGAGCAGCACGACCCGGCGAGTGCCGCCGCCGCGGCCCGGGCACAGGTGGCGGCGGGGCGCCGGGTCGGCCTGCTCTTCGGCCCCGAGCGCACCGGACTCGACAATGACGAGCTGGCGCTGGCCGACGGCCTTGTCAGGATCGACGTCAACCCGCTCTTTCCGTCGCTGAACCTCGCCCAGGCAGTCCTGCTCTGCGCCTATGAATGGCGGCGGCAGGGGGCCGAGCCTTCGGCCATGACGGCACCGGAGCCGGCGCCCAAGGCGGCGCTCGACGGGCTCCTGCGACACCTTTTCGTCGAGCTCGAGGCGGCCGGCTACTTCCGCTCGCCGGACCGGCGGGACTCGCTCGGCCGGGCGATCGCCGCCATGGTCGAGCGGATGCGCCTGACCGCACCCGAGGTCCAGCTCATGCGCGGCATCGTCAAGGAGCTGCGCCGGGGGCCGCTGAAGCGGCCTGGCGACGACGCCGGCTAGCGTTGGCGGGTCAGTGTCTGCCGAGCACTGCCAGGACATCGCGCGCCTCATGCAAATGCCGCGTGGCGTCGGCGAGCACGCGATCGGTATCGCCGGCGAAATCGGGCAGGCCGGCGAGAAGCCCGAGCAGGGCGGCGTCACGCTCGCTCGACAGCCGTTCGGCATGGCGCCTGGCCAGTCTGCGAACCTCTTCGGCGTCGCCCAGTTGCCGGGCGGCGGTCGCCAGCATCAGCACGATTTCGCCGGCTTCCGTGTCGATCGGGCCCGATTCCGGCAGGGCGACCTCGAGCGGTGACGCGGCGACGCGGACCGCAGGCCAGTCGCCGGCGTCGAAAGCGGCGCGCGCCCGCAGGAGCCCGGCCGCAGGCCCGTCCGTCAGGACAGTGGCGGTGCTGTTGGCGGCCAGCGCCTCGGCCATGAGCTGCTGGCGATCGGCGGTGAGCTCGGCGTCGACCGCGCCGAGCGGCGTGCTGTCGACGAGCGTCGCCAGCGCGCGGTCGGGTGCTCCCGAGGCGAGGTGCAGTCGGGCCAGCATGAGCCCGAGCCGCGCCCGTCTGGCGTCGCGCTCGGCATGGAGGCCGAGCCGGTCGTCGAGGATCCCGGTGCCGGCGGTCGCGAGGCCGGTGGCGAGCAGCGCCGCGCTCAGGGTGGCGGCCGCCTCGTCGCCTTCCGGCCCGACCGGCATCAGCTCGGCGAACCGGCGGTAGAGGAGGAGGGCGGAGGTCGGCGAGCGCTGGCCGGCCGCAAGCTCGTCCAGGGCTTCGGCGAAAAACGCGGCCATTTCCCTGGTGATGGCCTGAGCCTCGGCGGCGGGCGGTGAGCGATGCATGGCGGTCCGCAACGTATCCAGCGCCTCGTCAATTCGGCCGGCCTCCTGCTGCAGCCCGGCGAGGCGCCGCCAGAGGGTGAATTCCTCCTGCTGACCGCGCCAGTGCCGGCGATCCGCCTCGAGCGTGGCGATCGCCTCGTCGATGGAGATCTGCCCGGCGGCCAAAGCGAGTGCCGTGGCCGCGGCACGGGCGACCGCCCGCTCCTCGAGCGGGCCATTCCCCGCCAGCGCCTGCCAGGCGGCCAGCGCCTCGTCGGTCGCACCGTCGCGCTCGAGGGCCGTGGCCTCGAGCCGGCGCAGGCTGCGCAACCGGTCCGGGCGAAGATCCTGGACCGTCAGCCGGTCGATCAGCTCGAAGGCGGCATCGGCCCGGCCGGTCTCCAGCAGCAGTCGGACACCCGGCAAAGCAAGCGTTGCCTGGAGATCCAGAGGGTAGGTGGCGAGATGGGCGAAGCCCCGCTGCCAGTCGGCGAGTCCCTGGTCCCAGGCGCCCGTGGCCGCTGCTGCGGCGCCACGCCAGAGCGCTGTTTCGTCGTCGGCAGCGAGCTTTCGGTCGGCGAGCTGTTCGGCCGCCTCGGCCGGACGGTCCATGAGCAGGAGCGCGGCGCCCGTCAGGGCCGCCTGCGCGGGGGGCGATGTCGATCCGGGCTCAGCGGTCTCGACAGTCGCGGCATCGAGCAGCTCGAGCACCTCAGCGCCGAGACCGTTCACGACGAGAAGCCGGGCAAGGTCGAGACGGGCTGCTTCACGGCTGGGCCTGTCGGCGGTCGTGAGTGCAGTCAGGAGCGCTGCCCGGCGTGTCCTGAAATCATCCTCCGCGAACCGGGCGAGGCCAAGCGGTGACGGTGGCGAATGCGCCTCGGCCCGATGCTCGCCTGGTGGTTCGTGATGAGGCACGGGATGTGGCCCAGCGTTGTCGTCCGCTGCGTGCGAGTCGACCGGCAGCCGGGCGGATTCCTCCATCGGCAGGTGAGCGAAGGTCGGCTCGGTCGAGGGGGCGGCGACGACGGCCGGTGGTGCGGCGGTCGGCAGGACGCCATGGGCGGGAGCCAGCAGCAGGCCGGCCGTGGTCAGGTCGTCCGGCTCGACCGGCTCCGCCAGCGCCCGCCACACGGCACCTTGGGCCGAGGGCAGGAGCCTCAGGCCGACGAAGCGGGATTCGACCAGGCGCGGCCCGGTCGGCGCCAGGGCGAGGCCGACGCCGAGATGATCGCCGATCACGGGGTCGACCAGCGAGGCGACGGACGTGATGCCGGGCAGCAGGAGGCCGTCGGCCTCGGGCGCCAGTGCCGGGGCACCAGTCGCGCCGGCTGGCTCCCTGGGTGGCCGCAAGGTCACCACCCAGCTCGCATCGTCGCGATGGACGAGCGCCGACCGCTCGTCGGTGAGGGCCAGGCGGAGGACGGTGGCGGACCCGTGACGCTCGCGGCGCAATCCGGTGATATGCTGCCCGACCGCTGTCGCGAAGGCCTCGGTGTCGATCTCGATGGCGTTCGCCTGCGCGCCAAAGACGGCCCACAGGCTGCGGCCACGAACAAAGATGGCGGCGGGCACCGGGGCGGCCCAGCGGAAGGCGATCTCGGTCGAGGCGACGCCCCGCCGCGTGCCGGTGATGACGACAGGACCCTCGACGGGCAACGCCGCCGGTGCCACCGGCGCGTCGCCGAGGTCGGTCGCTGCGTGGACGATCGGGGCCTTCTCGGCCGGCATGCCCGTGTCGGCAACGACCGCCGTTGGCGTGGGTCTGGCATGGGGGAGCGGAAAGTTTGGACTCGCGGGGCTCACGACGGTGTCGGCGGGAGCGCCGATGGCGTCTGGCGGTGGGGTGACGTCGATGACCAGCTTGTCCGGTTCAACCAGCAGGTCGCGGGCGGTGGCGGTCGCCGCGAGGCCGAGCGCCACGCGGTTTCCGTCGAGCGTTACACCGGTGATCCCCGGCACCTCGCGCAGTCGACCGAGTGCCCAAGCGCTGAGTGGGCCGGGCAGGTCCAGCTCGAGCCCGGCGGGGCTTCGTTGCAGCAGGCTGGCGGCAGTGGCGACCGGCTCGATCACAAGGCGGACGAAACCCGGATGCTGGCCGACCCGCAGCCGAAGCTCGGTCGGCGCGGCGCGAAAATCGAGGACCAGAAGGCGCTCGTCGAGCAGCTCGAAGGTGAGATCGACCCCGGGCGTCGCCTCGACCGCGAGGCCGGCACCGTCGGCATCGACCTTGAGCGCTGCGAGGTAGCGATGGAGCCGTCCGCTCAACTCGCTGAGCCGGGCCGGGAAGGGGTGGCTCGCCTGCACCTTCAGCCCGGCACCCTCGCGCGCGGTCTGGATCTCGACCGGCGCAGGCCATTCGATCACCAGCCGGCCATAGTTGTTATGCAGCCCGATGCGGACCATTGCCTCTGCCGCCCGGGCAACGTCTGGCAGAAGGCCGATCCCGGTATCGAGAAGCGCCCAGAGGACGAGGAGGAGGCGCCAGCTCATGGTGGGTTGGTCAACGTGTCTCCCGGCGGCGGCTGGGTGCGCAGGGCCAGGCGCAGCCGATCGCCACCCGGCTCGCCCGCGGCGGCGACGACCACCTCTGCATCGACCAGGCCCAGCTCCTGCGTGAGCCGGTGCTGAAATGCCAGGACGCGGTCGAGCCGAGCCGGCAGCGTCTCATCGACTCTGGTCGGCAGGCGAAAGCTCGCCTGCAACGCAAATCTCCGGGCGAGGTAGGCATAGGTGGCCATGAGCTCGGTCAGAGCACTCCGCTCGGCCGACGACGCGGAAGATGCCGGATCGGCCATGTCAATGTTAAGTTGAAATTCAGTGTAGCTTATATTCGCACTGGTTGCCAAGTCTCCCTGCTCGCGGAGCAGCGCCGCCAGATAGGCGAAGGATCGGTCGGCCTCGGCGCTGATCTCGGGCGCGGCCCGCTCCGCTACGGTGCCCTGCATTACGAGCGCGATCACCGGCCGATCCGGGTCGATCGGCATGAGCCCGGTCGCTGGTCCGCCGTCGAGCTCGCGCATCGAGAGGCCGAGGACGAAGAAGGTGAGCAGCAGGGCCACCACATCGGCCAGCATGATCGACCAGGCTCGCTGGCCGGCGAGGTGCCGCTCAGCCCGCATCGGCTCGCCTGACGGCCACACGCGGCACGGCGAAACGCCAGGTTCCGGGGGCGAGGGCGGCGAAGCCGAGACTGAGTGCTGCGCCGGCGAGACCGTTGGCCGCGAGCACTTCGGCGAGAGCGGCGAGGCGGTCCCGGGCGGGATCGCCCACCGCCTCGGGCCATGCGGTGGTCACCACGAGTGGCGTGTCCCAGGCGGCGTCGCGGCCGGCGAGCGCGATAGCGAGGCGGCGGAGCAGCACGAGGCGTTCCCGCCGGACGGCGTTGCCCGGTGATGCGAAGAGATCCCCTTCGCCGAGTTCGAAGGCGATGAGCATGCCGGGCAGCTCCCGGGCGCTGGCCTGCACGGGCAGCGAGGCGGCGAGCCGGCGGCGCAACTGCTGCTCGGCGCGGACCGAACCGTCCAGGGGCTCGTTGTCGGCGGCGCTGCCGGAGGGGCCGGCAAAGCGATCGGCCAGCGCCTCGAGCACCGGTCCGGCCTTGGTGGCGCTGATCTCCGAGCGGCTGTAGAGCACGACGAAAAAGGCGAGCAGAATCAGCATCAGCTTGAGAAAGCCGTCGGTCGGCGATTCGGCAGGTGCCGGATCGAGGCGTGTCCCGGACGGTGCATCGGCCCGGGTGGCCTGGTAGCGCGCGGCATGCATGCCGTCGTCGGCTGGCGACTTTCGGGATTCCGGTCGGGTTTGCAGCATGCCGGACGGGACCCACCTCAAGGGCGACCGCGCGCCGCTGTGGCATCCGCGATCGGCTATCCTTTGAGCGAGGATAGGTCCGCCATGCTTGCTCAACCGTTAACGCGGCAGGTGGAGCACCTCGGCGGTCAGGCGGTCCCGCCAGATTCGCCAATCCGTTCGATCCGCGCGGCAGCGAATTTGAACTCCGGAATCTTGCCGAACGGATCGAGCTCCGGATTGGTCAGAACATTGGCCGGCGCCTCGACGAAGCAGAAGGGGATGAAGAGCATACCCCTGGCGACGGCGGGATCACGTCGCGCCATCAGCTCAATCGTGCCGCGGCGGGTCGAGATGCGTACCCGCTCACCGGGGGCAATGCCGAGCTCGCCCAGGTCCTCGCCGCTCATGGCGACGAAAGCCTCGGGCTCGAGCGCATCGAGCATCGTCGCCCGCCGGGTCATGGCACCGGTATGCCAGTGCTCGAGCGTGCGGCCGGTGGTCAGGACCATGGGATAGCGCGCATCCGGCGCCTCGGCGGGATCGAGGCCGCTGGCCGGGACGAGCGTGGCGCGCCCGCTGGCGGTCGGGAAGCGGTCGGCGAAGACGACGCCCTGGCCAGGGTGGTCCGGGGCCGGGCAGGGGTAGCCGACCGTGCCCTCGCGCTCCAGCCGCTTCCAGGTGATGTTGGCGAGGGACGGCATGGCCAGGGTCATCTCGGCAAAGACCTCCTCGGGTCCGTCGTAGCGCCAGTCGAGGCCGAGCCGCCTCGCCAGCTCCTGGACGATCCACCAGTCGGGGCGGGTCTCGCCCAGGACCGGCAAGGCCGGCCGGCCGAGCTGCACCTGCCGGTTGGTGTTGGTCACCGTGCCGGTCTTCTCTGGCCAGGCGGTGGCCGGCAGGACGACGTCGGCGAAGGAGGCGGTCTCGGTCAGGAAGATGTCCTGGACGACGAGGTGCTCGAGCTTGGCGAGCCCGGCCCGGACGTGGCTCGTGTCGGGGTCGGACATGGCTGGGTTCTCGCCCAGGACGTACATGCCGCGAATAGCACCATCGACCGCCGCGTCCATGATCTCGACCACGGTGAGGCCCGGCCGCTCGGGCAGCGTGGCGCCCCAGAGCCTCTCGAGCTGCTCGCGGTAGGCCGGGTCGTCGACGCGGTGATAGTCCGGCAGGAACATCGGGATCAGGCCGGCATCCGAGGCACCCTGGACATTGTTCTGGCCGCGCAAGGGGTGCAGCCCGGTGCCCGGCCGGCCGGTGTGGCCGCAGAGCAGGGCGAGGCTGATCAGACAGCGGGCATTGTCTGTGCCATGGGTGTGCTGGCTGACGCCCATGCCCCAGAAGAGGATGGCGCGCTCGGCGCGGGCATAGAGCCGGGCGACGGTGCGGATGGTCGAGGCGTCGATGCCGCAGATCGGCGCCATGGCTTCGGGCGGGTAGGCGGCGAGATGCTGGCGGAGGTGGTCGAACCCCTCGGTGTGCGCCTGGAGATACTGACGGTCGAAGAGCTCCTCGGTGACGATGACGTTGAGCATGGCATTCAAAAGCGCCACGTCGCGGCCCGGCTCGAATTGCAGCATGTGGGTGGCATGGCGGCGGAGCGCCTGGCCGCGCGGGTCCATGACGACGAGCTTCGCACCCTGCTTCACCGCCTGCTTGAAGTAGGTGGCGGCGACCGGGTGGTTCTCGGTCGGGTTGGCGCCGATGACGACGATCACGTCAGCGAGGAGGGCCTCGTTGAAGGGTGCCGTCACCGCACCCGAGCCGATGCCCTCCATCAGCGCCGCCACCGACGAGGCGTGGCAGAGGCGCGTGCAGTGGTCGACATTGTTGGTGCCGAAGCCGGTCCGCACCAGCTTCTGGAAGAGATAGGCCTCCTCGTTGGAGCCTTTGGCCGAGCCGAAGCCGGCGAGCGCGTCGCCGCCATGGGCGTCCCGTATGCGCCGAAGCCCGGCGGCGGCGGTCTCGAGCGCCTCCTCCCAGGTGGCCTCGCGGAAATGGCTCCAGGGGTTGGCGGCGTCGACCAGCTCGTCGGCGCGTTTGGGTGCGTCCGCCTTGCGGATCAGGGGCACGGTCAGCCGTTCCGGGCTGTGCACGTAGTCGAAGCCGAAGCGGCCCTTGACGCAGAGCCGGTTCTCGTTCGCCGGGCCGTTGGCCCCGCTTACATAGCGGATGCGGTCGTCCCTGACGTGGAAGGTCACCCTGCAGCCGACGCCGCAGAAGGGGCACACGCTCTCGACCGAGCGATCGCCGATCTCGTCCTCGTCCATGATCGAGGCTGGCATCAGGGCACCGGTCGGGCAGGCCTGCACGCACTCGCCACAGGCGACGCAGGTGGAAAGACCCATGGGATCGTCCATGTCGAAGACGATCTTCTCGTGGTGGCCGCGGCCGGCCATGCCGATCACGTCGTTGACCTGGACCTCGCGACAGGCGCGCACGCAGAGCGTGCACTGGATGCAGGCATCGAGATTGACCCGCATCGCCGGGTGGCTGGGGTCGGGGGCAGGGCGGGCCTCGGCGGGAAAGCGGCTGGTCTCGAGCCCGCTTCGTTCCATCCACTGCCAGAGCCGGCTTTCCCCGTCGCGCGCCCGCTCCCGCGGCGGCTGGTCGGCGAGCAGCAGCTCCATGACCATGTGGCGTGCCCGGGTCGCCCGCTCATTGCCGACATGGACCTTCATGCCGGGGCTGGGCGTTCTCAGGCAGGAGGCGGCGAGCACGCGCTCGCCCTCGATCTCCACCATGCAGGCGCGACAATTGCCGTCGGGCCGGTAGCCGGGCTCCGGTGCGTAGCAGAGATGCGGGATGGCGATGCCGAGCCGCTCGGCCACCTGCCAGATGGTCTCGTCAGGCGCGGCCTCGACCTCTTGGTCATCGAGAGTGAAGCGGATGGGATCGGTCATGGCGCCTCGTTGCCGCGGTCGGATCGTCGCTAAGGAAACCGCCGATTCGTGCCGAGCTGCGGCCCGCTTGTCAAACCGATGGGAATGCAGGGGTTCAGAGGCAGAAGCCCGGCAGGGCGTAGTCCGGCATCGCCCCATGGCGCCGCGCGAGGTTTTCCAAGGCCGCCCGGTCGGCGGCCGGGTCGGCACCTTCGGGAAATGCCTCGGCATGGATGCCCCGCATGATGAAGGCGGCGGCGAGGCCGGCGTCCTTGGCGCCCTTGATGTCGTGCTCGAAGCTGTCGCCGATGCCGCAGATCGCCTCCGCGGCGACGCCCGGCAGCATATCGCGGCAGGCGGCGTAGATGGGGGCATGGGGTTTGCCCACATAGATCACCCGGCCACCGATATTGTGATAGCGCTCGGCGAGGGCGCCGGGTGCCATGGTCAGGCCGCCCTCGGTCGGTGCGACCCGGTCCGGGTTCGAGCACACCATGGGCAACCCGCGCGCCGCGGCGACGGCGATGATCCGATCGAACTCGGCCATGTCGTGGGTCAGGGTGTCGAGCCAGGTGAGGTAGACGAACTCGGCCTGCCCCGGGTCCTCCACCACCTCGAGATCGAGCCCCTCGACCGGACCCATGTCGCCTTCGCGGGTGAAGAGGAGGCAGCGCCGGCCAAGCGCCTGGAACGCGTCCAGGGTGCGGTTTTGCAACGCTAGCCAGGTCGCTTCGCCCGAGGTGACGATGCCGGTCAGCACGGAGGTGTCAAAGCCGAGCTCGAGCAGCCGCTCGGCGTTGTAGCTGCGCCGCCGGCCGGAATTAGTCAGCAATACCAAGCGCTTGCCACGACGGTGCAGTTCGGCCAAGAGCTCGATCGCACCCGCATAGGGTGCTGCACCATTGTGCAGGACACCCCATTGATCGATGAGGAAGGCGTCGAAGCGATCGACGAAGCTGCCGACGCCGTCCACGAGGGTGGTTCCGGCGCCGCCAGCGGCACCGGCAGGCTGGGTGGTTCTGGCCAAAGCTGCGGTCCTGTGAGCCATGGGGCGGGAAGGAGAATGCCGTGACACCACTCGATCCGGGCCTCGAAGGCAAGCGCGTTTTGATCACCGGCGCCAGTCGCGGGATCGGTGCGGCGGCAGCCCGCCTGCTGGCTGCCTGCGGGGCGCGACTGGTCCTGCACCACCGCCGCGATGCCGCCGAGGCGGCCACCATCCCCCATGTCGCGCTGGTGCAGGGAGACTTCACGGAGCGCGCAGCACCGGCCCGCACCGTCGAGGCGGCCGTGGCAGCGCTGGGCGGGCTCGACATCTTGATCAACAATGCGGGGCATATGCTCGGCCGGATCACCCTGGACGCCATGGACGACGCGGCGATCGACCGGGTCTTCGACCTGAACGCGCGCTCGGTGGTCGCCGCCAGCCGCGCGGCGCTGCCCGCACTCCGTGCCAGTAGCGGCCAGATCATCAACGTGACGTCGATCTCCGCCCGCACCGGCGGCAGCGCCGGCTCGGCACTCTATTCATCGGCCAAGGCCTTCGTGTCGACCTTCACCCGCGCACTCGCGACCGAGCTCGCCGCCGACGGGATTCGCGTCAACGCAGTCTCGCCCGGCACCATCGCCACCGAGTTTCACGAGGTCTACTCGAGCAGCGACAAGCTCGAGGCGACCCGCCAGCGGATTCCGCTGCAGCGTCTTGGCCAAGGTGACGACTGCGCCGGTGCCTTCCTCTTCCTCGCCTCGGAGCGGCTCAGCGGCTATGTCAGCGGCCAGATCCTCGAGGTCAATGGCGGCCAGCTGATGCCCTGACCGCAAGCCGGCAGGAGTGTTCAGAGATAGGTCAGGGCCAGCACGGCGAGGCCGGAGAAGGCGCCGAGCCCGAGCACCATGCAGGCGAAGAGCAGCAGCGACACCACATTGCCGAGCCGGACCAGGGGATGGCGCGAGCGCTCATGTGCAAGGCGAAGCTGGTCACGGCGCTCCCGCCCGCCGACGATCGCCAGATAGCGTCGGCCGAGTGGCGTCCAAAGGCTGACCCGGATGTCGACCGTGTGCCCGCCCCAGGCGAGCTCCTCCGTCGCCTGCCGCAGTGCCAGGAGCTGCTCGTGGTCGAGCGAGCGGCGCACCTCGAGCGGCAGGCGCAGGATGAGGGATTTGTAGAGACCGTGGCCGTCGATCGGTGGGGTCCAGAGACCCGGACCCGTCGCCGTTGCCCGAGCCTCGGGCGGCACCGGTGGTCCGGCGGGGCTGGTCGATGCGAGCATTCTGGAGGCTCTCCTGCGATCCGCGTAGCGGGTGGCCAGGGCAGGGTGACGACCGATTCTGGGAACGGGTGACTCCCGGGGACCGGCGGCAGCCGCAATCTGCGGCAATGAGCCTAACAAGAGGTTGCGGGGCGGCGGCGGATTCCCGGCCGGCGTACAGCAGTGCGACAAAGATGCAGACAGAGCCCGAAGCTGCCCGGGTGGCTAGCGAATTTGCGAAATATTAAGGCTCTGCGGCGAGGATGCGGACATCGGGGCAGCGACCACAGCCCGAGGGAATGTGCCGATGTCGATCGAGCCGAGCGATTCGCTTCAACTGTCCGCCGCCCTGCCGGGATTTGCGCGACGATGCGGCCGGCGCTTGCGCGAGCTTCTGGCCGAAGACCGACGGGGCGGTGTTCTCCTGTTCTTCGGGCTTATCCTGGTGCCGCTGGTCGGCTTCGCCGGCCTCGCCATCGATTCGCTGGTCGCCTTCAGCGTCGAGGCCAGGGTGCAGAGAGCCCTCGACGCCGCCGGTCTCGCCGCCGGCCGGGCCGCCCGCGAGGAGGATGTTGTCACCGAGGCACGGGCCTTCTTCGACGCCAATCTCGGCGCCACCGGCGACGAAATCGCAATCAGCGGTTTCGACGCGGTCTACTCGCCCGAGGACGAATCGATCAATCTCTCGGTCCGTGCCACGGTGCCGACCTACTTCATGCGTGTCCTCGGCAAGACCGAGACCACCATCGACCTCCAGACGGTCGTCAACCTGCAGATCCGGCAGATGGAGCTGGTGCTGGTGATGGACAACACCGGCTCGATGCGCAGCGGCGGCAAGATCAACGCGATGAAGGACGCTGCCGCCGAGCTGGTGCGCATCGTCTTCGGCGGCCGCGAGAGCCACCCCAATCTCTGGGTTGGCCTGGTACCCTACGTCGCCAGCGTCAATATCGGTGCGCATCGGACAGGTTGGCTGGCTGCTGACGACCCGGTCTTGATCGGCGCTGGTGCCTCGCCGAGCGCCGGCAAGAAGAAGGGCAAGAATGAACCGGCCGGCCCGGTCGACCCCTTCGCACCGAGCAGCTGGAAGGGCTGCGTCATGGCCCGGCCGGCGCCGTTCGACGAGACCGACGATCCGCCGACGGTGGAGCCGTTCTCCAGCTACCTCTACCCGAGCGGCTCCGACAACAACTGGCCACCGCTCGACGAGAGCAATGCTGCGGAGAACAACGGCCGTGGGCCCAATCTCGGCTGCGGGCCGGCCATCACCTCGCTGCGCCAGAGCCGGGCAGAGGTGCTGGCGTCGATCGAGGAGATGCTGCCCTGGCATCGCGGTGGCACCACCGGCAATCTCGGCCTGGTCTGGGGCTGGCGCGTGATCTCGCCACGCTGGCAGGGACTCTGGGGCGGGGCCACGCCGGCCGAGCTGCCGCTCGCCTACAACGACGCCGAGAGCGACAAGGTCGTGGTCCTGCTGACCGATGGCGACAACCAGTTCTACGACAACCCGCCAAGCGGTCCGAGCGGCTCTGACTTCACCGCCTATGGACGGTTGAGCGATTTCGGCTTCGCCTCGCTCGCCGCGGGGCGCGACGAGCTCGACCGTCGAATGGCCCGCACCTGCGCCGCCATGAAGGCGGAGGGGATCATGCTCTACACGATCACCTTCGGCCCGACCCCGAACAGCGGCACCCAGACACTCTTCCGCACCTGCGCCACCAGTCCCGGCCACTACTTCCATTCGCCGAACAACAGCGACCTCTCGAGCGTCTTCCGGGCCATCGGGCGGCAGTTGTCGAGCCTCAGGGTGGCACGATGAGCGACGGGCGGCGTCAGCGCTTTGGCGCTGCCCGGGCGTTCGGTCCGGATCGGACCGGCAACACCATGGTCGAGTTCGCCCTGATCGGGCCGGTCTTCCTGGTCATGGTGCTCGGCATCTTCGAGATCTGCCTCATTCTCTTCACCAGCGGCTCGCTGCAGTCGGCGGTGGCCTCCGCCTCCCGCTACGGCATCACCGGACAGGCCGGCGATACCGACCGCCTGACGGCGATCACCGAGATCCTCCGCGACCGGACCTTCGGCTTCATCGATATCGAGGAAGCCGACATCTCCACGCTGGTCTATCCGAGCTTCACCGAAATCGGCCGCCCGGAGCCGTTCACCGACCAGGACGGCGATGCCACCTTCGATCCGGGCGAGCCCTACGAGGACATCAACGGGAGCGGCGGCTGGGATGCCGACATGGGCTCGGCCGGCCTCGGCGGGCCAGGCGACATTGTGCTCTACAACGTCGACTACCGCAGCCGGCTGATGAACGCCTTCGTCGCACCGCTTTTCGGCGACATCCGCTATACGGCGACCATCGCCGTGCGCAACGAGCCCTATTGAGGCATGTGTGGACCCATGCTCCCCGGGGTGGCGCACGCTGCCCGTCCGCGCATCTACGCATTCGCCCGAGCAGCACACATCGGGGCATGGCGCATGTGGGTTGCCGGCCTTCGGGGGCGTCTGTCGGGCGACCTGTGTCGCGGGCACCTCGCGGCTGATCGCCGGGGCGTCATTGCGCTCGAGTTCGCGCTCATTCTGCCGCTCCTGATCCTCTTCTGCTTCGGCACGGTCGAGGTCGGGCGCTTCGTGCTGCTGCAGATGAAGCTCGACCAGCTCGCCGCCTCGGTGGCCGATCTCGGCACCCGTGACCGCACGCTGAGCGCCGCTACGATCGACGACATTTTCGCCGCCGGGGCGCATATCGTCCGGCCCTTCGATCTCGCCGCCGACGGCCGCATCACACTGAGCGCGGTCGGCCTGACGGCCGGCGATCAGCCGCGCGTGCTCTGGCAGCGGCGCAGCGGCGGCACGCTCGACCTGCCGAGCGAGACTGGCACGGTCGGCAGCCCCGCCACGCTGCCCGACGAGATCACGCTCGCTGTCGGCCAGACCGTGGTCGTCGCCGAGGTCAGCTTCAGCTATCGTGGCATGTTCGGCCTGCTGCCCGAGCGGATCACGACGAAGCGGGCCTATTTCCGCCCGCGCCTCGGCAGCCTGCAGGAGCTGTCGTCGATTGGCGGTTCCGATCATCCCTTGATTGCAGACGCCGGTTGGTGCGAGTCGTTGCAGGCGTCAGTTGTTGCAAGCGGATGACGCTGGGCGCCTGCCGGGCACGAGTCGGGTGATGGTCGCTTGAGCCGAGAGCCACGACCCCTTAGATCCCCTGCAGTCGGCTGACTGCAGCCGGACGTTCGAGCGTCATCGACTTCTATGTCCCGTGCCCGGCGGGACGGGAAGGTTGTTGTCGCCGGATGGCGTTCTCTTTCGGCGGTTAAGGCGGGTGGTCCCGCATGGCAGCCGGGGAGCAGCATTCAGGTGTTCGATGACGCCGATTTCCGCACTGGTCCGCCCAGCCCTCTCCAGCCTGGAGAAGAAGCTGACGCGCGCCGTGATCCTCTATCCCACGGCGCCTTTCATGGCCGCCGACCGGCGCGTGGCACTGGAGCGCTGGCTGCGCGGCCGTGAGCAGTGCCAGAAGCTCGGCAAGGCCGACATCGTCATCGTCTCCTTCGGCAAGAGCGGCAGGACTTGGTTGCGCGTCATGTTGTCGCGCTTTTATCAGCTGCGGCACGCCCTGTCGGAACGGTTCCTCATCGGCTTCGACAACTACCATTTCATGAACCGGGCGGTGCCGCGGATCTTCTTCACCCATGACAACTACGTGAAGGACTACAGCGGCAACGTCGACAACAAGGCCGACTATTACGGCAAGCGGGTGGTTCTCCTGGTACGCCATCCGGCCGACGTCGCCGTGTCGCAGTATCACCAATGGCGCTTTCGGATGCGGCCACGCAAGAAGGTGATCAACGACTATCCGGACGAGGCGGGTGAGGTGTCGGTCTTCGACTTTGTCCGTCACCAGCCGGCTGGCCTGGAGAAGACCATCGACTTTCTCAATGGCTGGGCCCGCGAGCGCGAGCGGCTCGGTGCTTGCCACATCCTGCGCTACGAGGACATGCGCGCCGACCCGGCCGGCAGCCTCGGGCAGTTGCTCGACTTCGTGGGCACACCGGGCACGCCCGCGGAGATCCTTGGAGCGGTCGACTATGCCTCGTTCGAGAATATGAAGAAGCTCGAGGGGCAGAGCCGGTTCTGGCTTTCCGGCGGGCGGATGATGGCCAAGGACAAGAGCAATCCCGAGAGCTTCAAGGTGCGGCGCGGCAAGGTCGGCGGGTTCCGCGACTACTTCACCGACGCCGAGGTGGACTCGATCCTCGATTATGTGGATGAACGCCTCGATCCGGTGTTCGGCTATCGCCGGACGGTCATGGCCCCGTCCGGCAGCGAGGTCTAACGCTGTTGGAACGGCTGGTAGGACGGAGAACAGGATGAGCGAACCCAGGCCTTGCGTGTTCATTCACACCAACCCGAAGCAAATGCTCGGCGCCCGGGTGTCGGAATATTCGTTTCGACGCAACAGCGCCAGACCCGACGCGTTCGACGTGCGCATCATCTCGACTGAGGATTTCCCCTGGCTGAAGAGCCACGAGGGCCGGACCTACCGGCGCGACGGTCTCGACCGCGAATGGCTGTATGACGATCTGCAGTCCTTCACACCTCTGCGCTTCACCCCACCAGAGCTCATGAACTATTCCGGCCGGGCCGTGATCGTCGATCCCGATGTCTTTGCGGTCGGCGACATTCTCGACCTCCTGAAGCGCGATATGGCGGGGAAGCCGCTCTTCGCCCGGCCGCGCGGCGGTTCGAAGGAGTTCGCCTCGAGCGTCATGCTGCTCGACTGCGCCAGACTCACCCACTGGCGGGCCGAGGAGCAATTCGACGAGCTCTTCCAGGGCAAGCGTGACTACATGGATTGGATCTGCCTCAAGCTCGAGCCGCGCGAGACCATCGGCCTGCTCGAGCCCGAATGGAACGACTTCGACCGGCTGACGCCGTCGACGAAGCTGCTGCACAACACCAAACGCTGGACCCAGCCCTGGAAGACCGGTCTCCCGGTCGACTTCACACCGTCGAGCAAGACCCGACGCTTCGCCCCGCTCGGTTGGTTTCGTCGGGCACGCGAGGCAGTGCTCGGTCGATATGGCGGTCTCGGAACTTACAAGCGGCATCCGGACCCGGGCCAGGAGGCCTTCTTCTTCGGTCTCCTCAAGGAGTGCCTCGACAAGGGGCATATCGACGAGGCCATGGTGCGGGCCGAGATGGCCGCCAATCATGTCAGGCACGACGCCCTGGAGATGCTCGAGCGATCGACCCTCCAGCAGGCGGCCTGAGCCGGTCGGCCGCGTCGGGATGTCGTGGGCCGAGCGCAGGCGCTACTGGCGCAAGCGCTGGCGCCGGCTCGCGGTGGTGCGGTCCTTGCGACTTGGGCTACGCGACGCCTTCCTCCTCAGCTTCTGGGCGATCTGCGCGCGGCTCTCACCAACTCGGGCATCGCGCTTGGGCGCCGCCTGCAGCCGGGTGCTCGGTCGGTTGAGCACCAAGAACGACAAGATTCGCCAGAACTTGCGTATCGTGTTTCCCCAGGCCGGCCGCGGCGAGCTCGACCGGATCGAGCAGGCCATCTGGTCGAACATGGGGGCGGTCATCGGCGAGTATCCGCATCTCGGGGTGCTCGGTCGGTCGGCGGGTGATGGGGTCGGTCTGGAATCGGCGATCCCGCCGCATCTGGAGCCCAACTTCAGCGGTGAGCGGCTGACTGTCTTCGTCGCGGGCCATCTCGCCAACTGGGAGGTGCTGGCGGTGGCACCGGCGCACTGGGGTGTCGATCTCGCCGTCATCTACACACCCATCGGCGAGGGTGCCGCCGACCGGCGCCTGCGTGAATACCGCGAGCGCATGTCGGCTCGCCTCCTGCCGCGCGACGGCAGTGCCCGCGAGCTGCTGCGGCATCTCAGGAGCGGCCGGCCGGTTGGCATCGTTGCCGATCACCGTGCCGACGAGGGGGCGTCCCTGCCGTTCTTCGGCGCCACAAAGCGCACCACGCTCTCGCCGGCGCGGCTCGCCCTGCGGACCGGTGCCGAGCTCGTTGCCGTTCGGGTGGAGCGCCTGGGGCCGGCCCACTTCCGCCTCTCCGCCGAAGGGCCGATCCGCCCGCCGGCGGGCGTCGGCGACGAGGAGACCAAGGCGGTGGCCATGATGACCGCGTTCAATGCATGCCTCGAGCGCTGGATCCGGGAGCGGCCCGGCGAGTGGCTCTGCAGCAAGCGGGCCTTTCCCAAGGAGGTCGTCGATTCTCTGCCGTCGCGGCCGCTCGGCGGCTCGCTCAAGCCGGACATCTCGCAGCATGCTTAGCGACAACGTCAAGAAGGCCCTCGTCCTCGCCGCCAGCCAGCCCTTGCCGCCGGCCTGGCGCCTGCGCCTGCGGCGCCCGGGGCTCGCCCGGCTGGAGCTGGAGAAGGCGACCCGGACCGACCTCTTGATCATCGGTCATCCCAAGAGCGGCAACACGTGGCTTCGGGTCCTGCTCTCCCGGCTCTACCAGACACGGCACAACTTGCCGGCCGACCTGGTCGTCACCTCCGACGAGCTGCATCGGCGGAACGCGGCCATCCCGCGCATCTCCGCGACCAATGGCTGGTATTCCTATGAGGGGGTGGTCGGGGACGCCCTGGCGGTCGACGCACCGCCGAGCCCGATTCGCGATAAGCCCATCGTCTTCCTGCCGCGCCATCCGCTCGACATCGCGACGTCCTGGTACCTGCAGGTCACCAAGCGCCAGTCGAACGCGAAGTTCGAGCTGATCAACGCCGATCTCGACCGGCCGATCGACCGGACTCGGATCGATCGCTGGGCCTTCGTCCGCCACAGCGGATTCGGTCTCGCCAACATCATCGCCTTTCTCAACACCTGGCAGGCGCGAGTCGCCCGGCTGCCGCATGCGATCACCGTACCCTACGAGGCGTTGCGCGCCGATCCGGCGAGCCAGCTGGCACGGATCGGCGAGCTGATGGGCGACCCGTTCAGCGCGGACGAGATCGCCGAGGCGGTGCGTTTCGGCAGCTTCGACAACCTGAAGTCGCTCGAGAGCAGCGGGTTCTTCAAGCAGAAGGGGCTGCGCCCAGGCATTCGAGGCGATGCCGAGAGCAGCAAGGTGCGTCGCGCCAGAGTCGGTGGATATCGCGAGGACTTCACGCCCGAGCAGGTGGCCGAGCTCGAGGCGCTGGTCGCGGCATCGCTCGATCCGGCGCTGGGCTATGCGCCCCGACCGGCATCGGCCGGCGCCGAACCTTGAGCGACGCGCCCGTCACCTGGCTGCTCCTCGGCGACAAGCGCGGCGACAACCGCATGGTCGAGGTGATCGCCGAGCATCTGCCCTGGCCTTCGATCACCAAGCGGCTGGTCACGCGGCCGGAATGGGTAGTGCCGAAGCCGCGGGTTCGCTCGACCCTGGACCACCTCGATCTCGCCGCCTCCGATCCGCTGGAGCCGCCCTGGCCCGATCTGGTCCTGACCATCGGCCGGCGGCCGTCCATGGCGGCAAGATGGCTGGCGGAACAGGCGGAAGGCCGGACGAAGCTGGTCCTGGTCGGCAAGCCCTCCGGCTCGATCGAACCCTACGACCTCGTTATCGTCAGCGCCGAGGCGTTCCTGCCACCGTCCACCCGGGTGATGACCATCGATCTGCCGCTGATGCGCATCGATCCGACCTTGGTCGCTGCCGAGGCCGAGCTCTGGCGGCCGCGGCTCGCCGCCTTGCCGCGGCCCTGGATCGCCTTTCTTCTCGGTGGGCCGACGGGTCCATTCCGCTACGACGATGAGCTGGTCGAGCGGGTGCTGGATGGTGCCCGCAGGACCGCCTCGGGCGAGGGTGGCACGGCCTTCATTGTCACCAGCCGTCGCACGCCGAAACCCGTGGTCGAGCGCCTGCGCCAGGAGCTGCTGCCCGCCGCCCGGCTATATGCCTGGGGCGACGAGGCCGCCGGCAATCCCTATCTGGCGCTGCTCGGCCTCGCCGATGCGCTCCTCGTCACCGCCGACAGCATCTCCATGCTGACCGAGGCAGCGCGACTCGGCCGGCCCCTTTCCGTCATCCCGGTCTCGACCCCGGGGCTCGGCCGGCTCGACCAGTGGCGCCGCGAGCTCGTGCAGCGCCTGTTCGGCGGCCGCGCCGCTCGCTACGCCCCGCTGCTCGGCCGGCTCGGCATCTCGGCGCAGACCCGCGATTTCGCTGCTTTCGAACGGCTCCTGGTGCAACGCGGCCTTGCAAGCTCTTACACCATCCGACCGCCGGCCCCGACCGGCCGGGCCGGCGACGATGTCGGCCGGGTGGTGGCGCGGCTCTGCCAGCTCATGGGGCATGCGCTCCCAAAGCCACAGAGCGCGGCCAATTCGGTCGATGCGACACCGGTCGCCGCCGACCGCGTTGTCGGTGTCCAAAGCCGATGATAATTTTTGTCGCGGGGCATGTGGACATGCCCCGCGACGGTGCAGCCGAATGGCGTTGTGCCCGGCCTAAATCGGGGAGAATCCGGCATGGCCCAGGCCATTGCTCGAGCGACCAATTCATTGTCGCCGGTCCCACCGCCCTTCGATTATGCGCGGCTCGCAGCCACGGAGCGCCGGGATGATCCGTTCCCGCATGTTCTCGTCGAGAATTTCGTCACCGTGCCGGACCGGGCGGCGCTGATCAGCGATTTTCCGGCGATCACGGGGCCTGGCAATGTGGAGCCGGGCGACGTGCCGCAGGGGCCGGCCTTCGACCGGTTGATCCTAGAGTTGGAAAGCGACCGCTTCCGTGCCGCAATTGCCGACAAGTTCGGCATCGATCTCTCCAACGCCGTGCCGACCATCGGCATCCGCGCGTTTGCCGAGCCGACCGATGGGCGCATCCACTGCGACCACCGGTCGAAGCTGATCACGCTCCTGCTTTATTTCAACGAGGAATGGACAGACGAAGGCGGGCGGTTGCGCATCTGCCGCGACCAAAGCGACATCGAGGATTTCGCCACGGAGGTGGTGCCGCTCTCCGGCACGCTCATTGCCTTCAGGAACGGCCCGACCGCCTGGCATGGCCACAAGCAGCACGTTGGCCAGCGGCGCATGCTGCAGCTCAGCTTTCGCGACATGAGCGGCATTGTCGGGATCGAGCGCCGGCTGTCGCGGCTGACCAAGCCGATCCGGCGGATGCTCAACCTGAGCTGATGGCAGCACCGGTATCCGAGCTGTCGCCGATTGTGTTTGTCTTGTAGCCGAAGAGTTGGCCGGGCCGGGCCTGGACCATTGCCTCGACCGCATCGCATTCGGCGGCACTCAAATAGTCGCGCCAGCCGCCGACCTTGCCGCGCCGCACCTTGAAGCTTTCGGGATTGGCGACGTCGCCGGGCTTCAGACGCTGCCCCTTGTAGCCGGCATCCGCGCCAGCCGCCTCGAGTCGCCGCATGTTCTCGACAGAGGCAAAGGCAACGGCGCCCTCGACCGCCCCCATTGGCGCCGGTGTGCCGAGAAAATCGAGGATGGAGGAGAGTACGGCTGCCGTCTGGCCGCGCAGCGCCTCGTAGCGGACGACCTGCACGGAATCGAGCTGCGGCAGCTCACGCTCCCAGAGCTCGAGGAAGTCGAGCACGCCGGCGAGTCCTGCCGGCTCCTGCAGCACGAACTCCGCAACGCTGTGCCCGGACCCGTGCGGCGGGTAGGCATTGAGCGCCTTCTTCGCCGGGTGCATGCGGTGCTTCCACTGGAAGTATTGCGAGACCGCGGTGTCGCGCGGGTCGCGCACCAGGAGCAGCACGCGCTTTCGCCGGAACGCCGCGCGATCGGTCCACTGATCGAGATAATCGCGAAGGTAGTTGCCGTGAGTGAAGAGCACGCTCGGGATCCGGGGGTCCAGCCGTTTCAGGTTGTCGAACTCGAGCGCCGTGCCCTCGGGAATGTCATAGGCGAGCTGGTAGGCGCGCGAGAGCATGGTCCTGAGCCAGGTCCGGCCGCTCTTGGCGTAGCTGACGAAGGCGACGTCGGCCCGGGCCAGAAGCCGCGTCTCCTCCCAGCCCCTGAGCCAGCGCTCGATGCCGATGCGCCGCGCCCGCGGCAGGAAGAACAATCCCTGGCGCAGGCCGTAGCCGAGGCCGACGACGAGCTCGTGTCGCATGGTGGGCTGTCCGCTCTTCCGCTGCTCGTCGGGCTCGCCCGACCTCGTTTGATGGTGACTCGAGGGGGTCCGGCTGATGTACGCAAAGCCGGCCCGCTGCTCAAGCCGTGCCCGGTTCAGTCGCTATCCTTCGAGGTGTCGCCGGCCGCCGCCCGGCCAGCCGCCTCGCGCACACGTGATTGGTCGTCGTCGAGCCGGAGCGCCAACTCGGCCCGTGCCAGCGCAAGCGTCGCGAAGTGGGGGACGGCACGGGTCAGGGCCGCGCATGACGGCCGGCCGAGAGCCGAAAGCGCCTTCTGCAACCTGATCTGCACCTCGACCAGCCCTGCACCGTCCCGGGCAATCGCGTTGAATGCATCATCAAGCAGATCGCTCCAAGCGAGCTCTGGCACGTGCACGCGGTCGCACGCGACCTCGTCCGCCGCCGGCTCGGCGTATTCGGCCGCGTGGGTCGCGAGGATGCGGACCTGTGCGCCGATGATCGCGATCGCCGTCCCCGGATCGTTGATGCCCGGCGACAGGGCGCGCCCGGCGATCTCGCTGAGCACCACGAGCCCGAAGCGCGGGTCCTGGTCGAAGCTCCGCTCGGCGCCGACCAGAAAGGCCGCCCGGAGCTCGTCCTCGTCGATCTCGTCGTCAGGCACCTCGCCCCGCATCGACCAGTCGCGGGCGACATGGACGAGCGGCTGCCCGGGGGCGACGAACTTGCCCGGCAAGGCCGCCAGCGTGAGGCGCAGGTCGGCTGCCTCGGCGGCTCTTTGCAAGCGGTCGATGTCGATATACTGGACGTAACCGATCGAGTCGCCGGCGACCGGGCGGCCGGGATCCTGACCGCCCTCGACCGGCCGCCCGCCGAGCCGGGGCCGCCGACGCCGATTGGCGAAGGCCCGCAGAGCCGCCGATTCCACCCGGGCGATGGTCTCGCCCATGCGCCCGAGCCGGGCGATCGTATCCAGCCAGTAGACGAAGGTGAGGACCACCCCCGCGAAGACGCCGAGCGTCATCAGGAAGAGGACGAAATTGCCAGCCTGACCATAGATCCCGACCCTGACCGCGACCAGCCCGACCACCCCGAAGATGAAGGCGCCGATGAAGGTCGAGAGTGCGCGCTTCGAGCGGTCGTCGGCGACCACCAGGCGAAAGGCGCGCGGCGTCGCTGCCTGGCTCGCCGAGTTGTAGGCGCCGACCATGGAGGAGACCGCGAAGGTGGCGACCGCCAGCATGGTCGTGGCGATCACCTGCAATAGGATCTGCAGAGTCTCCGGGTCGATCTTCGGTACCCAGTCGCCAAGCCCCGTGCCATCGGCGAAGCGGGCGAGGAAGGTGACGCTCACCGCGCCGATGCAGTAGATCGACGGCATGAGCCAGAGCCGTTCGCCCAGCCGGTTGAGATGGAACCGGATGCGGGAGAAATTCATGCCGGTCCCCTTGCCCGGTCGACCACGTCGCCGACCACGAGCAGCGCCGGGCCGTCGAGCGGCTCGGCCCCCCTAACCAGCTCCGGCAGGGTGGCGAGGGTGCCGGTGATCCGGCGGGCGGTCGGCAGCGTGCCGTTCAGGATCAGGCAGGCGGCGAGGTCGGAGGCCAGACCGTGCCCGATCAGCCGGGCGGTCAGCCGGTCCAGCACCGCATGCCCCATGTAGAAGACCAGCGTCTGGCGTGGCCGGCAGAGCGCCTGCCAGTCGAGCGCCGGCTCGCCGTCCTGGCTGTGACCACTGACCAGGATCAGCGTCTGCGCCAGGTCGCGATGGGTGAGGGGGATCAGGCTCTGGGCGGCGCAGCCTGCGGCGGCGGTGACTCCGGGCACCACCTCGACCGGGATGCCGGCCAGAGCCAGGCTTTCGATCTCCTCGCCGCCCCGACCGAAGATCAGGGGATCGCCGCCCTTTAGGCGGACCACCAGCAGCCCGGCGCGGGCACGGTCGATCATCAGGGCGTGAATCTCCGCCTGGCGCATGTGGTGCTCCGCACGTCGCTTGCCGACGAAGATCAGCTCCGCCCCGGGCCGGCAGTGCTCGAGCACGCCGGCTCCCACGAGGCGATCGTGCAGCACCACGTCGGCGCGCCCGAGCAGCCGCGCCGCCTTGAGCGTCAGGAGCTCCGGATCGCCGGGCCCGGCGCCCACCAGATAGACGCGGCCGCTGACGGTGGTGGCTGTCGACACGGCGTTCCTTCGTGAAGGTTGTGCCTTCAGTAGCCCGCTCAGCGCCAGGCGACGAGGGCAAAGAGGAAGGTCAGCTCACTGAGCTGCTGGACGGCCCCCAGCGTGTCACCGGTGCAGCCGCCGAAGGCACGTCCGAGCGCCTTGGCGGTGAACGCCGCCACCAGGGCGGCGGCCAGCATGGCGCCCAGGCCCTGGCCGGTCGGCAGGATCAGGATGGTCAGGGTGGCGCCAATGGCGAGGCCAATGAGCACCCGGTCGGTGGGCGGCCGGCCGGCCGTGGCGGCCAGGCCCTGGCTCCGGGCACTGGGCTGGGCCCACATCACCAGCGGCATGAGGGCGCGCGAAAAGGCTGCCGCCGCGACCAGTGCCGCGATGGCGCGCAAGGGCTCCCAGAATCCGGCGAGGGCACCGAGCCTGCCGCCCACGACGAGGATCAGGGCGAGCGTGCCGAAGCTGCCGATCCGGCTGTCCCGCATCACCGCGAGCGCCCGCGCCTGGTCCGGCAGGGCGCCCAGGGCATCGGCGGTGTCGGCGAGCCCGTCCTCGTGCAAGGCACCGGTCAGCAGCAGCATGGCGCCCAGGGCCAGGACCGCAGCCGGCCACGAGGGCAGATGGAGAAAATGAGCGAGGGTAAAGGCGGCGCCGCCCGCGACTCCGACCAGCACGCCCACGACCGGGAACCAGTGCACCACCGAGGCGAGGTCGCCCATGCCTACCGGCCCATTTGGCCGGAGCGGCAGGCGGGTCAGAAAGACGAGGGCGATTGCGAGGTCCCGCAGCATCATTCCAGTCGGATCGTGGCGCTACGGCACTGGGCTATCTCGACAAATGGCTCGCGTCAAAGCAAGTTGCCGGCCAATCGAAGGATGCAGCCTTGAGCAGCCTGACCCCACTGGCCAACTTCGCCGACCTCCGCTACCTGCTGCGTCAGCTGCCGGCGATCGACGGCAACGCTGTGGCGGCGGCCCGTGCCCGGGAGGCGGTTCTGCTCAAGCCGGCGGGGGCGCTTGGACGCCTCGAGCAGATCGCGAGCTGGCTCGCGGGCTGGCAGGGTCGGCACCCACCCCGCATCGAGCACACCGCCATCTTCGTCTTCGCCGGCAATCACGGCGTCGCCGACCAGGGAGTCTCGGCCTATCCGGCAACCGTCACGGCCGCGATGGTGGAAAGCTTCGAGGCGGGCGGCGCCGCGATCAATCAGCTCGCGCGCATCGCCGGCGCCGAGCTGCATGTCGTACCGCTCCGCCTCGACCGACCGACCCATGACTTCACGCTACAGCCGGCGATGGACGAAGCGGCGTGCGTTGCCGCGCTCAACACCGGCCTGACGGCGCCCGACGACGCACTCGACGTGCTCGCCGTGGGCGAGATGGGCATCGGCAACACGACGGTAGCCGCCGCGCTCGCCACGGCCCTCTTCGCCGAAGCTGGCGAGCATCCCGACCCGGCCCAGTGGGTCGGAGCCGGCACCGGCGTGGACGCGACCGGCATGGCGCAAAAGTCGGCGGTGATCAGTCGGGCGCTGGCGCGGCACGAGGCCGTTCTTGGCGACCCGTTGGAGGTCCTGCGTCATTTCGGTGGGTTCGAGCTCGCCGCCATCCTCGGTGCCATTGTCGCCGGCCGGCTGCGCCGCACGCCGGTCGTTCTCGACGGCTTCGTCGCCACCGCCGCCGCCGCCGTCCTGCAGCGGCTGCGACCGGATGCGCTCGATCATTGCCTCGCTGGCCACGTCTCGGCCGAACGGGGGCACCGAAGACTCCTCGCGGAACTCGGCCTGCGCCCGTTGCTCGATCTCGATCTCAGGCTCGGCGAGGGCACCGGTGCGGCCCTGGCGCTCGGCCTGTTGCGCGCCGCCGCGGCCTGCCATAGCGGCATGGCGACCTTTGCCGAAGCCGGTGTCGCTGCGTCGCCCAACAAGGGGGCGTAGCTGCCATGACCCGCCACCGTACGGCGTCGGCGCGGAGCACCGGCCCCCGGAGCTGGCCCATTCTGCTGCTGTTTCTGTCGTTTCTGGCGTTCGGCATCCCGGGTGCCGCCCAGGGTACGCCGGCCCCAGATCAGACAGGGGGGGCGCCTCCTCCGGCAACCGGAGCGGCCGATCGTGGCGGACCGCCGTCGGCCCGCACGAATGCCGTCACAATTGCCGATCCGGCGGAACTCGTCGTCTGGAACCGCCCGATCGTCACCTTGCGGGCGAAGATCGACAACGTCACCCCCGCCGAGCGGGTCGGGCGCGCTTCGCAGGAGCTGGCGGCTCTCCGGCAGGAAGAGCCGACCGGCGAGGCGGTCGCTGTTCCGGCCCAGCTCGGCGCGCTTCAGGGCTACTTCATCGAGATCGACAACCGTCAGATTTTCGGCCTGCTGCCCCAGGATGTCGACCCGTTGCAGCGCGAGACCCTGGAGCAGGCGGCGATCGCCGCGGCCGGGCGACTGAATGCCGCCCTTCGGGTTCGCGCCGAGCAGCGCAGCCTGCCGATGATCCTGCGCAGCTTCGGCCTCGCCAGCCTCGCCACCGCCGTGCTCGTTCTCATGATCCTGGGCATCGTCTGGTTGCGCCGACTGACGCTCCGGCAGCTCACGGCACTGAGCCGCGGCAATGCTATCACCGTCGCCGGCATCGATCTTCGGCCCTACAGCCGGGCGACGGGCACAGCAGTCGTCAAAGCGCTAGGCGTCGCCGCCCAGCTGGTGTGCGTCTATCTGTGGTTGGCATTCGTGCTGCTGCAGTTCTCCTACACCCGCCCCTGGGGCGAAGGGCTCGGCATCTGGCTCATCAGCCTCCTCGGCGAGTTCAGCCACGCGATCCTGAGCGCGGTCCCCGGCCTCTTCACTGTCGCCATCATCTTCATCATGACCCGGTTCGTTGCCGATCTGGTGAAGGGCTTCTTCAAGCGGGTCGAAGCCGGCTGGCTTCGGGTCCACTGGCTCGAGGCCGAAACCGCGCGCGCCACCCGCCGCCTGGTCATCGTGCTGCTGTGGCTCTTCGCGCTGACCGTCGCCTATCCCTATATCCCGGGCTCGCAGACGGACGC
>ERZ795053.542-NODE-542-length-48515-cov-8.788423_pt1 | contig 48515 bp, 45 predicted proteins | sample MGYA00375137_ERZ795053 | MGnify/ENA primary metagenome ERZ795053 (study PRJEB30182, sample SAMN05720284) | activated sludge metagenome | isolation source: Anaerobic digester | place: Hong Kong | collected 2014-12-17 ...
GGGGACGATGGCCGGGGTCCCTGGTTTCGTTCCAGCGGCTCTTCCACCCGACCGACACTGCGGCCCGGGACCGGACCTCGGGACAGGGAAAAGGCCGCGCCCCGCGCGGCCCCCACCGCATGCCCCCGGACCGAAAAGGCGAGGCGCCGGCGGCGCCTTGCTCGGTCCGGCCGCCCGGAGGCGCAAGAGGCAGGGCGAGGGGGGTGCAGCCTCACGGTCGGTTGAGGATCGGGATGCGTCGGCCCTGGACGGTGCGCTTGCGCACCGGCCCCCGGCAGGGCCGGCGCGGCCCGATCGCCGCGGGTCAATCGGGCTGGGGATCCTTGGCCCGCACGGGAAGGGGGACGGTGGCCCGGGTGCTGGTACCGGATCGAAGGCGGCGCGGGCGATCAGCGCGCGGATCCGCGCTTGTCACGGCGCGGGCTGGGGCGCCATGTCCGCGGGATCGATGCCGGCGACCACCACCGGCTTCTTCATCGCATCGCGGCGGAAGGGCTCGCCGAGTTCCTGGTTGAGGATGACCTCGATGAAGGTGGTGACGCCCTGCCCCTGCGCGGCGCAGGCGGCGCGCAGCGCCTGGGTGAGTTCCTCCATGCTGCGCGCGACCACGCCCTTCAGCCCGCAGGCTTCGGCGACCCGCGCATAGGAGAGCGCCGGGTCGAGCTCGGTTCCGACGAAGTTGTCGTCGTACCAGAGCGTCGTGTTGCGCTTCTCCGCGCCCCATTGGTAGTTGCGGAAGATCACCATGGTGATGGCGGGCCAGCCCTCGCGGCCGATCGACGACATCTCCGACATGGAGATCCCGAAGGCGCCGTCGCCGGCGAAGCCCACCACCGGCACCTCCGGGCAGCCGATCTTGGCGCCGAGGATCGCGGGGAAGCCGTAGCCGCAGGGGCCGAAAAGGCCGGGGGCGAGATATTTCCGCCCCGCCTCGAAGCTCGGATAGGCATTGCCGATGGCGCAATTGTTGCCGATGTCCGAGGAGACGATCGCCGCCTTGGGCAGGGCGGACTGGATCGCGCGCCAGGCCATGCGCGGCGACATCCTCTCCGGCTCGCGGGCGCGGGCCTCGGCGTTCCAGGAGGTGCCCGGATCGTCCGCCTCGTGGTCCATGGCGGCCAGCGCCTGGAGCCAGCGGGACTTCGTCTCGGCGACGAGCGCCCTTCGCTCGGCCCTGCCGGCGTCGCCCGCATCGTCGGTGAGTGCCGCGAGCAGGCTTTCGGCCACCGAGCGGGCATCGCCGGCGATGCCCACGGCGACGGGCCTGGTCAGGCCGATGCGGTCGGGGTCGAGATCGACCTGGATGAGCTTCGCATCCTTCGGCCAGTAGTCGATGCCGTAGCCCGGCAGGGTCGAAAAGGGATTGAGCCGGGTGCCGAGCGCCAGCACCACGTCGGCCCGCGCGATCAGCTCCATCGCGGCGCGCGAGCCATTGTAGCCGAGCGGGCCGAGGCTCAGGGGGTGCGAGCCGGGAAAGGCGTCGTTGTGCTGGTAGTTGCAGGCCACCGGCGCGTCCAGCCGCTCGGCGAGCCGTCGCGAGGCCGGGATCGCGCCCGAGAGCACCACGCCGGCGCCGTTCAGGATCACCGGAAAGCGCGCCTCCGAGAGCAGTGCCGCCGCCGCGGCGATGGCCGCGGGCCCCCCGGCCGGCCGCTCGAAGACGCTGGGCGCCGGCAGGTCGATGTCGATCGCTTGCGTCCAGTAGTCGCGCGGCAGGTTGATCTGGGCGGGCGCCGAAAGGCGGCGGGCCTTGGCGATCACCCGGGTCAGCACCTCGGCGATGCGGGCGGGGTCGCGCAGCTCCTCCTGGAAGCCGCCCTGGCCGATGGTGCGGTTGGCGGCCTGGGGTGTCACCAGCAGCATCGGCGTGTGGTTCCAGTAGGCGGTCTTGATGGCGGTGACGAAATTGGTGATGCCCGGCCCGTTCTGGGCGATGCACATGGCCATGCGGCCCGTGGCGCGGGTGAAGCCGTCGGCCATGTAGCCGCCGTTGCATTCGTGGGCCACGTCCCAGAAGCGGATGCCGGCCCTGGGGAAGAGGTCCGAGATGGGCATGAAGGCCGAGCCGATGATGCCGAAGGCCTCGCGGATCCCGTGGCGCTGGAGCACCTTGACGAAGGCTTCCTCGGTGGTCATGCGCATGGGCTTTCCCTCATTGCATCTGGCGACACGTCCGCTTTGGCCCGAGCCCAGCGTCACCACCCCCGCCCGCGCCGCCCCGTCACGCCGAAGGCGTGCCTCCGGCACGGCGCGGGCGCTTCGCTTCCGCCCGGGACGGGCGCCGCCCTAATCTTGCTGCGGGGCGGTCGGAGAAGAAAGGTTGAACGCAATTGCCGGGCGGAATCTTCCCGCTCGACAAGGGAACCAAAGGGCGCGAGATCCGCGTTACCCCGGACTGCGGCGACCCCGCGGGCCCCGGCGCGACGCCTGCGGCCTCGCCCCGGCAGACAGAACCCCGACCGCCACGGAGGGCGACATGACCGATTTCTCCTACCAGCTCTACAGCTCGCGCAACTTCCCCCCGCTCTCCCGGACGCTCGTGATGCTCGCCCGCCTCGGCTATGGCGAGGTGGAGGGCTACCATGCGCTCTATGTCGATGCCGCGAAGGTGGCGGAGCTGGCCGAGCTGCTCGAGCTGACCGGGCTCGGGATGCCCACCGGGCATTTCGGCCTCGAGATGATCGAGGAGGCGCCGGACCGGGTCATCGAGATCGCCCGGCTGCTCGGCATCGGCACGGTCTATTGCCCCGCGCTCCCGCCCGATCTGCAGCCCGATACCGGGGTGGCCTGGGAGATCCTGGGGCATCGGCTCGCGGCGGCCGGCAAGCCGATCCGCGACGCGGGCCTCGGCTTCGGCTGGCACAACCACGACCTCGAGTTCATCGCGCTGAAGGACGGGGCGATCCCGCTCGAGGCGATCTTTGCGGGCGCGCCGGAGCTGGAATGGCAGGCCGATATCGCCTGGCTCGCCAGATCGGGCGCCGATCCCTTCCACTGGATCGCCCGCTTCGCCGATCGCATCACCGCGGTGCATGTCAAGGACATCGCGCCCGCCGGCCAGAACACCGGCGAGGACGGCTGGGCCGACGTGGGCTACGGGACCCTCGACTGGCCGGGGCTGATGACCGCGCTGCGCGCGACCAGGGCGCGGCATTTCGTGATCGAGCACGACAATCCCCGCGACCCGGAGCGCTTCGCGGAGCGCTCGCTGACCGCAGCCCGGGCCTTCTGAGCGGGAGCGGGGCATGGGCGACACACTCGGGATCGGCATCGTCGGCTGCGGCAATATCTCGAAGACCTATTTCACCCTCGCGCCGCTCTTCAGGGGGCTGGAGCTGCGCGCCTGCGCCGATCTCCTCCCCGCCGCCGCGGCGGCGCGCGCGAAGGAATTCAAGGTCGAGGCGCAGAGCTTCGAGGCCCTGCTCGGCAACGAAGACATCGACCTCGTCATCAACCTAACGGTCCCGGAGGCGCATTTCGCGATCTCGCGGCAGGCGCTGGAAGCGGGCAAGCATGTCTATTCGGAAAAGCCCCTGGTGCTCTCGGTGGCGCAGGGGCTGGAACTGCGCGCGCTGGCGGCGAAGGTGGGGCGGCGCGTCGGCTGCGCGCCGGACACCTTTCTCGGCGGCGCGCATCAGCTGGCCCGCCGGCTGATCGACGACGGCGCCATCGGCGCGATCACCGCCGGCAGCGCCCATGTCATGTCCCATGGCATGGAGCACTGGCATCCGAACCCGGATTTTTTCTTCCTGCCCGGGGCGGGGCCGATGCTCGACCTCGGCCCCTATTACATCGCCAACCTGGTCAACCTGATCGGGCCGGTCCGGCGGGTGGCGGCGCTGGCCACCTCGGCGAGCCCGACGCGGACGATCCTGACCGAGGGGCCGCGCAGGGGAGAGACGATCGCGATCAGGACGCCCACCAACATCCACGCCCTGCTCGACTTCGCGAGCGGCGCCACCGTCACGGTTTCGGCGAGCTGGGACGTCTGGGCGCATCACCACCGGAACATGGAGATCTACGGCACCGAGGGCTCGCTCTTCCTGCCCGATCCGAACTTCTTCGGCGGGACGCTGGAGATGGCCGGCCGCGACGGCGTGATTGCGCCCGTCGCCGAATCGGGCCATCCCTTGGGCGTGCCGAACGACCGGCACCCGGAGGGGATGATGGCGAACTACCGCAGCGCCGGCCTCGCGGACATGGCGCAGGCGATCCTGCAGGGACGGGACATGCGCTGCTCGCTCGACCGCGCGCTGCACGGCGTGGACGTGATGACCGCGATCCTGAAGTCCGGCGAGACCGGGACCTTCGTCGAGCTGCAGACGAGCTGCACCCGGCCGGAGCCGCTCGGCCCGGAGGAGGCGCGGGCGCTGCTGGCTTGATGCCATGACATGAGGGAGATGGGCGCATGAGCTACATACCGGCCGAAGATCGCTACGACGCGATGGTCTATCGCCGCTGCGGGGCGAGCGGTCTCAGGCTGCCGGCGATCTCGCTGGGGCTCTGGCACAATTTCGGCCATGACACGCCGCACCAGACCAAGCGTGCGATCTGCCGCGCGGCCTTCGACCGCGGCATCACGCATTTCGATCTCGCCAACAACTACGGGCCGCCGCCGGGATCGGCCGAGGAGGCCTTCGGGGAGATCCTGCGGACCGATCTCGCGGGATTCCGCGACGAGCTGATCATCTCCTCCAAGGCGGGCTATCTGATGTGGCCCGGTCCCTACGGCGAATGGGGCAGCCGCAAGTATCTCATCGCCTCCTGCGACGCCTCGCTGAAACGGCTCGGCCTCGACTACGTCGACATCTTCTATTCGCACCGTTTCGACCCCGACACGCCGCTCGAGGAGACCATGGGCGCGCTCGACGCCATCGTGCGCTCGGGGCGCGCGCTCTATGCCGGGATCTCGTCCTACAACTCGGAGCGCACGCGGGCGGCCGCGGCGATCCTGAAGGATCTCGGCACGCCCCTGGTGATCCACCAGCCGAGCTACAACATGTTCAACCGCTGGGTGGAGCGCGACGGGCTCAAGGCGACGCTGAAGGAGCTCGGCGTCGGCTCCATCGCCTTCACGCCGCTGGCGCAGGGCATGCTGACGGCCAAGTATCTCAAGGGCATCCCGGAAGGCAGCCGCGCCACCCAGGGCAAGAGCCTGCGACAGGAATTCCTCAACGAGCGCACCATCGAGAGCATCCGCGCCCTCAATGCCATCGCCGAGCGCCGCGGCCAGACGCTGGCGCAGATGGCGCTCGCCTGGGTGCTGCGCGACGAGGGGATCACCACCGCGCTGATCGGCGCCTCGAGGCCGGAGCAGGTGCTCGATTGCGCCGGGGCCGTCGGCAATCTCGACTTCACCGCCGCGGAGCTGAGCGAGATCGACGCCCATGCCAACGAGGAGAACATCAATCTCTGGGCGCGCTCGTCCGAGGGCGCCTGAGCGGTCCCGTCAGGGCAGCAGGGTCTCGAGCGTGCCGAGGCGCGGCTTGACATAGGCGACCTTGCGGAAGACGCCCGGGCTCGCCGAGAGGCCGAAGATCGGCTCGAAGTCGTAGAAGACCTCGGAGACGATGATCGTCTCGCCTTCGGTCGCCGTGAGGGCCGCGGGAAGCGCGGCGACCTCGCCCGGGGCGCCGATCTCGCTCGCCGCAACCAGGGTTCCCGCGCCGCTGCGCTGCCAGTTGATCACCGGGTCGCCCGAACTGTCGACGCGGATCCCGGTCACGATCGCGGTCCCCTCCGTATCGAAGTCGAAGGGCTGGATGATGTTGTCGAGCGCGAGAAAGAGGCTGTCGAGCTGGCCCACGCTCAGCGTCTTGTCGCGCGCCGCCAGGTCGGCGAGGATGAAGGTGCCGTTCTGCAGCTTCTGGGTCAGGATCACCAGCCGGCCGAATTCGATGGTGCCCGCGGCCAGGATCGCGATGACCGGCAGGATCAGCGCGAATTCGAGCGAGGTCACGCCCCGGGTGTTCTGCCAGATCCGCCGAAAGCTGCGTCGCATCTCCGCCTCCCCTCAGAACGGCTCGTTGCGCACGGCGACGCTCGAGATATGCCGGAGGCTGTCGCCGAGCACGCCGCGGATCAGCGGCGTCATCACGCCCCAGTCGTAGCTGACCCGGTAGACCACCACGTCGCTCGGCCCGCCGAGCCCGGCGGCGCCCATGTCGGCGTCCCAGACACCGTTGCCGTTCACGTCGGTGAAGGGCTCGGGGTCGTCGTAGACGGTGTTGAGGTTGTCGTCCTCGAAGGGCTCGGGCTGGCCGATGTCGTCGAAGCTCGCATAGACCAGCGTCTGGATGTCGGCCTGGTCGAGGTCGACCAGCCCGTAGGTCTTCTCGCCCACGATCTCGAGCACCCGGTCCTCGCGGCTGACGCCCGGCGGCAGGCTGCCGGTGGCGCCGAAGCGCGAGGCCTCGAGCACCGCCGCCTCGATGCTGGAGCTGATGAAGAGCACCATGGCCGTCTCGATGATCCCGAAGACCGCGAGGATGAAGACCGGGAAGATCAAGGCGAATTCCACGATCGTGGCGCCGCCCTGATCGCGGCGGAGCCGCCGGATCGCCATCGGGATGCGCGCGCTCATCGGATCACTCCACGATGCGCAGATTGGCGAGCTCGCCCCCGATCGCCCGGAAGGCGTCGGACAGATCCGCATTGGTCGGGGCGTGGCGATACATCGCCGGTGTGCTCGCGCAATTGCGGAAGAGCGCCTGGGCCGTGCTGTCGGGAGAGGCCCCGAAGGTGATCGTGTAGATCCGGATGCCTTCGGCCTTCATCGCAGAGCAGGTCGAGGCCATGCGGCCGTCGAGAATGGCCCGGCCCTGGGAGAGGCTCGTCACGCCGAGTGCCTCCAGCCGCCCGTAGGCGGTGTAGTCCGAGCGCGGCAGGGCGCCGGAATCGTGGTCGTAAAACTGGTTCTGGCCATCGGTGAGGATCACCACCACCTTGTCCATGAAGGGCGTGCCGTAGTCGAGCGGATGCGTCGCGGGCGTCTCGCCGCCCCAGAGCCCGCGCCAGCGCGGCGAGATGGTGCGCCAGCCCCAGGAGAGGCCGAGGTTGCCGGTGGTGCCGCCGCGGTGCCAGGCGCCCATGTTGGCGATGGCCGCGTCGATTGTCGTCCGCGACGGGGTGAGCGAGGTGATCGCCGGACCGCAGCCGAGGTTCGGGCCGCGGCCGTCGTTGCGGCGCCAGAGCTCGGGCAGGATCGCCGGCCAGTTGTTGTCCTGGGTCCGCGTGGTGGAGGCGTAGAAATACGAGGTGAAGGCGCCACCGGAGGGCGGCGTGTCGTCGGTGTCGAGCGGCGTCGCCCGCGCCTCGACGCAGCCCTTCCAGCCCGCCGTCGAATAATCGCCGGGGCTCAGGTTCACCCGGTCGCCGGCGGCGAGCCAGCCGGAATGCCCGCTCCCGATGTTCACGGTGGCGGTATAGGGCACGAGGCTGACCCAGAGGTTGTCGACCACGGTATCCTCGCCGTAGAGGATGTCGACCAGGTCGAAGGCCGCCTGCTGCATGGTGTCGAAGGCGGTCCCCCACATCGAGCCGGTGTTGTCGAGCACCAGTGCGAGCTCCATGCCGGTGGTCTGCCGCCGGATCACCGTGCGCGAGCTGACCGTCATCGTGTCCCGGCCGAAGACGCGCATGAAGATGGTCGGGGCGACCGCCTCGGCGGTCAGGGTCACGAACTTGCGGTCCGGGGTGAGCTCGAAATTGAAGCTCGTCAGCTCGACCGACCCGCCGGAGGCCTCGAAATTCGCGTCGAAATACTGCCGCGCGATGTCCTCGGCATTGGCGTTGAGCGCGAGACGCCCTGCGGCGAGGCCGGCGGTGTCGAGCGCCTTGGACATGCGGGTACGCAGCAGGTAGCCCATCGACGAATCGACCGCCAGGCCGACCGAGGCGAAGATCGGCACCACGGCCAGGGCGAGCAGCATGGCCGCCGCGCCGCGCCGGTCGCGGCGGAGATTTGCAAGGGTTCTGCGCAGTCGATGGATGAAACTCGCGGCCATTGCTTGCATCCCCAATACCGGAGGCGTCTGCGGGCTGTCTCGGGAGGCCGGATCGCGGCCCCGGAGACGCCGGGCCTCCGAATTCCTCCCGGCCAATCTGCTCGGGGATGGAAAATAAGTGATGAACCGGGGCCGGATTCCTTCGTCAAATCTTTATAGAATGGTTCACAAATCCTAAGTTAACCAATGGATAAGAATGAGTTTTGCCCTGCTCCCCCGCGGGCGTAGACTGGCGGGGCAAGGAAGCAGACCAGGTTCAGGAACGGAAATACCCGCCATGTCCAGCGAACGCCGAAACTCCCCGCGCTCCCGCGTGCTGCGACGCGGACAGATCGTCTTTCGCAGCGGCCATACCGCCATCGACTGCGTGCTGCTCAACCTCTCCGACGAGGGGGCGCAGCTGAGGCTCGGCAACTGGCTGGCGCTGCCGCGGCGCTTCGAGCTGCGCATCGAGAACGGGCCGAGCCGGCAGGCCGAGGTGCGCTATCACGCGGTCGAGAGGATGGGGATCCGCTTCCTGCCCGAAGCGGCCTGAGCGCGGGCGCCTTCAGACCAGGCCCGCCGTCGCCAGGATGCCACCGGCGGAGATCGCCACGCCATAGGGCAGCGAGGGCCGCAGGCCGCCGCTGCCGATTGCCTTCGCCACGAAGGTCCAGACAACGAAGCCCATGGCGAGCAGCCCGCCGGCGAGCGCGGTGGCGAAGAGATAGCTGCCGGCCGAGGCGGCGCCGATCCAGAGCGCGCCGGCCGCGAGCAGCTTGACGTCGCCGCCGCCGAAGAGCCCGAAGTGGAAGAGCGCCGCTCCGGCGGCGAAGACCGCGAAGGCCACCGCGACATCGAGGATCGGCGTTCCCGTCGCCGCGCCGAAGGAGGCCCCGAAGACCAGACGCAGGAGCGCGAGCAGGCTCAGCCCGAGCACGAAGGCGTTGGCGATGCGGCGATGGGCGATGTCGTCGACCGCGGCCCCGGCGAAGAGCGCGATGGCGACGGCCGGGATGAGATACGCCATGGATTTCGCGCCTTTCGTGACCGGGGCGACGTGGCCCGCGCGTCGCGACCTTGCCGGCCAAGGGTTTCTTTTCCGTAACCGCCCGCCCCGCGGCGCGCGATCGCCGGCCCCTGCTGTGGCGCAGGGGAATTGCATCTGGCAATGTGACCCCGCTGGCTGGGTTCCGGCTGCGCCTGGCGTCACCCCCCCCGCCCGGCGGGCAGCGCTGAGTAGCGCCCGCCCCGCCCCCGTCACGCCGAAGGCGTGCCTCCGGCACGACGCGGGCGCTCCGGGGCGGGCGCTGCCCTCGTCTCGTGCCGGGACGGTCGTACCGGGGACAAGGGACTCCGGTTGCGATCGCCTTCCGCTCCGGCGCGACAAGGATTTGGTAACCATTCGGGTTAATATCTGGTGGTCGCACACCAACCGGACAGGACAGGCCATGGGCGCGACATCAGCACGGGGAAGAAGTCATCTTCTGGCGGCACTCGCCGCGGCGACGTTCCTCACCGCCTGCTCCGGGGGGCCGGGCGCCGGCATCGGCGGCTCGGGATCCTCGATGAGCCTCGCGGAAAAGGCGATGAGCGCCGGCGACTACGGCACGGCCGCCAATCTCTACCAGCAGGCCTTCGACGCCAATCCGCGCTCGGTCGATCCGCTGGTCGGGCTCGGGCGGAGCTATACCGGCCTGGGGCAGTTCTCGCGCGCCGAGCAGGCGCTGCTCGAGGCCAATCTGCGCAAGCCGCGCAATCCCGAGATCCTGCTGGAACTGTCGCGCACCCAGCTCGCCGGCGGCAAGCCGCAGGCGGCGCTGACCAATCTGGAGGTCGCCTCGAAGCGCGCGCCCAAGAACATCCAGATCACCACGGCGCGGGGAATCGCCCTCGACCGGCTCAGCCGGCACAAGGAGGCGCAGACGGTCTATCGCGAGGGGCTGGCGCGCAATCCGACGGATTTCGCCCTGCTCAGCAATCTCGGCCTGTCGCTCGGGCTTTCGGGCCAGACCGACGAGGGCATCAGGATCCTCAGCGAGCTCTCCCGCGACAATGCCTCCTCGGCACGCACCCGCGGCAATCTCGCGCTGGTCTACGGGCTCGCGGGCAAGGACCGCGAGGCGGCGGCGACGCTGTCGCGGGATCTGAGCTCGCAGCAGGTCCAGAGCAACCTCGCCTATTACCGGGAGCTGCGCGCCCTGCTCAAGCAGGGCAAGCCGATCGGGAACGTGCAGTAAAACCGACGAGAGCTTTCGGAAGCGGGCCGCGCTCCGCCCAGCCCGCGTAGCATTCCCCCGGATCGGGAAGCCGAGGCGCCAGTGGCACCTTGCCCGGTCCGGTCGCCCGGCGGCGCGAGCCGCAGGGCGGGGGAAGTGCAGCATCTTTGTCTTTTGGGAATCGGGATGCGCCGGCGCCTCATGGGGCCGGCGGTTGCAGGAGCGGCGGCGCGCCCCGCGCGCGGCCGGCTAGTGGTTCATCCCGATGAAATTATCCATGATGTCGAGGATCGCGGGGCCGATCAGCACGATGAAGAGTGCGGGCAGGATGAAGAGCATCATTGGCACGGTCATGGTCGCCGGCAGCCGGCCCGCCTTCTCCTCGGCCCGCAGCATGCGCTCGGTGCGCTGCTCCTGGCTAAGCACCTTGAAGGCGCGGGCGAGCGGCGTTCCGTATTTCTCGGCCTGGATCATGGTATTGACGAAGGCAGCGACCGAAGGGAGCGGCGCGCGGTCGGCGAGGTTCTCGAGCGCCTGACGGCGTTCGGGCATGAAGCTCAGCTCGAGCGCGGTCTGGTTCAGCTCCTCCCCGAGCACCGAGGACTTGCGGCTCGTCTCGGTCACGACGCGCTTGAGCGCTGCGTCCGAGGCCAGGCCCGCCTCGGCGCAGATCACCAGCATGTCGAGCGCGTCGGGCAGCGACTTGCGGATGCTCTCGAGCCGCTTCTGCCTTCCGTTCTTGACGATGATGTCGGGCAGCTTGCTGCCGAGGAGTGCCGCCAGCACGATCGCCCCGGCATCGAAGGCCGGACCGCGGCCGATCGGGTTGAGCCCGTAGACATAAAGCGCCGCCGCCGCGAGGAAGACGATCGGCGCCACGAGCTTGAAGAAGGTGTAGATGACGATGGCGTCGCGCGACCGATAGCCCGCGCTGACCAGCATGAGCTTCGTCTCCCGGCTCTGGCGGTCCTTCATGATCGAGAAGCGCTTGGTCGAGAGGCGCATGAAATTGACCGCGCCCTGCTGCCAGGCGGAATTGCGCGCCGGGCCGGCCGCGCCGGCGGCCCGCCCGCTGCGCCGCCCGACCGCGGATTGCACCCGCTGCTGGCGGGCGCGGCGGTCGAAGAGCATCATGCCGACGGCCGAGAGGAGAAGCACGCCCGAGAGGCCCGCGGCCAGGACGATGACGACTGCCGGATGAAGTTCCATCGGCCCTGCCCTCCTAGATCTCGAACTGGGTCATGCGCCACATCACGAAGGCGCCGATGCCGATGCTGCCCGCGCCCACCATCAGCATGTTCTGGCCGCGCGGATCGGTGAATAGCGGCATCACGTAATCGGGGCTCATCAGGGTGAGCAGGCCGAGCATGACGAAGGGCAGCGCGCCGATGATCAGGGCGGAGGCCTTGGCCTCGGAGGAGATCGCCTTGATCTTGAGCTTCATGCGCTCGCGCTGGCGCAGGAGATCGGCGAGATTGCCGAGCGCCTCGGCGAGGCTGCCGCCGGTCTCCATCTGGATGGTGATCGAGATCGCGAGGAAATCCATCTCCGGCCGGTCGATCACCCGCGCGGTGCGCCAGAGGGCCTGGTCGATCGGCTCGCCGAGCGCGACCCGCTCGCTGATCGCGAGGAAATAGCCGCCGAGCGGATCCTCGTATTCCTGGCCGACGGTCCCGATGCATTCGATGACCGGGAGGCCCGACCGGATGCCGCGGATGATGGTGTCGAGCCCGTTCGGCAGCTGCTTCATGAAGCGGTTGGCGACCATGTTGCCGCGGAGCTTGACGAAGGCGTCCACGAGGAACATGCCGATGAAGAGCGACGGGATGACGAGGAGCGCCGGCGGGAAATCCGTCGTCAGCGTGGCGATGGTCCCGGCGATGCCCGCCACGATCAGCGAGATGATGACGAAGGCGCCGATCGAGAGCTTCATGCCGGCGCGCTTAATGTTGGCGCGCAGCCGGGTGGTGTTGAGCAGCGGCACGAAGCGCGAGAGCGCGTCGGTCAGGGTGACGAAGACGCTGGTGTCCTCCTTGTGCCGAAGGAGCGCCATCCGCGCGTCGTCGAGGTCGAGCTTGCCCGACATGCGCTTGCGCCCGACCCGGCCGAGGCGCTTGCGGTGCCGGTGCCTGGCCTCGAGCACCACCGAGATCACGAAGAGGCCCAGCCCGACGATCACCGCCACCGAAAGGACGAAGATGCCGGCAACGAAGATCAGGTTGCTCGGCATCCCATCGCCTCCATCAGCCGGGCGCCCAGCCCGAAATATTCCGCGCGCGGCATGAAATGCGGGCGCAGGTTGCTGCATTCGTGGTGGCCGAGCAGGCTGCCGTCGTTGCCCTCGCCCTCGTAGACGAACTTGAAGAGGTCCTGGGTGGTGACGACCTCGCCCTCCATGCCGGTGATCTCGGTCACCTGGGTGATGCGCCGCTTGCCGTCGCGCATGCGGCTGATCTGGACGATCATGTGGACCGCCGACTGGATCTGCTCGCGCACCGCCTCGGCCGGCAGCTTGAAGCCCGACATCGCCACCATGTTCTCCAGCCGCGTCAGCGCGTCGCGGGGCGTGTTGGAGTGGATCGTGCCCATGGAGCCGTCGTGGCCGGTGTTCATGGCCTGGAGCATGTCGATGGCTTCCTCGCCGCGGATCTCGCCGACGATGATGCGGTCGGGACGCATGCGCAGCGCGTTCTTGAGCAGGTGGCGCATGGTGATCTCGCCCTCGCCCTCGATATTGGCGGGCCGGGTCTCGAGGCGGACCACATGCGGCTGCTGCAGCTGCAGCTCGGCCGCGTCCTCGATGGTGATGGTGCGCTCGCCGTGGTCGATCATCCGGCTCATGGCGTTGAGCAGCGTCGTCTTGCCCGAGCCGGTACCGCCGGAGATCAGGATGTTGAGCCGCGCGCGGCCCGCGATCTTCAGCACCGTCGCCATGTCCGTCGAGATGTTGCCCTGGCGCGCCATCACGTCGAGCGTGATCTCCTTCTTGGAGAACTTGCGGATGGCGATGGTCGGGCCGTCGATGGCGAGCGGCGGGATGATGATGTTGACGCGGCTGCCGTCCTTGAGGCGCGCGTCGACCAGCGGCACCGATTCGTCGACGCGGCGGCCGACCTCGGTAACGATCCGGGTCGCCACGTGGATGACATGCGGGTCGTCGCGGAACTGCACGTCCGTGAGTTCGAGCTTGCCCTTGCGCTCCACATAGACCTGGTGCGGGCCGTTGACCATGATGTCGGTCACGGTCTCGTCGGCCAAGAGCGGCTCGAGCGGGCCGAGGCCGACCATGTCGTCGACGAGCAGGCGCACGATGTTGCGCAGCTCGGCCGCGTTCAGCTGGATGCGCAGGTCGACGATGATCTCCTCGACGATCTCCGCAATCTGGGCGCGCAGCTGGTCGGGCCCGAGCGAGGAAGCGACCGAGATGTCGATGCGCTGCATCAGGAGCGGCATCACCTGCGCCTTGACCTGGAGCGAGCGCTTGTTCTTGGCGTCCGGCGCGTTCCTGGACTCGGGCTCCGCCAGCGGGTCGGCGAGCGGATCCTCCTCGGGCTCCTCGGGGGCCTCGGGCTGGCTGGCGGCGAGGCGCTCGGCGTTCAGCACCTCGACCACCTCGCGCAGCATCTGCCGCTGCTCGAGGATCGTCGGCTTCTCGTCCCGCGCCGCCACCAGGGATTCGAGGACGTCGTTGGCCATCTCCGCGAGCTGCATCGGATTGGAGGCGGCGAGCCCCTCCGCTCCGAGCGCCTGTCGGATGCGCTCGGTCGCCGCCGAACGCAGCACCGAAAGCGCGCCCTCGGAAGGGGCGACCCCGCCCCGCTCGAATCCGTCGTCCATCATCCCTTAGGCCTTCTTGAGCCGGCGCCTGAAGAACGAGACCTGCTTGGCCTCCTCCGGCACGCCGGCGAGTTCGATGCAGAACTTGTGCAGGTCCGACACCATCTTGTGCTTGGGATCGGCCGCGACCAGCGGGCGCCCCTTGAGGCTCGCCGCCGCCATCGCCTTGGAATCCATGGCGAAGACGCAGCGCAGCTTGGCCTCCATGCCGGCCTCGAATTCCTTGGCCGTCACGTCGGGCTTCGGCGCCACCTGGTTGGCGACCACATGGATCTTCGCCTGCCGGTTCCGGGTCTGGAGCAGCTTGGACAGGCGGTTGGCGTCCCGGAGGGATTGCAGCGTGAGCTCGGCGACGATCACGATGTCGTCGAAGCGCGAGAAGAGCGCCGGCTCGCGCATCACGAAATGCCGCGGCAGGTCGAGCACCGACATGTCGAAATTCGCCCGCATCGTGTCGGCGAGCATGAGGACCTTGTCGTCGCTCATGCGGACGGTGTCGTCGAAGGCCTCCTCGGTCGCGAGGACGTGCAGGCCGCGCCCGACCTTGGCCATGGCGTTCTGCAGGAAGACCTCGTCGACCCGCTCGGGATCGTCGAAGGCCTCGCGCAGGCCGCGCGTCGGCTCGATGTCGAGCGAGAGCGCGATGCTGCCGGCGTAGATGTCCATGTCGACGAGCGCCGTCCGGCGGCTCAGCTTCTCGGACATGATCCAGGCGGTGTTGATCGCGAGCGTCGTGGTACCGACGCCGCCGCGGCAGCCGAGGAAGCCGACCACCCTGCCCTGGGCGGTGATCCCGTCGCTCGATTGCTCGAGGCGCACGAAGATCTCGCCGAGCATGTCGGCGTCGATCGGCTTGACCAGGTAGTCGCGCGCGCCGGTGCGCATGATCCGGCGGAAGTAGTTCACGTCGTTGACGCTGCCCAGGACCATTACCTGCGAGCCGAGCCGGGCGAGCTCGGTCAGGCCCTGCTCGACCTCCTCGATCGGCAGGCCCTCGACATCGACGATCATGAAGCGCGGCGGCGGCGCCACCCCGAGCAGGCGCAGCGCCGTGGCGAGGCCGCCCTTGCGGATGCTCGAGGTCGACCAGCTGCGCTGCTGCGCGATCGTGGTGGCCGCCGACTGGGAACCGTCGTCGGTGAGATAGGCGGCGAAGGGCTCACGGGCCGAGGAATCGTCCTCGAAGACCATGCCGCGGGCGGGTGCTGTCGCTGAGTTTGCCATGGCGGTTCAATTGCCGATCATCGAGACGAGCGGATCGGGCTCCTTGATCTGGTCGAGCCGGTAGCGTTCGACCGCAGCACCGGCGGCATTGGCCTCCGAGCCGCGGAGCACGCGGGGATTGATCAGGTCCTGGGGCCTGGCCGCCATGTTGGCGAGATTGAGCGCGTTCGAGCAGCCGGTCGGCGGCTCCGCCGCGGCATCCTCCGGCGTCCAGGTGTCGGGCGCCGGGGTCGGGCACATCACCCGGAACCGGCCGTTGCGCACGACCTCCACCAGCGCCGCGTCGAAGCGCCCGGCGCCGAGCGGGCTCGCGGGGCTGCCGAGGACCTGGACGCGCGCCGGGGTGCCCGCGACCGCGGCTGCGGCAGTGGCGACCCGCGCCTGGTCGAGCGTCTCGTTGCCGGTGATCCCGAGCCGCACGAAGATGTCGTCCCCGGCCCGGAGCCCGAGCGTGGAGAGCGTGTCCTGCATCCAAATCAGCTCGCCGCTCGCCAGATCCGCGCCGCCGGCCTGGAACTTCAGCTCGTAGAAGCGCTCGGAGGGGCCGATGTTGTAGCTCGACTTGGCGACATAGGGCACCGTGCCGGTTTCGCAGCCGGCCAGCGCGGTCAGCGCCGCGACGGCGAGCCCGCCGAGGAGCGCCCGCGTCGGGCGCCGCATGGATGTGGTTCTCGACATCTCGTGCAACCTCCCGATACCCGTCACTCGAACACGAAGCCGGACGACCCGTAGAGCCGGCGCTTGCCGATCCGGTTCTGCACCTGGGTCACGTTGGCGCGGTTGCCCTGGAAACGGCCGAGCATGATGCGCTCGAAGTCGTTGGGCGGCACGTAGCTGTCGACCGGGGTGGCGACCTTGCGCGCCGTGGTCGGGCTGACGATGACCGGGGTGACGATGATCACGAGCTCGGTCTGTCCGCGCTTGAAGCCGGTGGACTTGAAGAGCGCGCCGAGCACCGGGACGTTGCCCAGCCCCGGCATCTGGGCGGCGTTCTGCGCGGAGTTCTTCTGCATCAGCCCGGCGATGGCGAAGCTCTGCCCGCTGGCGAGATCGACCGTCGTCTCGGCGCGGCGGGCCACGAGCGAGGGCACGCTGGCCTCGTTCGCGAAGCTCAGGTCGCTGACTTCGGTCGCGACCTTCAGGCTGATCCGGTTGCCGTCGAGCACCGTCGGCGTGAAGTTCAGGGCGATGCCGTAGTCCTTGAACTCGACATTGGTGCCGTTGTCGCTGACGGTGGAATAGGGATATTCGCCGCCCGCGAGGAAGTTCGCCGTCTCGCCCGAGCGCGCCGTGAGGTTCGGCTCCGCGAGGATCGTCACCATGCCCTCCTCCGAGAGCGCCTGCAGCAGCACGTCGACATTGAGCCGCGGCGCGCTGTAGCTGACGCTGGCGCCGTAGCCGTCCGGGCCGACCGACGGGTTGCCGCCGCCGACGAAGCCGTACTGGAACTTGCCGTCCGAGCTCACGCCGATGGCGCCCCAGCGGATGCCGAGCTGCCGGTCGACGTTGCGGTTGACCTCGGCGATGCGGACCTGGAGGTTGACCTGGGTCGGCGCGGCCACGGTCATCCGATTGACCACCTGCCCGATGTCGTCGACGAACTGCGCCGCGACCTGCATCACGTCGGCCGCCTGCTGCGGGGTGTCGACGGCGCCGGTGATGACCAGAGACTGGTCCACGGTCGTCGCCGTCACGTTCTGGCCGGGCGCCACGCGCCGGAAGCCCTCGGTGATCGCCGCATTGTTGTGGGTGACCTTGATGACGGCCGACATGAGCACGTCGTCGTTGTCGTCGACGGCGAAGAGCGTGGTCTCGCCGACGCCGATCCCGGTGAGATAGAGCAGGCGCGGCGATTTCACCTCGACATCGGCGACCTCGGGGTTCGCCACGAAGAGGCTGGTAAACTCGCTGTCCACCTTGATCAGTTGGCCGGTTCCGACGGTGAGGGACACGTCCTGTTCCGTCTCCGGCTTGACCAGTTCGAAGCTCTGGGCCGGAATGGTGCAGAACACCGGCTGAAGAAGCAGCGCCGCAAGGATCGCGGACGCGCGAATGTGGGGTCTGTTCACTGCTCGGTCTCCGTTGCGTTCCGTTCTAGTCCGCGGCGGGTGCGGCATCCGCCTCCGCGGCGAGGTCGATGGCGCCGATCGCGACGGCGCGGGTGGCGGTACCGCGCACGATCTGGACGCGCGCCATCCGGTCCTGGATCGGGACCGGGCTGCCGGGGGTGGCGCCGGCCGCGACGGGCGCGGTCGAGGCGACCACCTCCCGGCGCAGAAGCGAGGTCACGTCCGAATCGAGGGTGAGCTTGCGCGGGTTGAGCCGGGTCAGGCCGGCGGCGAGCCGCGAGGCGCTCGTCAGCCCGAGCGGCTCGGTCATCGCCTCGCCGGTGCCGGCCTCCGCGACCTCGTCACCGCCGTCGCGCACCGAGTTCAGGACCAGCGAGAGGTCGCCGAGCGTCGTGGCGAGCGTGATCACCTCGGCCTGCTCGGGCGTCACCTCGAGGGTGGCGGTGCGGGCGACAGGCGGGGGCACCAGGTTGCCGGTCTTCTCGTCGATCGTCTGGCTCGCGTCCAGGCGCTGGTCGAGGGCCAGGACGCGGAGGTTCCGCACCATCGTCTCGCTGGCGCGGATGTCGCGCTCGGCGTCGATGACGTCGCCGGCGACGGAATAGGTCAGAATGATGTCCACCCGGTCACCGGGCAGGATCAGGCCGCTGAGCCCAGCCACCTCGCCGATCGGGATGGCGATGGCGCGCTTGCCCTGCGGCAGGACCGCAGCCAGAAACCCGCGTTCGCCGGGCTGGACGATCGCCGAGCGGGCGAGCGGCACGCCCTTGGGCAGCACCTGCCGGGCGACGCTGCCCGTCAGGAATTCGGCGCCGGCGTCGTCGGCCACCACCATCTCGGGCGTGACGAGCGATTCGCCGACCGCCATCCGCCCGAGCTGCTCGGGGCGGAGGATCGATCCGGCGGCCAGTTCGACCGCCGGAACGAAGACTTCCTTCGTCTTCGGGGCCTGGGCCACAGCCGGCGTGTCGACCGCCTGCACCGGCGTTCCGAGCGCCTGGAACAGGTAGAAGCCGGTTCCGCCTGCCGCGACCAGGGCCGCGAAGATGAAAAGGAAGATGCGCATGTGAAGCGACCCCTCGGTTAGGGATTGGCCGGTGCGGTGCCGCGATTACGGGGTGGTCGGGGTGGTCGTGCCACCGGTCGGGGCCGCGGACAGCTCGGCGCTCACTTCACCGAAGGTGCCGATGAGGCCCTGGCCGAGCGTCGTCACGGCGCCGATGATGGCGACGGCGATGAGCGCGGCCAGCAGACCGTATTCGATGGCCGTCGCACCCTCGTCATCCGACCAGAGGCGCTTGGCAAAGTTCAGCATATTCGTCATCTCTTCACTCCTGTACTCAGCTACTCCAGGCGTGTGACTTTCACACGCCGCCTTGTTACCACAACTCTCCCACAAAACAAGAAATCAATACTGATATTTTTCCAGAAACTTGCAGAGTGTACGGGTGAAATCATTTATAGAGCGTTAAATAGTGAAATCGCCGGTATTGGCGAAGAACAGGCGGCCGCGGATCGGGACCTGAACGGGACGGCGGAGGGCCGGCTCCGGGCCGAACGAAGGGCCGTCCGAGACCAGCCCCGCGAGGGCGGTCGCGCGCTCAGGGCGTGGGCGCTTCCATCGCGACCAGCCCGTCCTCGACGTCGTTGAAGGTGGCCGACAGTTCGGTGCCGATGGCCCGCAGCGACACGACGATCGCCATGGCGAGGAGCGCGGCGAGGAAGGCGTATTCGATTGCGGTGGCGGCATCCTCGTTGCGAATCAGGCGCCATGCGCTCTTCGGGAAGCCTCTCATTTCCGAATACTCCGACGTTACGATTGCGGTGCATGCGAATTGCAGTCGCCCGAGCGTAGGGTCTCGGTATTTAGTCCGCGTTAAGAATTTCCCGCCGATTCAACTCGTATTGTTGGCGAGTCAGTTCGGCCGGCCCCTGCCAGGCCTCCGGCAGCCGGCCCGCGGCCGCGACCCAGTCCCCGTCCGAGGGAACGTCCTGCCTCCGGGCCGAGGCCACGCGTTCCTGCGGCTGGCGCGGCTCGAGCGCCTTCTCGAGGCGTTCGGTGCGCAGCGCGGCCATGCGATCGGATCCGGTCAGCTCCGGGCCCGCTTCCGGCGTCCGGTCGATGCGGATGATGAGCGGGCCGCGCGACATGCGGACCCGGCTCTTGCGGTTCGAGTCCGGCCCCGCCTCGGGCTCGATGGCCGCGGCCACCAGCGGCGACCCGCCGATGTCGCCCAGGATCCGGTCGAACCGGGCGCGATAGACATTGGCGTATTGCGGCGTGCGCGAGTGATAGGACCCGGCCGCGCGCGACCAACTGCCGCTCTCGGCATAGAGGTCCTGCAGGTATCGCGCGGCATAGGCCGCGCCGGCCTCGGGGTCGAACATCGCCTCGATCGACGGGAAATTCGCGCCATGCCAGTGATAATTGATCTGGAAGCAGCCGACGTCGAAGCTGTGTCGCCCTTCCGCGATGCTCTGGCGGGCGAAGGCAAGGGCCTCGTCGCGCGTCCTGAACCAATGCCCCTGCCCTTCGCGGTTGATCGCCCAGGGCCAGGGCCGCAGCCGGCCGCCGTCGCGCCGGCCGGTCTCGGTCAGCGAGATCGCGTGGAGCACCTCCTGCGGCACGCCGGAGCGCTGGGACCCGAGCACGATCGCCCGCTCGCAGAGCGCCGACTGGTCGGAAGCGCCTGCCGGGAAGGCGAGAAGATGCGCCGCGAGGCATGCGAGAATCGCGAGGCGCGGCCGAAAACCGTACCGGATAGCCATGCGAACCGCCTCCGAATGAGCTTGGGTGTTCCCGCTTTACCCCGGCAGGGTTAGCGCCGCCTTATCACCCGGCGCGGATTCACTGCCTCGCAGGCGAAAGTCCGTAAAATTAGGTGCTTAACGTGCTGTTCAGACAATCCGCACGAAGGGCGTCGCTCAGGTCGGCAGCCCCGCAATCCCCGATGCCGAATAGCCGACCTTGGCACCCGGAGCGAACCTCGGGAGAGAAAGAAGGCCGCACCCCGCGTGGCCCGATCAACACCGGTCGATCGGGCTGGGGACCTTTTGGCCTTAGGCTCGATGGGATCGAAAGGCCGGGGCGTGCGCATCGCCGCGGCGGATCGGGACCGGGCAGCGGGACGGGTTTCGCGCCAAGCGATCAGGCCGTGTCGCATTGCGCATTTGCAAGTGAGACAGACGGAACAATGCCAGCCGTTTCAGAGGCTTACCCTGTCGTCAAACCGTCAAGGAACTGAAATATAACGGTCAACAGCGACTTCTATGATGCAGCGAGAGATGGGGAGAGCTTTGCCCCTCTTGATATCGTGAACGCAATCGAACCAGAGTCTCGAGAGGAATTCCCATGAGAACCGGCCTCCACGCAGGCGCAGCGATCGCCGCGCTCATCGCCGTGTCCGCACCCGGCGCCTTCGCGCAATCCCGCGACCAGATCCGCATCGTCGGCTCCTCCACGGTCTTTCCCTATACCCAGGCCGTCGCCGAGCAATTCGCGGGCATGACCGGCATGAAGGCGCCGGTCGTCGAATCCACCGGCACCGGCGGCGGCATGAAGATCTTCTGCGGCGGCGTCGGCCCGGACCATCCGGACATCACCGGCGCGTCGCGGGCGATGAAGGAATCCGAATACGAGGCCTGCACCGCCGCGGGCGTGGACAGCATCACCGAGGTGCTGATCGGATACGACGGGCTCTCGATCGCCCATGCCATCGACGGCCCGGACCTCGACCTGAGCAAGGCCCAGCTCTTCCAGGCGCTCGCCTCGGAAGTGGAAGTCGACGGCGAGATCGTCGCCAATCCCTACCAGAACTGGAGCGACATCGATCCCTCCCTGCCCGACAGCCCGATCCAGGTCTTCGGACCGCCCCCGACCTCGGGCACGCGCGACGCCTTCGTCGAGCTGGTGATGCACGAGGGCTGCGCCGAATTCGCCGCCATCGAGGCGCTCGACGAGACGCGCCAGGCCGAGGTCTGCGAGCGGATGCGCCAGGACGGCCCCTTCATCGAGGCCGGCGAGAACGACAACCTGATCGTCCAGCGGCTGAACGCCGATCACAACGCGCTCGGCATCTTCGGCTATTCCTTCCTCTACGAGAACACCGACTCGCTGAAGGCCGTGGCGATCGACGGCGTGATCCCGGAGACCGACACGATCGCCGACGGCTCCTATGCCGTCTCGCGGCCGCTCTTCATCTACATCAAGAATGCCCATCGCGGCGTCATCCCCGGCCTCGACGACTTCGTCGCCGAATATGTCTCCGAGGACAGCTTCGGCCCGGGCGGCTACCTCGAAGAGCGCGGCCTGATCCCGCTCTCCGACGAGGAGCGCGAGCAGGTGCGCGCCGCGGTCGAGCAGGGTTCGCAGATGGACCGGTTCAACTGACGTCCCGACCGATGCCGCGGCGCGCCGTCCCGCGCGCCGCGGTCACCTGAGTCGACGAAGCCTGCGGGGGTCCGGTGTTCTCCTATCTGTTCCTGACGATCATCGTGATGTCCGCGGTCGCCTTCTTCGTCGGCCAGGCCACGGGAAAGCGCTTCGCGGCCGCGGGCGACACGCCCGACATGCATTCGCTGCCGAGCTACCACGGCGCCTATGTCGCGGTCTGGGTGGGGATCCCCTCGCTGGTGCTCGTGCTCATCTGGGCGCTCTTCCAGTCGAGCATCATCGATTCGCTGCTCTGGAGCAGCCTTCCCGACCATCTGACCTCCGGGGCCGACGCGGCCAACCGCAGCCTGCTGATCTCCGAGATCCGGAACGTCGCCGAGGGGCGGATCTTTTCCGAACCGACGCCCGAGGTCCTCGCCGCCGCCGAGCGCCTGAACGGCTGGCAGGCGCTCGTCCGGATCGCGGGCTTCGTGGTCGTGCTCGCCATGATGGTGGCCGGCCTCTTCTTCGCCCGCGCGCGCCTCGCGCCGAGGTTCCGCGCCCGCAACAGCGTCGAGCGCTTCCTCGACGGCTTCATGGTCCTCTGCGCCCTGGCGGCGATCATCACCACGATCGGCATCGTCGTCTCGCTCGTCTACGAGGCCTGGGCATTCTTCAAGCTCGTGCCGCCGCAGGATTTCTTCTTCGGCACGAAATGGGAGCCGCAGATCGCCATCCGCTCCGACCAGATCGCCGGCCAGGGGGCCTTCGGCGCCCTGCCCGTCTTCCTCGGCACCCTGGTGATCTCGGTGATCGCCATGCTGGTGGCGATCCCGACCGGCATCTACACGGCGATCTATCTCAACGAATATGCCTCGAAGCGGGTCCGCCAGACCGTCAAGCCGATGCTCGAGATCCTCGCGGGCGTGCCGACCGTGGTCTACGGCTTCTTCGCCGTGCTGACGGTCGCGCCGGCGATCCGCGAGGCGGGCGGGCTCCTGGGGCTCGCGACCTCGCCCAATTCCGCGCTGGCCGCCGGCCTCGTCATGGGCACGATGATCATCCCCTTCGTCTCCTCGCTCTCCGACGACGCGCTGAACGCGGTGCCGCGCTCGATGCGCGACGGCTCGCTCGCCATGGGCGCGACGCCCGGCGAGACCATGCTGCGCGTCATGCTGCCCGCCGCCCTGCCCGGCATCATGGGCGGCGTGCTGCTCGCGCTCTCGCGCGCCATCGGCGAGACCATGATCGTGGTGATGGCCGCAGGCCTCATCGCCTCGCTCAACGTCAATCCGCTCGATTCGGTGACCACCGTGACGGTGCAGATCGTGACGCTCCTCACCGGCGACACCGAATTCGACAGCCCCAAGACGCTCGCGGCCTTCGCGCTCGGCCTCGTCCTCTTCCTCGTGACGCTCGGGCTCAACGTGATCGCGCTCGGCATCGTGCGTCGCTACCGCGAGCAATACGAATGAGCCCGGCCCCAAGGGAGCCCCGACCATGACCGACACGGCCGTCCCCTCCCCGGGCCATGCCCCGTCCGCGGCAACGCTGGCGCGGCGCCGGCGGCGCTACGCCGCGGACCGCCGGCTCCGGGCCTATGGCATCATCGCGATCACCTTCGCGCTCGGGCTCCTGGCGACGCTCGTCGCCTCGCTCCTGGTGAGCGGCTATCCGGCCTTCACCCAGACCTTCGTGCGCGTCGATTTCCCGATCTCCGAGGATCTCGTCGATCCCGCGGATCCGGCCGAGGGCAACTTCCGCAAGATCATGCAGGAGGGCGTCTCGACGCTGATCCCGGGCGAGCATTCGCCGCGCGAGCTGCGCGCCATGGCCGGCATCCTGACCAACAACACCCAGTTTCTGCTGCGCGACGCGGTGGTGGCCGACCCTTCGGTCATCGGCGGCACGCTCACCATGAAGGTGCCGGTCTCCGACCCCTTCGACCAGCTGAACAAGGGGCTCGTCGACCGCAACACGCCCGAGGACCGGCGGCGGCTCAACGACACCGAGATCGGCTGGTTCGACGCGCTGGCCGACGAGGGCCGCGTGTCGCGGTCCTTCAACTGGGGCCTCTTCACCCATGCCGACAGCCGCTTCCCCGAGATGGCCGGGCTCAAGGGCGCGATCGTCGGATCCTTCTACGCGCTGCTGGTCTGCTTCCTGATCAGCTTCCCGGTGGGGATCGCGGCGGCGGTCTATCTCGAGGAATTCGCGCCGAAGAACCGCGCCACCGACATCATCGAGGTCAATATCAACAATCTCGCGGCGGTGCCCTCGATCGTCTTCGGCCTGCTCGGCCTCGCGGTCTTCATCCAGATCTTCGGCCTGCCGCGCTCGGCGCCGCTGGTCGGGGGCATGGTGCTGAGCCTCATGACGCTGCCCACCATCATCATCGTGACCCGCAACGCGCTGAAGGCCGTGCCGCCCTCGATCCGCGAGGCGGGCTACGGCGTGGGTGCCTCGCAGCACCAGGTGACGATGCACCACGTGCTGCCGCTGGCCATGCCGGGCATCATGACCGGCACGATCATCGGCCTCGCCCAGGCGCTCGGCGAGACCGCGCCGCTCCTGCTCGTGGGCATGAACGCCTTCATCACCAGTCCGCCGGGCGGGTTGCTCGACGCCTCCACGGCGCTGCCGACGCAGATCTTCATCTGGGCCGACAGCCCGGAGCGCGGCTTCGTGTCGCGCACCTCGGCGGCGATCATCGTGCTGCTGGGCTTTCTGATCGTGATGAACGCGATCGCCATCTTCCTGCGCCAGCGTCTTGAGCGCACGTGGTAATGCATTGAGGGGACTGGACATGGGGATGCTGGCCGATCCGATGGAAAAGGTGAAGTCCATAGGCGACGCACGAGCCGCGAGCGGCTCCAACAAGGTCTCGACCCGGGACGTCTCGGTGTTCTACGGCGAGAAGCAGGCGCTCTTCGACGTCTCGGTCGACATTCCCGCCAATCAGGTGACGGCCTTCATCGGCCCCTCCGGCTGCGGCAAGTCGACCTTCCTGCGCTGCATCAACCGCATGAACGACACGATCCCGGTCGCCCGGATGACCGGCGCGATCACGCTCGACGACATCGACATCTACGATCCGCGCATCGACGTGGTCGAGCTGCGCGCCCGCGTCGGCATGGTGTTCCAGAAGCCGAACCCGTTTCCGAAGTCGATCTTCGAGAACGTCGCCTACGGGCCGAAGATCCACGGCATGACCCGCAACAAGTCCGAGCTCGAGGCGCTGGTCGCCTCGTCGCTGAAGCGCGCGGGGCTCTGGAACGAGGTCAAGGACCGCCTGCACGAGCCCGGCACCGGCCTCTCGGGCGGCCAGCAGCAGCGGCTCTGCATCGCCAGGGCGATCGCCACGCGCCCCGAGGTGGTGCTCATGGACGAGCCCTGCTCGGCGCTCGATCCCATCGCCACCGCCATCGTCGAGGAGCTCATCGACGAGCTGCGCTCCAACTACACCATCATCATCGTGACCCATTCGATGCAGCAGGCGGCGCGCGTCAGCCAGAAGACCGCGTTCTTCCACCTCGGCAAGCTGATCGAGCACGGGCGCACCGAGGACATCTTCTCCAACCCGCGCGAGAAGCAGACCGAGGATTACATCACCGGCAAGATCGGCTGATACGCGGGCGCTTCGCGAAGGGTTCGAGCGGCGCGGCAGGATCTCAACGGCCCCTCCGTCGGGCCGATGCAATTCCGGGGCCGGGCCCTGAGAGAAGGCCGCGCGCCGCGCGACCCGCGCCGCATGTCCGCGGGCCGAAGAGGCGAGGCGCCGGCGGCGCGTCGCCCGGTCCGTCGCCCGGAGGCGCGAGCCGCAGGGCGAGGGAGGTGCAGCCTCACCGTCGGTTGAGGATCGGGGCGCGTCGGCCCTGGACGGCGTGCGAAGCGCGCCGGCCCCCCGCAGGGCCGGCGCGGCCCGATCGCCACGGGTCGATCGGGCTGAGGACACCCGAAGCCGGGCCGGGGAGAGTGTCGACGGCAAGGGCCGCTCCGCCGGCCTTCGGGACGCTTCTCCACACCGATATCCGCCTTCCCGGGTTCACGCGAATTGCATCGCAGGCCATCTTGGGAAAAGCTGCCCCCAGCAGACCCGGAGATTCGCATGGTTGCCCGCTCCGACGGCGAGGTCGCTCGCCGCTCGAACCTGATCGCCGCCATGCCCTCGGACGTGGCGCAGGCGATCCTGTCGCAATCGGTCATCCGCACCTACGACCGCGGCGAGACGATCTTTCTCCAGGGCGAGCGATCCGAGACCTTCATCATCGTGATCGAGGGCTGGATCAAGCTCTACCGGATCGCCCAGAACGGCGCGGAGGCGGTCGTGGCCTGCTTCAGCGAGGGCCAGAGCTTCGGCGAGGCGGTGGCGCTGCAGCGGGCGGCCTTTCCCGTCACCGCCGAGGCGGTGACCGATTGCCGGCTGATGCATGTGCGCGCCGCCGTGCTCTTCGAGATGATCCAGAACCGGCCCGAGCTCTTGGTCTCGATCATGGCGACGCTCTACCAGCACTTCCAGGCCCTCGTCGCCCAGATCGAGCAGCTCAAGGCCCAGACCGGATCGCAGCGGGTCGCTGAATTCCTGCTCGAGCTCTGCAATTGCGATACCGGCAGCTGCACGGTGCGGCTGCCCTACGACAAGATCCTGATCGCCGGCCGCCTCGGCATGAAGCCCGAGAGCCTGTCCCGGGCCTTTGCCCGCCTGCGCAAGGCGGGGGTGGTCGTCAACCACAGCAACGCCGCCATCGCGGATGTGGAGCGGCTGCGCGCCTTCGCGGCCCAGGATCCGGCGGAAGCCTGGAGCCGGGTGCAGTGAGCGCGCGCCTCGCGACCGTGCTCGCGGCGATCGACGCCGCCAATGCCGCCGATCCGACCACGGAGCGCGATGGCGCGACGGAACGGCCCGCGGCGCTGCTCTACGGCGAGCGCATGTCCGCGGAGACGGCGCGGCTCTTTCCCGATGCCTCCGAGCATCTGCGCATCGCCGCGCGCGGGCAGCACATCGAGCGCTGGCGCATGCCGAGGGCGAGCTATCCCGAGGGCCGCGCCGGCTATCTCGCCTGGCGCACCGCCCAGGCCGCCTCCCATGCCGAGCGGGTCGGCGGCATGATGGCCGCGGCCGGTTACGACGCGCCTGACATCGACGCCGTCGCCCGGCTCCTGCGCAAGGAGGGCATCAAGCGCAATCCCGAGATGCAGCGGCTCGAGGACGTGATCTGCTTCGTCTTCCTGCGCTGGTACTTCGCGGATTTCGCGGTCCAGCACGACCAGGAGGCCGTGCTGCGCATCGTCGCCAAGACCGCCCGCAAGATGTCGGCCGAGGCCCGCGACCGCGCCTTGGCCGAGTTCGGCGACCTGCCCGCGGATCTCGCCGAAGCGATCCGGGGCTGATCGCCGGCCCCGGGGTCACTGCGCGTCGGGAAGGGGTGGCAGCGTCCGCAGATAGGCCACGACGGCGTCGAGATCCTCGGGCGTCATCTTCGCGAGATAGGGGAACGGCATCGGCGGCTTGAGCTGCTCGCCCTCCTCGTCGATGCCTTCGGTGATCATCCGCTTGATCTGGTCGTCGCTGTAATTCGCCAGCCCGTCCTCGCTCGAGGTGATGTTGGCGGCGACCGAGACGCCCCAGGGTCCGGGGAACTCGAACCCGCCGCGGCCGAGATCCGTCTCGATCATCGGCCCCTCCGGACCCATGGGCGTATGGCATTCGAGGCAATGGGCCACCGGCCCGGCGAGATAGGCGCCGTATTCCGCCGTCGGCCCGCGCGGAATGTCGGCGACATGCCCCACCGGCGGGCCATAGGCCGGCGGCAGCGGAATGCGGTATTCGGACTTGGGATTGTCGCTGGGAATCGCCGGCAGCGTGCGCAGGAAGGCGACCACCGCCGCGACGTCGGTGTCGCTGAGGTTGCGGTAGAAGGTGAAGGGCATCGGCGGTCCGATCAGCGAGCCGTCCGGCCGGATGCCCTCGCGGATCGCCCGCGCGAGTTCGGCGTCGCTCCAGCCCGCGATCTCGCCGGCCGGGGTGATGTTGGCCGACCAGGCCGTGAGGTCCGGCCCGTCCCAGATCAGCGTCCCGGTGAATTCCTTGTCCATCTCCGGGCCGTCGGGGCCGGTCGGCGTGTGGCAATTGCCGCAGCCCATGGGCCCCCGCACCAGATATTCGCCGCGCTCCACAGGCGTTTCGGCACCCGCCAGCCCGGCGGTGCCGCAGAGCGCGGCCGCCAGCAGCCCCAATATTCGCTTCACGATTAGTGTTCTCCCCTGAGTTGCCGGCTGCCCCGGTCTCTCTGAACAGAATTCATACCATTTCGCTGAACTACCGGCAAGAAAACTTCACGGCGCGACTTGCCTGCGGCGCAGGAATTGCCCAGTACTTGTCCAGCCGGGCGCACGACCCCGGACCAGCCCGAAGGAACTGCCGATGCCCGTGACGATCTCCCGCGACGCCTATGCCAGCATGTACGGTCCGACCACCGGCGACCGGCTCCGTCTCGCGGACACCGATCTGATCGTCGAGGTCGAGAAGGACCTCACGATCTACGGGGAAGAGGTCAAGTTCGGCGGCGGCAAGGTCATCCGCGACGGCATGGGCCAGGGCCAGGCGACCCGCGCCGAGGGGGCGGCCGATACCGTCATCACCAACGCGCTCATCCTCGACTGGAGCGGCATCGTGAAGGCCGACGTGAGCCTCCGCGACGGGCGCATCGCCGCGATCGGCAAGGCCGGCAACCCCGACACCCAGCCCGGCGTCGACATCGTCATCGGCCCCGGCACCGAGATCATCGCCGGCGAGGGGCGCATCCTCACCGCCGGCGGGATCGACACCCACATCCATTACATCTGCCCGCAGCAGATCGACGACGCGCTGCATTCCGGCGTCACCACCATGCTCGGGGGCGGCACAGGCCCGGCGCATGGCACGCTGGCCACCACCTGCACCCCCGGGCCCTGGCATCTCGGCCGCATGCTCATGGCCGCCGACGCCCTGCCGATGAACCTCGCCTTCGCCGGCAAGGGCAATGCCTCGCGCCCCGCCGCGCTCGAGGAGCAGATCCGGGCCGGCGCCTGCGCGCTGAAGCTCCACGAGGACTGGGGCTGCACGCCGGCCGCCATCGACTGCTGCCTCGGGGTCGCCGACGACTTCGACGTGCAGGTGATGATCCACACCGACACCCTCAACGAGAGCGGCTTCGTCGAGGCGACGATCGCCGCGCTCAAGGGCCGCACCATCCATGCCTTCCACACCGAAGGCGCGGGCGGCGGGCACGCGCCCGACATCATCCGCATCTGCGGCCTGCCGAACGTGATCCCGTCGAGCACGAACCCGACCCGCCCCTTCACGGTGAACACGCTCGAAGAGCATCTCGACATGCTCATGGTCTGCCACCACCTCGACAAGTCCATCGCCGAGGACGTGGCCTTCGCGGAATCCCGCATCCGCCGGGAGACCATCGCCGCGGAGGACATCCTGCACGACATGGGCGCCTTCTCGGTGATCTCCTCGGACAGCCAGGCCATGGGCCGGGTCGGCGAGGTGCTCATCCGCACCTGGCAGACCGCGCACAAGATGAAGGCCCAGCGCGGCCGCCTGCCCGACGAGCGCGGCGACAACGACAATTTCCGCGTCCGCCGCTACATCGCGAAATATACGATCAACCCGGCGATCGCGCATGGGCTCAGCCACGAGATCGGCTCGATCGAGCCCGGCAAGCGCGCCGATCTCGTGCTCTGGAACCCGGCCTTCTTCGGCATCAAGCCGGAGATGGTCCTCCTGGGCGGCACGATCGCGGTGGCGCAGATGGGCGACCCCAACGCCTCGATCCCGACGCCGCAGCCGATCTATTCGCGCCCGATGTTCGGCACTCTGGGCAGCAACCGGGAGGCCTCCTCCGTCACCTTCGTCAGCGCCGCGGCGCAGGCGGAGGGCATCCGCGACAACCTCGGGCTCGCCAAGGAGACCGTCGCAGTGCAGAACACCCGCGGCGTGATCGGCAAGGCGGCGATGAAGCTCAACGACGCCACCCCGGAGATCACGGTCGACCCCGAGACCTACGAGGTCCGCGCCGACGGCGAGCTGCTGACCTGCGAGCCGGCGGAAGTCCTGCCGATGGCGCAGCGGTATTTCCTGTTCTGATCCGCGTGACGTAGCCGGTCATCCGAAAAGGAAACTCTCGCGCGCGACGAGCGCGAGAGTGCCTCCGGCGAAGGATATCGCACAGACACGAACTTTCGCTCCCGTCCTCGCTCATGGCTATGATTCGAGATCCGGTTGTATGGCTCGGACTGCGTCCACCCCGAACCGGCAAGAGCGAGGCACTGCCTCGCGCCGGTTCGTCGGCCAGAGCGCGCGAGCGCGAAGGCCGAGGGTTGGGCGGGTTTCGCCATCCACTGGCAATCCGCGCGTGTTTGCCTGGCGGGCGCGCTTGTCGCGCCTGCCCGGGGGCAGGCGGGCGCCCGCGGATTTGTCACCTGCCAAATCCGCGGGGGCACCCGGTGGCGCCGCGGGATACGGGCGCAGATCCGAAGTGATCACCCGGAAGTCAAATGGCCCGGCGCCGCCCGCTCGCGGCAGCCCCGCCGGATCCTGCCGCAGGCACCGAATGGCCTGCCTTCCCGCCCTGCCCCGATCCCGCCTCGCGCAACCGTGAACGACGGACGGATAGATTTCCCTGAATGTGACATACCTTGCTTCCGGGGAGGTTGCTCCCCCTGAACGGGACCATCATCATGCGACTTGCGGCAATCCTCGGCGCCTGCGCGGTTCTCCTCTCGGCCTGCGCCGGCGCGTCGACCGGCAACGCCGAACTCATCCCCAGCGGCGGCGCCGCCGGCAGGATGGGACCGGGCTATTGCTATAGCGTGCCCAGCAATCCCAACGACCGGCTGCAATGGGACCGCCTCTGCAACCCCAAGCATTAGGCTTCCTGACCCGGTCCGGAGCGGGTCGAGCATGGCGATCGACCGGTTCGCACGGTCCGGCCGGGTGGCGCCGAAGCGATGGGGCGGTCACCGGCCGACGGCACCCGCCCTGCCCGAGGCGCGTGGCGGCCAAGCCGCGGAAGACGGACGCCGCTCGGCGCCGGCCGGAAGCGGCGCAGATCCGTCCAGGCCTCACGAAGGCGTAGAGCCTCGATGGCGGAACTGACCTGACTGTGGCAGGCTTCGGCGCGGAGCAATTGGCTCTTCTCCGAGGGGACAGATATCTTGCGACTCATTACCAGCCTTGGCGCCTGCGCGCTCATTCTTACGGCCTGCAACGGGTCGTCGACCATCGATCCGGATTTCATTCCTTCCGGCGGCGCGGTCGGCAGGGAGGGATCGGGCTTCTGCCATACCGTCCCGAGCAATCTGAACGACCGCCCGCAATGGAACAAGCTCTGCAACCACGCCGGCGAGGCGGTGTTGATCGAGGACGATGACGAATAGGGCGGTCGGAACCGATTACCCGTCGATTCGACGGAATCGGGAAAAACCATTGATTTAATTAGGGCGACCGGATGTGCACATGCGCACATCCGGCCGGGATCCGCTTCAGGCGCTCGCCGCCAGCAGGCTCGCGTTGCCGCCGGCGGCGGTGGTGTCGATGCAGAGATGCCGCTCGGCGGCATAGCGTTCCGGCGCGACCGGCGCGGTTTCGAGCGGCACGATAGCGCCGGGCCGGGCGGCCAGCGCCCGGCGAAGGGCGCGCAGCCAATCCGCCGGCCCCCGCGCGGCCACGAGCGCGAGATCCTGCAAACCGGTCAGCGCCTCCGGCGCCACATGACCGTCGAGGGCGGCCAGCGGCAGGCCGGCCTTCAGGAGCGGCCTGAGCGCCTCGACGGCGCCCGGCGCCACGACCAGCACCGGATTGCCGAGCGCCAGCGCCTGCAGCGCCTGGGCGAGCGCCGCCGCGCCGTCGGCGCCGAGGCAGAGCACGCGGCCGCGGGGATGCAGGCCGAGCCGGTTGCTCTCGCCGGTCGGCCCCGGCAGATCCATCGGTGCCGCGGGCAGCCCCGCCGCCGCGCTCAGGGCGGGATGGTCCGCGCCGAGGGCGGCGCGCAGGGCCGCGATCCGGTCGCCCCGCGCCGCCCATGCTCCGGTATCGAGCGTGCCGAAGACCTTCGTCAGCGTCGTCGCGGGGACCTCCGCCCCGCCGGGCGCCGCCGGCTCGGGCGCCTCGGCCGGGCGCTGCAGCCGCGCGAGATAGAAGGGCCCGCCGGCCTTGGGGCCGGTGCCCGACATCCCCTCGCCGCCGAAGGGCTGCGAGCCGACGATGGCGCCGATCTGGTTGCGGTTCACGTAGGTATTGCCCATGTGCAGCCGCGCCGTCACGCGCTCGACCCGGTCGTCGATGCGGCTGTGCAACCCGCAGGTCAGCCCGAAGCCGCGGCCGTTGATGGCGTCCACCACCCGGTCGAGCTCGGCCGCCCGGAAGGTGGCGAGATGCAGCACCGGACCGAAGACCTCGCGCTCCACCGCGCCGATGCCGTCGACCGCGATGATCGTCGGCGGCACGAAGCGCCCCGTCTGCGGCACGTCGAGCGTCTTGAGCACCTTCTTCGCATTTGCGGCGAGATAGTCCCTGATGCCCGCCTCCGCCTCGGAATCGATCACCGGCCCGACATCGGTCGCGATGTCCCAGGGATCGCCGATCGCGAGCACTTCCATCGCGCCCGAGAGCATCTCCAGCACGCGGGCGCGGGCCTCGTCCTGGACGTAGAGCACCCGCAGCGCCGAGCAGCGCTGCCCGGCCGACTGGAAGGCCGAGGCGAGGACGTCGCGCACCACCTGCTCGGTCAGCGCGGTGGAATCGACGATCATCGCGTTGAGCCCGCCGGTCTCGGCGATCAGCACCGCGTCGGGCGCGGCATGCTCGGCCAGGGCGCGATGGATGATCTGGGCCACCTCGGTCGAGCCGGTGAAGACGACCCCAGCGATGTCCGGCGATGTCGTGAGCGGCCCGCCCACGGTCGGACCGTCGCCGGGCAGGATCTGCAGCGCCGCGGCGGGAACGCCTGCCGCCTGCAACAGTTCCACCGCCCGCAGCGCGATCAGCGGCGTCTGCTCGGCAGGCTTGGCGATCACGGCATTGCCGGCGCCGAGGCAGGCGGCGACCTGGCCGGTGAAGATCGCGAGCGGGAAGTTCCAGGGCGAGATGCAGACCATCACCCCCCGCGGGCTGCCCGTGGCGGCCTCGGCCGCGTCGGCGTAGTAGCGCAGGAAATCCACCGCCTCGCGGATCTCGGCCGTCGCGTCGAGCAGCGTCTTGCCGGCCTCGCGGGTGGCGAGCGACGTGAGCTCCGCCGCGTTCTCCTCGTAGAGATCGGCCGCCCGGCGCAGCACCGCCGCGCGGTCCCCGGCCGGCGTGGCCGACCAGGCGACGAAGCCCTCCTGCGCCGCCGCCAGCGCCGCCGCGACCTCGGCGGGTCCGGCCTCGCGCACGTAGCCCACGATGTCGTCGGGGCGGGCCGGGTTGCGCACAGGCTCGCCCTCGGTACCCCAGACATGGGCCCGCCAATCCTCCCGCGCCGCGATCAGCGGGATGATCGAGGCCGGCTCGTTGACGTTCCAGCCCATGGCGTTCCGCCGCGGCGCGAAGACCGCCTCGGGCGGCGCGATGATCGGGTTCGGGATGGAATCGAGCGCCTCGACCTCGGCGACCGGATCGGCGGCGATCTCCTCCGCCGGGAGCGACTTGTCGACGATCTGGTTGACGAAGGACGAGTTCGCGCCGTTCTCCAGGAGCCGCCGCACCAGATAGGCGAGCAGGTCGCGATGCGCCCCCACCGGCGCATAGATGCGGCAGCGCGTCTTCTCGGTCTCGTGCACGATGCCGTGCAGGGCCTCGCCCATGCCGTGCAGCCGCTGGAACTCGAAGCTGTCGCGATCCCCCGCCATGGCCAGCACCGCCGCCACGGTATGGGCGTTGTGCGTGGCGAATTGCGGATAGATCCGGTCGCGCTTGTCGAGCAGCCGGCGCGCATTGGCCATGTAGCTGACGTCGGTGGAGGGCTTGCGGGTGAAGACCGGGAAGCCGGGCAGCCCGCGCTCCTGGGCGATCTTGACCTCCGCGTCCCAATAGGCGCCCTTCACCAGCCGGACCATGATCCTGCGATCGTGCCGCGCCGCCAGGTCGTAGAGCCAGTCGATCACCGCCCCCGCGCGCCGGCCGTATGCCTGGATCACCACGCCGAAGCCGTCCCAGCCCTTCAGCGCCGGATCGGGCAGCATCGCCTCGATCACGTCGAGCGAGAGATCGAGCCGGTCCGCCTCCTCGGCGTCGATGTTGAAGCCGATGCCGGCCTTCGCCGCGGCGCGCGCGAGCTCCAGCGCCCGGGGCACCAGGACCCGCATCACCTCCTCGCGATGGGTCCATTCATAGCGCGGATGCAGCGCCGACAGCTTCACCGAGATGCCGGGGCTCGAGCGCACGTCGCCCTTCGCCCCCTTGGCGATGGCGGCGATCGCGGCGGAATAGGCCTTGGCATAGCGGATCGCATCCGCATCGGTGCGGGCCGCCTCGCCGAGCATGTCGTAGGAATAGGTATAGCCCTTGGCCTCCATCCCGGCGGCGCGGTCCATGGCCGCGCCGATGGTCTCGCCGAGCACGAAGGAGCGGCCCATCAGCTTCATCGCCTGGCCCACGGCGGTGCGCACCACCGGCTCGCCCAGCCTTCGCACCATGGCGCGCAGGGCCTTGGCCGGCCGCGAAGGATCGTCGTCGAGCACGCGGCCGGTCAGCATCAGCCCCCAGGTGGCGGCATTGACGAGGCTCGAGGTGGAATGCCCCAGATGCGCTCCCCAGTTCGACGGCTCGATCTTGTCGGCGATCAGCTCGTCGATGGTCTCGGCATCGGGGACGCGCAAGAGCGCCTCGGCGAGGCACATGAGCCCGACGCCCTCGTCCGTGGAAAGCCCGTATTCGGCGAGGAAGGCCTCCATGACCGTGGGCGACGACCGCTTGCGGACCTGAACCACCAGCTCGGCCGCGCTGCGCACGATCGCCTGGCGCGCCGCCGCGTCGAGGCGGATCCGCTCGATCAGCCCGCGCACCAGCGCGGTCTCGTCGGCATAGGTCAGGGCGCGGATCGTCGCGCGCGCATCGGGCGGGGTGGCGGTGAGCTTGTCCATGGCGCAATCCTAACAATGGGTCGACGGAATGCGCCGCTTGGACGGCAGGTCGCCGCGATCGGCGCGGTGTTGCTCGACGCAACATCGCATTACATGGCAAGAGCCGCCGAGGAGATCCACCAAGAAATGCTCGAAGTCGCCTCCGTGTCGAAGTCCTACGCCACGGCGCTGGGGCCGCTGGCCGTGCTCGACGGGGTCACGCTCGACCTCTGGCCCGGGCGCTCGCTGGCGCTGACCGGCGAATCCGGCAGCGGCAAGAGCACGCTCCTGCATCTGATCGCCGGGCTCGACGCGGTGGACGCCGGCCGGATCCGCGTCGGCGGCGCCGAGGTCACCGCCATGGGCGACGCGGGCCGCTCCGCGCTGCGCCGCGAGGCGATCGGGCTGGTCTTCCAGCAGTTCAACCTGATCCCGAGCCTCGACGTGGCCGCCAACCTCGCCTTCCAGGCGCGGCTCGCCGGTCGTCACGACCCGGACTGGCTGGCGGTGCTGACCCGGCGCCTGGGGCTCGGGGACCTGCTGGCGCGCTATCCGGAGGCGCTCTCGGGCGGGCAGCAGCAGCGCGTCGCCATCGCGCGGGCGCTCGCGGGGCGGCCGGGGCTGATCCTCGCCGACGAGCCGACCGGCAATCTCGACGAGGCGACCGGCGACGCGGTGCTCGACCTGATGCTGGAGCTCGTCGCCGCGAGCGGGGCGAGCCTCCTGATGGTCACCCATTCGACCCGGCTCGCCGCCCGTCTCGACGCGCAGGCGGTCCTGCGCCAGGGCCGCATCGCCCGATGAGGGCCTGGACGACGCTCCGGGCGCTCATGGGCCATTGGCGGCGCCACCCGGTGGAATGCCTGACCCTGCTCGCCGGGCTCGCGGTCGCGACCGCGCTCTGGAGCGGCGTGCAGGCGCTCAACGCCGAGGCCCGCGCCAGCTACGCCCGCTCCGCCGCGCTGCTCGGCACCGGCACGCTGGCGAGCGTGGTGGCCGAGGACGGCGGCCGCTTCGCTCGCGAGGATTTCGTCGCCCTGCGGCTCCTCGGCTGGCCGGTGACGCCCCTGCTCGACGGCAGGCTCACCCGGGACGGCGAGAGCCTGCGCATCATCGGCATCGATCCGATCACCCTGCCCGCGTCGGCTTCGGCGCTCCGGATCGGCGAAGGCGACGAGCGGCTGACCGATTTCCTGCTGCCGCCCCATCTCGCGCTCGCCGCACCCGAGACGCTCGCCCGGCTCGGTGCGCCGTCCGACCTGCCGCCGCTCGCCGCCTCCGAGACGCTGCCGCCCGATACCCTCGTGGTGGACATCGGCGTGGCCGAGCGGCTGCTCGATGCCGAAGGCCGGGTCTCGCGCCTGCTCCTGCCGCCCGAGCGGGCCGGCGAACCGCTGCCTGCGCCCCTGGCCGCGCGCCTCCGCATCCTGCCCGAGGATGCCGAAAGCGATCTCGACCGACTCACCGCGAGCTTCCATCTCAACCTCGCCGCCTTCGGCTTCCTCGCCTTCGTCGTCGGCCTCTTCATCGTCTATTCCGCCATCGGCCTCGCCTTCGAGCAGCGCAAGCCGATGATCCGCACCCTGCGGGCCTGCGGCGTCTCGGCGCGGCTGCTCACCGGCGTCATGCTGGCCGAAACGGTGGGTTTCGCGCTCGCCGGCGGCGCGCTCGGGATCGTCGCGGGCTACGGGATCGCGGCCGCGCTGCTTCCGGATGTGGCGGCCTCGCTCGAAGGGCTCTACGGCGCCACCCTGCCCGGCCGGCTCAGCCTCGATCCGGCCTGGTGGCTCGCCGGCATGGCCCTCTGCCTGGCCGGCGCGCTGGCGGCGGCGGGCGGCAGCCTCTGGCGTGCCGCGCGCCTGCCGGTGCTGGCGCCCGCGCAGCCCCAGGCCTGGCTCGCGGACCAGCGCCGGGGAATGCGGCGCCAGCTGGCCGCGGCGGCGCTGATCGCCGCCGGATCGCTGGCGGCGCTGGCTTTCGGCTCCGGACTCGCCGCCGGCTTCGCGGTCCTGGGCGGGCTCCTCGTCTCGGCCGCCCTCGCGCTGCCGGCGCTGCTCGCCTCAGCCCTAGCCGCCGGCCATCGCCGCGCGCGCCGCCCCGTGGCGGAATGGGCCTGGGCCGACGGCCGGCAGCAGCTTTCCGGCCTCTCGCTGGCGCTGATGGCGCTCCTGCTCGCGCTGGCGGTCAATCTCGGGGTCGGCACCATGGTCGAGAGCTTCCGGCGGACCTTCGTCGCCTATCTCGACCAGCGCCTGATCTCGGATCTCTACGTGACCGGCCAAGACAGCGCCCAGGCCCGCGACATCGCCGCCTGGGCCGCGGCCCGGCCGGAGGTCGCGGCCGTGCTGCCGATCTGGCGCGCGGAATCGCGCTTCCGCGGCTGGCCGCTCGAAATCTACGGCTTCGCCGACCACGCCACCTACCGCGACAACTGGCCGCTCGTCGCGGCCCTCCCCGACGCCTGGGATCGCGTCGCCGGCGGCGCGGCCGTGCTCGCCTCCGAGCAGATGGCCCGCCGCTTCGGGCTCGCGCCGGGCGACCGGCTGACCCTGCCGACGCCGGCTGGCGGATGGGAGGTGGAGCTCGCGGCGATCCATCGCGACTTCGGCAATCCCGTGGGGCAGGTCATGGTGGCCAGCGACGCCTTCGCGCGGCATTGGCCCGAGGGCGACCGCCGCCGCATGGGCCTGCGCGTGGCGCCCGGAGCGGTGCCCGCATTGGCCGCGGCGCTGGCCGCGCGCTTCGGGCTGGGGGAGGAGCAGATCGTCGACCAGCGCGGGCGCAAGGAATTCTCGCTGCGCATCTTCGAGAAGACCTTCGCGATCACCATCGCGCTGAATGCACTGACCCTGCTCGTCGCCGGCGTGGCGCTGCTGACGAGCCTGCTCACCCTGGCCGATCTCAGGCTGGTCCAACTCGCCCCGCTCTGGGCGCTCGGGCTGACCCGCGCGCAGCTCGCCTGGCTCGAGATGGGCAAGATGCTGGGGCTCGCGGCGCTGACCGCCTGCGCCGCCCTGCCGCTCGGCCTCGCCGTCGCCTGGGTCCTGACCGCCGTCGTCAACGTGCGCGCCTTCGGCTGGCGCCTGCCGGTGGAATTCCTGCCGGGGCAATGGGGGACGCTCTTCCTGCTGGCGCTCCTCTGCGCCTTCGTCGCCGCGCTCTGGCCCATCTGGCGGCTGCGGCGCGCCTCGCCGCTCACCTTGCTGCAGAGCTTCAGCAATGAACGCTAAGGCCTTCCTCTTCGCGGTCTTCTTTCCCGCCATGGTTTTCGCCCAAGGCTATGCCGGCCTCGGCGGCGAGGCGGAGGGCTATCGTCCCGTGACCCGCCCCGCCGCGCTGGCGTTCCCGCGCGACCACGGGCCGCATCCGGGCTTCCGGATCGAATGGTGGTATCTGACCGCCAATCTCAGCGACGCCGACGGGAAAGATTTCGGCATCCAGTGGACGCTCTTCCGCATCCCGCTCTCGCCCGCGCCCGAGGCGCCGGGATGGCAGTCCAACCAGATCTGGATGGGCCATGCCGCGCTCACCGATGCAGACGAGCATCGCTATTCCGAGACCTTCGCCCGCGGCGGGATCGGCACGGCGGGGGTTCAGCTTGCCCCCTTCCGCGCCTGGATCGACGATTGGCGCATGGCCGCCCTGCCCGGCCCCGACGATGCGCTCGCCGAGATCGCGCTGACCGCCGGCGGCGAGGGCTTCGCCTACGATCTCCACGCCTCCGCGAGCCTGCCACCGGTGCCGCAGGGCGAGGAGGGCTACAGCCTGAAGACGCCGGGCGGGGCGGCTTCCTATTACTACAGCCAGCCGTTCTATGCCGTGGAAGGCAGCCTCGAACTCGATGGCCGCAGGATTGCGGTGACCGGACAGGCCTGGCTCGACCGCGAATGGTCGAGCCAGCCGCTCCGCCCGGACAATGCCGGCTGGGACTGGTTCTCGCTGCATCTCGCGACCGGCGAAAAGGTCATGGCCTACCGCTTCCGCAAGACCGACGGCAGCGCCAGCCTCGCCGGCACCTGGATCGATGCCGGGGGCCGGCCGAGCCCGCTCGGCGACGCCGAGATCGCCATCACCGAACGCGCCCGCAGCACCGTCGCCGGGCGCGCCATCCCTACCGCCTGGCATGTCGAGATACCCTCCCGCGGCTTCGCGGTGGACACCGAACCCCTGAATCCGCAAAGCTGGATGGGGACGACCTTCGCCTATTGGGAAGGACCGATCCGCTTCGGGGGCAGCCACAACGGGCGGGGATACCTGGAAATGACGGGGTACGAATGATGGATGCCGACCTTGAGCCGAGCCTGAACGTGCTGGGCGGGCCGCTGAAGCCCTGCTCCTTCGATCCGATGACCGGCTTCTTCCGCGACGGCTGCTGCAACACCGGCCCCGAGGATCGCGGCCGCCACACCGTCTGCGTCCGCCTGACCGCGGATTTCCTCGCCTTCAGCCGCACACGCGGCAACGACCTCTCGACGCCGCGCCCCGAATACGGCTTCCCCGGCCTGCGCCCCGGCGAGCGCTGGTGCCTCTGCGCCGAGCGCTGGATGGAGGCCTGGCGGGCCGGCAAGGCGCCGATGGTCGTGCTGGCCAGCACCCATCAGTCGATGCTGCGCCACGTCTCGCTCGAGATCCTGAGCGAGCACGCCGTGCCCGGCACCGCGCCGACCCGGCACTGACCGGCCGCAGGGTCAGAGCATCCAGGAGGCCGGCCGCCTTTCGAGGAATGCCGCAATGCCTTCCGCGGCCTCGGGCGTCTCCCATGTCGCGACCAGCCGGTCGATCGAGGCCTCGATGACGCTCGCGTCGATGCGCGGCCCCAGGGACCGCGCCAGGCACTTGGCCGCTGCGACCGCGGCGGGCGCCGCGGCGAGATAGGGCGCGATCTCGGCCTCCACGGCGGCATCGAGATCCGCCGCCGCCACGACCCGCGTCGCGAGATGGAGCCTGAGCGCCTCGCCGGCGTCGAAGACCCCGCCCGAGAAGAACACCGACCGCGCCGGCCCCTCGCCCATGCGCGCGATGACATAGGGCGCGATCGTCGCCGGAATGAGCCCCAGCCGCGTCTCCGTCAGCCCGAACCGCGCCCCCTCCGCCACCACCGTGGCGTCGCAGACCGCCATGAGCCCGACGCCGCCGCCATAGGCCGCCCCGTGCACCCTCCCGATCAGCGGCTTCTCGAGGGTGTTGAGGGCGGCGAGCATATCCGCCAGACGCCGCGCCTCGACCCTTCGCCCCGCGCCGTCCGCCGCGACCTGCGCCCGCATCCAGTCGAGATCGCCGCCGGCGCAGAAGCTCGCCCCGTTGCCGCCCAGCACCACGACGCGGATCGCGGCATCGGCATTGATCCTCCCGGCGGCGGCGGCGAGCGCGTCGCAGGTCGCGCCCGCGAGCACGTTGTGCCGCTCGGGGCGGTCGAGCGTCAGCCGCGCGACCCCGCGCGCATCGGTCTCCAGAGTGAAATGCGGTCGATTCATCGCCGGGCCGGCCCGCCGGGACCGGCGCGGCCCCCTTCTCCGGTCAGGCGGCGCCCACGTGACGGCGCAGGACCGCGGCGACCCGCGGGTCGCGCACCAGCCGGTCCGCGCCCCAGAGGCGCAGCGCTTCCTTCGATGCAAGCGATTCGCCCGTCGCCTCGCGCAGGATCGCACCGAGACTCGGCCCTTCCATCGGCGCCATGCCACGGGCAATAAGGCGTTCGTTGATGCGGGCATCGGTCGCCAGTACGACGAGAGCGCGGTCTTGCATCGTGCTTCCTCCCAGAAGTCGTCTCGTTGCTTGGGGGGCACAATAGCTCAACTCCCGGTAGTTTGGAAGCTTGACATTGACGAAGTTTGAATCGACCTGCGCGAATCGACGAAACCGGCCAGAATCCGCCCGCGCCCGCCCGCCGGGCGCTCATGTCGCCACCCGGAACGATCGTGCGAAATCCGCGGTCTCCCGGAGCCGCTCCAGGTCGAGCCCGGTCTCCAACCCGAGCGCCGCGAGCCGGGCCGCCACCGCCTCGCTCGCCACGTTTCCCGGCGCTCCTGGCGCGAAGGGGCAGCCGCCCAGGCCCCCGACCGAGGCGTCAAAGACCCGCAGGCCGCGCTCCAGCGCGACCTCGATATTGGCCATGGCCCGGCCGCCGGTATCGTGGAAATGGCCCGCCAGCCGCTCCGGCCCGACCACCCCGAGCACCCCGTCGAGCATCACGCCGATCCGCTCCGGCGTGCCGCGGCCGATGGTGTCGCCCAGGCTGATCTCGTGGCAGCCGAGGGCGAGCAGGCTGCGCGCCACCGCCACGACCGCGTCCGGCGCGATGCTTCCCTCGAAAGGACAATCGGTTATGCAGGAAACATAACCGCGCAGCGGGACGCCGTCGCGTCGCGCCGCCTCCGCCACCGGGGCGAAGCGCTCGAGGCTTTCGGCGATCGAGGCGTTGACGTTGCGCTGGCTGAAGCTCTCGGAGGCGGAGGTGAAGATCGCCACCTCGTCGCAGCGCGCGGCGCGCGCGGCCCCATAGCCCCGAAGGTTCGGCACCAAGGCCGAATAGGCGATGCCCGGCCGCCGCTCGATCCCCGCCATCACCGCCGAGCCATCGGCCATCTGCGGCACCCGCCCGGGGCTGACGAAGCTCGCCACCTCGATCCGCGAAAACCCGCAATCGCTCAACCGATCGATCAGCTCGATCTTGGAATCCGTCGGAATCGGCCGGGTCTCGTTCTGCAGCCCGTCGCGAGGGCCGACTTCATAGATCGTAACGCGATCAATCATCCTGCGATCCGAGCCGGATCATCACGGTTCCCTCCGTGACCTGCTGGCCCGCGGCAACGGTGATCTCGGCCACGGTGCCGTCCCTTGGCGCGGTCAGCGCATGCTCCATCTTCATCGCCTCGAGCACAACCAGGACGTCCCCGGCCGCCACCTGCGCCCCGCTTTCGACCGCGAGATGGCGCACGAGCCCCGGCATCGGCGCGCGGATCTCGTCGCCCGACCCCTGGACCTCTCCCGCTCCCGCCAGCGGATCGGGGCGCTGCAGCACATGCGCCTCCGCGCCCTCGAAGATCGTGACGCTGCGCCCCGCGCGCGCGAGGCCGAAGCGCCGTGCCACCCCGTCGATGCCGCAGGCGAGCTCGCCGCCCTCGCAGCGATTGACCGCAACCTCCTGTCCGGCCGCGAGAAACCGGCCAGGACCGCGCACCTCCAGCGCGACCGTGTGGCGCTCCCCCTCCGCCTCCAGCACCACCTGGCGCCGCAGCGGCGCCCAGAGCGCGAAGCCGGCAAGCGGATCGTCGCAGGCCTCCAGCCCTTCGGCGGCGATCGCCGCGACGGCGAGCAGGCCGGCGTCGGGCGCCGCCGGAGCGGTGAGCGCGTCGATGTTGCGCTCGATGAGCCCGGTATCGACTCGCCCCGCCACGAAATCCGTCTGTCGCGCCAGCCGGGCGAGAAAGCCGAGATTGGTCACCGATCCGGCGACGCGGCTCGCCTCGAGCGCCCGGGCGAGCGCGCCGAGGGCGGTCGCCCGTGTCGGCCCATGCACGATCAGCTTGGCGATCATCGGATCGTACCAGGGGCTTATCGCATCCCCGGCGCGGACGCCGGCGTCGACGCGGACACCGGGCAGAAAGGCGAGATGCGTGAGCGTCCCGATCGCCGGCAGGAAATCGCGCGCCGGATCCTCGGCATAGAGCCGCGCCTCGAAGGCGTGGCCCGAGATCGCCAACGCCTCCTGGCGAAGCGGCAGCGGCTCCCCGGCGGCGACGCGCAGCTGCCATTCCACCAGATCGACCCCGGTGATCGCCTCGGTGACGGGATGCTCGACCTGCAGCCGGGTGTTCATTTCCATGAACCAGAAGCCGTCGGGATGCAGCGCGCGGCTGCCGTCGACGATGAACTCCACCGTGCCCGCGCCGGAATAGCCGATCGCCTGCGCCGCCCTGACCGCCGCCTCCCCCATGGCCTCGCGCATCACCGGCGTCATGCCCGGCGCCGGCGCCTCCTCGATCACCTTCTGGTGGCGGCGCTGCAGCGAGCAGTCCCGCTCGAAGAGATGCACGGCTTCGCCGAAGCCGTCGCCGAAGACCTGGATCTCGATATGGCGCGGCGCGGTGACGTATTTCTCCACCAGCATCGCCGCGTTGCCGAAGGCGCCCTGCGCCTCGCGCCGCGCCGAGGCCAGCGCCGCGGCGAAGTCGCGGGGATGCCCGACCCGGCGCATGCCCTTGCCGCCGCCGCCCGCCACGGCCTTGATCAGCACCGGATAGCCGATCAGCGCCGCCTGCTCTTCGAGATAGGCGGGATCCTGTTCGGCGCCGTGATAGCCCGGCACCACCGGCACGCCGGCCTTCGCCATCAGCGCCTTGGCCGCGTCCTTCAGCCCCATGGCCCGGATCGCCGACGCCGAGGGCCCGATGAAGACGAGCCCCGCCGCCGCGACCTGCTCCACGAAGTCCGGATTCTCCGACAGGAAGCCGTAGCCGGGATGGATCGCTTCCGCGCCGGTCTCCAGCGCCGCCGCGATGATGCGCTCGCCGTTGAGATAGCTTTCCGCCGCCGGCGCCGGGCCGATGCGGACCGCCGCATCCGCCATTGCCACGTGCTTCGCGCCGGCATCGGCGTCGGAATGGACTGCCACCGTATCCACCCCGAGCCGCCGGCAGGTCGCCATCACCCGGCAGGCGATCTCTCCCCGATTGGCGATGAGAATTCGAGCAAACATAACTATGGCTCGCTCTTGATGTGAGCGCTACTCACAAGCTGCGCGCAATGTACTTGATTGTCCTCGGCCTTCATTATCACCCGGTAGAACAATTGGCCCGGTTGGATCGATACACGGTGAATATTCAGCCAATCAACGATGTCATTCCGTTCAGCCGCAAGGCGCTTGGCAAGTTGATTGTAATCAACCTGTTTAGAGAAGGGGTTTCGCGCATGAAGTACCTCCCCCAGCCTTCCATGTCGTTCTACTAGTTGCAAAGACGTGATACTTCGCTCGGGAGCGTCAAGAATGTGCGCCCGGATTCCAGGCTGTGGGGCAGCCTCTTCGACAATAGACATAGGAAGAAACTCTGGATTCCATTTAGAAATTCGCTTTACTATTTGATCCAAGCGCCATTCCTTGGCAAACATCTTCCATTCACGGTTAAAACGGCCCTTGTTCGCCGCAAGGGAGGCGAACGCAACAAGCTCATAGACCTTTCGGATTTGAAGCGCTGCCATTTCTACGTTCGGGATTGGAATCGTCCTATTTGCATCCCGCACACCCAGAACGTTATCCACAATTGCCGTTCGGTGCTTGATTTCGTTCATACATGCCACATAGGCGTCGGGATCATGGACGGTCATTGCCGTCCGCTCACATCCTGAACACGCCGAAGCGCGTCTCCCCGATGGGCAGGTTTAGCGCCGCCGCGAGGCTCAGGGCCAGCACCGCCCGCGACTTCCTCGGGTCGATCACCCCGTCGTCCCAGAGCCGGGCGCTGGCATAGAGCGGATGCGACTGGCGCGCGAACATCTCGAGCGTCGGCGCCTTGAACGCGGCCTCCTCCGCCGCGCTCCAGGTGCCGCCGCGCCGCTCGATCCCCTCGCGCCGCACCGCGGCGAGCACGCCCGCCGCCTGCTCGCCGCCCATCACCGAGATGCGGCTGTTGGGCCAGGTCCAGAGGAAGCGCGGCTGGAAGGCCCGCCCCGCCATGCCGTAATTGCCGGCCCCGAAGGAGCCGCCGACCAGCAGCGTGATCTTCGGCACCGCCGTGGTCGCGACCGCCGTCACCAGCTTCGCCCCGTGCCGCGCGATGCCCTCGTTCTCGTAGCGCCGCCCCACCATGAAGCCGGTGATGTTCTGCAGGAACACCAGCGGGATGCGCCGCTGCGAGCAGAGCTCGACGAAATGCGCGCCCTTCACCGCGCTCTCCGAGAAAAGCACGCCGTTGTTCGCCACGAGCCCGACCGGAATGCCCGCCACATGCGCGAAGCCGCAGACCAGCGTCGCCCCGAACCGCGCCTTGAACTCGTCGAAGCGCGAGCCGTCCACCAGCCGCGCAATCACCTCGCGGATGTCGTAGGGCGTGCGCAGATCCGCCGGCACCACGCCGAGGATCTCGTCCGGATCGCAGGCCGGCTCCTCGGGCGCCTGCATCGCCACATGGGCGCGCCGGGGCCGGTTCAGCCCCGCCACCGCCTGACGGGCCAGGGCCAGCGCATGCGCGTCGTCGTCGGCGAGGTAATCGGCAACGCCCGAGAGCCGCGTATGCACGTCGCCGCCGCCGAGGTCCTCGGCGCTCACCTCCTCCCCGGTCGCGGCCTTCACCAGCGGCGGGCCGGCGAGAAAGATCGTGCCCTGGTCGCGCACGATGATGCTCACATCCGCCATCGCCGGAACATAGGCCCCGCCCGCGGTGCAGGATCCCATCACCACCGCGATCTGGGGGATGGCGCGGGCCGACATCTGGGCCTGATTGTAGAAGATGCGCCCGAAATGCTCGCGGTCGGGAAAGACCTCGTCCTGGTTCGGCAGGTTCGCGCCGCCGCTGTCCACCAGATAGATGCAGGGCAGCCCGTTCTCCGCCGCGATCTCCTGGGCGCGCAGGTGCTTCTTCACCGTCAGCGGATAATAGGTCCCGCCCTTCACCGTGGCGTCATTGGCCACGACCATCACCGGCTGGCTCTCCACCCGCCCCACCCCGGCGATCAGCCCCGCCCCCGGCGCGGCGCCGTCGTAGAGCCCATGCGCCGCCAGCGCGCCGATCTCGAGAAACGGCGCGCCGGCATCGAGCAGCATCGCCACCCGCTCCCGCGGCAGCATCTTGCCCCGGGCGACGTGCCGCGCCGAAGCCTCCGCCCCGCCCCCGTCCGCCGCGGCGGCCGCCGCCGCCTCGATCTCGGCCAGCGCCGCCAGATGCGCCGCCTGGTTGGCGCGGAACGCGGCCGAAGCCGGGCTGGCCGAGGAGGCGATCACCGCCATGCGCGAGGCTCCGGAGCTTGCGGACCGGGCGCGATGGCCTCCACCCGCTCCTGCAGGACCCGCGCCGTGCCGCCGCCGGAGCTCGGGGCCTTCATTCCGTCGCCGTCATCAGTTCCCGCCCGATCAGCATCCGCCGGATCTCCGAGGTGCCGGCGCCGATCTCCATCAGCTTGGCGTCGCGCATGATCCGTGCGAGCGGGCTCTCGGCGAGATAGCCCGCGCCCCCCATCGCCTGCACGCCCTGCACCGCCGCCTTCATGCCCTGCTCCGAGGCATAGAGCACGCAGGCCGCCGCATCGGCCCGCCGCACCGCGCCCCGGTCGCAGGCCGCGGCCACCGCGTACATATAGGCCCGCGCCGTGCTGAGCGCGGTGTAGAGATCGGCGACCTTGCCCTGCATCAGCTGGAAATCGCCAATCCTTTCACCGAACTGCCGCCGCTCGTGCATGTAGGGCATGATATGGTCGAGCACCGCGTGCATGAGCCCGACATTCACCCCCGAGAGCACCACCCGCTCGTAGTCGAGCCCCGACATCAGCACCCTGACCCCGCGCCCCTCGGCGCCGAGCACGTTCGCGAAGGGCACCTCGACATCCGAGAAGATGAGCTCGCCGGTGTTCGAGCCGCGCATGCCGAGCTTGTCGAAATGCTTGCTCGTCGAGAACCCCGCCATGGTCTTCTCGATCAGGAAGGCGGTGATGCCCTTCGCGCCCGCCTCCGGGTCGGTCTTGGCATAGACCACCAGCACGTCGGCGTCCGGCCCGTTGGTGATCCAGTATTTCGTGCCGTTGAGCACGTAGCGGTCGTTCCGCTTCTCGGCCCGGAGCTTCATCGAGACCACGTCCGAGCCCGCGCCCGCCTCGGACATCGCCAGCGCCCCGACCTGCGCGCCGGAGATCAGCCCGGGCAGATAGCGCGCCTTCTGCTCCGCGCTGCCGTTGAGCGCGATCTGGTTGACGCAGAGGTTGGAATGCGCCCCGTAGCTCAGCGCCACGCTGGCGGAGGCGCGCGCGATCTCCTCCACCGCGACGCAATGGGCGAGATACCCCATGCCGGCGCCGCCATCGGCCTCCGGCACGGTGATCCCGAGGATGCCGAGATCGCCCATCTCGCGCCACAATGCCGCGGGAAAGAGGTTGCTGCGGTCGATCTCGGCGGCCATGGGCGCCACGCGCTCCTGCGCCCAGGAGGCGACCAGATCGCGCAGCGCCGCGATGTCCTCGCCGAGCGCAAAATCCATCGACGCCAGAAACATCGCGAATCCTTCCGAGCCGCCGCGACGAAGCCCTTCCCGGACGCGCCGCCCGCCGGGCTTGGAACGGCTCCGGCGGCGGTCTATAGACCGCCCGAGCAGCATTCCAAGGAAAGCCCCCCATGCGCAAGGCCGAAGTCAGCCGCACCACCGCCGAGACCGCGCTGACCGTCGCGGTCGATCTCGACGGCACCTGCACCTATGACAATGCCACCGGCGTCGGCTTCTTCGACCACATGCTCGACCAGCTCGCGCGCCACGCGATGATCGACATCAGGACCAGGGCCACGGGGGACCTGCATATCGACGACCACCACACCGTCGAGGACATCGGCATCGCGCTCGGGCGGGCGCTCGCCGAGGCGCTCGGCGACAAGACCGGGATCCGCCGCTACGGATCCTGCCTCCTGCCCATGGACGAGGCGCTGGTGCGCGCCGCGCTCGATCTCTCGGGCCGGCCCTTTCTCGTCTGGAAGGTCGATTTCCCGAGCGCGAAGATCGGCAGCTTCGACACCGAGCTGGTGCGCGAGTTCTGGACCGCGGTGGCGATGAACGCGCGCATGACGCTCAACGTCGCCTGCCTCGACGGCGCCAACAGCCACCACATCGCCGAGGCCAGCTTCAAGGCGATCGCCCAGGCGCTGCGCATGGCCGTCGAGCCCGATCCGCGCGCCGCCGGCATTCCCTCGACCAAGGGCGTGCTCTAGGCCCATGACCTGCGTCATCGTCGATTACGAGAGCGGCAACCTGCATTCGGCGCTGAAGAGCTTCCAGCGCATGGCCGCCGAGACCGGCGCCGGCCCGGTGACGATCAGCGCCGATCCGGCGGTGGTGCGCGATGCCGAGCGGATCGTGCTGCCCGGAGTCGGCGCCTTCGCGGATTGCCGCGCCGGACTCATGGCCCGGCCGGGGCTCTTCGCGGCGATCGAGGCCCGCGTCATCGGCGAGCGCGCGCCCTTCCTCGGGATCTGCGTCGGCGAGCAGATGATGGCGACCTGGGGCCGCGAGCACGGGCTCGACACGCCCGGCTTCGGCTGGATCCCCGGCGAGGTGCTGCGCATCGCGCCGGCCGACCCGGCGTTGAAGATCCCGCATATGGGCTGGAACGCGCTCGAGGATCTCGCGCCCCATCCGCTGCTCGAAGGCATCGCCGCCGGCGACCACGCCTATTTCGTGCATTCCTACCATCTCGTCGCCGAGAACCCCGCCCATGTGCTCGCCCGCACCGACCACGGCGGCGCGATCACCGCGATGGTCGGGCGCGACAATCTGGCGGGCACCCAGTTCCATCCCGAGAAGAGCCAGAAGACCGGCCTGCGGCTGATCGCCAATTTTCTCCACTGGCGGCCCTGAACCGCTCCGGGGGTGATCGGAGCCGGAGCGACGCCCGTGCTGACGCCGGGGGTCTGATCTGGAGCCAATTGCTCCCGGTAGGACCGCCCCGCCAGGAGACGCGGGCAGCGCCCGGCCCGGGCGGAAGCGAAGCGCCCGCGTCGGGCCGGAGGCACGCCTTCGGCGTGACG
>ERZ795053.544-NODE-544-length-48463-cov-9.663423_pt1 | contig 48463 bp, 44 predicted proteins | sample MGYA00375137_ERZ795053 | MGnify/ENA primary metagenome ERZ795053 (study PRJEB30182, sample SAMN05720284) | activated sludge metagenome | isolation source: Anaerobic digester | place: Hong Kong | collected 2014-12-17 ...
TGCCCGATCGTCGACACCTGGTGGCAGACCGAGACCGGCGGCATCCTGATCTCGCCCCTGCCCGGCGCCATCCCCACCAAGCCGGGCTCGGCCACCAAGCCCTTCTTCGGGGTACAGCCGGTGGTGCTGGAGCCCACGACCGGCGCCGAGATCGCCGAGACCGAATGCGAGGGCGTGCTGGCGCTCGCCGACAGCTGGCCCGGCCAGATGCGCACCATCTTCGGCGACCACCAGCGCTTCGTCGACACCTATTTCAGCCAGTACAAGGGCTATTACTTCTCCGGCGACGGCTGCCGTCGCGACGCAGACGGCTATTACTGGATCACCGGCCGGGTGGACGACGTCATCAACGTCTCGGGCCACCGCATGGGCACCGCCGAGGTCGAGAGCGCGCTCGTCGCCCATGCCAAGGTCTCGGAGGCGGCGGTCGTGGGCTATCCGCATGCCATCAAGGGCCAGGGCATCTACGCCTATGTCACGCTCAACGCCGGCGAGGAATATACCGACGATCTGCGCAAGGAGCTGGTGCAATGGGTGCGCAAGGAGATCGGTCCGATCGCCTCGCCCGACCTCATCCAGTGGGCGCCGGGCCTGCCCAAGACCCGCTCGGGCAAGATCATGCGCCGCATCCTGCGCAAGATCGCCGAGAACGACTACGGCAGCCTCGGCGACACCTCGACGCTCGCCGATCCCGGCGTGGTCGAGGATCTCATCGAGCAGCGCATGAACAAGGGCTGAGGCGCCGGTCCGGCGCGCGCGGCGTCGGGACGGCGGGGCGCGGTCCGCTGCGCCTGCCTCCCCGACGCCGCCCCTTGCCCGCCCGCGGCGGGCGTGCTTGTCTCGGCCCGCAACATCAGGAGATCCGCTTCATGACCCTTCAAGCCCCGCGCTCCGCCCTGATCCTCCTGCTCGCGCTCGGCGCCTGCAACCAGATCCCCGGCGCCGCGGCGCCCGAGGGATCCGCGGCGGTCGCAGCGGGCGACGGCAGCTGCGGGGCGGAGTCCTACCAGGCCTATGTCGGCCAGCGGATCGACGCGCTGAACGACGTCGCGCTGCCCGACGACAAGCGCGTGCTCTTCCCGACCACCCCGGCGACCATGGATTTCGTCCCCGGCCGGCTCAATATCGCGGTCGACAAGTCGGACACGATCTCGAAGATCTATTGCGGCTGAAGCAGCGCGGATCGGTTTGGAAGCCAAAAGCACGGATGTGAGCGCGCGCGCACACATCGTTATGTGGCTGATATCGCTAAACTTCTCTCACCGCGTTAACCTGACATCAACGAGGCTGCGTGCCGGGCTGCGACCGAGTATCGGTATCACCGCAGCGGCATCGCGCCGTCGACCCTCATCCGCACGGGCCAAGGATCCGCAGCCCGATCGCCGTCCGGGGCCATGCCGTCCCGATCCTGGACAGCCTGGAAGGGCTGAACCTCCCTCACCCTGCGGCGCGCGCCTCCGGACGATCGGGCCGGGCAAGGCGCCGCCGGCGCCTCGCCTTTCTGGTTCGGGGTCATGCGGCGCGGGCCGTGCTGGGCGCGGCCTCTTGCCTGTCCCCGGGTCCGGCCCAGGGGCCACGGGGCCCGTTGGGCGGAAGGAGGTCGGGATCAGAACTCGACTTCGATCGCCTTGCCGGCGGCTTGCGCCAGCCGGACCACCGATGCCGCCACCGCCAGATCCTGCAGCCCGACGCCGGTGCCGTCGAAGAGCGTGATCGCCTCGGCCGAGGACCGGCCCGCATGGGTGCCGTTCACCACCGCGCCGATCTGGGCGATGTCGCCCTCGGCGATGAGCCCGGACGCGACGGCGTGCTGCGCCTCGCCGATCGAGACCGATTGCGCGACCTCGTCGGTGAAGACCTCCGCGGCACCGAGCAGTTCCGCCTCGACCTCCTGCTTGCCCTTGGTGTCGGTGCCCATGCAGGCGACATGGGTGCCCGGACGGACGTGCTCGCGCTTGAGGATCGGCGAGCTGCTGGAGGTGATGGTGATGATCACGTCCGATTCCGCGCCCAGCTGATCCAGCTCCACCGCCTGGAAGGGCAGGCCGAGCTCGGCGGCGGTATCGGCGAGCCGCGAGAGCATCTCGGGATGGAAGTTCCAGCCCACCACCCGCTCGAAGTCGCGCTGCTGCACCGCCGCGCGCATCTGGAAGGCCGACTGGTGGCCGGCGCCGACCATGCCGAGAACCTTGGAATCCTTGCGCGCCAGATGCCGGATGGAGACCGCGCTCGCCGCCGCGGTGCGCGCGGCGGTGAGGTAGTTCCCGCCGACCACCGCCACCGGCCGCCCGGTGTCGGGATCGAAGAGGAAGACGGTGGACTGGTGGTTGCCGAGCCCCTCGTAGCGCTCGAGGTTGTGCGGCCAGTAGCCGCCCGCCTTCACGCCGAGGGTCAGCCCGGCGCGGTCGAAACCGCCCTTGAAGCCGTAGAGCGCATCGGCATGGCCGATCGCCTCGCGCACCACCGGGAAGTTGTAGGCATCCCCGCGCGCCATGGCGCCGAAGACGGCTTCCACCGCCTCCACCGCCGCGTCGAGGGTCATCAGCTCGGGACAGGCCTTTTCGGGAACGATGATCATGGGGTTCCTCCGGTGCTCAGCGCGGAGGACATCCGGCTGACGTTCTGTTTCGGAGCGGATCAAGGACGCTCGATCCGCGTGACGGGATGGCCTCGCGGCCGCGGGCCGCCGCTGCGGCCGGGACATGCGCGCGAAGGCGCGCGATGCCGATAGCCTGCGATGCGCCGGTCGGCGCATCGCGTCGGCTCATGGGGTTTCGGGGCCCTGCGAGGGCCCCGTGGGCTCAATAGGCCCTGCCGCGGGCCGAGACCGGCCAGACCGTCTCGACCTTGCCGTTCCGCACGCCGACGTACCAGTCGTGGACGTTGCAGGTCGGGTCGCAATGGCCGGTCACGAGGCGGAGCTTCTCGTTGACCTTCAACACGCCCTTGGGATCCTCGATGACGCCGTGCTCGTCGGAGCACTTGATGTATTTCACGTCGTCGCGGCCGAAGATGAACGGAAGGCCGGAATCGAGGGTCTGGACCTTGAGCCCCGCGTCGCAGATCGCCTTGTCCGCCTTGGCGTGGCTCATCACGCTCGTCAGGATGAAGAGCGCGTTCTCCCATTCGCCCTGGTCGATGCGCTTGCCGTTCTCGTCGTGGATGCGGCCGTAGTCGGCATCCATGAAGGCGTAGCTGCCGCACTGCAGCTCGTTGAAGACGCCCGAATTCGACTCGAAGTAGTAGCTGCCGGTGCCGCCGCCGGAGACGAGCTCGGGCTCGAGGCCCTCCTTCTTCAGCGCCTCGACCGCGTCGGAGACCTGGGCGATGGCGGCGTCGAGCTTGGCCTTGCGGTCCTCGAAGCTGTCCATGTGCTGCATGGCACCCTGATAGGCCTGGATGCCGAGAAAGCGCAGGCCCGGCGCGGCGTCGGCGGCCTTGGCGATCTCGACAACCGCCGGCGTGGTGGTCACGCCGCAGCGCCCGGCGCCGCAGTCGATCTCCACGAAGACGTCGAGGGTGGCGCCATGCTTCTGCGCCGCGGCCGAGAGGTCGGCGATGTTGGCGACGTCATCGACGCAGACGATGACCCGGCCGCCGCTGATCCCGGGCAGGCGGGCGAGGCGGTCGATCTTGGCGGGATCGCGGACCTCGTTGGAGACGAGGATGTCCTTGACGCCGGCGCGGGCGAAGACCTCGGCCTCGGAGACCTTCTGGCAGCAGACGCCGATGGCGCCGCCCAGATCCATCTGCAGCTGCAGCACGTCCACGGACTTGTGCATCTTGCCATGCGCCCGGTGGCGCATGCCATGCGCCTTGGCGTAGTCGCCCATCTTCTTGATGTTGCGCTCGAGCGCGTCGAGGTCGAGGATCAGGCAGGGGGTCTGGATGTCCTTCTCGTCCATCCCCGGCACGGCCGGCACGTCGAAGCCGACTTCCAGGCCGTCGAGTTTCACGGGTGCGTTCATAAAGGTTCCCTCCCTTCAGGCCTTGAGCCAGGGCAGCTTGTCGAGATCGACATTGCCGCCGGTGATGATGACGCCGACGCGTTTGCCGGCGAAAAGGTCGCGGTTCTTCAGGATGGTCGCCAGCGGCACCGCGCTCGACGGCTCCATGACGATCTTCATGCGCGCCCAGATGAGCCGCATCGCGTCGATGATCTCCTGCTCGCTGGCGGTCAGGATGTCGGTGACATAGGTCGAGACGAAATGCCAGGTCAGTTCCTTGAGCGGCACCTTGAGCCCGTCGGCCACGGTCACCGGCGCGTCGTCCGCGATGATGTGCCCGGCCTTGAAGCTGCGGTAGGCGTCATCGGCCTGCTCCGGCTCCGCGGCGAAGATCTGGACCTTCGGCGCGATGGTCGAGAGCGTCAGGCAGGTGCCCGAGATCATGCCGCCGCCACCGATGGGCGCGACCACCGCATCGAGCCCCTCGACCTGTTCGGCGAGCTCGCGCGAGCAGGTTCCCTGGCCCGCGATCACCCGGGGATCGTTGTAGGGATGCACGAAATCGGCGCCCGTCGCGGCCTGGATCTCGGCGAAGACCGCCTCGCGCGAGGAGGTCGAGGGCTCGCATTCGGTGATCTTGCCGCCGTAGCCGCGGACCGCGTCCTTCTTGGCCTGCGGCGCGGTGCGCGGCATGACCACGTTGCAGGGGATGCCACGCCGCCCGGCGGCGTAGCTGAGCGAGAGCGCGTGGTTGCCGGAGGAATGGGTGGCGACACCCTTCTCCAGCATGTCGTCGGGCAGGCTGAAGACCGCGTTGCAGGCGCCACGCACCTTGAAGGCGGCGGCCTTCTGGAAGTTCTCGCATTTGAAGAACAGCTCGGCCCCGGTCATGTTGTTGATGAACGACGAGGTCAGAACCGGCGTGCGATGGATGTAGGGGCGCACGCGTTCGTGCGCCGCCTCCACGTCGGCAAAGGTCGGAATGTACATTCGGACCCCCTCAGGCGGATTTGGCGAGCTTCGGCTCGGCCGCGGCCGAGTTCCGATAGTATTCCTGGGCCGCCGCGACGCCGGAGCCGAGCTCGATCGGGTAGCCGAGGTCCACCATGGCCATCTCGGCCGTGCCGATGCCCGAAAGCGCCATGACGTCCGTGAGGCTGCCCAGGTGGCCGATGCGGAATACCTTGCCAGCGACCTCGCCGAGGCCGATGCCGAAGGCCACGCCGTACTTGTCGGCCGCGTGGACCACGAGCTTGGTGCTGTCCTGGCCCTCGGGGACGAGGATGGCGCTGATCGTCTCGGAATAGAGATCCGGCGAATGGGCGCAGAGCTTGAGGCCCCAGGCGTCGACCGCGCGGCGCACACCCTCGGCCATGCGGTGGTGGCGGGCGAAGACGTTCTCGAGCCCCTCCTCCTCGATCATCTTCAGCGCCTCGCCGAGGCCGAAGAAGAGACCGACCGGGGGCGTGTAGGGGAAGCCGCCCTTGGGGTTGGTGTTCAGCATATCGCGCCAGTCGAGGAAGCAGCGCGGCAGCTTCGCCGTCTCCATCGCCTTCAGCGCCTTCTGGCTGACGCCGACGATGGACAGGCCGGCGGGCAGCATGAAGCCCTTCTGGCTGCCGGTGACGGCGACGTCGACGCCCCATTCGTCCATGCGGAAGTCCATCGAGGCGATCGAGCTGACACCGTCGACGAGCAGGAGCGCCGGGTGCCCGGCCGCGTCGATCGCCTTGCGCACGGCGGCGACGTCGGAGCGCACGCCGGTCGCGGTCTCGTTATGGGTGACGAGAACGGCCTTGATCTCGTGGTTCTTGTCGGCCTCGAGCGCGGCCTGGAAATCGGCCGCGGGCGCGCCGGCACCCCAGGGGGCGTTGAGCTGCTGCACGTCGAGGCCCCAGCGCTTGCACATGTCGATCCAGCGGTGGGAGAACATGCCGTGGCGGCAGGCGAGGATCTTGTCGCCCGGCGACAGCGTGTTGGAGATCGCCGATTCCCAGCCGGCGGTGCCGGTCGCGGGGAACATGATGACCTCGCCGGTCTCGGTCTTGAGCACCTTCTTGACGCCGGGGAAGAGCGGCTTGAACATCGTGCCGAAGCTCGACGAACGATGGTCGATCGTCGGCTGGCTGATGGCGCGGCGAAGGCGCTCGGGGATGTTGGTCGGGCCTGGAATGAAGACCGGGTTCTGGTTGGACATGAACGCTCCTCCGTCTGTTCGCCGAACTCTATAGCAGCGTCATTTTTGGCGTGCAATTTTTTTGAAATAGTTTTTCATAGCTCCGGAAATGCCCTATGCTCCTGCAATGTCGAGACGAATCGTTTTTCATCGGCCGAAGGGCACCGGGAAGACCAAAAATAGCCGCACCGGGTCCGACGGCAAGACACCGCCGGAGCCCGGTATGGACCCCTCGCAGAAGCGCAGCCGCGGCCGTCCCCGCGCCTTCTCCGCGACGCCCGAATCGACCACGATCCAGGCGCTCGACCGGGCGCTGCACATCCTCAAGACGCTCGCCGCCAGCGACGGCATGTCGCTCACCGAACTGGCCGAGGCCTCGGGGCAGTCGCCCGCCACCGTCTACCGGGTGCTCTCGACCTACGAGGCCCATGGCATGGTCGAGTTCCAGCCCGCCACGCAGCTCTGGTTCGTCGGCCAGCAGGCGTTCCGCATCGGCAGCGCCTTCCTCGGCCGGTCCAACCTCGTGGAGCAGGCGCGCTCGGCAATGCATGCGCTCATGTCGCTGACCGGCGAGACCGCCAATCTCGCCATCGCCGACGGCGGCGACGTGATGTTCCTCAGCCAGGTGGAGACGCACGAGCCGATCCGCGCCTTCTTTCGCCCCGGATCGCACGGGCCGATCCATGCCTCGGGGATCGGCAAGGCGCTGCTCGCCTATTACCCGCAGGACGTGATCGAGCGGCTGATGCGCGGCCATGCGCTGACCGCCTTCACCGGCCGCACCTTCACCGACAACGACCGGCTTCTGGAAGAGCTCGCCGTGATCCGCGGCCGCGGCTGGGCGCTCGACGACGAGGAATACACCGACGGCATGCGCTGCATCGCCGCGCCGATCTTCAACGAGTTCCGGGAACCGGTCGCCGGGATCTCGATCTCCGGGCCGACCCTGCGGGTGACCCATGCGCGGGCGAAGGAGATCGGCACCCAGGTGCGCGACGCCGCCGACCGGATCACCGAGGCCATCGGCGGCACCGCGCCGGAACGGCGGGCCAATACCCCGCGCCGCCGCACCCGTTGACAGCCGGAGGCGGCGGGTGTGAGGTCCTGACCTCGCAACAGGGAAGGCGGGACGGGCCATGGTCGATCTGATCCTGCGCAATGCCGTGGTCGTGACCGCGGATGCCGAACGGCGCGTGATCCGCGACGGCGCGGTGGCGGTCGAGGGCGGGCGGATCGCGCGCGTCGGCACGGCGGAAGAGATCGGCGCGGAGGCGCGCTCGGTGGTGGATGCCGGCGGCATGCTGCTGATGCCCGGCCTCATCAACACCCATTGCCACGCGGCGGATTCGCTCTTTCGGGGCCTCGTGGAGGACCTGCCGCTCGAGCCCTGGCTCCGCAAGGTCTGGAAGGCGGAGGCCGCGACCTTGGATCCGCGGACCGTGCGCCTCGGCGCCACGCTGGGGCTGGCGGAACTCCTGCTCGGCGGGGTCACCACGGTGATGGACATGTTCTGGCACCCGCGCGAGACCGTGGCCGCGGCCCGCGACCTCGGCATGCGCGTCTCCACCGGCGGGATCTTCTTCGACGGCCCCGGCATCGACGGGCTCGGCCCCGCCGAGCGGATGGCGCAGGCGGGCGCCTTCTTCGACGATTTCGCCGATGCGCCGGACGTCCTGGCCGGCTGCTTTCCCCACGGCAGCTACACCGTCGGCCCCGAGCATCTCGCGGAATCGAAGGCGCTCGCGGCGGCGCGCGGCGGGCTCTTCTGCACCCATGCGGCGGAGACCCGGGCCGAGCGCGCGGATATCGAGACGCGCTACGGCGCCTCGGTGATCCGCCATCTCGATGCGCTCGGCCTGCTCGACGCCAGGACGGTGCTGGCGCATTGCGTCTGGCTCGACGAGGAGGAGATCGCGATCCTCGCGCGGACCGGCGCCACGGTCTCGCACAACCCGCTCTCGAACCTCAAGCTCGCCAGCGGCATCGCCCCGGTGCCGGCGATGCTCGCGGCCGGCGTCCGGGTAACGCTCGGAACCGACGGCGCGATCTCGGGCAACGACCTCGACATGTGGCTGGCGATGCGGCTGGCGGCGGTGCTGCACAAGGGTGCCACGCTCGACGCCGGCGCCGTCGCGACCGGGCAGGTGCTCGACATGGTGACCCGCGACGCGGCCACGGCGCTCGATGCCGCCGACCGGATCGGCGCGCTCGAGCCGGGCAAGTTCGCGGACATGATCCTCATCGACCTCGGCCGCGCCCATGCCGTGCCGCTCTTCGATCCGCTGACGCATCTGGTCTATTCCTGCGCCCGGTCCGACGTGCGCCGCGTCTATGTCGGCGGCGTCGAGGTGGTGCGGGACGGCGCCCTGCTCCTGCACGACATCGAGGCGACGCTTGACGCCGTGCGCGATCTCGTCCCGGCGATCGCGGCGAGCGTTGCGCCGTGACCGGGTCGCAGGCCGCGCGCGTCGCCGCCGCCCATGCATCGATTCGCGACCGGATCGGCGCGCCGGTCGAGGCCGGGATCATCCTGGGATCGGGTCTCGGCGGGCTCGCCGAGCGGGTGGAGGAACCCACCGCCATTCCCTATGGCGAGATCGCCGGATTCCCGGTTTCCACCGCGCCGGGCCATGCCGGGCGGCTGGTGACGGGGCGTCTCTTCGGGCGGCGCGTGGCGCTGATGCAGGGGCGGCTGCATCTCTACGAAGGCTGGTCCGCCCGCGACATCGCGCTCCCGGTCTATCTGCTGGCGCGGCTGGGCGCGGCGCGGCTGATCGTCACCAATGCCGCGGGCGCGCTCGACCCGGCCCTCGCCCCCGGCGAGGTGATGCTGATCGAGGATCACCTGAACTTCACCGGGGCCAATCCGCTGACCGGCCCGGACGAGCCCGACCTCGGCCCGCGCTTTCCCGATCTCTCGCGCGCCTACGAGCCGGCGCTGCGCGAGGCGGCGCTGCGGGCGGCCGCGGCGGCGGGCGTCACGCTCCGGCGGGGGATCTATGCCGCGGTGGCCGGGCCGTCGCTGGAGACCTCGGCCGAGCGGCGGTTCCTGCGCGCGGCCGGCGGCAGCGCCGTGGGCATGTCGACGGTGATCGAGGTGATCGCCGCCGCCCATGCCGGCCTGCCCGTGCTGGGGCTTTCCGCGATCTCCAACGCGGCCGCGGGCGGCCCCGACCAGGCGCCCGACAGCATCGAGGAGATCCTGGCCAATGCCGCGACCGCCGGCGAGGCGATCGCAGCACTCCTCCAGCGGCTCTTCGCCGAGGCATGAGCCGCACCGCGAGCGGGCGGGGCAGGTGAGCGCACCGGGCAAGCTGCGCAGCGTCGCGCTTCTCGCGCTCGCCGAGGTGATGACCATGAGCCTCTGGCTGCTCTCGGCGGCGATCCTGCCCGATCTCGTGGCGGAGGCGGGTCTCGGGCCCGGGCGGGCGGCGGCCTTGTCGAGCGCGGTCCAGATCGGATTCGTCGTCGGCGCGCTGGCGCTGGCGGTGCATGGCACGGCCGACCGCTTCGATCCGCGCCGGGTGCTGGCCGGCTCGGCGCTCGTGGCCGCCGCCGCCAATGCGGCGCTGCTCGTGACACCGGTCGGCGGCGCGCTGCAGATCGGCCTGCGCGCGCTGACCGGCGCCTGCCTCGCCGGCGTCTATCCGGTGGGGATGAAGATCATCGTCGGCTGGGGGACCCGCGACCGCGGCCTCCTGGTCGGCATCCTCGTCGGGTCCCTGACCGTCGGCACGGCGCTGCCGCATCTGCTCGCCTTCTTCGGCGGGCCGGACTGGCGCGCGACCGCCCTGCTCGCCTCCGGCCTCGCCGCCGGGGGCGGGATGCTCGGCCTCGCCACCGGCCTCGGGCCGTTCCATGCCCGCGCCGCGGGGCTCGATCCGGGCGCCCTGCGGCTGGCCTGGACGAATCGCCGGCTGCGCCTGGCCTATGCGGGCTATCTCGGCCACATGTGGGAGCTCTATGCCTTCTGGGCCTGGATCGGCGCCGCGGCGGCCGCGGCCTTCGCCGCCGGGCTCGGCGCCGCCGCGGCCGATGCCGCGCGCCTCGTCAGCTTCGCCGCCATCGCGCTCGGCGGCCTTCTCTGCATCCCCGCGGGCTGGGTCGCCGACCGGATCGGCAAGGCGCGGGTCGCGCAGGGCGCGATGCTCGCGAGCGGCGCCGCCGGCCTCGCCACGGCAGCGAGCTTCGGCGGCGCCTGGCAGCTGACGGCGGTGCTGATCCTGCTCTGGGGCGCCGCGGTCATCCCCGATTCGGCGCAATTCTCGGCGCTGGTGGCCGATGCGGCGCCTCCCGAGCGCGCCGGCAGCCTGATGACCTTCCAGACCGCCCTGGGCTTCACCCTGACCTTCTTCACCGTGCAGGCGGTGCCATGGGTAGCCGCCGGGCTCGGCTGGCCGGCGACGCTGGCGCTCATGGCGCTCGGGCCGGCCTTCGGCGTCGAGGCCATGCGGCGCCTCCTCCGGATGGGAAGCGAATCGGTGGACGCCTCGCTTGATCGCCTGTAGGTTGAGCAGGCCTGAGGAATGCAGCCGCAACGGGGCCGATGCCCCGGTCCGAAGGCTCGGATAGCGCCTATCGATCCCAGGATCGGACATGCGCCCTGACGCGGTCACGTAGTAGTTTGTTAACACTTGCCCGGGTTAATTGCGTAAACCGACTCGCCTGCCCATATGACAAGCAGCCACCGGAAAGCGACGCGATGCTCATAGGCCAGCTCCTGCTCTCGATCCTCACAGCGATCTCCGTGACGGGAGTCGCGCTGCTGAGCGGATGGAGCCTGCTCGCTGCTCTGGTGCTCTATTCCCTGAGCGGATCGCTCACCCTCGCGCTGCTCTCCGTCTGGACGATCGTGCGGGCGGACGCCTGATCCTCAAAGCACGTAGCGGCTGAGATCCACCGACCGGCTCAATTCGCCGAGGTGCTGCTCGACGAAGGCCGCATCCACCGTCACCGCGTCCCCCGACCGGTCGGGCGCGGTGAAGCCCAGATCCTCGAACACCCGCTCCATCACCGTGTAGAGCCGGCGCGCGCCGATGTTCTCCACCGCGCGGTTGACCTCCGCGGCGATCGCGGCCAGCGCGGCGATCCCGTCCTCGGTGAAGGTCACTTCGACCTTCTCGGTCGCCATCAGCGCGGTGTACTGACGGGTCAGCGCATTGTCGGTCTCCGTCAGGATGCGGACGAAATCCGCCTCGGTCAGCGCGCGCAGCTCCACGCGGATCGGCAGCCGGCCCTGGAGCTCGGGCAGCAGGTCCGAGGGCTTGGCGATGTGGAACGCGCCCGAGGCGATGAAGAGCACGTGGTCGGTCTTCACCGGCCCGTGCTTGGTCGAGACCGTGGTGCCCTCGATCAGCGGCAGCAGGTCGCGCTGCACCCCTTCGCGGCTCACGTCCGCCCCGCGGGTCTCGGCCCGGGCGCAGACCTTGTCGATCTCGTCGAGGAAGACGATGCCGTTCTGCTCCACCGCCTCGACGGCGGCGCGCGTCACCGCTTCCTGGTCCAGGAGCTTGTCGGCTTCCTCGTTGATTAGGAGCTCGTAGGAGGCCGCCACCGTCATGCGCCGGCGCGTCTTGCGGCCGCCCATCGCCTTGCCGAAGATCGAGCCGAGATCGAGCGCCCCCATGTTCATCCCGGGCTGGCCGGGGATCTCGAGCATGGGGAAGGGGTTGGAGGTATCGGCCACCTCGAGCTCGATCTCCTTGTCGTCGAGGCTGCCCTCGCGCAGCTTCTTGCGGAACATGTCGCGGGTCTGCTCGCGGGCGCCGTCGCCGGCCAGGGCGTCGATCACCCGCTCCTCGGCCGCTTCATGGGCGCGGGCCTTGACCGCCTCGCGCATGTCCTCGCGCACCATGACGATGGCGGCATCCACGAGGTCGCGCACGATCTGGTCCACGTCGCGGCCGACATAGCCGACCTCGGTGAACTTCGTCGCCTCCACCTTCAGGAACGGCGCGCGCGCGAGCCGCGCCAACCGGCGCGAGATCTCTGTCTTGCCGACCCCCGTGGGGCCGATCATCAGGATGTTCTTGGGATAGACCTCCTCGCGGATGTCGTCCGGCAGCTGCTTGCGGCGCCAGCGGTTGCGGAGCGCCACCGCGACGGCGCGCTTGGCCCCGGCCTGCCCGATGATGAATCGGTCGAGTTCCGAGACGATTTCGCGCGGCGTGAGTTCGGTCAAGGCTGGCGTCCCCGATTGCGTCGCCCCGAGGGCGCGGACATCACTTAGGTGCGCGCGCCGAAAACGCAACGGCGTCGCCGCGACCGGTTAGCGGCCCGGACGGGGCTTTGCAAACCGGATCGCAAAGGGTCCGCCCGCGACGCCGTCGTGTTGGACGCCGCGGGCGATCGCGGCTAGGCTGCGGGATACGCCGGAATGCAGGAGACTCGGATGTCCCCGGCCGCCAAGATCACGCTGCTCTTCGTCGTCTTCGTCGATCTGATCGGCCAGGGCCTGGTGTTTCCGATCATCAATACGCTGATCATGGAGCCGGCGGCGGGCTTCCTTCCCGAGCAGGCCTCCACCGCGCGGCGGCATTTCGACTACGGCCTGGTCATCGGGAGCTTCTTTCTCGCCTGGTTCTTCGGCGTCGTCTACGTCGCCAGGCTCTCCGATTCGATCGGGCGCAGGAACGCGATGCTGATCTGTCTCGCCGGCGCGCTGGCCGGCTATGTCATCACCATCCTCGCGCTCCATGCCGGCAGCCTGTGGCTGCTGATCCTGGGCCGGGCGGTCACCGGGTTCACCGCCGGCAACCAGCCGATCGCCCAGGCCGCGATGATCGACGGCAGCACCGACGACGCCGACCGCGACCGCAACATGGGCTACATCGTCACCGGCGTCAGCTTCGGCCTCGTCGGCGGGCCGATCATCGGCGGCATCCTCTCGGACCGGAGCCTGATCGGCACGGCCGCCAGCCTCGCGCTCCCCTTCTATGCGGCGCTCGGGCTCGTGCTCGTGGCCATCCTCCTCGTCCTGGTGTTCTTCAAGGACATCCGGCAGGATCGCGAACCCTTCGCGTTCCGCCCCGGGGATGTCTTCGCGAGCCTCTGGAAGGTGACCGGTTTTCCGCTCGTGATGCGGATCATGCCGGTCTACAGCCTCTTCATGATCGCGAACGTCACCTTCTACGTCTTCATCGACAACTACCTGACCAGCGCCTACGGCTACGGCGTGATCGGCAGCAGCGCCATCATGCTGGTGATCGGGGTCGCGCTGGCGACGTCGAGCACGTTCCTGGTCAAGCCGGCGCAGCAGCGGTTCGACAAGAGCCGGATCGTGCAGGCCAGCCTGCTCGCGATGGCGGTCTGCGCGGTCACCGTGGTCCTGGCGCCGACCGCGCTCTCCTGCTTCGTCGCGGCCTTCTTCTTCTACTTCCTGTTCGGGGTGTCCTACCCGACGATCCTCGGGCTCTTTTCCGGCAGCGTCGGCGACCGCGAACAGGGCTGGATCATGGGCGTCGCCACGGCGGTCTTCTGCCTCGCGGGCGGGATCATGTCGCTGATCGGCGGCGAGTTGATGCGCATCGACATCCGCCTTCCGTTCTTCATCGTGATCGCGGCGGCGGTGCTGGGGCTCGCCGCGCTCCGGCTGACCTGGAACCGCGACGACGTCCGGCGCCTGATCGGCGGACCGACGGCTGGGGCGAGCACTCCGGGCACCGAACAACCCTCCGTGAAGACGTAGCGGAGGCCCGGGCGCCGCGAATGGCCGTGTCGAGCCAGCAAGGAGCCCGACCATGCCTTTCCAGCGTTTCGCCGCCGCCTTCCTTCTCACCGCCGTTGCCGCTCAGGCCCAGGAGGTCGCCGTGGTCAAGCAGGGCAGCTTCGAGGGCCGGAGCCGGCACGTGACGACCGGGTCGGCGGCGATCGTCGAGCAGGACGGCGCGCATTTCGTCAGCCTGGGCCGCGACTTCGCCTTCGACGGCGCGCCGGATCCCAAGGTCGCCCTCGGGCAGGACGGATACCGCAAGGACACCCTGCTCGGCCCGCTCCGGTCGGAAACCGGCGCCCAGAGCTATGCGCTGCCCGATGGTCTCGACCCCGCCGCCTACAACGAGATCTGGATCTGGTGCGAGCGGTTCGATGTCCCGCTCGGCGTCGCGACGCTGCATTGAAGGGCGGAGCGGGCGCGGTCTCCGGCGGCGGCTTCAGCCGTCGAGGCTCTCCACCGTGACATTGCCGTTGGTATAGACGCAGATCTCGGCGGCGATCGCCATGGCGCGGCGGGCGATCGCCTCGGCGTCGAGATCGCTGTCGTAGAGCGCCCGGGCCGCCGCCAGCGCGTAATTGCCGCCCGAGCCGATGGCGGTCACGTCGTGCTCCGGCTCCAGCACGTCGCCCGCCCCGGTGATCACCAGGAGCTCGCGCCCGTCCGTGACGATCAGCATCGCTTCGAGGTTGCGCAGGTACTTGTCCGTGCGCCAGTCCTTGGCGAGATCGACCGCGGCGCGGGCGAGCTGGCCCGGCGCCGCCTCGAGCTTGGTCTCGAGCCGCTCGAGCAGGGTGAAGGCATCGGCTGTCGAGCCCGCGAAGCCGCAGACCACCGGATGCCCGCCCGGCTCGATCCGGCGCACCTTGCGCGCCCCGCCCTTGATCACCGTCTGGCCGAGGCTCACCTGCCCGTCGCCGGCCACCACCACCTTCCCGCCCTTGCGCACGGCGACGATGGTCGTGCCGTGCCAGCCGGGGAATCGCTCGTCCTTGCTCATGGCCCTCTCCCGAAGTCGGGCGACATATACGGTCGGCGGCGGCCCGTTGCCAGAGGGCGGCGGTCGGCGCCATTGGTAGCTGATTCCTTCCTCCTCGGCCGCCCCGCCCAAGACGAGGGCAGCGCCCGGCCCGGGCGGAGGGGTGGGGTTGCCGGATGCGACTGCCCTGCGCCGGTCCCTCAGCCGCGCCGGTCGGGGCAGGCCACCGGCGCCTGCGCCGCGCGGAACGTCACCGCGCGGTTCTCGCCCTCGGGATCGACCAGGAGGACCATGCTGTTGTGGCCGACCTCGGCGATCTCGCCGCGGATCGCGCGGCCGTCCTCCTCCCAGACCAGGGTGGCGCCCTCGATCCAGCGCCAGGGGGCGAGGCGGTAGCCCTCGCCGCAGCTCGTCATCACCAGCGTTCCACTCGAGAGGAAGGCCCGGAAGGCACCCGGCGCCGACTCCGGATCGGTCTTGAGCCAGACGCGATCCTCTACCATCGACGCCATGCCCGCATTGCCCGAGCCGGGGAGCGCCACCCCCGGCAGGTCGACCCGCCCGCAGGCGGCGGGCAGCCAGGCGAGCGCCAGCACGAGCGCCGCTGCCGGGACACGCCTCTTCCATTCCGGCGAATGCCGCGGTTCCTCGATCATCGCTCAGGCCCCTTCCTCTTGCCGGTAGCGGGCGAGCACGCCCGCGCGGTCGATCCCCCGGGGCCAGGCCCCCGCCACCCGCCCGCCCGCGCCGCCGAGCCGCGTCGCTACATGGGCCGCCGCCACCGGCCCGGCCCCGGCGCGGAGCAGCACCGAGGCGGCGAGCAGCAGCGCCAGCCGCTCCACGAACCAGCGCGCCTCCGCCTCGGGCGGCAGGCCTTTCCAGGTGTCGAGCGTGCCGTCGAGCGCGCCGTCGAAGGTCGCGTCGAGGCCGCGCGCGCCGTCGAGCTCGGCCACGAGCCGCGGCAACGCGTCGCGTTCGCGCCCGAAGGTCCGGAGCAGGTCGAGGCAGATCACGTTTCCGGATCCCTCCCAGATCGAGTTCAGCGGCGCCTCGCGATAGTAGAGTGGCATCGGGCCGTCCTCGACATAGCCCGCCCCGCCGAGGCATTCCATCGCTTCGTAGATCATGCCCGGACAGCGCTTGTTGCTGAGGAACTTCGCCAGCGCGACGCCGGTGCGCGCAAAGATCCGGTCGCCCTCGTCGAAGGCGCGCGCCACACGCAGCCCGAGCGCCAGCGCGGCCTCCGCCTCCACCGCGAGATCGGCCAGCACGCTCGCCATCAGGGGCTGGTCGATCAGGCGCCGCTGGAAGGCGCTGCGGCCGCGGCACCACCAGAGCGCCTCCGCGAGTGCACCGCGCATCAGCCCGGCCGGCGCCATGGCGGTATCGAGCCGGGTGTGATGCACCATCTCGATGATCCGGCGCACCCCCTCGCCCTCCGCGCCGAGCCGCAGGGCGAAAGCCGCGTCGTATTCGAGCTCCGCGGAGGCATTCGCGCGATTGCCGAGCTTGTCCTTCAGCCGCATCAGTAGGATGGCATTGCGCGCGCCCTCCGGCGTCCAGCGCGGCACGAGGAAGCAGGTCAGCCCGCCGGGTGCCTGCGCCAGCGTCAGGAAGGCATCCGACATGGGCGCTGAGCAGAACCACTTGTGGCCGGTCAGCCGATAGCCCGAGCCGTCGGGGATGGCGCGCGTCGCATTGCTCCGCACGTCCGATCCGCCCTGCTTCTCGGTCATCGCCATGCCGAGGGTGGCGCCGGACTTCTCCGGCGCCGGGCGGGAGGCGGGATCGTAGGCGGTCGAGAGGAGCCGCGGCACCCATTCCGCGGCGATTTCCGGCGCGGCGGCGAGCGCCGGCACCCCGGCATAGGTCATGGTCATGGGGCAGCAGACGCCCGGCTCGACCTGGCTCGTCATGTAGACCATCGCCGCATGGGCAACGTGCCCGCCCGCCGGCGCCGTCCAGGCCAGCGAGGGATAGCCGGCGGACACGCCCAGCCGCATCAGCTCGTGATAGGCAGGGTGATAGGCCACCTCGTCGATCCGCCGCCCGGCCCGGTCGAAGCTGCGCAGCTCCGGCGGGTTGCGGTTCGCGAGCCGCCCCGCCTCGCGCGCATCGCTCCGCCCCAGCGCCGCGCCGAGACGGCCGAGCGCCGCCGCATGGGCGCCGCCGCCTTCGCGCGCGACCGCCTCGCGCAGCGCGACATCGCCGGCCCAGAGATCGCCGTCGCCACGGGGCGCGGGCTGGTTCTCCACCACATGGGTCGCGAGGTCGCTGCGGGGTCGAAGGCTCGGCAAGGGAGGGCCTCCCGGCGGCTGAGAGGGCAGCATACACGCCCGCCCGGCAGGCGCGAAGCGGGCTTCCGTCAGAATACAGGGGCGGGGCCGCCCGAGCCCTGCGACGATCCGGCCGGGTTCAGCGCGGGAAGCGGCGTGGTCTCCGGGCCGCCGGTGCGGCACAGGACGCGGACCGCCGGCAGCGCCTCCGCGAGCGCCTGCCAGGCGGCCGCCGGATCCCGCGGCGCGGCGGGCCCGTAGAGATCGGCGCCGAGCGCGGTCAGCGCGTCGCGCAGGCGCGGGTCGGCGCGCGGATCCTGCCCGGCCAGGCGCCCGGCCCAGGTGTCGAGCGCCGGGCGGAGCGCGGCATTGTCGCGGCGCGCCACTGCCCGGTGCAGCACGGCATAGGCATGGGCCTCGGAGGCCAGCCGCGCCGCGCGCCGGGCCGCCAGCAGCCGGGCGAGCGGCGGCCCGGCGCGGCGCTTGAGCCAGACGGCGGCGGCGGCCCCGGCGAGCGCCGCCAGCACGCCGAGCGCGATCCTGCGCCAGTCGCGCCCCGGCGCGACGCTCCGGGCGGGCGGCCCCTCGACGGCGATCGCGAAACCCTCGACCGAGGCGGTCTCCACCCTGCCCGTCTCCAGATCGTACCAGTCGAGGGTGACCGCGGGCACCGCGCCCGACCCGCCGCCCTCGGCCACCAGGGTCACGCGCTCGGTCCGGCTCCCCCCAAGCGTGCCGCGATCGTCGGTCTCCGCGAGCAGGGGCTCATCGGGATAGGCGGCGATGCCCTCGATCGCGACCGGCAGCAGCAATTCGGGCAGGAACATCGGCGGGGTTCCCGCCACCGTCGCCACGACGGTCCGGGTCACGCTGTCGCCCGGCGTCATCGCGCCGGGCTCGCCCTCGATCGTCTGCGCGAGGTCGAGCGACGTGGCGGCGATGAAGGGATCGAGGCCCTCGGCGCCCGCCGGCACCACGCCGCGGAAGGCCAGCGCCTCGCTCTGCAGGATGGCTCGCACCGGGGCGTTGCTCTCGGGATCGGCCCAGGTGACGACCACCTCCTGCGGCGGGATCGCGAACTCGCCGGGCACCATCGGCGAGATGCGGTAGTTGCGGGTGACGCCGGCCCAGGTCTCGCCGCCGACCCGCGCGCTCGTCGGATTGGTCGAGCGCTCCGGCAGGCGCACGAGCAGGTTCGGCGCCTCGAGGCTCGGCCAGACCGGCGGCTCGGGCAGGAAGGTCGGCACCAGCACCGTCATCCGCAGGCTGAGCGGCTGGCCGGGGATCGCCTCGGTCTCGTCGAACTCGACCCGGAGCACCGGGCCGTCCGGCGCGACATCCTCCTGCGCCCCGGCGGGCGGGGCGAAGGCGAGCAGCAAGAAGAAGGCGGCGGCAGCCCTCATCCGGCATCCTCCCCGCCTTCGTCGGCGCCCGGCGTGTCCGGCTCGGGAGCGTCGCCACCCGGCTCCCCGGCCCCGGCGCGCGCCGCCTCGATGGCGAAGCGCTGGCGCAGGAAATCGCCGGTGCTTGTGTCGACGGTGTTCATCCACTGCTCGGCGGTCATCAGCCCTGCGCCGCCCTCTTGAGGCGCCTCGATCCGGGTCTCGGCACCCCGGTTCGCCTCGTTGTCGAAGACCACCTCGTCGGCGCCGATGCCGGCATCCTCGCCGGTGTCGGATTGCTCGCGCGCCTCCTCGACATAGGCGACGATCTCCGTCGCCACGGCGAGATTGCCGGCGGCGCCCGGATAATCCGGGTCGCGCCTGAGCGCGGTTTCGAAGGAGCGCACCCCGTCGCGATAGGCGCGGGACTTGACCTGAGCCATGCCCTGGATGAAGGCCGCCTGCGCCGTCTCCACCCGGTCGAGCACCTCGACTGCCGCCGCGTACTGGCCGTCGCGGTAGAGCGCGTAGCCGCGCCAGAGCGGGTCGACGAAAAGCTCCGCCGCCCGGCCGAAATCGCGGTCCCGATAGGCGCGGCTGCCCTGCTGGTCGGGGGTCAGGAACCAGTCGGCGATGCCGTCGGCGCGGGCGGGCGCGCCCGTGGGCAGCGCGAGCGCCAGCGCCAGCACCGCGGCCCAGCGCATGGTCCAGCCGCGGCGGAACCAGAGGAGCGTCAGCAGCGCCGCCGGCCAGGCGAGCCAGTGGCCGCGGTCGAGCCAGGGCTGGTCGGCGTTCTCGAGCAGCGCCTGGCGATAGGCCGCGTTCAGCATCCCGTCGATGCGGCGGATGTCGGCGTCGTCGGGAGTGACGGAAACCACCGGGACCGCGTCGAGCGCATCGAACCCGCGGTCGCGGGCGCCCTCGGGCAGCATCGCGAGCACGGCGACCGCCGCATCGCTGGCTTCGAGCGCCGCGGCATCGGCCGGGTCGAGCCCGTCGGCGACGAAGAGCACGCCGCCCGGCGCCTCCTCCTGCGCGAGCAGCGCCTCCGCGAGCGCCAGCGCCTCGGCGGCGCGCACGCCCTCGCGCGGCATGATGTCGGGGGTCAGGCCTTCGAGATAGGGCGTCATCACGTTCGGATCCTCGGTCATCGGCACGACGCCATGGGCGCTGCCGGCATAGGCGACCAGCGCGGTCCGCGCACCGGCCCGCAGCGCCAGCAGGTCGCGGATCTTCTGCTTGCCCCGCTCCAGCCGCGAGGGGGCGACGTCGGTCGCCTCCATCGAGGCCGTGACCTCCAGCACCACCACGACCGGCGCCGATTGCGCGACGAAGGGATCGGGCATGCGCGACCAGGTCGGGCCGGCCGCCCCCAGCGCCAGGCAGGAGAGGCCGAGCGCCACCCCGTCGATCGGCATCAGCCGTCGCCCGCGCGCCGTGCCCAGGGTCAGCGCCGCGCGCAGATGCGGCGCGATCCCGTCAGCCGGCAGGTCGCGGCGGCTCCCGGTGCGGCGCACGATCCACCAGAGCCCGGCGACGACCGGCAGCAGCAGGAGCCAGAACGGCCGGATGAAATGGAAGGCGTCGAGCGCCACCGCAAACGGGCTCATGCCACGGTCCTCCGCTGGTCCTGGAGCGCGAGGAAGCCGGTTGCCCCCGTGCCGATCAGCGCGGCGAGCGCCAGCGGGATCCAGGCGAGCGATTGCCGCGGGCGGTAGGAGAGCGTCTCGACCTCGCGGGGCGCGAGCGCGTCGATGCGGGCATAGACCTCGCGCAGCCCCGCCTCGTCATCGGCGAAGAAGAACGCGCCCCCGGTCCGCGCGGCGACGTCGCGCAGGGTCGCGAGATCGACCCGGTCCTCGCCGCTCGCCTCCGGATCGCCGACGCCGACGGTGAAGATCGCGACATCCTCGCCCCGGGCGATCTCCGCGGCATTGACCGGGCTCATGCGGCTGGCGGTGTCGGTGCCGTCGGAGAGCAGGATCAGCAGGCGCTGCTCGATGTCGCTGGCCTCGAAGGTGCGGATCGCGAGGCCGATGGCGTCGCCCAGCGCGGTATGCGGGCCCGCCATGCCGACCTCGGTGCGGTCGAGCAGATCGAGGATGGTGCCGAGATCCTCGGTCAGCGGCGCCTGCACATAGGCCCGGGTGCCGAAGACGATCAGCGCCATGCGGTCGCCCTCGCGGCCCTCGACGAAGCTGCGTACCACCTCGCGAACCCCTTCGAGCCGCTGCTTGCGCGTGCCGTCCGGCGCGGCGAAGTCGCGGGCGTCCATCGAGCCGGAGATGTCGATGGCGAGCACCACGTCGCGCGCGGCCCTGGTGATCTCGACCGGCTCGCCGACCCGCTCGGGCCGGGCGAGTGCCAGCAGCACGAGGAGCCAGATGGCGACGGCGGCGGCCATCTGCAGGCCTGTGCGCGACAGCACCACCGCGCCGGGGCCGGGCTCGGAGCCGGCGGCATCGACGATGTGGCGGAAGAAGGGGAAGCGCAGCGCCGGCACCCGCTCCCGATGCGGCGGCACGAGCCAGAGCACGAGGAGCGGCAGCGGCAGGAGCAGCAGCGCCCAGGGCGCGCCGAGCGAAATCACGGCCCCGCCCCCGCCCGGTGCCGCCGCACCCAATGCGCGGCAATCGCGCCGAGGCCGGGGCGCGGCGCGGCATCGGCGCGGTAGGGCGCCTCGGCCAGCACGGTGCCGGGGCCCTCGGCGAAGGACCCGCCGCCCCCGGTCGCGTCGAGGAAGGCGAGCCAGTCGCGGCCCGTCAGGCTCGCGACCCTCTCGCGCGGCCAGGCGGCGAGCGCGGTGCGGCGGAGGATCCCGGCGATCGTCGCCGGATCGTCGCCGGCGGCGGCGAGTTCGGCCAGCGCTGCCCGGCGATAGGCATCGGCGCGCCAGCGCCGCCAGGCCCGCCAGGCGATCCAGGCGAGCGCCAGCGCCAGCGCCGCCGCCAGCACCGCCCAGCCCCAGGTCTGGGGCGTCATCGGCACCGGCGCGGGCTCGGGCGGCTCGACCAGCCGGTCGAGCAGGTCGATCAGGGTCGTCGGGGCGGGGGCGCCGTCCTCGTTCATCGCGCCCCGAGGCCCATCAGCCGGCGCATCTGCGGCAGCGTCTCCTCGGCCGCCGAGAGCGGCAGCACCGGCACGCCGAAGCGCCGCTGCCAGTCGAGGATGGTGGCGAGGCGGCCGCTGGCCATGTCCCGCAGGCGCCGATGCGCGGCGCGGTCGCCGGTGTCGATCTCGGCCTGCAATTCGCCGTCCGAGACGACGAGCCGCAGCCCCTCCGGCAGGTCCTCGCCGAAGGGGTCGCTGACGAGGCCGAGCACCAGGTCGTTGCCGCGCGCGATGCCGGCGACGAGGCGCTCGGTCTCCTCGTCCACCACGTCGAAATCGCTGAGCACGATCACCAGATGGTTGCGCGGCGCGATGCGGGCGACGGCGCGCAGCACGCGGGCGAGCGGCATCGGCTCGGCAACCGGGGCGTCGGCGCGCAAGAGCCCGTTCGCATCGGCGAGCGCGGTCAGGAACCGGTCGAGCGCCACCCGGCTGCGCTGCGGGCGAATTTCGGCGATCGCCGTGTCGCCGAAGACGATGCCGCCGACACGGTCGCCCTGGTCGAGGATGCGGAAGGCGGCGAGCGCCGCGGCCTCGGCGGCGGTGACCGCCTTCATGTTGAGCACCGAGCCGAAGAACATCGACATACGCTGGTCGACGACGATCAGCGCGGGCCGGTCGCGTTCCTCGGTCATCACCCGCACATGGGGCTCGCCGGTGCGCGCCGTCACCTTCCAGTCGATGGCGCGCACGTCGTCGCCGGGCAGGTAGCCGCGCAATTCCTCGAAGTTCAGCCCCCGGCCGCGCAGCCGCGAGGCATGCCGGCCGTTCAGCACCGAGCGCGCCGGCTGGCGCGGCAGGAATGTCAGCCGGCGCGCCCGGTCCTCGAGTGCGCGCAGATGCGCGAGATCGACGCTGACGCGCGGGTCGAACCCGCCCGCCGGCGGCGCCGCCGGTTGCGTGCCAGTGCGTATCCGCGCGGCATCGTCGCGCATTCCGCCTCCTCAGGGCAGCGCCACCTGCCGGATCATCTCCTCGACGACGCGATCGGGGCTCACGCCCTCGCCCTGCGCCTCGTAGCTGAGCTTCAGCCGGTGGCGGAAGACCTCCGGCGCGATGGCGCGGACGTCCTCGGGGCCGACATAGTCCCGCCCCGCGAGCCAGGCATGGGTGCGCCCGCATCGGTCGAGCGCGAGCGAGGCGCGCGGGCTCGCGCCGATCTCGATCCAGCGCTTCAGGTCCTCTCCGAATGCCGCCGGCACGCGGGTGGCATTCACCAGATCCGCCATGTAGCGCTCCATCGCCTCGGCGACATGGATCGCCCCGATCTCGCGCCGCGCCGCGAAGACCGCCTCCTGCGGGATCGCCGCGCGCGGCCCGGGCCTGGCGCCGCCCTCGTCGGACACCGCATTCGCCGCGATCTCCTCGCCCCGCACCAGCCGGATCACCTCCACCTCGTCCCCGACCGGCGGATAGGTGATCAGCACATGCATCAGGAACCGGTCCATCTGCGCCTCGGGCAGCGGATAGGTGCCCTCCTGTTCGATCGGGTTCTGGGTCGCCATGACCATGAAGAGCGGCTCCATGACATGGGTCTTGCCCGCGACCGTCACCTGGCGCTCCTCCATCGCCTCGAGCAGGGCGGCCTGCACCTTGGCCGGCGCGCGGTTGATCTCGTCGGCGAGCACGATATTGGCGAAGATCGGGCCGGGCTCGAAGCGGAAGGCGCCGCCCTTCTCGCTCTGATAGTAGACCTCCGTGCCGGTCACGTCGGAGGGCAGCAGGTCGGGGGTGAACTGGATGCGCGAGAAATCGCATTCGAGGTTCTTCGCCAGCGCCTTGATCGCCCGGGTCTTGGCGAGGCCGGGCAGCCCCTCGACCAGCAGGTTGCCGTTGGCGAGCAGCCCGATCAGCAGCCGCTCGATCACCTCGCGCTGGCCGATGATCGCCTCGCCCATGCGCTCGCGCAGCGCCGCGATCTGCGCCCGCGCGTCGGAGGCGGCCTCGGCCGAGGCGGCATCCTGCGGGCTCACCCCTTCCGTCCCTTCCCCGCCTCGGCCGCGAGCGCGCCGCGGGCCTCCGCGAGCCGCCGCCGGTAATCGTCGTCGACCTTCGGGAACTTCGGGTCGAGCGCCTCCAGCGCCTCCGCGAGCGCCGAGGAGATCACCATGCGCGCATACCACTTGTTGTTGGCCGGAACCACGTGCCAGGGCGCGTCCTCGGTCGCGGTGTTGCGGATCATGTCCTCGTAGGCGTCCATGTAGGCGTCCCAGTACTTGCGCTCCTCGAGGTCGCCGAAGGAGAACTTCCAGTGCTTCTCCGGCTGGTCGATGCGGTCGAGGAAACGCCGCGCCTGCTCGTCCTTCGAGATGTGGAGGTAGAACTTGAGCACCGCCGTCCCGCTCTCGACCAGATGGCGCTCGAAGTCGCGGATCGACCGGAAGCGGCGCTTCCAGATGTCCTTGTCGCGCAGCTCCTTCGGCAGGCCCTGGCCGTCGAGGATCCCGGGATGCACGCGCACCACCAGCACTTCCTCGTAATGCGACCGGTTGAAGATGACGATCTTGCCCCGCTGCGGCAGCGCGAGCACGTGGCGCCAGAGAAAGTCGTGCTTGAGCTCGATCGGGCCCGGCTGCTTGAAGGATTTCACGTCGCAGCCCTGCGGGTTGATCCCGGTCATGACATGCTCGATCGCGCTGTCCTTGCCGCCGGCGTCCATCGCCTGCAGCACGATCAGCACCGCCCGCTCGTCCTCGGCGTAGAGGCGCTCCTGCAGCTTGCCGAGCCGTTCGAGGTTCGAGGCGATCAGATCCTTCGCCTCGTCCTTCTCCACGTCGAGACCGGCGGTGTCGTCGGCATCGACCTCGCCGATCCTGAACCCCTTGCCCTCGACGACCCGGTGCCGCCCGGCCAGATCCGCGGCCTTCACGCCGCCACCGCCGGATAGAGGAATTCGCGCAGGTTCCGCATGATGTCCGCCGCCTCCTCGGGATCGGGTCTTCGCCCGCGGGGCATCGCGCAAGCGCGCCCCGCGAGCCGGCTTCTCCGGCCGCTACTGGGCCATGCCGCTCAGCGTGTTCTCGAGCTGCTCCTGGATCTGGTCGACCGAGAAGCTCGCGGCCCGCTGCGACGGCGGGTATTCCTCGAAGGTCGCGAAGAACTTGGCGACCTCGGCCTGGGCCGGCACGAGCAGGTAGGCGTGGTCGAGCAGCCAGTCGTAATAGGTGTTCGAGGTGATGTCGGCCCGCTCGTAGGGATCCGAACGCAGGTCGAAGATCTTGGGGATGCGCAGGGCGGTGAAGGGCTCGGCCCAGATGTTGAGCGTGCCCGTCTCGCGCTGCTCCTGGAAGACGAACTTCCAGTTCTCGTAGCGTGCGGCGACCAGAGCGCCGTCGTCGTTGAAGTAGAAGAACTCGGTCCGCGCCGTCTTGTCGGACTCGCCCGTCAGATAGGGCAGCTGGTTGTAGCCGTCGAGATGGACCTTGTATTCCTTGCCGTCGATCGTGGTGCCCTCGAGCAGGCGGTCCTTGATGTCCGCGTCGCCGGCGGCGGCGAGCAGCGTCGGGAACCAGTCGAGGCCGGAGAACATGCCGGTCTTGACCGTGCCGGGCTCGAAATGGCCGGGCCAGCGGATCATGGCGGGCACGCGGAACGCGCCTTCCCAATTGGTGTTCTTCTCGCTGCGGAAGGGGGTCGTGCCGGCGTCGGGCCAGGAATTCTGGTGCGGGCCGTTGTCGGTCGAGTACATCACGATGGTATTGTCGGCGACGCCCATCGCGTCGAGCGCATCGAGGATCTGGCCGACGATCGCGTCATGCTCGACCATGCCGTCGGCATATTCGGTCGGGGCGGTCAGGCCGGGCGCGCTGCGGTTCTCCTCCTTCACATGGGTGCGGAAATGCATCCGCGTGGTGTTCATCCACACGAAGAACGGCGTGCCCTGGTCCACCTGGCGCTGCATGAAGTCGATGGCGGCGGCCGAGGTCTCCTCGTCGACCGTTTCCATGCGCTTGCGGGTCAGCGGGCCGGTATCCTCGATCTCGCCGTCGGCGGAGGCGCGGAGCACGCCGCGCGGGCCGAACTGCTCGCGGAAGGCCGGATCCTGCGGATAATTGCGGTTCTCCGGCTCCTCCTCGGCGTTGAGGTGGTAGAGATTGCCGAAGAATTCGTCGAAGCCGTGGGCGGTCGGCAGGAACTCGTCGCGATCGCCGAGGTGGTTCTTGCCGAACTGGCCGGTGGCATAGCCGAGATCCTTGAGCGCCGAGGCGATGGTCACGTCGTCGTCGCGCAGCCCGACGTCGGCGCCGGGCAGGCCCACCTTGGAAAGGCCGGTCCTGAGCGTCGACTGGCCGGTGATGAAGGTCGACCGGCCCGCCGTGCAGCTCTGCTCGGCGTAATAATCGGTGAACTTGATGCCCTGGTCGGCGATGCGGTCGATGTTCGGCGTCTCGTAGCCCATCAACCCGAAGCTGTAGGTCGAGAGGTTGGTCTGGCCGATGTCGTCGCCCCAGATGACCAGGATGTTCGGCGGTCCGTCGGCCGATTCGGTGGCTTCCTGCGCCCAGGCCTGCCCGGCGGCCAACAAGGCGATCGCCGTCGCCGCCGCGACCCGGCCGCGCATATGTGCATATAGCTGCATTCGAATCCTCCCTGTCTGCCTGCCAAGGTAGCAGCGATCGCATGCCTGGCAAGCCGCGAGGATGGTAGCACAGGTCGGAATGCCGCGGCACCGGGCCATGGCCCTGCGGCCGCGCCTCGCAGGAATAACTCTTCTTTCTTCGACCGTCCCACAGCAAGACGAGGGCAGCGCCCTACCCGGCGGGCACCGCCAGGCGGGATGGTGACGCCAGCCACGCCCAAGACCTCCGTGAGCGCGGTCGCAGGGACAAATGCGATGGCCCCAGCACCCGAAGGCTCGTGGCTTGGCACCCTTCGCGGCGCGCGCTATCCCGGGGGCCGCATGGAATACGTGGTGGTGACCGGTTCCGGGGAGGCACCTGGGCCTTCGCCTTTCGAACGCAATGCGAACCGCCAGCGACAAGGAACGGCGAACATGAGCGAGGAAGTCACGAGGCGCCTGGCGCTGGCCGAGGAGACCGCCCGCGAGGCCGGCGCGCTGGCGCTCGATTTCTTCATGCGCCGCGGCGAGCTCGAGATCGAAGCCAAGACCAGCGCCCAGGACATCGTCAGCCGTGCCGACCGAGAGGTCGAGACGCTGATCCGCGCCCGTGTCGCGGCGAGCTTCCCCGACGACGGCTTCCTCGGCGAGGAATTCGGCGCGACGGCGGCCGCCTCCGGCTTCACCTGGGTGATCGATCCGATCGACGGCACCAGTCCCTTTCTCAGCGGGCTGCCGCATTGGTGCGTCTCGATCGCGGTGCATGACGGGCGCGACACGGTGGCGGGGGTCATCGCCGTCCCGACCGCCGGCGAGGTCTTCACCGCCCGGCGCGGCGGCGGCGCCCGGCTCGACGGCAGGCCCCTGCGTGTGCCCGAGACCCTGAACGTCCTGAACGGGGTCGTCGGCATCGGCGCGAACCACCGAACCCCGCCCCGGGCCGCGGCGCAGGTCATCGAACGGCTGCTCGGGGCGGGCGGCATGTTCTTCCGCAACGGCTCCGGGGCGCTCATGCTCGCCCATGTCGCCGCGGGCCGCCTCGCGGGCTATTGGGAGGCGCATATGAACGCCTGGGACTGCCTGGCGGGCCTCCTGATCACCGCCGAGGCCGGCGGCCGCTGCGCACCGTTCTGCGAGGGCCGCGACCTTTCGGAAGGCGATGCCGTGCTGGCGGCGGCGCCCGGCGCCTGGGACGGGTTGCGCGCTGTCCTGGACGGCTGATGCCGGCCCCGGTTGACCGGAGCGGTTGGCGGCCCGTTCGACCAACATCTCGAAAAACTACGTAATAACAATAGGATACTCCGCGTATCATTGTGTAACGCCTCCCCGCGGACACGCCGGGGCGGGTTCGATGCCGGCAGGCCGAGCCGACAGGGCGGAGGTTCCGTGACGGACACGGCCCGGATCCTGGCGCGCGCCGGGCCGCGACCGCCGCGTGCCAGCGGCCGGTCCGCCTGACCGCGCCCGCCGCCTCGGCTATCCCGGCTGCGGCGACCGCCGGCGCTGGAGCAGGATCGACAGGATGATCAGCCCGGCGCCGAGATACTCGGCCGAGGTGAACCGGCTGGCATAGACCACATAGGCCACGATCGCGGCGAAGACGGTCTGGAGCGCGAGCGCGTTGTTGACCATCGCGGCATGCACCCGCCCGACGCCGTAGTTCGTCCCGAAGAGGAACAGCACGTTCGCCGCACCCGCGACGAGCCCGATCGACGCCGCGTACCCGTCCAGGCCCGAGAACCCGGACAGGCCCCCGAAGCGGACCAGCGATGCGCCCGTCAGGACGACGGCGGCCACCGCGAGCATCAGGAAGGTCTTCTCGACGATCGACAATGTCTGCGAGATGCTGCGCTGCCCGAGGATGCCCGCGCTCATGAAGAAGCCCGCCCCGAAGGCCGCCACCATGGCCAGGCCATCGGCGCGCGACAGGGTGAAGCTGGTGCCGATCACGAGCGATGCGCCGAGGCTCGCCAGGGCGATGCTGGCGATCTGGCGCAGATTGAATCGCTCGCCGAAGAGCAGGAAGCCGACGATGGCCGGAAAGGGCATCGCCATGACCGTCGCGGCCGAGCCGTATTTCCCGTTGATATAGGCGAAGGTGTTGAGCGAGATCGCGACGACGTAGATCGACACCGAGGAGAGCGCGATCCTCCAGAGATCGCCGCGCTCCACCTGCCCGAGGCGCCGGCGCGCCGCCGGCCGGAGCATCAGGGGCAGAAGGATGGCCGCGCCCAGCGCGCAGCGCAGCGCCACCTGCTCGATGACATCCAGCGACCCCGAGAGCGCGCGCGAGAAGACGCCCATCACCGACCCCAGCGCCGCGGCGCCCACGAGGGCGAGCGCCCCCCGAAGCGCCTGGTTCATCAGGTCAGCCCGTCGCAGGCATCCTGCCAGGCCGACCGGAACGCCCCGGCCAGCCGCTCGCGGGTTGCGGCGTCCAGCCAGGCGGCGTCGAGCCCGGTCCACATCATGCGCTCGATCTGATCGAGGCCGGCGCCGAAATCGCGGTGCATGGAGGCCCAGACCCGGTTGGGCGAGGTATTGTGGAAGGTCGGGTCGTCGGTATTGGGATGAATGCGCAGCCCGGTGTCCAGCATCCGGCGGATGGGGTGCCGCTCCGCCCATTCCGCGCGCGGCAGCGTGCGCAGGTAATAGGAATTGGTCGGCACCACCGTCACCGCGAGGCCCAGATCGACGATGCGCGCCAGAAGCTCCGGATTGTCGAGCACCGTGTAGCAATGGTCCAGCCGGTCGACCTGCAGCAGATCGAGCGCGGTCTCGACGTTGCGCCAGTGACATCCGAACTCGCCGGCATGCATGGTGGTCTTCAGCCCGGCGGCGCGCGCCCTGCGGTAGGTCTTCCAGAACTTCTCCGGCGGATGGCCGGTTTCGAGGTAGTCCGAGCCAATCCCGACCGCACGCTCGTCGGGATGGACCAGGGCCCGTTCCAGCATGGTCGTGGCGTGCTCGGGATCGGCCTCCCGGTCGATCGCGTGGATCAGCCGGCCGAGGATCCCGAGATTCGTTTCGGCCTCGGCCATGGCCGCGGTGATCGCCGCCTGGGCGGCAGCGAAGCCCATGGCGGGATGATGGTGCAGCGTGCCGGTCGAGTTCCAGAACAGCTCGGCATGGCGGACGTTCTCCCGCGCCATGTCCTCGAGGCATTCGTAGGTCAGGCGATGCAGGAATTCCGGCCGGCCGAGCACATGCTGCTCGAGGAAGCGAAAGGCATGCAGCACGCCCTTCGGCTTCTCCCCGCGGATGTAGAAAGCGGCGATCTCCTCCGGCGTGATCGGCGCACCCGTGGCGGCCGCGAGCTCCTGGAAGGTCCTCTCGCGGATCGTGCCGTAGAGGTGGCAATGGATGTCGACCTTTGGAATTGCGGCGAAGAAGGTATCGGGAAGCGCCGGAACGCCAGCCATTGAAGTCTCCTGCATGGGTCAGACCTGTGCCAGCGCCGACAGGCACCTTTCGCGGATCGCGGGCGCATCGAGGTCGGTGGCCACCCAGCCGTTCGGCCGGGGACTCGTGAAATCCGTCACGGTGCGGCCGCGGGTCAGGGCGCCGCTGCATTCGACCTGGATCCGCGCCGGGGTGAAGGTGAAGAGCTCGGGGGCGATCAGCGCCGCCGCGGCCACGGGATCGTAGAGCGCCATGGCGGGCCTTCCCCGGGTGAGGGCGATGTCCAGGTAGCCGCCCAGAAGCTGCGCCATCGCAACGCTGTTCCGCCCCTCCGCGGCCGCGAGCGCCGTCACGTCGGCCTCGTCGATCAGGACCCTGCGGCAGGCGTCGAGATCGAGGATGTGCAGGGCGACGCCACGATCGAGGAGGATCTGCACCGCTTCCGGATCCGCGAAGGCGTTGAATTCCGCCGACGGGGTATGGTTGCCCCGTCCCACCGCGCCGCCCATCCAGACCAGCCGGCCGATCCGGTCGAGCAGGTCCGGGCGCGCCAGGGCCAGGATGGCCAGGTTGGTCAGGGGTCCCAGGGCCAGGATGCTGCGCGGCTCGTCCGCCGCTTCGAGCCACGCGCTGAGCGAGGGCAGGAACGGGCCGAAGGAGGCGGCACCGGCGCATGCATCCGCTTCGAAGAGCGGCGCCTCGCCCCGGAGCGGCAGGGCGGAATCGCCCAGAATTCGCTGCGCCGTCTCCAGCGGCCCGAGGATTGGTCGCGCGACGCCGGCGAGGATGGGGAAGTCCCATCCCAGCAGGCCGGCGAAACCTGCCGCGTTGCGCGTCACCTGGGCGAGCGGCGCGTTGCCGGCGACGAGCGACATTCCGTCGATCGGGACATGGCGGGCAGCGAGGATCACCGCGAAGGCGTCGTCGCTGCCCATGTCCGTGTCGATCCAGATGCCGGCCATCAGGCGGCTTCCAGCCGCACCGCCTCTCCCTCGGGCAGGTCGAACCGGACCTTTTCGCCCTCGCCGAAGGCGGGCAGCCCGGCCCGCACGCTTCCCTTGATTTCGCCCAGCGCGGAATCGATGACATAGGTCCGGTAGTCGCCGCCGAAGGACATGCCGCGGATCGTCCCCTCGTGCGGTCCGTCGCCCAGCCTAATGGCGGTGGGGCGCCAGGCCAGAAGGCCGCCGTCCCGCCCCGGAAGGATGTTCTCAAAACCGAAGAAATCCGCGGCGAAACGGCTGCGCGGCGCGCTGTACATCTCCTCGGCGAGCCCCGACTGGACGATCCTGCCGTCCTTCATCAGCACGATCCGGTCGGCCAGCGCCAGAGCCTCGCTCTGATCGTGCGTGACGAAGATCATGGTCACGCCGGTCTTCTTCTGGATGTCCTTGAGCACCATCTGCATCTCCAGGCGAAGCCGCGCATCCAGGTTGGAGAGCGGCTCGTCGAGCAGCAGCACCTTGGGCTCGACCACCAGCGAGCGCGCCAGCGACACGCGCTGCTGCTGGCCTCCGGAAAGGTCGGGGGTCAGGCGGTTGGCGAAATCGCGGAGCCCGACGGATTCGAGGCCCGCCATCACGCGTTCCCTGATGTTCGGCGCCTTGCGCATCTTCAGCCCGAAGGCGACGTTCTCGAAGACGGTCAAATGCGGGAACAGCGCATAGGACTGGAAGACCAGCCCGACCTCGCGAAGGGACGGCGGCAGGCGCGTGACGTCGCGCCCGTCGATGCGGATGGTCCCGGATTTCGGCGTCATCAGCCCGGCGATGGCGCGCATCGTCGTGGTCTTGCCGCAGCCCGAGGGCCCCAGAAGCGCGATCAGCTCGCCCTTGCCGATGCCGAAGCTCAGCTCGGGCACCGCAACGGTGTCGCCGTAGGCGAGGGTCAGTTTGTCGACGGAGACGAAGTCAGACATAGCGAGAGAACCCCAGAAATCTTTCTGCCAGGAAGACGATGCCGACCGACATGATTGCCAGAAGGCAGGCGAGCGCCGCGACCGACGGGTCGTAGGTGGTTTCCATGTAGGCGAGCATGTCGATGGGCAGTGTCCGCACCCCCGGGCCGGAGAGGAACAGCGAGACCGGAACCTGGTTGAAGGAGGTCACGAAGCCCAGGATGAAGGCCGCCAGGATGCCGCCCCTGATGTTGGGGAACACCACGCGGAAGAACGACCCGAGCCGCGAGCAGCCCAGGATCAGCGCGGCCTCCTCGACATCGACCCGCAGGTTCTGCAACGACGAGGTCACCACCCGCACCGCATAGGGCAGGATGAGCGCCGCATGCGCGAGGAACAGCGCCGCCATGATCGTGAATCCGGTCGGGATCACCAGATAGCGCAGCAGCGCCAGGCCGACGATGATGCCCGGCACGATCAGCGGCGACGACACGGCGAGCTGGATCGCCCCGGCGCCGGGGATGTCGTAGCGGGCGATGGCATAGGCCGCGGGCACGCCGACGATCAGCGCCGTGAGCGTCCCGAACACCGCGAGGAACATCGAGATGAAGAAGGAGATCCGGAAGCTCTCGACGGTGAAGACCTTGATGAACCACTTGAGCGACAGCCCGTCGGGCGGGAAGGCGAGGTTGTTTCCCGCGGTGAGCGCCGCGAGGATGATCACGATGAACGGACCGATCAGGAAGACGAGCGTCAGCCCGATGATGGTCCCGGTGGCGGTGCTGGACGGCTTCATCTCAGGCCCTTCGGTTGCGCGGCTTGGCAAGACGCTTGAGAAGCAGGTTGGTGACGATGCTCATGACGACCAGGATCATCGCGATGACGCTGGCGGCGGCGTAGTCGTTGGCGACGGTCACGCGCTGGTAGAGCAGCGTCTCGAGCATCAGGACCTTCGAGCCGCCCAGAATGGCCGGGGTGATGTAGGCGGTAATCGAGCCGGCGAAGACCAGGGTTCCGCCCACCACCAGGCCCTCGCGCGTAAGGGGCAGGATGACCCGGAAGAAGACGCTGAACCAGTTCGCCCCAAGCACCCGCGCGGCCGGCACCACGTCGCGCGGCATGTTCTCCATCGACGAGATGAGCGCGATGATCATCAGGGGCAGGAACAGCTGCAGCAGGCCGATGAAGACGGCGGTCTCGGTGAAGAGGAGCTGCAGCCCTTCCTCGGAGAGGCCGAGCCCGACGATCACCTGGTTGACCAGGCCGGTCCGGCCGAGGATGACGAGCCAGGCATAGGTTCGGGCCACGGGCGAAATCATCAGCGGCAGGATGATCAGGGCGAAGACCCTGCCGCGGGATTTGGGCGAGAGCTGGACGATGCTGAAGGCGGCGGCATAGCCGATGACCGCAGAGGTCAGCATGACCCAGAGCCCCAGGCGCAGCGAGCGCCAGAAGACCGTGTTGTTCAGTTCCGAGGAAAAGAACTCCACATAGGCTCCGAGGCTGAAGCCGCCCTCGCTGCCGGCGAAGCCCTCCGACAGGAGGATGCCCACCGGCAGGAGGAAGAGCACCGAGGCGAAGACGGCCGCCGGCAGTACCAGCAGCAGGCCCGTGGTCTTGTTCTCAAACATCGCTCTCGCCCTACTCGCCTTACCGGACGACGGTGCTGTTCCAGGTCTCCAGCCAGGCGTCACGGTTGTCGAGGATGACCCCGGGATCCATGAACACCAGGCTGTTGATGAGATCGGCACCGACCGTCAGCCCTTCGGCGGCCTCGGCGGATACCTCCACCGTGTCGTTGACCGGGCTGTCGATCAGCGCCTCGGCCAGCGCGAGCTGGATGTCGTGGGAGAGCCAGAAATCCATGAACTGCAGCGCGAGCTCGGCATTCTCCGCCGGGATGCCCGCGGGCATGATCATCACGTTCATGTCGCCGAACTGGCCCTCTTCGGGCTCGGCCCATTTCATGTCGAGCCCGTTGTCCCTGAAGCGGCTCCAGGCGAAACGGCCGACCGGTGCGGCCCAGACCTCCTCCTGCTGGACGAGCTGGGCGAGCTGCGAGGAGCGCAGGTAGAAGGTGGCGATGTCGTCGGCCTTCTCGCCCACCAGCTTCATCGGCCCCTCGAGCGAGAGGTCATCGTCGCCGATGGCCTTGCCGATCATCCAGAGGGTGCCGGGTCCCTGGTTGGTGGTGATGTCGGGCAGCGACACGTATCCCGCCAGTTCGGGGTCCAGCAGGTCGGCCCAGCTCTGGATGTCGACCTTGTCGGCGCGATAGACGATCGAGGTGGCATAGACCGTGTAGCCGACCGCCTCGCCATTCCCGAGCGGGTCCTTGGCGATATCGAACAGGTCGCCGTAGTTGCTGAGCTTCGACGTGTCGATCTTCTGCAGCAGCCCCTTGCGCGACAGCGCCAGCGCGTCGTGCACCGACATCACCGCCATGTCGATGACCGGGTTTTCCTTGTTCGCCTCGATCTTGGACATCCGCTCGACCGAATTGCCGGTCTCGACGACGAGCTCGCAGCCGCAGATCTCCTCGAAGGGATCGTAGACCAGCTCCTTGAATTCGTCCTGAGCGAATGCATAGACCGAGATGGTCAGGGTCTTGTCCGCCGCCATGGCCGGCGCGGCGCAGAGCGCACCGATTGCGGCTGCCGCAGCGTATCTACCTAGTTTCATTCAGTTCTTCCTCCTTGCTAGCTGTTTGACGGTTTCTCGCCGGACGAGATGCATGGGAACGACCTCGCTTTCGACCGGCGCCCCGTTGTTGATGAGGCTCGTGAGGCCCAGGATCGCGCGTTCTGCGATCTCGGCCTCGGACGTGCCGATCGTCGTCAGCGCCGGGCTGATGATCCCGGCGAAGTCCAGATTGTCGAAACCCACGAGGCTGTAGTCCTCGGGCAGGTTCAGTCCGGCCTTGCCGAGCTCGGTCAGCAACTGCAGCGCGATCATGTCGGATGTCGTCGCGATCGCCGTGGCCCCGTCACGGATCAGGCCTAAGACATCGGGTGCGTCCTCGAGCCAGAGCTGCGACAGCTGCGCGTCCGGGGCCGCAGCCCCGACCATCCCGCCGATGCGGGTTCGCTGCACCAGCGACGAGCGCGTCTCGCCGACACAGAGGATCCGGCGGTGCCCGGCCTCCTGCAGATGTCCGATCGCGATGGCCCCGCCGCCCGCGTGATCCGCCGATACAACGTTCTGGGCCGACCCCAGCGCATCGATGACGGCGACAGGGATGGGCTGGGGACCGACCTCGGTGCCCTTGCGCGGGATCACGACGATCCCGTCAGAACCCAGGTCCACCAGGCGCTTCATCGCCTCGTTCTGCTTGGCGGGGCTGTCGTGACTGTCCGCGATGAGCACGCCGAAATCATGCTCCTCGGCGGCCATGACGATCGAGCGGGCCATGCGCGGGAACAGCGGGTTGGCCACGTCCGGAAGGACCAGGCCGATCACCTGCGAGCGGCCGGTGCGGAGCGCCTTGCCCATCGGGTTGGGAGAATAGCCCAGCCGGTTGGCCTCGGCCTTGATCCGCGCGACCATTTCGTTCGAGACGCGCCCCTTGCCCGACAAGGCCAGCGAGACCGTCGCCGCGGACACCGACAGATTGCGCGCAATGTCACTCAGCCTCGGCTTCACTGCCCCTCCCCTCCGGTCAAACGATTATCCAGCCGTTTGATGCCGCCCCACAGCAGATTAATCGTTTTACCCATGAGGCAAGCCGAGGCAAAAATCAAGCTTGGCGTTCTGCCTTCCCCAGAATCTCCCGCACGATGTGCTCGAAAACCTGCCGACCGATGGCCAGGGAGCCTTCGTCGATGTCGAAATCAGGCGCATGATGCGGTGCGGGGATGTCCGAACCGATGATGAAATAGGCGCCGGTGCCGCCGTTCTCCTGAACCCGGCGAATCATCTTCGAGGCGTCGTCGCCTCCTCCGATCGGCCAGCTATCCACAAGCTCGATGCCCGGCAGCGTCCGCACCGCCCGCGCCACCGTATCGACCGCCTCCGGACTGTTGTGATTGCCCTCTAGGCGCGACACCACGCGCATTGCCGAGGTAACGCCCTGCATCGCCGCGGAAGCGGCGACGATCTCTTCGGCGCGCGCCATCATATAGGCATGGCCTGCCTCGGATTCGGCCCGGACCTCCATCATCAGGTCGCAGCGGTCGGGAATGATGTTGAACGTGGTTCCCGCGGTCATGCGTCCGACATTGACGAAGGTCTCTTCCCCCGCGACACGCGAGATCGCATGCAGGTTGCTGGCCGCGGCGGCGCCGGCGAGCAGCGCGTTGCGGCCCGCCTGCGGCGCCATGGCCGCATGCGAGGGCCGACCGTCGAAACGCACTTCGATCTTGCTCGACCAAAGGAAGCCGGTGGCACTTGCGGCGACCTTCCCGGATGCCAGGAAACAGCCGAGATGCGCGACGAATATGTGATCGACGTCGTCGAGGATGCCTGCGTCGATGATCGGCTGCGCCCCGCGCCCGCCTTCCTCGGCGCTCTGGAAGATGAACCGCAGCGTGCCCGCCAACCCCTCCGCCTGCGCCAGCGCGGCGGCAACGCAGAAACCGATGGCCACATGGCCGTCATGCCCGCAGCCGTGCATTCGCCCCGGCCGGACGGAAGCGAAGCCGCCGTCGTGCGGTGCGTGGCCGCCCCGGTCGGTTTCGTCGAGCGCGAGCGCGTCCATGTCGAACCGCAGAGCCAGAACCGGCCCGTCGCCGAACCGCTTCTCGGCGACGACCGCGGTCAGCCCTCCGGCCATCTGATCGATCCATCGCGCCACGCCGCCATGGGCGAGCGCATCGGCCTTGCTCTCGCTCTCTATCTCGGCGGACGGAGGATTGACGATCGCTGCCGGCGCCATGGCCTCGCGCCCGGTGCGCACCGAATATCCGATCGCCTCGAGGCTTTCAGCAATTCGCGACGCCGTGCGGTACTCCAGGAAAGCCGTCTCCGGGTACCGATGCAGATCCCGCCTTATTGCAATTTCGGGCGCATTGCTTTGCGTGAAATGGTCGGAAAAGTAGGCCAAAATCGCAGGTCCTCTTGATACGGAAAGACTCGATCGTGACCGCTCCGTGCGGCAGGGGCAAGGAGCGTCGGGGCATGCCCCTAAGGGATCTCTCCGCCGGTGTCATCGGTCGGGCGTCGGCCGACCACCCGGGTCGGATCTGGCATCCCGAATCCGTGCCAGCCAACGGGAGCGGCAGACCGGTTTGACCTGATGCCGTCATGCTCAGCGCGAGTCCGGGGCCTCGGGGCAGATGCCGGATGCGGAATCGCTTGCCGGGATTGATAGCGATCCTATGCAATCAATCGATCAAACCATGCGGATCTCCGCCATCCGCCCGTAAACATTCACGAAACGCCCCGGGCCGCTTTTGATATTCTGCGGACTGCGTATCCGGCATGATACGGAGCGCCGGAGGATGCATGCAGGTGAGCCGGCCTTCTCGCCCCGCGTTGCCGCGCCGCGCCCAGGGGCGACCCGCGTCGCGAAGAACATGCCGCCACCATGTGCCGTCAGCCAAGACACGACGCCGTGCGGCAGCGCTTGCATTCCTACCCAATTCTGCGGGAGAACGCTGTCGATGATTGCCGGCCTCCGGGATGCGGGAAGGAATCGCCCTGTCACGATGCTCGCATTCATGGGACGGGCTCATTCCGCACAACCTTTGTGGACACCGAACCGGCCGCAGCGAGCAGCATCGGAAACCAGACCCGGTCCTCCGAGCGACCAACGCAGGCCCGCCGTGGCAACTGTCGGCTTTCTCGCACCGAGGGTCGCCGCTCCCTCAGACAGACGCTGTTCGGGGTCGGACCTTGGCATCATGACGGCCCACCACCCGGAAGACCACGCCGCGACGCTCGGCCGCCTGCGCTGCGCCGGTGGACGGTGCCGCGACAGGACAGAATGCATATCCAACAAAGAGGGCCCGAGATGACGAATGCCGACGGTGCTGCATGGACCGCAAGACGGCGGGTGAAGGCGGTCCTGGCGGGACAGCGGCCCGATCGCGTTCCGGTCAGCGTCTGGCTGCACAATTTCGCCCGCGAACAGCGGCCCGAGGACCTGATCGCCGAAACCCTGCGCCTGCAGGAGAAGTTCGATTTCGACTTCCTCAAGCCTCAATCGCCGGCGCATTCCGCGCCCCTGCTCTGGGGCGCGGAGATATCGCGCCCCGCACGCGCCGACGAATGGCCAGTGCTCACCCGCCCGGCCGTTCGCACCGCATTCGACCTCGAAGGGATCACCCGCCGGCCCGTCGGGGGAATGCTCGCCGATCAGATCGCGGTGATGCGCGGCGTGCGGGCGGCGCTTGGTCCGGACGTGCCGATCGTGGCGACCATCTTCGCGCCGATGATGACGCTGTCGCTGATGCATGCGGAGGGCAAGGCCGGCGCCCTCAAGCTGATGCGGTCGCACCCGCAATCGCTCCACAAGGCACTCGGCGCGATCTCCGAGACGTTGACGGATTTTGTCGAGCAGGTCATGGAGGCCGGCGTCGACGGCCTCTTCTACGCCTCGAACACCTGCAACAGGGGCGAGATCGACCGGCAGGAGCATGACGATTTCCATGCGCCCTTCGACGCGCAGATCCTGGAGGCCTGTTCCGGCGGCTGGATGAACATCCTGCATATCTGCGGACCGGCCGTGCAGCCGGAGTTTTTCCTCGACTACGTGCCGCAGATTTTCAGCTGGGCACAGACGCCGGCCAATCCGACTGCGGCCGAGATGCATGAGATGACCGGCAAGGTCGTGCTGACCGGCGCCCCCGGCAAGCCCGAATTCGCCGAGACACCGACGGCCGAGCTGGGCCGCCAGGTCAGGTCGGTGCTGGCGGAGATGGACGGGATGCATCAGCTCGTCGGGCCGGGATGCTCGATCAATCCCGGCGTCGACGAAGCGCTGATCGCGGCCGTCGTCGATGCCACCCGCTTTCAGCCGGAACTCGCGGCCTGATGCCGGGGGCGCGCTTCTTCCTGCGCCGTCTGGTCTATGCCGCCATGTCGCTCGCCATCCTTGCGCTGACCGTGCTCGCGTTCAGCAAGGTCGGCGGCGACCCGGTCACGATGATGATCGAGCCCGGCGCGAGCCAGGCCGACATCGACGCCTTGCGCCAGCGGCTCGGGCTCGATCTGCCGTTCTGGGCGCAATATCTGAAGTTCATGAAGAACGCCGTCACCGGCGACCTCGGCACCTCGATCTACTACGGCCAGTCCGCCGTCGGCCTCTATTTCGACAGGCTGCCGGCCTCGCTTCTGCTGGCCGGAACGGCGTTCGCATGGTCGGTATTGCTGGGGATCGGCGTGGGCGTGACCGCGGCCGCGCGGCCGGGCGGCCTGATCGACCGGGTCGGCGCGGTGCTCGCGCTGATCGGCATGTCGATGCCGGCGTTCTGGTTCGGCATGCTGCTGATCATGTTCTTCTCGGTCCACCTGCGCTGGCTGCCCTCGTCCGGCAGCGGAAGCTGGCGGCATCTGGTGATGCCGGCAATCTCGCTCGGCTGGTATTTCGCCGCCTCGCATCTGCGGCTGACCCGGTCGGCGATGCTCGAATCGCTGCAATCGGATTATGTTCGGCTGGCGCGGCTGAAGGGCATGCCCGAGTGGCGGGTGATCCTGCGCCACGCTCTGCCGGGGGCGCTGATCCCGGTGGTGACGCTGGCCGCGATCAATTTCGTGCTGATGGTCAACGCGGCAGTGGTCATCGAGACGATCTATGCCTGGCCCGGCATCGGCCGGCTGCTCTACGAAGCGATCTCGTTTCGCGACATTCCGGTGATCCAGGCCGTCGTGCTGATGTCGGGCTCGATGATCGTCCTGCTCAACCTGGCGACGGACCTGCTCTATGTCGCGATCGACCCGAGAATCCGCCATGCGGAATAGGTTTGGCGAACTCGATCTCGCGGCGAGCGCGGCGGCGCTGTTGCTGCTTCTCTTTGCCGTCCTGGCGGTGCTCGCGCCGCTCGTCGCTCCGCACGACCCGACGGCGAGTTCGCTGTCCGCGCGGCTGTTGCCGCCGATCTGGAGCGAGGGCGGGCAGAGCACCTACCTGCTGGGCACCGACCAACTCGGGCGGGACGTGCTGTCGCGCCTGATCTACGGCGCGCGGGTATCGCTCGCGGTCGGCGTCGCAGCGGTGCTGATGGCGGGGGCGATCGGCACCGCGCTCGGCATCACCGCCGGCTATCTCGGCGGCTTCGCCGATCAGGTCATCATGCGGGTGGTCGATGCCTGGATGGCGATGCCGTCGCTTGTCTTCGCGATCTTCCTGGCGGCGATGGTGGGGCAGAGCGCGATCAATGTCGTGTTGATCCTCGGCCTGGTCTACTGGACGCGCTACGCGAGGCTGGTGCGCGGCGAGGTGCTGTCCCTGCGCGAGCGGGATTTCGTCAAGCTCGCCGTGGTGACCGGCGCCTCTTCCCTGCGCATCATGGTGCGGCACATCCTGCCCAACGTGGTCAACACGACGGTCGTGCTGGCGACGCTGATGCTCGGCGTCGTCATCGTGACCGAGGCCTCGCTGTCCTTCCTCGGGGTCGGCGTGCCGCCGCCGAATCCGGCCTGGGGCCTGATGCTGGCGGACGGCAAGCAGGCGATGATGGTCGGCAAATGGTGGCTCACGGTGCTGCCCGGGGCCTGCATCCTTCTAACCGTGATGTCGGCCAGCATTCTAGGCGACTACATGCGCGACCGGTTCGATCCCAAGGGGAAGATGCGATGACCGCGCCCCTGCTGGAGATCGAGGATCTCGCGGTCGATGCCACGGGCTCGGCCGGAACGGTCCGCATCCTCGATGGGGTCAGCATCGGGCTCGGCGAAGGCGAGACGCTGGGCGTCGTGGGCGAGTCGGGCTCCGGCAAGAGCACGCTGGCGGCGGCGATCCCGCGCCTCCTGGGCCCGGGCCTCGCGATCAGCGCCGGCCGGATGCGGCTCGCGGGCGAGGACGTGATGGCGATGACGCCGGCGCGCCTGCGCAGGATGCGCGGCGCCGAGGTGGCGACGATCCTGCAGGATCCGTTGCATTCCCTGACACCCTGGCTGAGGATCGGCACCCAGGTCGCCGAACCGGCGGTGGTCCACGACAGGCTGTCGTGGAAGGCCGCGCAGGCGAGGGCTCTCGATCTCCTGCGCGGCGTCTGGATCCCGGAGCCGGAACGTCGGCTCAGATCCTATCCGCACGAGATGTCGGGCGGCATGCGGCAGCGGGTGGCCGGCGCGGTGGCGCTCTCCTGCGCGCCGCGCCTCCTGATCGCCGACGAGCCGACGACCGCGCTCGATCCGACGATCCAGCTGCAATATCTCGATCTCCTGAAGTCGCTGCAACGCGAGCACGGCTTCGCGCTGATCCTGATCACCCATGACCTGGGCGTCGTGGCGCGCACCTGCCAGCGTGTCGGGGTGATGTATGGCGGGCGGTTTGTCGAGACCGGCACCACCGCCGAGGTGATGGAACGGCCGCGCCATCCCTATACTCGGGGCCTGATCGCCTCGATGCCCAGGCTGCGATCGGCGGGCAGTCGCAGCGACCGGCTCGCCATCATTCCCGGCCAACCGCCGGTGCCGGGGCAGATGCCCCCGGGCTGCCGCTTTCATCCCCGCTGCGCGCAAAGGTTCGAGCCCTGCGACAGGGACAGCCCCCCGGCCTTCGACCTGGGTGGCGACCGCCGCGTTGCCTGCTGGCTGGAGCGGGAGTCCGGCACATGACCGAGTCCCAGGCCATGATCGGCCTCGACGCCGTCGTGAAGACCTACGGTCGGGCACCTCGGATCGTTCACGCGGTCGACGGGGTATCGCTGCGCGTCGACCTCGGTGAGACGCTGGGGATCGTCGGCGAATCCGGCTGCGGCAAGTCCACGCTGGCCCGCATGATGCTCGGCCTGGAACCGCCGACCAGCGGGGTGATGCGGGTCTCCGGCACCGACCTGCGGGCCCTCGATGCCGGGCAGCGGCGGCGCTACCGCCGCGAGGTTCAGGCCGTGTTCCAGGACCCCTATTCCTCGCTCAATCCGCGGATGCGCATCGCCTCCACCCTGACCGAGCCCCTCGTCGTCCATCGCCTCTATTCCGCCAACGAACGCCGCGACCGCGCCCGCGCGATCCTGGAACGGGTCGGCCTGCCGGACGACACCCTGAGCCGCTACCCGCACGAATTCTCCGGCGGGCAGCGGCAGCGCATCGCCATCGCCCGGGCGCTGATCCTGGAGCCCAAGCTGATCGTGCTCGACGAGCCGATCTCGGCGCTCGACGTGTCGATCCGGGCGCAGGTCCTGAACATCCTGGCCGATCTGCGCGACGCCTTCGGCACGGGCTATGTCTTCATCGCCCATGACCTGGCCGCGGTCGCCACCATCAGCGACCGCATCGCGGTGATGTACCTCGGCCGCATCGTGGAGATCGGTGCGGCGAAGGATGTCGCCCATGACCCGGCGCATCCCTATACGCGGATGCTCTTCGCCGCCGCCGACCCGACGGCGGGCACGCTGCCGCCGCAGGGCGAGCCGCCGAGTCCGATCACCCCGCCCGCCGGCTGCCACTTCCATTCCCGCTGCCCGTTCGCGCGCCCCGATTGCGCCGCCCAGGCCCCTGCCCTGCGCGAGGTTCACGGCCGCCTGGCCGCCTGTCACTACGCCGAGTCGCTTTGAAATGACCAGAAGAGGGGACGATCATGACTAGCAGACCGCTTGCAACGCTGCCGATGACGCGCCGAAGCGCCATCGCGACCGTCGGTTCCGTGCTGGGCGCAACTGCGCTGTCCGGCTCGCTCGCCGGCAGGGTCCTTGCGGACGAGCAGCCGAAGCTTTCCTGGGCGGTGCATTTCTCGCCGACCAATCTCTTCTTCGATCCCGGCATCACGCCGGGGACCGGCGCGCCGCTGATCCTGCAATACGCCATGCACGATGCGCTGATCCGGCCGATCCGCGACCAGGCATCCGGACTGAGCCTGGCCGAGACGATGGAAGCGGCCGAAGACGGCCTGAGCTACACCTTCACGCTGCGGCCGGGCCTGAAGTTCCAGAACGGCGATCCGATCACCGCCGAGGATGCCAAGTTCTCGTTCGACCGCTACAAGGGCGCCAACGACGAGCTGATCCGCGAGTTCGTCACGGAAGCGGTGGTCGTCGATCCGCTGACCATCAGATACGTGCTCTCGAAGCCCTGGCCGGACTTCATCACCATCTTCGGCACACCGGCCAGCGGCGTGGCCTGGGTGTTGCCGAAGGCCTATCTCGAAGAGGTCGGCGACGAAGGCTTCAAATCGGCGCCGATCGGCGCCGGCCCCTACCGGCTTGCCGATTTCGCGGCCGGGACCGAGATCACCTTCGAGGCGTCGGAACACTACTGGCGCAAGACGCCGGAAGTCCCCACGCTGGTCCTCCGCGTCATTCCCGACCCGGCGACGCGCCTGGCGGCGATCCAGAACGGCGAGGTCGACTTCGCCTATGGGGTCAAGGGCGACCTGGTCCAGCAGGCGATGGCGCAACCCGACCTGCGGGTCAAATCGTCGGCGATTCCGGTGACCAACTTCTGCGTCTTCGCTTCGATGAACGATCCGGAGTCTCCCTGGAGCGATGTTCGGGTGCGCAAGGCCGCCAACATGGCGCTCGACCGCGACGGCATCAACCAAGTGGCCTATGCCGGCCTCGGCCGGACCTCGAATTCGATCATTCCGCATGTCATGGACTACTACTGGCAGCCGCCGCAGACACCTTACGACCCGGAAGGCGCCAAGCAGCTGCTGGCGGAGGCCGGCTATCCGGACGGGTTCGACGGCGGCGACCTGAACACGAGCTCCGACGACGAACTGGCGGAACTGATCCAGGCGAATCTCCGGTCGGTGGGGATAACGCTGACCCTGCGCCCGACCGAGCGCGCCGCCTATCTGCAGAAGGTGATGGAGAAGAAGCTCACCGGCCTCGTGCTTACCGGATCGGGTGCACCGGGCAATGCCGCGAGCCGGCTGCAGCAATTCGTCCATTCACAAGGCTCGCTGTCCTATCTGCAGGACGACCGGCTGGATGCCGAGGTGCAGGAACAGGCCGGGACGCTCGATGCCGCGACGCGCAAGCAGCAGCTCGACACGATCCAGCAGCAGCTGGTCGAGGAATCGATGTTCCTGCCGGTGGTGGAATTCGCATTCCCGGTGATCATCGGCCCGCGCGTGGACTACGACGGCGTGAACGGCATCCCCGGCAATCCCTATACCGGGCCCTACGAGGATCTGACGATCAAGTCCTGATCGGGACGGATGCAGGCGCTGGCGGGGGCCTCTCCCGCCGGCGCCGCGCCGGGCGGCTGCGGCCCCGAAACGGGTCGCCCCAGGACATCGCCATCGGGACGCTCGGAACGGATCGAAGGGAGGCCGGGCATGGATCTTGGAATCGCGGGAAGTCGTGCGCTGATCATCGGGGCGAGCGACGGATTGGGCGCTGCCTGTGCGGCGCGGCTGGCGGAAGCCGGCTGCGACCTCCATCTCGTCGCGCGCCGCAAAGGGCCCTTGATGGAGGTCGCCCGTGCCCTGTCCGATCGGTACCGCGTGGCCTGCGGAACGACCGCGGCCGATCAGGCCGAACCCGAGGCGCAGCTCGCCATCCTGCGCGACTGTCCCGATCCCGACATGCTGGTGATCAGCGGGGGCTGGCCCGATCGCGTGGCCGACCCGGCGAGCACGACGCTGGCGGAGTGGCGGCGTTCGGTCGAAGCGATGATGCTGCCGGCCATCGATCTGGTCACGCGGATCTATCCTGGCATGGTCGAGCGCGGCTTCGGCCGCATCGTGGTGGTGACGTCGCGTCTGATCAAGGACCCGGAACCCGACCTCGCCATGCCGGCGGCGGCGCGCCTGGGGCTGACCGGTTTCCTCAAGGCGCTGAGCCGCGAGGTCGCTCCGCATGGTGTGACGGTGAACACCCTGCTGCCCGGCGTGTTCGGCACCGGGACCCAGATGGCCAGCATCGCGGCGGCCTCGCGCGAAGCCGGGCACGGCGAGGCGGAGGAGATCGCGCGGCGGATGCGCGCGACGCCGGCCGGCCGGCTGGGCAGACCGGAGGAATTCTCGAGCCTCTGCGCCTATCTCTGCAGCGCGCAGGCGGGATTCCTGACCGGTCAGGCGCTTGTCATGGACGGTGGCGCCCATACGGGGATCTGGTGATCCGGCCGCGCCGGCGCGCCACCCGTCCGTTCCTTGCCGGCTTCCGCGTCGCCGAAGCCTTCGCCTCGCTTCATCGCGACCGGATGAGATTGGCGGCGCGGTTCTCGATGATGGCCTCCATCGAGAAGTAGCCGGTCACCGTCGCCAGGTCGAAATTGGTGATGAGCCGCTGATAGAACGCATCGTAGCCCGCCATGCCTTTGGTCACGACCTTGATGAGATAGTCCCACTCCCCGCCGATCCGATAGAAATCGACGACGTCGGGAAGCTGCTCGACATGCTTGCGGAAACTGTCGGCCCATTCCTTCGAATGATGCCGCGTGCGGACCATGACGAAGACGGTTAGGTCGAGCCCGGGCGCGGCGAGGTCGATGGTGGCGCGCGTGCCCTGGATGAGGCCGCTGGCGTTCAGCCGACGCAGCCGGCGCCAGCAGGCGTTCTGGGAAAGGCCGACCTGATCGGCGAGATCGCGCTGCGAAATGGCACCATCCCGCTGCATGCAGGCCAGAATCCTGAGATCAATCGCGTCGATTTTGTCCATATCTTCGATCATCCACCCCGAGATGCGGCGTAGGATGCAACTTTTCGATGAGGTTTCAACACCGTCTCCGCCGTATGATCGCGCCGTTCCTGTCAGGGAGGCCCGAGATGAAGACGCCGCAATCGAATGCCGCCCCAGGGGCGGGGCTGCTCCGGCCGTTCCGCGACAGTCTGGCGGGACCAGACATCCTCGGCGCCCTGCGAGCGGGCCTGATCGGGGGTGATGCCGAGATCGACGGCCCGTTCGGACACAAGCCGCTGGTCTATGCCGATTACGTCGCCTCCGGCCGGGCTCTCATGCAGGTCGAGAACTTCATTCTCAGGGAAGTGCTGCCCTTCTACGCCAACAGCCATACCGAAGCCTCCTATTGCGGCGGCCTGATGACCCGGATGCGCTCGGAAGCCCGCAGGGTGGTCCGGGATTGCTGCGGCGGGAACGACGAGCATGCCGTGATCTTCACCGGGTCGGGGGCGACGGCGGGTCTCAACCGTCTGGTCGAGCTCTTCGGGGTCAAGGCTGCGGTTTCGGCCGGCAAGCGGGCGCGCGTCGTCATCGGCCCCTACGAGCATCATTCCAACGTTCTGCCCTGGCGGGAAAGTGGCGCGGAGGTCGTCGAGATCGGCGAGGGTGCGCACGGTGGTCCCGACCTGGATGCGCTGGATGCTACCTTGCGCGATTCCCACGGCATCGATTGCCTGGTCTGCGCCTTCTCGGCCGCGTCGAACGTGACGGGGATCGTGACCGAGGTGGCCGCCGTCACCCGTGCCGCCAAGGCGGCGGGCGCGCTGATGATCTGGGATTATGCCGGGGCCGGCCCCTATCTGCCGATCGCCATGGCGCCGGCCGGGGATGCCGAGATCGATGCGATCGTCGTCTCGCCGCACAAGTTCATCGGCGGACCGGGTGCGTCGGGCGTGCTGATCGTTCGACGCGATGCCGTGACGACCACGAAGCCGACCTGGCCGGGCGGCGGGACGGTGAAGTTCGTGTCCGCCACGGGCCACGACTACAGCGACAGTCTCGAGGCGCGGGAGGAGGCGGGAACCCCCAATATCCTCGGCGACATCCGCGCGGCGCTCGCCTTCATCGTCAAGGATGCGATCGGCACGCAGCGCATGCAGCGCCGCAATGCCGAATTCAGGCGCCGTGCCATGGCCGCCTGGAGCGGTGCCGAGCGGATCGAGCTGCTCGGGTCGCTGACCGCCGAAAGGCTGCCGATCTTTTCCTTCAGGGTGCGGACCGGCACCGGCGGCCTCGTGCATCATCAGCTGGTGACGCGCCTGCTCAGCGACCGCTACGGCATCCAGGCACGCGGCGGCTGCGCCTGTGCGGGCCCCTATGTGCACCGGCTGCTCGCGATCGACGCGGCGGAATCCGATCGCCTGCGGCGCGCGATCCTGGCGGGCGAGGAAATCGCGAAGCCCGGCTTCGTGCGGCTCAACTTCAGCGTCCTGCTGCCCGACGACAAGGTGGACTATATCGTCAACTCGGTCCTCGAACTCGCGCGGGATGCGGCGCGGCTGGCACCGGGCTACGAGTTCGATGCCGGTCGGGCGATCTTCTCGCCGCGGGCGACCGTGATGGGCCTTGTGGGATGATCGGATGCTTTCCTAGCGGGGATTCTGGCCTCGCTGGAGGGTCGACCGGCGGTGCCCCAGACCTGTCCCCATGGGGACAGGCTGCAACATGCTGATATCGAAGGCCTATTCGCGCGTTCATGCGCCGTTAACCCTGTTGATGGGCCGCCCGGCCATGCCAGTGGTCGGTTCGTCGGCGGGACGCGCGGGAGGGTGGAGGCAAAGAGGGCGGGTTTGACTGTCCGCTGGCAATCCGCGCCGCCTGCCTGGCGGGCGCGCGCGGATCTGTCATACCGGCAGCCTTCCCGTCGACTCTCATCCCGCCCGAGGGCCTGCGTGGTCCGATCCTCAACCGACGGTGAGGCTGCACTTCCCTCGCCCTGCGGCGCGCGCCTCCAGGCGACCGGACCGGACAAGGCGCCGCTGGCGCTTCGCCTTTTCGGTCCGGGGGATTGTGGCGCGGGCCGCTCCAGCGTCGCCTTCTGTCACGGGCGGGGTCGGCGGCGGTCTTCTGCCTTCCCTGCCATGGTCAGAGCGAGGCCGTGATGCCGCCGTCGACGAAGAGCGTATGGCCGTTGACGAAGCTCGAGGCGTCCGAGGCGAGGAAGATCGCGGCGCCCACCAGTTCCTCCACCAGCCCCCAGCGGCCGGCCGGCGTGCGCTTGGCGAGCCAGGCCGAGAATTCCGGGTCGCCGACGAGCGCGGCATTGAGCGGCGTGTCGAAGTAGCCCGGGGCGATGGCGTTGCATTGCAGGCCGTGCTTCGCCCAGTCGGTGGCCATGCCCTTGGTGAGGTTGCCGACCGCGCCCTTGGTCGCGGTATAGGGCGCGATGCCGGGGCGGGCGAGCGCAGTCTGCACGCTGGCGATATTGATGATCTTCCCGGCGCCCCGGGCGATCATGTGCCGCGCGCAGGCCTGGCCGACGTGGAAGACACTGGCGACATTGGCCTGGAGCAGGCGCTCGAAGGCCTCCGCCGGAAAATCCTCCAGCGGGCTCCGGTGCTGCATCCCGGCGTTGTTGACCAGGATGTGGATCGGCCCGATTTCGGCCTCGAAGCCGTCGATGGCGCTCCGGACGGCCTCGTGGTCGGTCGCGTCGAAGGGGAGCTCGGCGACGTCGCAGCCCTGCTCGCGCAGCGCGGCGGAGGCTTCGGCGAGCTTCTCCGGATTGCGGCCGTTCAGGACGATCGCCGCCCCCGCCGCCGCCAGCCCGCGGGCGAGGGCGAAGCCGATGCCCTGGCTCGACCCGGTCACGAGCGCGCGCCGGCCCGTCAGGTCGAAGAGTTTCGTGCCTTGCTGCAAGGGTGCCTCCGGGTTTCGGGCCGTCCGATGGGCCGGGTCGTGGATGGTATCGATAGCATCTGGCGTCAAGGCCTGCGGGTAGAGGCCTCAGGGCGGTCGTGTTCGGATCCCACTTTTTCTTTCTCGACCGTCCCTCCACAAACCGAGGGCAGCGCCTGACCCGGCGGGTGCGAAGCGCCCGCGTCGTGCCGGAGGCACGCCTTCAGCGTGACGGGGCGGGGCGGGCGCTGCCCGGCGGTGCCCGCCGGGCGGGATGGTGATACAGGGCGCGTCCGAAGGCCGGGCGTCAGGCTTCGTCCAGATCGACCCAGCGCCTTTCCTTCGAGGAAAGCTGCGCGGCCTCGATCACCCGCTGCACCTCGTAGCCTTCGCGAAAATCCGCAAAGGGCCGGTCGCCGCCGGCGATCGCCTCGAGGAAGCCGCCCACTTCGATCGTCT
>ERZ795053.545-NODE-545-length-48424-cov-6.709318_pt1 | contig 48424 bp, 43 predicted proteins | sample MGYA00375137_ERZ795053 | MGnify/ENA primary metagenome ERZ795053 (study PRJEB30182, sample SAMN05720284) | activated sludge metagenome | isolation source: Anaerobic digester | place: Hong Kong | collected 2014-12-17 ...
TTGTAAAATTCCCCTATTTCAATATCCGAATGTGGAGATTCAATTATAACTTCATTATCCACTTCCGGAGAATCGGATTCCATACGGCCAATATAATATCCATTTTCAAGACGGTCGATAATGGTTTTATAGGTTTTTCCAACCTTGGTTTGGTTCAGATCCATGGAAATTTCTTGTTGGGCAGCCATCACAGCTTCAAGCCTTTGTTGCTTGACATCTTCAGGAACATTATCTTCCAACCGGTAAGCAGTGGTGCCTTCTTCATGAGAGTATGTAAAAACGCCCAACCTGTCAAATTTAAAATCTTTAACAAACTGCAATAACTCTTGAAACTCTTCTTCTGTTTCTCCGGGAAAACCAACGATCAAAGTTGTTCGAAGTGTAACATCAGGAATAGCATCCCTTATTTCGTGAAGCAATTTAAGTGTGCCCTCACGACTATGCCCACGTTGCATCAACGATAAGATCCGGTTGTTAACATGCTGGATAGGCATGTCAATATATTTACATATTTTAGGATTATCAGAAATAATTTTTAAAATTTCAGTGGGAAAACCGGCGGGATAAGCATAATGCAATCGAATCCATTGTAATCCATTTATCTCAGAAAGCGACTGCAGAAGCTGTGCAAAGGCATTTTTCTTGTAAAGATCAATTCCGTAATATGTAAGATCCTGGGCAATCAACATAATCTCTTTAACACCATGCGCCACCAATCTTCGTGCTTCAGCGATCACTTGTTCCAGGGGTTTTGATTTATGTTTTCCACGGATTCCGGGAATTGCACAAAAAGTGCATCTCCGGTCGCAGCCCTCCGATATTTTTAAATAAGCATAATGTTTTGGGGTGGTTACTTTCCGTTCACCGATTAAGTCGTAACGGTAGTTTCCTCCCATTTCCTCCACAATTTTTTTTATATCATTAACTCCGAAATACTGGTCAACATCAGGTATTTCAGATTTAAGCTCACGAGCATACCTTTCCGAAAGACAGCCCATTACATAAATCTTTCCTATTTCACCTCGTTGTTTGGCTTCAATATGCTCTAAAATTGTATCAATGGATTCCTGCTTGGCATCGTTAATAAAGCCACAAGTATTAATAACTACCACATCGCTACCCTCCGACCTGCCTTCAAAGGATACATCAAAATCGTTCAGTTGAAATTGTCCCATCAGGGATTCTGAGTCCACCAGATTTTTGGAACAACCGAGTGAAATGAGATTTATCTTTTTCTTTTTTGAAGGGTTATTTTGCAAAACAGATTGTTTAGTAAGAATTAGTTAAAAAGGCTGTCAACAAATTCCTTGCGATTAAAAGCTTGAAGGTCCTCCATCTGTTCCCCAATACCGATATATTTCACAGGTATTTTAAACTGGTCAGAAATTCCGATAACAACACCACCTTTTGCTGTACCATCCAGTTTTGTGAGTGCAAGTGCATTCACCTCTGTAGCAGCAGTAAATTGCCTGGCCTGTTCTATTGCATTTTGACCTGTAGAAGCGTCAAGAATTAGTAAAATTTCATGAGGTGCGTCTGGAATGAGTTTTTGCATAACCTTTTTAATCTTAGTAAGCTCATTCATTAGGTTAATTTTATTGTGTAAACGACCTGCTGTATCAATGATCACCACGTCAGCATTTTGTGCCAAGGCAGATTTAACAGTATCAAACGCTACAGAAGCAGGATCGGCTCCCATGCCCTGATTTACGATGGGAACACCAACTCTTTTTGACCAAATGATCAGTTGATCTACTGCAGCTGCTCTGAATGTATCTGCAGCTCCCAGTAAAACACTTTTCCCGGCGTTTTTGAACTGATGCGCAAGTTTGCCAATGGTGGTTGTTTTACCAACACCATTCACTCCAACTACCAGAATAACATAGGGCTTTTTATCAGATGGTAATTCAAATCCCGACCTTTCAGACGTTTCATTTTCCAAAAGCAATCCTGCAATTTCTTCCTTTAGGATTGAGTTTAGTTCAGCCGTTCCAAGATATTTGTCTTTTGCCACACGGGCCTCTATTCGGTCAATAATTTTCAAAGTGGTTTCAACTCCCACATCAGAAGTAACAAGAATTTCTTCCAAATTATCAAGCACATCAGCATCCACTTTGGATTTTCCGGCGACAGCCCTGGATAATTTACTGAAAACACTCTCCTTGGTTTTTGATAACCCTTCGTCAAGTTTTTCCTTCTTCTCCTTTGAAAATATTCCGAATATGCCCATTTTTCTAATTATTAAAAAAGCTTCTTCCTGTTGGGAAAAAGCTTTCGACAACTTTCATTTATCAAGGATAAATGTTATTTTTTTGCTAAGTAATCTTTAATCTGGTCAACGTGCATAACGTTCTCTTTGAACGAATAAGCACCAGATTTTGGTGATTTTACCATTTTAATCACCTTAGCATAGTTTTTTGTACCTGATTGCAGTGAAGCAACTACTTTCTTTGCCATAGCTCAATTATTTAATTTCTTTATGGATAGTCATCCTTTTCAGGATTGGATTATATTTCTTAAGTTCCAGCCTTTCGGGTGTATTCTTTTTATTTTTCTTGGTGATATAACGTGAGGTACCTGGCATGCCACTTTCCTTATGCTCAGTGCATTCCAGAATTACTTGTATCCTTGCGTCTTTACTCTTTTTAGCCATTGCAATTTACTTCTTTAAAATTCGGGGTGCAAAAGTATTATTTTATAACTTAAAATCCAAATTAAAATTGAAAGCTTTTTACTTCCCTGGTAATTTCTAAATCAGATTATTATCCTACTTTTGAATTATATGTTGTGGCAAAACTACATAAAAGGATTCAAACTTTATTTGAAACTGGAAAAATCTCTTTCGGAAAACTCGATTGAAGCTTACTTGCGTGATGTTAAAAACCTTCAAATCTGGTGTGAAACATCTTATCCCAATCTGTCACCCTTAAATATTGAATTGAACCACTTACAGGCTTTTTTAGCTGCGATCCATAAAATCGGATTATCCGCCACTTCGCAGGCACGAATGATTTCGGGCATCAAAGCGTTTTATAAATATTTGCTCATTGAGGGAGAATTAACTGTAAATCCGACTGAGTTGCTTGAAAGTCCAAAACTGGGCAGAAAACTACCAGATGTACTTTCACCCGCAGAGATTGATAAACTTCTTGGTCAAATTGATTTGAGTTCTCCGGAAGGAACTCGTAACCGTGCAATGATTGAAACATTATATGGATGCGGTTTACGTGTTTCAGAATTGATAAATCTGAAGATTTCCAATCTTTACTTTAAAGAAAGATTTATTAAGGTAGTAGGGAAAGGAGATAAAGAAAGGCTTGCGCCCATAGGCGGATCCGCAATCAAATACATTAACATTTACCTTGAAAACATCAGGATTCATCACAAAATTAATAGAGAATTCACTGATATCGTTTTTCTAAACCGACGCGGGAACAAACTAACCAGAGTAATGATTTTTATCATAATTAAAAATTTGGCTGAAAAAGCTGGTATTAAAAAACAGATCAGTCCTCACACCTTTCGTCATTCTTTTGCAACTCACTTAATAGAGGGAGGTGCCGACCTGCGTGCCGTGCAGGAAATGCTTGGCCATGAAAGCATTACCACCACCGAAATTTACACCCACCTCGACAAAAAATACCTGAGAGAAACAATTCTGCAGTTTCACCCAAGATCAAGGCATTAAAACATGGTTATTTAAATGGTGAGTTGGGCTCTTTGGCCATGTGATTATAAACCATTTTATCCATGAATTTCGGAAAAAATTTATTCAATATCACGGTCATTTTCCCCTGAGTGGTAAGCGTAAGTCTGTGTTTTCTTTTGGAAATTGCTTGAATAATTTTTTCTGCAACTTCCTCTGAGGTCATCATTTTGTCTTCATTACGGGGCGATTCACCCTGGGCCGTGCCGTCAGCAGTTAGTGAGGTGTTCCGGATATTGGATGCTGTAAACCCCGGGCAGGCAATAAGGACATGTAACCCTTTTTTCATGTTTTCTATTCTCAAAACTTCCAGAAACCCTTGCATTGCAAACTTGGAGGCGGAGTATCCTGCCCGACCGGGAAGGCCTTTATATCCGGCAATGGAAGAAACACCTACAACACTTCCTTTTGACTCGAGCAAATAGGGCAAGGCAAATTTTGTACAATAAACAGTTCCATAAAAATTGATATCCATTAATTTCTTCATCACGGAAAGGTCCATTTCTTCAAATAGCGCCCGCATTGATAATCCGGCGTTATTGATTAGGATATCAATCCGGCCAAATTTCTCTACAGTTTTCTCAATCAGGGCTTTGCATTCGTTTTCCTTGCTTACATCGGTTTTAACTGACAAAACGCTCTCCGGGTCAAAATCTTTTTCAAATAATACAAGCTTTTCATAATTTCGGGCTGCTAAAACCACCCTGGCACCAAGTCTGCCAAAGCCTTTGGCCAATTGCTCTCCAATCCCAGAAGAGGCACCTGTTACAATTACTACCTTGTTCTGCATATTAAATAATTTGATCGGCAAATTTAACAATTCCTCCCCGTTTTAACAGAATTGAATAATTTTGAGCAAAACAATATTATGCTTAGTAACCGCGAAATATTTTTCCAGCATATGGGCCTCCCTTCTTTAAATCCCCTGGATCTGGAAATTGAAAAAGCCGAAGGAATATATTTATATGGTAAAGATGGTGAAAAATATATCGACCTGGTTTCGGGAGTTGCAGTAAGCAATATTGGACACAGGCATCCTGAGGTAATAAAACGCATTCAAAACCAATTGGATAAATATATGCACCTGATGGTTTACGGGGAAATGATACAATCTCCACAAACGCAACTGGCATATAAACTTAAGGAGTTTTTACCTGAAAATCTGAATTCGACTTACTTTGTTAATTCGGGCAGTGAAGCAATTGAAGGGGCGCTTAAATTAGCCAAAAGATTTACAGGGCGATCCGAAGTGATTGCATTTAAAAATGCCTATCATGGAGGAACACATGGAGCATTAAGTATTTTGGGAGACGAGAGACTCAAAAACGCATTTCGGCCATTATTACCCGGGATCAAATTTATTGAATTCAACAACTTTAACCATTTAAACCAGATCACACCTAAAACAGCATGTGTAGTTGTGGAAACTGTTCAGGCTGAAGCCGGAATCATCCTTCCCAAAGCCGGCTTTTTGCAAGCCTTACGCGAAAAATGCACCGAAACAGGCACCTTGTTGGTTATTGATGATATACAAATGGGATTTGGAAGAACAGGATCATTGTTTAGTTTTGAAAATTTTGGTATTGTGCCGGATATCCTGACCCTTGCAAAAGCCATGGGCGGCGGAATGCCCATTGGTGCGTTTATTTCTTCACAGGAAATTATGCGCAGTTTAACCAACAAACCTGAATTAGGCCACATTACCACTTTTGGGGGTCACCCCGTGGCTTGTGCAGCTGCATTGGCTAATCTTGATGTGATAACGAAAGAATCAATTTATAAGCAGGCCGAAAAGAAAGGACTCATTTATAAAAACGAACTGATCAAACATCCATTGGTAACTGAGGTAAGGCAAAAGGGGTTGATGCTGGGTGTGGATATAAAAGGTGATGTTTTTAAGTTGGTTAGGGTTTTCCTCCGAAATGGACTCATTACCGACCCCTTCCTTTTCAGAGCAAATGCCTTTAGAATTGCGCCTCCATTGACAATCTCCGAAGATGAAATTACCGAATCAATCAATTTAATCTGGCAAAGCTTAAGCGAGTTATAATGCCACATTGTCACGTTATTTTTAAAATTAAAAACAAAATTGCGCCATATTGTCTCAATTTATGTTATAATTGATGATTTTTTTTGATTGGAACACGAGTTGATTTGCCCCTCCTGAAAACATTGAAATTTATAATAAAATTTAAAAATTTATAGGAGGACAAAGTTATGTTACCAATCGTAAAAAAAAGAGTTTACAGCCCGGCTTATCTCAACGACTTTTTCGGCAAAGATCTTTTAACATCATTTTTTAATGATGGTGCAGATTATGCAACACCAGCCGTAAACATTATTGAAAATGAAAAAGCTTTCACCATTGAAGTAGCTGCTCCAGGCCTGAACAAAGAGGACATTAATATTAAGATTGAAAAGGATGTATTGACGATTTCGTCAGAATTGGAAACCAAAAACGAAGAAACCAATGACCATTTTATGCGGAGAGAATTTGGATTTCAATCATTCAGCAGGTCATTCAAACTTCCAGAATCAGTTGACCAGGAAAAAATTCAGGCAAAACATAAAAATGGGGTTCTTACGGTGGATTTGCCCCGAATGGATGAAGCAAAGCTGAAAAATACCAAAGTAATTAAAATTTCATAAACGAAAAAGGCCGGATGATCCGGCCTTTTTTTTGCTTTATTTCAGCCTTAAAAAACAGAAAATTTCACATATTTCTTTGGATTCAGCCTAATATCCTCCAATAACAAATTAAGGTCTTTTGAAGATTTTTCAAGTTCGATGTAAAGGCTATCATTGTTGATCAGCATTCCCATACTTCCTTCACCCTGATTGATTTTTTCAGTAATGGAGGCAAGATTGCTCATAGTATGATTTACATTATTCATCGTTTGCGCAAAATTGACCCTGGCAAGTGTATCACTCATCGCACTGAAATTTGAAACGATAATATTAATCTGCTCTTCGTTGTTTTTAAGGTTTTCAGTAATCGATTCAATATTAAACAGGATATTCTCAATTCGACTTCGTTCACCTGTCATAAGGGTATCCAGCGAACTAGTTGTTTTTTCAAGATTTTCAAAAGAATTGGCAATATGCAAAACACTCTTGGAAAAATTATCGGCATTGGCTGAGCTAAAAATGCCCTGAAGCATTGTAAGCACCGTATCAATTGACGACATCAGCTCCTCCGCCTTATTTTTAATGGGTGCTATTTGGCGGTTGACTTCTTCTTTTATAGAAACTTCCATTTCCGACATTAAAGTATCACCTGACTGGGCAGGAACACTTGAATTACCCAGCTTTAGTTCAACCTCTTTTGAACCAAGCAAATCAGAACTGCTGATTTTTGCTGTGGAATTATCAGGTATATAAATATCGTTGTTCAGGATCATTTCAACTACCACCTTAGAGCCTCCATTATCAGCAAAAAACATGTCTCGCACACGCCCTACATTAAGACCATTGATTTTTACGGGGTTGGATTTTTGCAGACCGGCAACATCATCGTATACAGCATAAAATACGCGATCATTTGTAAAAATATCCTCCCCCTTTAAAAAGTTAAAACCCCAGTATAACAGCGCCATAGCGGCTGTTACGATTAATCCTATCTTAAACTCTCTTGTAAGCTTCAAAACAATTTGATTTTAAACAAAAGTAAAACTTATTTTCTATTTCCTCAATTCAGACAGGGAAATTCTGTTATTTCCCCTGTAAGCTACTATATATGAATCTTTGAACCCGGCTTCTGTAATTTGTTTGCGCTTTGCATTTGCTTCCTCTAAACTATCATAAGGTCCAAAATAGTATTTAAACCATCCATCCTCCTCAAATTCCTTTATACCCTTTTGATTTTTAAACTTTGGTGAATTCATTGGCAATCTGGCCTTTGATGCAAGTATCTGTAACCTGATCTCTACCTTTTCCAGGGACTCTATTGCGGTTTCAATAACCGGAACTTCATCTGAATTTTCAATTTCCTTTATATCCCCGGACACAGGATTTACTTCAATTTCTTCTTTTTGAGAAATTAAAATTGCCCGTGGAATATCCGGGCCGATTTGCACATTATATATGGTGTCACCGGAATTCAAATAACTATCAGATGATTTAAGCATCACATCAATAAATATCCTTGACTGACCATCCTTCATTAAAAAATATTCAGAGTTAACCGGAATATGAACCTCCTGGTCCAAATCAATTTTATAAACGTCTTGATTTCCGGAGGACAATTTGAGCGATCCAACTTTAAATCCGTCAATTACAAAACGGCTCCCTGTTAAATCGAAATCAACACTTTGAACTTCAACATAAAGCACGCTTTTAGTGGAATTAGAAAACCAATACACGAGATAGATAATAGCAAGTAATGCTAAAATAGCTGAAACAAGAGTCAGGATAATTTTATTTCTCTTTTGCATCAAGGAATTAGATTTTTGTCGACCAACGTCTGCGCTTCTTCCATTGATATTCTTTCATTATTTTTAAAAGCAACAATAAATACATCTTTATATCCCCGGGCAATCATTTCATTTTTAATCCTCACAGCAGTCTCCTTGTCTTTTTCATTTCCTGCGGTGTATTTATACTGTCCTTCATGTTCGTACATTTTAACATTTGCCAGCCCCCTGAATTTTCTAAAATCCAGTTCCTTTTCCTTTTTATAAGAAGCAAACTGAACCCGATAGTAAACCGTGTCAGTTTTTACAGGTGGCTTTTTAACTATGGGCTTCAAGCCATTGGCTTTTTCCTCATATTCCACTTTATAATCACGAAAAGCCCTGTAAATAGCGGAAGCCATGTATTCCTGCCCTTCTTTCGACATAAGAAATTTCTCTTCCTCAGGATTGCTTAAAAAACCCAACTCAATTAATATTCCGGGCATTGTAGTTTTATAAAGCACCCAAAAACCCGCTTGCTTAACGCCACGGTCCTTACGGCCTACCCTTTCGCGAAATTGATTTTGAACATAGGCGCTTAATTCGATGCTCTGATCAATGCTTGCATTTTGGAACATATTCAAAACAATGTAATCCTCATCCGAATCAGGGTTAAATCCTTCATATTGGGTTTTATAATCGTCTTCGAAGTAAATAGCCGCATTTTCGGTTTTGGCTACTTCAAGATTTTCTACACTCTTGTGTAGCCCCATTACATAAGTTTCTGCACCAAAAGGTTTTGACGATTTGTTTGAATTACAATGGATGGATATAAAAACATCGGCACCACTTTCATTGGCAATTTGAGCACGTTTATGAAGTTCAATAAACTCATCCGAATCTCGCGTATAAACCACCTCTACATCCGTCAAATTTTCATGAATGTATTTACCGGTAAGCTGCGCAACGGCAAGCACAATATCCTTTTCTTTGGTATTTTTACCCAAAGCTCCGGGATCTTTGCCTCCGTGTCCGGCATCAATGATTACCTTGTTAATACGATCTGGAATTTGCCCATTCAGCTTTTCGTTTAATCCTGCAATCAGCAGGCAAATACCAAAAATTAAAACCAACCGTTTCACAATATTGGAATATTTTTTGATTAGTTTTGAAATCGATTTCTACATCTATTACTGCACTTGCAAATTTAATATTTTACAAACGAGAATTGATACACAAATTGTCAACTAAATTATCAACACAATTATTGTTCAGGATATCATTACTCGTAATATACATCCTAATATCAGCCGGATTTGCCGGTGCACAAAACGATTCAACAACCATTGAAGCCTCGCCCGACACCAATTTAATCAAAAGTGATTCGCTTATTTCATCGCTTAAAAATATAATTGCCGACACAACCCTTGGCATTTCACCAAATGCCCTCGAATCAACGGTGGCGTACAAGGCAGAAGATTCAATTAAAATCGACATGCGAACTAAAAAAGTTTTCATGTACAAAAAAAATGAAATCAAATACCAGGATATCACACTCACAGGTGGTTTTGTTGAAATTGAATTAACTACCAATGAAATTTATGCCACCGGAATTCCTGACTCTATCGGTGATTTAACGGAACTACCCGTTTTCACCCTCGCCGACGACAGCTTTGAATCCGAATCAATGCGTTACAATTACAAAAGCAAAAAAGGCCTTGTGGAAAAAGTGATGACAGAGGATGCCGAGGGTTTTTTGCATGGTGAACTGGTAAAAAAAATGCCAAATGATGTTACCAATGTTTTTGAAGGTTCTTATACCACGTGCGAGCTTGATCATCCCCATTTCGCTTTCGAATTTAAAAAAGCAAAGGTAATTCCGGAAAACAAAATTGTTACCGGACCGGCCTATATGGTTATTGAAGATGTTCCCACACCGCTGGTTATTCCTTTTGGACTTTTCCCAAATAAAAAGGGTCAGCGCTCTGGAATTGTCATACCCACCTGGGGTGAATCTACCAACCGTGGTTTTTATTTTGAAAATGGAGGATATTACTTTGGTATAAGTGATTATTTGGACTTCAAAATTGTGGGTGACATCTATACCCTTGGCAGTTGGGCCGTAAAACCCAGCGTGAACTACCGCAAGCGTTATAAGTACAATGGATACTTCAATTTAATATATGCGGACAATAAACTTGGTGAAGAAGGAACCGAAAGTTTTTCAAGAACTAAAACTTATGGAATTACATGGCGACATAACCAGGACCCGAAAGCCAGGCCCAGAAGTAAATTTTCTTCGAATGTAAATATTAAAAGTTCAGAACAAAGTAAATTCAACCCTGTTAGCTCAAATGAATATCTTAGTAATACCTTTCAATCAAGTATCAGTTACTCAACAAATTTTGCCGACAAATATTTCCTGAACCTTTCACTTAATCATTCACAAAATACCATTACCCACGAAGTTAGTTTATCATTGCCAACCGTTAGTTTTAATGTAAACCGGTTTTACCCATTACGGGCCAAAAAAGTAGTTGGCAAGTTGAGCTGGTACGAAAACATCAGTGTGAATTACAGTATGGCCGCCGACAACAGGATAGACACCTATGATAGTTTATTGTTCGACAGTGATATAACCAAGAAGATGCGAAACGGGATGAAACATAATATTTCCATCTCCAGCGGGTCTATCAAGCTTTTGAAATATCTGGTTTGGAGTAATAGTGTAAACTATACCGAGCGCTGGTACTCACAGCAGCATGTAAAAAACTGGCTGAATGATACAATTTATGAAGATGATGTACCCGTGTTTGGATACGAAGGCACTGACACCATTTATGGTTTTAATGCCGTGCGCGACTTTAATTTCAGCAGTAGCCTGAGTACCACTATGTATGGTATGTATACCTACACTAAAGGACCTGTAAAAGCTATTCGGCATGTTATCAAACCATCGGTTGGTTTTTCGATGAGACCCGATTTTGGTGCTCCCGGTTGGGGCTATTACCGCTATTATATAAATGAACAGGGAGACCGGATAAAGTACTCACCCTATGACGATATGATCTATGGATCAGCGCCAGATGGCCGTTCAGGGGCTTTGACATTCAGATTGAGCAATAACCTCGAAATGAAAGTAAAATCAAGAAAAGACACCATCACCGGCATGAAGAAAGTTGTTTTAATCGAAGACCTTTCCATCGGAACCGGTTACGATTTTGCCAGAGACTCTTTGAACATGAACAACCTCACCATCAGCGGACGTACAACTTTATTCAAACAACTTCGAATTAACTATGCCAGTTCATTCAACCCCTATGCCCTGGATTCGAATGGGCGTAAAATAAACAAGTTTGAATGGGATGTAAATAAAAAACTTTTCAGGCCTGAAAACCATAGCTGGCGAATGGGGATTAGCTGGAAAATAAGTTCGGAAACCCTTGGGAAAAATAAAAATAAGGACAAAAATAAAAAGAGCCTGGCCGAACAACCACGTGAATCAAGCGCAGGAACAGCCCAGGAACTTGCCGATGTGAATGAAAACATCGAAGGGTTTGTTGATTGGAACGTTCCCTGGTCACTAAATTTATCTTACGACTTTAATTACACGCTCACCTATAAATATGCTAACGGATATTGGAATTACGATATCACCAAGGATAAGAAACTTATCCAAACATTGAGCTTTTCGGGGGATGTGAATATTACATCTAAATGGAAATTTGGGTTCAGATCAGGTTATAATTTTGAAAGCAAAGAACTAACCTATACATCGATTGATGTTTATCGTGATTTACATTGCTGGGAAATGCGCTTCAACTGGATACCCTATGGTTTCAGACAAAGTTGGAACTTCTCAATCAACATAAAATCAAGTCTATTACAGGACTTAAAATTGGACAAGAAAAAAGATTTCAGAGATTATTAATCGTTAAAATACAATTCAATGAAAAAAATTATTGCCACGAAAAGTGCTCCCGGAGCCATCGGCCCTTATAGTCAGGCGACTGAAATAAACGGCATGTTATTCATTTCGGGTCAAATTCCAATGAATCCTGAAACGGGGAAAATTGAAGGTGATGATATCAAAACACAAACCAACCAGGTGATGCAGAACATTGGAGCAATCCTGAAGGAAGCAGGATATTCTTTTGATGATGTAGTAAAATCAACCTGCCTGCTGAGCGACATGAACAATTTTGCAGCAATGAATGAAGTTTACGGCCAATATTACCCTGCAAACCCTCCTGCAAGGGCTGCTTATGGGGTGGTTAAATTACCCCTGGGGGTTTTGATCGAAATAGAAACCATTGCCGCTAAATAAATTTACATTTAAACCATCCTAGTTTTAATGCGTTTCTAAAATAAAAATCTGACATGAAACAAACCTGTTTAAGCCTTTTCGTTTTTTTATTTTTTTCAATAAATAGTTTCAGCCAGCAACTCGCTGCATTTAATGATAACCTGAATAAATTTTGGGTTTTTGATGGTGGCTCATTCCAGCAACTTGAATACCTTGAAATACAGGATTATCAGGTGGGGGGCTATCTGGTTGCCTATATTGACAATGGAAGTAACCTGAAGGTTTACCGTAACGGCGAAGTAAAAACCCTGCTTACCGGATCACCAATCAAATACACCGCCACCGATTATTTGCTCGGATATTCACTTTATGAGCAATTAAATGTTTATGACAATGAGAAAAAAATTGTTCTAAGTACCGAATGCGACGGCTATGAAATTCGTGATAGCTTGATTGGATGGCATAACAGGATAAAACAGACATTGCAAGTTTACTATAATGGCCATATTTATACCATTGAGGATGGATTAATTTACAATCCGCTCGACAGTTATAAAATGGGCGATAATACCATTGTATATGTTCATGCCTCCACACAACAACTCAAACTTTTTTACCAGGGCGAAATTATCATTCTGGATGATTATGCAGAGAATGTAATATATGAAGCCGGAAGAGATATCGTAGCTTTTATCGACAGGTCAGACCTTTCGTTTAAGGTATTTTTCAAAGGCGAAACAATGGAATTAGAAACTTTTGAGCCAAGGTCTTTTAAAGTAGGCGACGAAATGCTCGCATGGGTTGATAACCTGGGACATTTAAAAATATTTCAAAATGGTGAAGTCAAAACTGTTTCAAACTACGAGCCGGAGTTTTATGACCTTGTTGACAATGTCCTGATTTTCGAAGAGCAAGGGTTCTTCAAAACAGTATGTAATAATGAAATTTATATTGTTGAAAGATATATTCCACAACCTTACCGGGTCGACTGGAACACCATCGCATATCTCGACGAAAACAGGTTTGTAAAGGTGTTTCAAAATTGTGAATCAAAGGTAGTTTCGTACGAAAGAGTAAATGAACTTACACTGATTCGTGATCTGGTAATATTTTCAGAAGGGATCAATAAAATCAAGATATACTTTTTAGGTCAGATTTTTGAACATTAAAGTCTAATTTTCATGCTCATCATTCAACTGTTTGTTTTCGCACTTTTAGCTTTGGGATTCGGGCTTTTTTCAATGATAAAAAGGAAAAAATTCGTAGGAGTTTTGTTCCTGATGCTGGGCATCTTTCTTTTTCTTCTCGGAATAATAACGGTGTATTTTTATCCTCACACACTACCCTGGTAGAATGATTTAAAATTCCTCTTGATATTGATGATCAGTGCCAAAACCAAGTGTTAAACTTTTGTTAAAGCAGGGCAGAATAATTACAAAATTGAGTCTAAGTAGCTAAATTTGAATTACTAAACTACTAATCCCCGACTCAAAATGAAAAAACTACTTAAAGTATTATTGATACTCGTTGTTATTGTTATTGTAGCAATAGGTGGAATATTTTTATATGTTAGCTCCTTTTTACCAAATATTGATGCCCCGGATGATCTCGTTGTAGAGGCCACACCCGAGCGCATCGAACATGGAAGATATTTGGCCAATGAATTAATGGGCTGTGTGGGTTGTCATGCTACCAGGGACTATAGCATGTTTGCAGGCCCTATCAATGAGGATTCGAAAGGAGCAGGAGGTGAAAAATGGGACAATACAAACGGATTTCCAGGATCACTTTATGCACCCAATATTACTCCGGCAGCAATACAGGATTGGACTGACGGTGAAATTTTCAGAGCCATAACAGCCGGCGTTGATAAAGATGGTAATGCACTTTTCCCGATAATGCCTTACTTACAATACGGTAAGCTCCCGAAGGAAGATATTTACGATGTGATTGCCTACCTGAGAACGATAAAGCCTGCTCATAATGAATACCCTGAAAGAAAACTGGATTTTCCACTAAGCCTTATCGTTAACCTAATGCCTAAAGAGGGCACACACGAATTGAAATTAGATAAATCGAATCCCATAAAATATGGTGAATATTTAGTTACTGCTGCTGCTTGCTACGATTGCCACACTAAAATGGATGATAAAGGGCAGTTTGTTCCCGGAATGGACTTTGCCGGAGGTATGGAGTTTAATTTATCAACCGGAGGAGTGGTAAGATCTGCAAATTTAACGTCGGACAAAGAAACGGGAATTGGTAACTGGACCGAAGAAAAATTCATCAAACGTTTTACCCTGTATTCCGACTCATCGTATACACCTCATAAGGTTATTCCCGGTGAATTTAATACTTATATGCCCTGGGAATATTACTCCAAGTTAAAAGAAGATGATTTAAAGGCAATGTACGCATTTTTCATGTCGACTAACCCGGTTCAAAATGAAGTAGTAAAATTTACTGGCAATTAAAACTCAATCAATATTAATTTCAAATTTTCGATTAAAAAACAAATGTGCTTTTTAGTTGATACTTCATTGCAAATACTTACCTTTGCACCCAATTTTTCAAAAGGGTTTTAATAATGATCAATATTACTTTACCGGATGGTTCGGTACGACAGTTTGAAAGTGGTGTAACTGCAATGGATGTTGCGATGAGCATCAGTGAAGGACTAGCAAGAAATGTGCTTTCAGCAAAAGTCAATGGAAAGGTTATGGACGCCATGAGGCCCATTAATGCAGATTCGGATGTCCAATTATTAACCTGGAATGACGATGAAGGCAAAGCCACCATGTGGCACTCTTCTGCCCACTTAATGGCGGAAGCTGTTGAACAACTCTATCCGGGAGTAAAATTTGGTATTGGACCTGATATTGAAAATGGATTTTACTACGATATTGATTTTGGCGATTACAATATTTCCGATGCTGATTTTCAAAAGATCGAGAACAAGATGCTGGAATTAGCAAGGGAAAAGCAAACTTATAACCGGGAAGAAGTTTCAAAGTCAGATGCAAAACAGTATTTTACCAAAAAAGGGGATGAATACAAACTGGAGCTGATTGATGAGCTTGAAGACGGTCAAATCACATTTTATAAATCCGGCAGTTTTACTGACTTGTGCCGGGGTCCTCATTTACCCGACACGAGCCCTATTAAAGCTGTAAAAGTGCTCAGTTTAGCCGGTGCTTACTGGCGGGGTGATGAAAAAAGGAAACAACTTACCAGGCTTTACGGAATTACTTTTCCAAAAAAGAAGGAACTGGATGAGTACCTCGAAAAGCTGGAAGAAGCTAAAAAACGTGATCACCGAAAATTAGGTAAAGAGCTTGAATTATTCACTTTTTCGCAAAATGTTGGTCAGGGATTGCCATTATGGTTACCTAATGGCGCCATGGTTCGCGAAAGGCTTGAGCAATTTTTGAAAAAAGTGCAGAAAGATGCCGGTTATTATCCGGTAATCACGCCTCATATCGGCAATGTGAACCTGTACAAAACATCTGGTCACTATGATAAATATGGGGCTGATTCATTTCAACCCATCAAAACACCCATCGAGGGAGAAGAGTTTTTTCTTAAACCCATGAACTGTCCTCATCACTGTGAAATATATAAAAGCAGGCCGGTTTCATACAAAGATTTACCACTTCGTTTGGCTGAATTCGGTACGGTTTACCGGTATGAACAAAGTGGCGAATTGCACGGACTTACAAGGGTTAGGGGGTTTACCCAGGATGATGCACATATTTTTTGCACCCCTGATCAGGTGAAAGATGAGTTTAAGGCTGTTATGGCCATCGTAATGAAGATATTCAAAGCACTGGACTTTAAAGACTTTATAGTTCAAATTTCCCTACGTGATCAGGAAGACAGATCAAAATACATTGGTTCCGACGAAAATTGGGACAAAGCCGAAAGAGCCATCATGGAAGTAGCCGAAGAAAGCGGATTGGATACCATCATTGAGTACGGTGAAGCCGCATTTTACGGTCCGAAAATGGACTTTATGGTAAAAGATGCCCTGGGCCGTAAATGGCAACTTGGGACAATTCAGGTGGATTACAACCTGCCCGAGCGCTTTCAACTGGAATATACCGGAAGTGATAATGAAAAGCACCGGCCCGTCATGATTCACAGAGCTCCCTTTGGTTCAATGGAGCGCTTTGTTGCAGTTTTAATAGAGCATACCTCAGGAAAATTCCCGTTATGGCTTACTCCTGAGCAGGCTATCATATTGCCAATCAGTGAAAAATATCAAAAATATGCTGAAAAAGTTTTAAAATTCCTGAATAATTCCGAAATTCGCGCCCGAATTGACGACCGGAGTGAAAAGACCGGCCGGAAGATACGGGATGCTGAATTAAAAAGGATCCCGTTTATGTTGATTGTCGGCGAAAAGGAAGAAGAAAACAATACAGTTTCTGTTCGTAAGCAGGGAGAAGGCGACCTTGGGTCGTTTGAAATGCAGCAATTCGTTGAGTTAATTGAAAAAGAAATTGAAACAGCATTAGATACTAATTAAAATTTAGGAGGATAAACAATAGCTAAGCAAATTAATAATTTCCGCAAAGGATTTAGAGGAAGAGCACCAAAAAAAGAAGAACCGTTCCGCGTTAATGATCGGATTACCTCTCCGATGGTACGGTTGGTAGGTGAAAATATTGAAAACGGTATTTACCAGGTTCGGGAGGCAATCAGAATGGCAGAGGAGCAGGATCTCGACCTTGTGGAAATATCCCCAACAGCCAATCCGCCTGTTTGTAAAATAATTGATTATAAAAAATTCATTTACGACAGGAAGAAAAAACAGAAGGAAATTAAAGCGAAAACGCAAAAAGTGGTTGTTAAAGAGATTCGGTTAGGACCCCATACTGATGATCACGATTTTAACTTTAAACTAAGGCATGCCGAAAAGTTTTTAAAAGAAGGAGCCAAGGTTAAAGTTGATGTGTTTTTCAAAGGCAGAACTATCGTTTATAAAGACGATGGAAAAATTATGTTGCTGAGATTTGCTCAGGAACTGGAGGAATTTGGCAAAGTTGAAAAAATGCCAATGTTGGAAGGTAAAAGGATGATTATGATCATCACACCAAAAAAGTAAATTTTTTAATCAATATATTATAGTAATGCCAAAAATGAAGTCAAAATCCGGAGTAAAAAAACGGTTTACATTCACCGGCTCCGGTAAATTGAAAAGAAAGCATGCTTATAAAAGTCACATTTTGACCAAAAAGTCAAAAAAACGCAAACGTAACCTGGGTTACTTTGCCATAGTTGACAAAGCCGATGCCGGCAATATTAAAGACATGCTTGCAAAGTAATTAATTCATTAAATGTTTAACTTGCTCTCAGCCATAAAAGATCTTCCAGGCGGAAGGCGCTGAAGCGAAAAAATCAGAAAAAATGCCACGATCAGTAAATGCAGTAGCATCACGCGCAAAAAGGAAAAAAGTCCTTAAAAAAGTAAAAGGACAATTCGGGCGCAGAAAAAATGTTTGGACGGTGGCCAAAAATGCATACGAAAAAGGCCAACAGTATGCATACCGCGACAGACGAACCAAAAAACGTAATTTCAGAGGACTCTGGATTCAGAGGATCAATGCAGCAGCCCGTTTGCATGGAATGTCATATTCCGAGTTCATGGGTGCGATACACAAAAAGAACATTGACATTAGCCGTAAAACGCTGGCCGATTTGGCTATGCACAACCCGGAGGCTTTCAAAGCCATTGTTGATGCAATCAAATAAAAAAACATCCGCCTTCCGGCGGATTTTTTTTTACTTTTATCCTCCTGAAAATAATTTGATCAAAATACCGTTTTTGACTTTGATCAGAAAAGGAAAACTAAAGTTAAAGAACATCTGCGTGAAAAATCATCTTTTCTTACTTTTTATATCTATGCTGGCTATTATTAGTGTGCGTGGACAAATTGGGGGAGATAATACCTATGAGTTTATCAATTTAACAAGTTCACCAAGGATTGCCGGAATGGGAGGAGATTTTCTAACCATCAATGATAACGATATACTTTTAACAGTATCCAATCCGTCGCTTATCAATGAAAAAATGGACAACCAACTTGGTGTTAGCTTCGTTGATTTTTATACCGACGTAAATTACGGATTTGCTGCATATTCAAAAAGTATCAAAAATGTTGGGAATTTTGTGGGATCAGTTCAGTATATCAACTACGGAACTTTTGAAGGTGCAGATGCTACAGGAGAATTAACCGGAAAGTTTTATGCAGGCGAATCTGCATTTAATATTGGTTGGGGCAGACAACTTGATTCTTTGTTTTCAATAGGTGCTAACCTTAAATTTATTTATTCCTCACTTGAAAGTTATAATTCTTTTGGAATGGCAGTGGATGTTGCCGGGAGTTATCATAGTCGCGATGGAAGTTTTACAGCTTCATTAATTGCAAAAAACATTGGCCGACAGCTCACCGCTTATAATGGCGGTAATATTGAACCTCTTCCCTTTGAGTTGCAGGTCGGATTATCCAAAAAATTACAGCATTTGCCTTTCCGTTATTCATTATTGTTTAATCATCTTGATAAGTGGGATTTGCGTTATGAGGATCCTTCAGCGCAGCAAATTGATCCCATCTCCGGTGAAAAAATAGAAGATTCAAACCTTGAAAAATTTGCCGACAATTTTATGCGTCACATCGTTCTCGGCGGAGAACTGCTGATTGGTAAAAACCTGAGTGTACAAGCCGGTTACAATTACAAGCGCCGGCAGGAACTGAAAATTGAATCAAAAACAGCCACGGTGGGTTTTAGCTGGGGAGTTGGCATCCGAATTTCAAAATTCCATATCAATTATGCCCGTTCAACTTACCATCTCAACGGATCACCAAATTATATTGCAATCCGAACTTCACTTTCCGACTTCTTTGTAAAACAGAATTAAAGCTATCTTTGCAACATACCGTGTTGAAAGATAATTCATGATTAAAGTTGCTATTGATCCGGATGCCGGATTTTGCTTTGGTGTTGAAAAAGCGATCCAGATTGCAGAAGATTCCCTGGAAAAGGAATCAGAACTTTATTGTTTGGGCGATATTGTTCACAATGAACTCGAAACCGGCAGGCTGAAAAAATTGGGATTAAAGGTTATTGATCACCAGACTTATTCAAATTTAAAAAATGTAACCGTCCTTATCCGTGCACATGGTGAACCACCCTCCACATACATTCACGCCAAAGAAAACAACATTCAACTGATAGAAGCTACCTGCCCGGTTGTACTTAAACTTCAGGATCGGGTACGTTTTGCATATAATTATATCAAACACAAAGGTCAGGTTGTTATTGCAGGAAAATCAAACCATCCGGAAGTGATCAGTTTGAAGGGCCAAACCGATGGAAATGCAATTATTATTGAATCAGCAGAGGACATTTCCAAAATCGATTTTACCAAATCAATGGAGATATTTTCGCAAACAACCCTATCAAAGCAGAAGTTTGAGACACTGACCACTGCCATTGAAAGACAGGCTCACTATGAAGGTCACGACATTGATCTTAAAATCAACAGAACAATATGCGGGCAGGTTGCTAACCGGGTACCTATGCTCAATAAATTTTGTAAGCAACATGATATCATTTTTTTTGTGAGTGGGAAAAATAGTTCAAATGGCAAATCTCTGTTTGAGATATGTCAATCTGTTAATCCGAAAACCTATCATATTAATTCATTTGAAGAAATTGATCTACAGTGGATAAACGGGGTTAAAAGTATCGGTATCAGCGGTGCCACCTCCACTCCACCCTGGCTCATGAAAGAAATTGCATCTAAATTGAGAGAATTGTAATGTATCTGAAGCAATTAAAACTGGCTAATTTTAAAAATTATGAGGAAACCGACCTCGCTTTTTCTAATAAAATAAACTGTTTTATTGGGGATAATGGTGCCGGCAAAACCAATGCATTGGATGCTATTTACTATCTATCGTTTTGCAAAAGCTATTTTAATGTGGTAGATTCACAAAACATCCTGCATGAAGCTCCCTTTTTTGCTATCCACGGAACTTATCTGAAAAATGGCGGGCCAAACGATACAGTTTCCTGCATACAAAAACGAAATCATAAAAAACAATTTATTTACAACGACAAAGAATACGATCGATTATCAGATCATATCGGGCTGATACCACTGGTGATGATTTCGCCTTATGATCGCGACCTGATAAATGAAGGAAGCGAAACCCGCCGAAAATATATTGATTCCGTAATTTCGCAGTTTGACAAAGTATATTTAGAAGATTTAATAAACTACAACAAAGCACTTCAGCAAAGAAATAACTTGCTGAAGAATTTTGCAGAAAAGCATTACTTTGATCAAACTTCCATCGAAATTTGGGATGCACAACTCACTAAGCTGGGAGAGAAGATTTTTGCCAAACGCAGAGAATTCATCGATGAGTTTACACCTCTTTTTCAACATTATTTTAATTTCATTTCGATGGGAAATGAAGAAGTCAGTATCACGTATGACTCGCAATTGGCTGACAGGTCGCTGGAAGAATTACTTGCAGTCAGCCTTGAAAAAGACCGTATGTTCAGATATACCACCGTGGGCATTCACAAAGACGACATCGAAATGAAGATTGCCGGGCATCCGATTAAAAAATTCGGATCGCAGGGACAGCAAAAATCTTATGTTGTTGCAATAAAGCTTGCCCAGTTTGATTTTACGAAAAACAAAAAAGGTTATCATCCTTTGCTTCTGCTTGATGATATTTTTGATAAACTGGATGAGGGACGTGTAAAACAAATCATCCACCTGGTGGGCGACAATAGCTTTGGGCAGGTTTTTATTACGGATACACAGCGTGAAAGGATTGAAAAGGTTTTCAGGCAGGTAGATATTGAGCATAAGATTTTTGAAGTTTGTCAGGGGCAGGCCAAAGAAATTTCAGAATTCAACCATAACAACTAATTGGGATGACACTTGATTCGAATGAAAGCACATTAAAGGATCTGATAAGGGAACTTATCGATAGCTACAAACTCAGAGACGGCATTACCCGCACCCGATTAATCGGATCATGGGAAAAAATAGCCGGGAAATACATTGCAGATCATACCGAAAAAATCTACATCAAAAATAAGGTGCTTTATCTTAAACTTTCTTCGCCTGCTTTAAAACATGAACTTTCATTCGCCAGGTCAAAACTTATTGAAACACTTAATAAAAATGTTGATCAGGCAATTATTGAAGAAATCGTATTTCTTTAATTTTTATTCAATGGTTATATAATAAGGCAACCTTGTTTGAATGCCTGAAGTATTTTTAACCTGCTCAACATATTCATAGAGGCCATAAAATTCACCCAATTCCTGCTTAAGCAAACGTGTTTCTGTATTTTCTCCCAAAAGGTCTTCAAGCAATTGTTCGAATGCTTCCTTACGTTCTGGTAAATCTACCGTTCTGTAATCATCCAGGTTAGCCAATTCTGCAGCAAGGGCAATGGCATCATTAAGACCGCCCAGTTGATCAACAAGTCCTTTTTGAAGTGCATCGGTGCCAGTCCAAACTCTGCCCTGCCCGATATCATCCACTGATTCGGTAGTCATTCCGCGTCCTTCGGCAACATGGGTAATGAATGTTTGATAAAAGCGTTCAACATCTGATTGAATTACCTCCCGCTGAAAATCACTTAAAGGTTTGTTCACACTGATATAATCAGAGTTTTTATTGGTTCCAACGCCATCAAAAGTAACTCCGAGTTTTTCATTAAAAAATTCTTTAAAATTTGGAATTATCCCGAAAACGCCAATGGAACCGGTGATTGTGGTTGGTTGAGCAACAATTTTATCAGCAGAACATGAAATATAATAACCACCTGACGCAGCATAGTTACCCATTGAAACTACAACCGGCATGATTTCATTTACCAATTTCATTTCGCGAAGAATAATATCAGAGGCAATTCCATCGCCTCCAGGACTATTTACCCTTAAAACAAGAGCTTTATACGAGCCATCCAACCTTACATTCCTAATGGCGCGGGATATTCCTTCACTTCCAATGGCATCCTGGGTAGCATCACCCTGAACAATATCCCCTTCTGCATAAATCACAGCAATCTTATTTCTGCTTCTTTTTTCACCGTTGCTCACATAAGCCTTATCATAACTTCCCGCACTGATCAGGTTTTCCTTCCTGATTAAATCCACATCAATTTTATCAGCCAACATCTCCAGCAGTTGATCTTTAAAAATGAGTGAATCAACAATCCCTAACTGATATGCCTCTTCGGGATGCTGAGCTTTCAGGAAATCCGCAATATCGTTCAGGCTGGCAATATCCATTTTCCGATTGGTTGCCATTTCCATTGAAACATCATCCCACATCGAAGAAATAAAAGCAAGGGTTTGTTCCCGGTTTGCTTCACTCATATCTTCTCTCATCAATGGTTCAACCGCACTTTTGAATTTTCCATGACGCATAATCTGGGCTTCAATTCCAAGTTTATCAAGAAGCCCTTTAATAAAAGTAACCTCGCCTCTAAACCCTCTGATTTCAATAAAACCCTCAGGATTCAGAAATACCTTATCCGCTACAGAAGCCAAATAATAGGCTTTTTGCGTATAAATATTTCCGTAAGCATAAATAAATTTACCCGATGATTTAAACTCTTCAAGTGCATTTCTGATTTCCTGAATTGTGGCCATACCCGAAGGAAGATCAGCAAGTTCAAGATAAATGCCTTTTATTCGCTCATCCCTGGCAGCTTTATCGATACTGTTAAGTATCTGAATTAAACCAGGTTTAGGATTTAAGGAACTAAAATCAAACATAAAATTGACCGGGATTGTCTCGGTACGGTCTTTTATATCATAACCCAGCGATAAAGTCAAAACAGAATTATCATTTACCACTACTTCTTCTGTTTGGGTAAAACTAACCGCGGCCATAATTAAAGCGAAAAACAATAAACTCATAATGATCATGATCAGGAAGTACCCAAGCATGGATGCGAACATAAATTTGAAAAATTCTTTCATCGTGATGGAAATTAATATTGTTGCAATATTAATAAAAGCAGGTGATTTCCTTTAATTTACGCATAAATAATTTTCATAAATGCGAAATTTTAAAGTAGTTTGTACTTTTGCAACCCTATTATAAAATTTGGAAAACACAGCATACATATTATTAGGTGGCAACCAGGGTAATCGTGAGAAACTACTTGGACAAGCCATCCAACTTATAAAAACCAATTTAGGCCAAATTATAAAATGTTCAGGATTATATGAATCAGATGCCTGGGGTTATAAATCCGAAAGCAAATTCCTTAACCAGGTTATTCAAATAACTACTGTTTTTCCACCAAATCAATTATTGTCTGAATTAAAAAAAATAGAATCCCAACTCGGCAGAACCAGAACTGAAGAAAAAGGTTATGAGGATCGCAGCCTTGATTTGGACATACTTTTTTACAATGAATTGATCATTAATAAAAGAGAATTAATTATACCCCATCCACGAATGCACCTCCGCAGATTCACACTCAAGCCATTGGCAGAGATAGCCGGATCAGTTATTCACCCCTATTTCAAGGTCAGTGTTGAAAACCTTTTAAATAATTGTAATGATCAGGTTGAAGTTTATGACTATTTTCCACCGGTAAATCAGGAATATTCGGGCGATGAGATATAACTATATTGCGATAGAAGGTAATATTGGCTCCGGGAAAACTTCCCTAACGCATAGGATTGCAGAAGAATTCAATGCCCGAACCATTTTCGAGCGATTCGAAGACAATTCATTTTTGCCTAAATTTTACAAAGACCCCGACAAGTATGCGTTTCCTTTAGAAATGAGTTTTTTAGCTGACCGTTACCAACAATTAAAGGATGAACTGGCCAAAGGTGATTTGTTTAAGAGCTTTACAATTGCCGATTATTTCATCGATAAATCATTGATCTTTGCCAGGAATAACCTTCAATCGGATGAATTTAATTTGTATGCAAGGTTATTTGAGATCATCAATTCAACACTTCCCAAACCGGAGCTCATTGTATACCTGTACAATAACATTGATCGTGTTCAATCCAATATTAAGAAGCGCGGAAGATCATACGAGATTAATATTACTGACAATTACCTCGAAAAAATCCAGGAAGGATATTTCAATTATTTCAGGCAAAATAAGCTATCCAGGGTTTTGATCATCGATACTCAGAAGATTGATTTTGTAGAAAACGCGGAAGATTATGAGAAGATTAAAAGGGTAATTAATAAAGAATACACAAATGGTGTTCACCGAATCACATTTCTTTAGTTTACATGCGAACACAAATTGGTGTTTTTTGTTATTCTAAATTGAATCAGGTATCTTTGTTTTAGAATTTTTTTCATTTTGGGAAAATTTTGATCAATATTAAAAACTGAAATCAGACTAAATTTACCTAAAGCCCTATTAATTAGCTACTTTAATGCATGGCACAAGGATTGAAAAAGCAAGTATGTTGATTTATTGTGAAGTTATTTATTAATAAAACTATGTTAATAAATCAGGGCTATTCTAATTTAATATACTGCTTTTCAATATTTTAATTTTTCAAGTCCAAAACGACAGATTTATTTGAAAAAAGTAATTAAAAGTATTGAAGAATGTTTGTAATTGATTATTTTCTTACTTTTGATGAAAATTAGCAGATTAGACCAACTTTGCAAACAACCGAAATAAAATAACTTACAGATAACAAGGTAAAATTTGTACATTATGAAAAAAAATTATCAGATTGTATCAAAGGCATTAATAATGGCAGCTATTTTTCTTCTGCCCATGTCATTGTTAGCCCAGAATGCAAACCGGGAAGACGGAAGCGACAAATTGTATTACCAGTGGTACATTAATCTTAATGGCGGTATTACACAAGCATATGGCGATATCCTTTCAGGCAACTGGCATGGAGCAATGCTTGGTAAAGATGATATTGAATTTGGTTATGGCGCACGCCTGGGGAAACATATCAGTCCTGTCTTTGGCCTTTATGGAAGTTTTATCCATGCACCGCTTCAGGGGATTAGCGGTCAGGATACGAAAAACTTATATTTTGAAACCAATTTAAACGACTTTATATTTGGAACCACGGTAAGTTTTTCAAACTTATTTTTTGGATATAAACCCAGGTTAATCAATATTTACGGAACAACAGGTATTGGTCTTGTTGACTTTGATGCATATGCATACCGGCAAAATACTGACCCACCTCAGCAAGTTGGTGAAGGTTATCCTAATACTACAGAAACCATGATTCCTACTGGGGCAGGAATTGATTTTAGATTAAATAACCGATGGGATATTAATCTCGAAACAACAATTAGATGGTTTGACTCTGATAAATTAGATGGTTATGTAAGTGGTCAGAAAAATGATGCTTACTTCTTCACATCAGCAGGTATCGGATACAGCTTCTGGAGACCTAGCTCAGGTTCGAAGATGGATATTCAAACAGAACCTGCGGTACTGGCATTAGATGGCGACTCGATTCCAGTTACCATCAGGGGTAGTTTTCCAGAATCATACAATAAAAAAGCAGTGGTAGATTTCACACCTGTTTTAAGATATGGTGATCAGACAAAACAGCTCGAAACCATGTATTTCCAGGGAACTGAAGTACCTGAAGAATATCAAAAACCGGGTGCAACAGTAATTCCAAATGAAGGTGGTTCATTTACATATACTACTTATGTGAAATACGAACCGGGCATGGATGTATGTGAGCTTTATGTTGAGCCTATGTCAAGCATCAAAGGGAAAACTCCCGGATCAATGGGAGACCGTAAAATTGCTGATGGTTTGATTATGACTTCAAAACGTATTGCGAATGATGAAAAAATGCTGCTTGCCGACCATGGCTACCAAAGAGATATTGTTGTAACTGAAACCGGAACAATCTATTACATTGTTAACAGATATAACCTCAATTTCAGTTATAAGCTTAACAAAACAGATGCTTCAAAAGCTGCTCTTTCGCAAATGGTAAATTTCATCGAAAAAGGATGGGAAATTAAGAATATCGAAATTGATGCCTGGGCATCGCCAGAAGGTGAAGAGTCATTTAACCAGGGTTTATCAGAGCGCAGGACAAAATCAGCCCAGGATTATGTTACAAGCGAATACAACAAGTACATTTCAGCAAAAGCAAAAGAAATGGGCGTTGCCAAAGAAGAACTGATGCAGGAAATCAATTTCGACTTAGCTGCTAACGGTGAAGATTGGGATGGTTTTATGCAGGCTTTACAGAGCTCTGACATTAAAGACAAAAATATCATAGCCAATGTGGTAAACTCTCAACCCGACCCCGCAAAACGTGAGCAGGAAATCAGGAATATGACCGTTATTTACAAGGAAATTGAAGATGAAATCCTTCCACCACTCAGAAGAGCAGAAATTCATGTAAACTGCTATGAGCCTTCATTAACTGATGACGAAATTGCTCAATATGCTACTTCAGCACCCGATTCATTAAAGATCAGTGAATTGCTTTATGCCGGAACTTTAACCCATGATCCAAATGTTGAGTTGAACATTTACAAATCAGTTATTGAACAGTATCCAAATGATTGGAGAGGTTATAACAATGCAGGTTATGCAAGCGTTGAACTTGGTGAATACGATAACGCAACCAACTATTTCAATAAAGCAAACTCACTTGCAGGTGAAGATGGTGTAGTTCTCAATAATACCGGCGCTATGGCTTCAAAAGCCAAAGATTTTGAAAAAGCACGCGAAAAATACATGGCTGCTCAAAAGAAAGGTATCGATGTTAATTACAATATGGGTATTGTAAAAATTGCAGAAGGAAATTATAATGGTGCTATCAACTCATTCAGTGGAACCAAATGCGATTATAACCTTGCTCTTGCGCACACTTTGAGTGGAAATTACAATGCTGCTACTTCTACTTTGAATTGTGCTGAGAAAAATGCTCAAAACTACTATTTGCAAGCAATCATAGGCGCAAGAACTGAAAATGAAGGAATGGTGATCGAAAACCTCACCAAAGCAATTGCTGAAGATGCAAGTTATAAGGATATTGCTAAAGATGATAAAGAATTTATCAATTATTACAGCAATCCTGCTTTCATGAATATTGTACAATAATAAAATACAATTCTGATAAATTTTTAAAGGCTGTTCATCTTGAGCAGCCTTTTTAATTTTGAAGTTTTAGGTAGACATGCCATAATACAATCCCAACACTGACACTTATATTAAAGGAATGTTTTGTCCCGAACTGGGGTATTTCAACCGATAAGTCAGCATGATCCAAAAGGTGATCTGAAACGCCATTAATTTCATTCCCAAATACAAAAGCATATTTTTTATCAGCCTTTGGGCTAAAATTCTGAAGCATGGTGGTGTTATCGATTTGTTCAACTAATACAACCTCAAATCCAGTTTCTCTGGCAAATTTTACGGCACCAAGGGGGTCTTCAAAATACTTCCAATCAACCGATTCTGTTGCACCAAGGGCAGTTTTATGAATTTCACGATGTGGTGGAGTGGCGGTAATCCCGCATAAGTAAATGGCATTTATCCGAAAAGAATCCGCCGTACGAAATACAGAACCGATATTATTTAAGCTCCTGATGTTGTCAAGGATGATGATTACAGGCCATTTGGTTGATTCATGATAAGCTTCAACATTTAACCTGTTCAACTCTTCATTTTTCAGTTTTCGCATTTTTTTATTTACAAAATTAACAATGCGTTATAAACTGTGAATATTATTTCCCAAAATCAACGATTTATAGTTATATTTTTGCCCCTGCGAATGGCCACAAATCAAAAAATAGCAGAAACTCCTTTGATGAAGCAATATAACTCCATCAAGGTAAAATACCCTGATGCATTGTTATTGTTCAGGGTAGGCGACTTTTATGAAACCTTTGGTGAAGATGCTGTGAAAGCTTCTAAAATATTGGGAATAGTCCTTACCAAAAGGGCTAACGGATCAGCTGCCTACATTGATCTTGCCGGCTTTCCACATCATTCACTTGATACATACTTGCCAAAATTGGTAAGGGCCGGCCATCGGGTAGCTATTTGCGATCAGTTGGAAGATCCAAAACTGACAAAAAAAATTGTAAAACGTGGCGTTACCGAACTGGTAACACCTGGCGTAACTTACAATGACAATGTGCTGGATAATAATCAAAATAATTTTCTGGCTGGCATTCATCTAAACGAAACTAGATCAGGAATTGCCTTTCTGGATGTAAGTACCGGCGAATTTCTTGTAGCACAAGGGAATAACCAATACATTGATAAACTGATTCAAAGTTTCAAGCCAAGTGAGGTTATTGTTCAAAAGGATAAAGTACACGAGTTTAATACCCTTTTTGGTGGAAAATATTATGTCAACACTTTTGAAGAATGGATTTTTTCTGATGAATTTACCAAGAACTTATTGTTAAATCAATTCGGAACGAAAAGCTTAAAAGGCTTTGGCGTTGAAGACCTTCCGCTTGGTAATATAGCTGCAGGTGTGATTTTACATTACCTCAAAGAAACCCATCACGAAAAGTCGGACCATATTTCAAAGATGGCCAGGATTGAGGAGGATCATTATGTTTGGCTGGATAAATTTACCATTAATAATCTTGAATTAGTCCATTCACCCAACGAGAGGGCTGTTACTCTATTGCAGACTTTGGATCAAACTGTTTCTCCTATGGGTTCCCGATTACTGAGAAGATGGGTTGTGTTACCGCTCAAAGACAAAAAGCCTATAGAACAAAGGCTTGACATGGTAGCACATTTTATTCAAAACCATGAACACGCTGATCAACTTCGTCATAAACTTAAATCATTTGGCGACCTGGAGCGTTTGGTATCTAAAATTGCCATTGGTAAGATTAATCCCCGTGAAATTTTAAAAGTAAAGGAAGCACTTGAAATTTCAGGGCAGGTAAAAGATGAATTTGGCAAAACAGGAAATAAAGCATTGAATAATCTCCTTGACAGGATCAATAGCCTACCAATTGTAATTGACCAAATTGCGCAAACTATCAATCCCGATCCTCCAGCTCTTGTGGTGAAAGGAAATGTTATTGCTACTGGGATTTCAAATGACCTGGACGAACTTCGTAAAATTGCTCACTCGGGAAAGGATTACCTGGTCCAAATCCAGCAAAGGGAAATTCACAATACCGGTATCAGTTCACTTAAAATTGGCTACAACAACGTTTTTGGTTATTATTTGGAAGTAACGCACACGCATAAGGAAAAGGTACCGGAAAGTTGGCACAGAAAGCAAACACTCACAAATTCGGAGCGCTATATAACCGAGGAGCTTAAAGATTATGAACAAAAAATTTTGGGTGCCGAAGATAAAATACTTGCACTAGAATTAAAACTGTATAATGAATTGGTTTTAAGCCTTTCGGACTATATTCAACCCATGCAGGCTAATGCACATATTATAGCTGAGCTTGATGCTTTGCTCTCATTTTCATTTGTATCTGTCAAAAACAATTATTCCAGACCTGATATCAACGAATCCTTTAAAATTGATATTAAAGGAGGCAGGCATCCCGTAATTGAGACTCAAATGCCTATTGGTGATAGTTATATTCCAAATGACATTTTCCTGGATAATGAAAAACAACAAATTTTAATAATTACAGGACCAAATATGTCTGGTAAGTCGGCACTTTTACGACAAACAGCCTTGATTGCTTTGATGGCACAAATGGGATGTTTTGTTCCGGCTGACAAAGCCAAAATTGGATTGGTGGATAAGGTTTTTACCAGGATTGGCGCCTCGGATAACATTTCGCTGGGAGAATCCACATTCATGGTTGAAATGACAGAAACTTCGAGCATTCTGAATAATTTATCAGCCCGAAGCTTGATCCTGCTGGACGAAATTGGAAGGGGAACAAGCACTTATGATGGAATTTCAATTGCCTGGGCCATTACTGAATTCCTGCATGAACACCCACTTTTCAAGGCCAAAGTTTTGTTTGCAACCCATTATCATGAGCTCAACGAAATGGCAATGAACTTTGCCAGAATTAAAAATTTCCACGTCTCCATCAAGGAGGTTAAAAATCAAATAATTTTCTTAAGAAAAATCATGCCAGGAGGCAGTGAACACTCCTTTGGAATTCATGTGGCAAAAATGGCTGGCATGCCGCAAATCATAGTCGAGCGGGCAAACCAACTTTTAAAGGTTTTTGAACAGGCACGAAGCAGCGACGAACTGAAGAAAAAGGCAAGTTCAGTGAGCGAATCCAAAAATAATTTTCAACTCAGTTTTATACAGCTTGACGATCCTCTATTAGAGCAAATTAAAGAAGATATTCTTAATACAGATATAAATACCCTTACACCTGTAGAAGCACTGATGAAACTAAATGAAATTAAAAGAATGCTTGGGAAATAGCTTATTTATCTTTTCCAAAAACATTGTATAGAATTCCCCCCAATATTCCACCAATAATAGGTGCAACCCAAAACAACCAGAGTTGTCCTACGGCCCAACCATCAGCAAATAATGCAACACCAGTACTTCTGGCTGGATTAACCGAGGTATTGGAAATTGGAATACTAATCAAATGTATCAATGTAAGACCCAACCCGATAGCGATCGGAGCAAATCCCTGGGGTGCTCTTTTATCTGTGGAGCCCATAATAATTACCAAAAACATGGCGGTTAAAACTATTTCAGCAATCAATACTGAGGTCATTGAATAGCCATCAGGGGAGTGTTCACCATATCCGTTTGAAGCGAACCCACCGGTAGTTGTAAAATCACTTTTGCCACTGAAGATAAGATACAAAACTGCACCTGCGGCAATGCCACCAATAACCTGGGCTATAATATAAGGAATAATTTCCCTGGCTGGCATTCGTCCGCCTGCCCACAAGCCCATGGTTACCGCAGGGTTAAAATGGGCCCCGGAAATATGCCCAACAGCATATGCCATAGTAAGCACGGTTAATCCAAATGCGAGGGCAACACCCGTGAAACCAATACCTAATTCAGGATAGGCCGCTGCGAAAATTGCACTGCCACATCCACCGAAAACCAACCAAAATGTGCCGAAAAACTCTGCTTTGGTTTTTTTAATTAGTCCATTCATATTAGTCTGATTTAGTTAGTTAAAAGAAAATTGGAAATAAAAGAAATGAAACTTGATAAAGATAAAAGTAATCAAAAATTTTGATGAATTTGATGACAAAAAATAAGCACAGATAAAAAATTCAATTTTTTATTGACTAAAAAATATTTTTATATACATTTGCACTCCCAATTCAGCAATGCGAAAGTAGCTCAGCTGGTAGAGCACGACCTTGCCAAGGTCGGGGTCGCGGGTTCGAATCCCGTCTTTCGCTCCAAAAATTTCAGATATCTCTCAGCCGTGAGAGATATTTTTTTGAAATCATGCCCGGGTGGTGGAATTGGTAGACACGTTGGACTTAAAATCCAATGGCCATTGCGGCCGTGCGGGTTCAAGTCCCGCCCCGGGTACAAAAAAGGCGCTTATTGCGCCTTTTTTAGTTAAGCCAGGTCAACCTCTTTAATTACCGACATTCAGGCAGCTAATCTTAATATTTATTAAAAAATTTCATTTTTGGCCGCATAGCATATTTATTGAGCCGGTCATTTACAATAATATAAAAGTAATAATGGCAGAAATGAAATCAATAATTGGAATTTACCATTCGCATGAAAAAGCGATTGAAGCAGTCAGGCTTCTTCAAGGAGATGATTTTCCTGAAACAGGTATTTCTTTAATGGGCAAAACGAATGTTCACCATAATGATTTAAAAACCACCGGTGATAACCTTTTGACAGAAGGACCTGTAACTGCAGGTTTAATATTGGGACCCATTCTCGGAGTTTTAACTGGAATCGGGATTTTTGCAATTCCCGGACTTGGTTTTTTATATGGCGCGGGTGCCCTTGTGGGTGCACTTGCCGGATTGGATTTTGGGCTGGTTGGGGGCGGTGTATTATCCCTCCTGACTACCATTGGGGTGAGTGAGCTGCATCATGTAAAACTTGAAGAACACCTTAAAAAAGGCAAGGTAATTTTGGTCGCCAAAGGAAACCAGAAACAAATAAATCGTGCAAATGAAATCCTGGTGGATTTTAATCAACACGATGAATTGATTCACCAATTATTGCTCTGATCCTTTTCAAAATAGATACCTAAAATATTCTTATCTTCGGCCTTTCGAAAATAAGAATATACATGAAACAGAAGCCACGCCTCTCATTCTGGCAAATTTGGAACATGAGCTTTGGATTCCTTGGAATCCAATTTGGTTTTGCATTGCAAAATGCTAATGTAAGCCGGATATTTGAAACACTCGGCGCAAATGTCGACGATATTCCTATTTTATGGATTGCTGCACCTGTTACCGGACTAATTATGCAACCCATTATCGGGCATATGAGTGACAATACATGGAATCGATTAGGTAGACGACGCCCTTATTTTCTTATCGGTGCAATTTTGGCCTCACTTGCTTTGCTAATCATGCCCAATTCACCTACCTTATGGGTTGCAGCAGGTATGTTGTGGATCATGGATGCCTCTATCAATATTTCCATGGAACCCTTCAGGGCCTTTGTTGGAGATATGCTCCCATCAAGACAGCGAACAATGGGTTTTGCTATGCAAAGCTTTTTTATCGGGATCGGGGCAATTGTTGCTTCTGCTTTACCCTATGTTATGACCAATTGGATTGGGTTTGCGAATACCGCCCCGGATGGAGAAATTCCTCCTTCTGTTAGATATTCATTTTATATTGGCGGTTTAGTTTTTTTTCTGGCGGTCATATGGACTATTCTCAGAACAAAAGAATATTCACCTGAGCAGTTATCAGAGTTTCAAGCTTCTGAAAGACAGGAAAAGGGCACTGAAAATTCAAGTAACTACGATGAATCTCCTTTGCACCATGGAAGGTTTTTAAAAGGAAGTATCCTCTGGATTTTATCAGGAGCCATCATTACCTTTTTAATTTATTGGTTCAACCTTGAAAAAGAACTCTATATTTTGGGTGGTGGCTTAATTACATTCGGACTGGTTCAGGTGATCGTAGGATTAATGACCAAAGCCAAAAATACGGATAATGGATTGGTTGAAGTGATCAACGATCTTTTCAAAATGCCACTTACCATGAAACAGCTGGCTTTTGTGCAGTTTTTTTCATGGTTCGCCTTGTTTTCTATGTGGATATATACTACTTCCGGGGTTACGAGTTCAAAATACGACATGAAGCTTTATCCTGAACATGTTAATGAATTGGTATTAGCAACTTCTAATTTTGATACAGCACACCAAAAAGCTGATTATAGGGACCTCAAGAGTATTCAAGATGACCTTAAGAAATATTCATCTAAAATTAATCAAGGCGATCCATATGTTGTTTCTTCTGTTAAAGTTGTTAAATTTTTTAATGATAAAACACGTCTGATTGAAATGGATCTTTCGTCCGGTGTTAATCAGAGAATAGATCATGTACTTAAGGAGTATAACACCGGAGCTGATTGGGTAGGAGTCTTAATGGCTGTTTACAATGGTTTTGCTGCTATTATGGCTTTTGTATTAATAATCCTCGCCCGGCTAACCAACCGGAAAACTGTTCATTTTATAAGTCTTGTAATTGGGGGTATAAGCCTGATCTCATTCTATTTCATAAACAATCCAAACATGCTTATGATCTCAGAACTTGGAATCGGTTTGGCCTGGGCCAGTATTCTAGCAATGCCCTATGCAATACTTACTGGATCTTTGCCTGCTCATAAAATGGGTACTTATATGGGAATTTTCAACTTCTTTATTGTAATTCCACAAATACTTGCCGCTACAATTCTTGGATTCTTTGTCAAACATATTGCAGATGAACAACCCATTTATGCCCTTGTGCTAGGCGGTGCATCAATGATCTTAGCAGGTTTTCTTACATTGATCGTTAAAGATGTTGACGAGCCTGTCAAATCCTGAATCTAACCTATAATTTTATTAACTTCATGAAAAAAGGAATACTTTTTATCTTTTCGATACAGCTTTTTTTCTTTTCATATGCTCAAATGGACACAACAATATCCGGGATGACCCAGGCCGATTCCCTCCACTCCATCGACAGCACCCTAACCCTCGATGAGGTAATGTTCAGTGATTCCATCGCTCGGCTCAACGAGGAGAACAAGATCCTGAAAGCATCGCAGGAAGCCTATAACGAAGGCATTGATGATTTTGGCAAGCTAAATTTTAAGAACGCACGGGAACACTTTGACCAGGCCATAGAATTAAAACCTGACTTTACAGAAGCATACTTCAACCGGGGAATTGTAGCCTTAAAATTAGATGATCCTGAATCAGCAATTCAGGACTTTGATAAGGTGATTGACGCTGACCCCAATCACACGGACGGTTTATTCAACCGCGCTGAAGCATTCATCCTGACCGGTAATTATGATGCTGCCATCGCCGATTATAACCGCCTGACGGAGCTCCAACTGCAAAGCAATAAGCCTGTTTACCTGATGGGTGAGGCATATTTCCTGAAAGGTGATTATAATAAAGCTATCGGGTTTTTTAATAAATCGCTGGAGATAGAACAAGGTTACGCCAATGCTTACAACGACATTGCCAGCAGTTACCGGAAGCTTGAAAATTATGAAACGGCGCTGACTGCTCAGCAGAAAGGCATTTCAATCGATCCTAACAGGGAATTTATGGTGAATAACCTGGGCAGTATTTACAAAAAGATGGGTGAAACGGACAAAGCATTGCAGGCCTACAGCAAGGCCATCCAAATGAATCCCGAATATTTTTTAGCTTATAACAACCGAGGCAGCATTTATCTTGAACAGGAAAATTACCCAAATGCTATCAAGGATTTTTCCAAAGCCATCGAGATCAATCCCTCCTACCCGATTGCTTATAATAACCGCGCCATTGCTTATTACAAAATGAAAGAATATGAAAAAGCTCTTGCCGATTTCAACAAGGCGATTTTGCTTGATCCGAATTATGCTACGGCATACCTGAATCGTGGAATATTAAAGGAAAGTCAGCGCGACCGCGAAGGTTGTTGTAGCGACTGGCAAACAGCCACAGAGCTGGGGGTTGAAACCGCTAAAAAATTCCTGGATGTTGAATGTGCTCAATAATTAAAAATCGCAGAACAATGTTAAACCGATATAATTCAAACACTTCTTTCAAATTTTACACTTTAGTTTTGGGCATCCTCTTGATCTTCCCGCCTTTTCTTAAAGCTCAAAATGTGGACTTCAAAAATTCCAATTTTAAGGATCAGAAAGATGGACTCAAGGCTGTGATCGAAAAGATGGATAAAGCAGATGCACTTGTGGAATCAGGGTTTCAGTTGCTTGCAGCGGATGAAGAACATACCTTTTCATTTAAACAAGCATTAACATTATACAATGAAGCCAATGGTTTTAACCCGAATAATGCAGAACTGAACTTTAAGATCGGTAGTTGTTTGGTACATTCCAGGCAGGAAACGGAGGCGATACCATTTCTTGAAAAAGCCGTGCAGCTTGATCCGGAATTAAATGCTGAAGTTTATTTTTATTTAGCATTGGCATATAAATACAATCAAGACTTTGAAAATGCTGAAAAGAATTTCAAAATATGCAGGGTAAAATTAAAAGGTAATGAGGAAGAGATTTATTCACCAAAGATCAAAAAGGAATTGCAGGAATGCAGTTCGGCACAGGAACTCATTGCAAATCCGGCCCGCGTTTGGGTGGAAAATATGGATGCACTTAACTCTCCTTTTGATGATTATGCAGCTTCGGTTTCAGCAGATGAGTCGGTCATCATGTTTAATTCACGCAGACCTGAAAATACAGGAGGTTCAAAAAACCTAAATGATCAGTTTTATTCTGATATCTATATTTCAGAATACAAGGACGGCGAATGGAGCAAGCCGGAAATCATGGCTGACAATCTCAACACAAGTACAGACGATGAATGCGTTGCACTTGCTGCCGATGCGCAGCGGTTATTCCTGGCGCGTGATAATGGGGGCAATAAAGATATTTTCTTAAGCGAACTAAAGGGCAGTATGTGGGGGCCTTTAAAGGAATTAGCCCGAAACAGCAGCATCAATACCGAATACAATGAATCCTATGCAAGTTTTTCGCATGATGATATCAAGATTTACTTTGTAACTGACAGTCCCTATGCCAATAAAGGTGGCACCGATATGTTTTTCAGCGGACGAATAAACACACGGTTTAAGGAAGAATGGGGCAAAGCTTTTACGGTAGGTTCAGAATTAAATACCCCTTACAACGAAGCTTGTATTTTTTTACATCCTGATGGAAAAACCATTTATTTCACATCCAAAGGTCATAATTCGATGGGCGGATACGATGTATTTAAAAGCGTTCGGGAAGCAGGCCGGTGGTCAACACCTGTCAACCTGGGTTATCCGGTAAATACAGTTTATGACGAAAAATATATTTCTGTGTCGGCCAGCGGGAAACATGCCTACATCACATCAAATCGAAAAAATGGAGGTGAAGGCGGCTACGATATTTACCGTGTGACCTTCCTGGGTCCTGAAAAACCGATGTTAATTGACAATGAAGATCAATTACTGGCCAGTAGGGCTACCACCATCCACGAATCCACACTGGAAGCACCGGTGCAGATCGATGCCAAAAACCTGACGGTGCTCAAGGGCCGTATCCTGGATGAATTTACCAAAGACCCGGTAAGTGCAGACATCGAAATTGTGGATAATGAAAAGAATGAGGTGATCATGACCGTTCATTCCAACAGCGAAACCGGGAAGTTCCTGGTGTCGCTGCCTTCGGGAATCAATTACGGTATTGCTGTAATTGCCGAAGATTACCTGTTCTATTCCGAAAATTTCGACCTGCCTGAAATGAGTGATTACCAACTTGTGAAAAAGGATATTTATTTGCAAAATGTGTGTATCGGATGTAAGATCGTGTTACGTAATGTGTTTTTTGATGTGGGAAAATTCACCCTGCGTTCTGAATCAACACCCGAACTGGAAAGGCTTTATAAATTACTGAATGACCTGCCACGACTCAAGGTGGAAATTTCCGGCCACACCGATAATACCGGCTCGGAATCGATCAATCAGAAACTTTCAGAAAACAGGGCCAAAGCAGTTGTCGACTACCTGGTAAGAAAAGGAATTGCTCAGAATAGAGTGATGTTTAAGGGTTATGGATCATCGGAACCGGTGGCGGATAATAAGACCGCCCAGGGTCGTCAATTGAACCGGCGGACGGAATTTAAGATCATTGAGAATTAGAAGCTTTAGCTGAATAGCAGACTTCGCGATTTATTTTACCAAAATAAGATAGCCGAATGCTGATAGCTTAAATTGATTATGGCAGCTATAACCGGTCTTAACTTCTTGTTGAATTGCATTTCTGAAAGGACCTTCAAGTTGCTGGCATTTTACATAAAAATCCACCGCCTTATCAGAGAGATTTAGCAAGAACAAACACTTAGCATCGTTTTCAAACAAAGCAATGCAAAGGATTTTCTCCGAGGCATCGGAATTCACAATACGCATTTCAACTTTATTCGAAAAGTTTGGTAATTTACCTTTCAGTTCGGCCAGCTTTTGAAAAAGTTCAAACATCTTGTCGTCCTTCCATTCAATCTCATCTTTGTCAAAAAATTTCAAGCGTCGGTAATTTCCAGCTTCCTGCCCTGAATAGATCAGCGGCATTCCCGGAATTAGAAAAGTCAGCACAGTCAGCGGTTCCAGAAAATAATGGATTCGTTCGATGGCCGATCCCTGCCATGAATTTTCATCGTGATTGCTGGTGAAATTCATGAATGAAGCACCTTTCGGCAGATAATTAAATTCATTGGAAATGGTTTCACCTAGTTGATTTGCATGAGATGTACCAGCGGCCACCTCGTTCATAGCATGCATCAGCTTCCAGTTGTAAATGGTATCAAAGGCATATTCAAGCAAGTCAAAGTTTTCCGATTCGGCGAGCATGTATACCGGTTTGATTTTATCCAGGTCGCGGCGGGCCCGGTTCCAGAACAAGGTCGGCACGAGATGTGCCATATCGCACCTAAAACCATCGATCCCGGCTTCGTTGATCCAGAATTGCATATCACTGATCATGGTGTCCCACAAATCAGGATTGCCATAATCAAGGTGGATCACATCCTCCCAATCCTCCACCGGCGCTTTGAAATTGCCGTTTTCATCTTTTGAATAAAATTCAGGATGGTCAACTGTCCAGTCGTGATCCCAGGCGGTATGATTAGCCACCCAGTCGATGATCACCTTCATATTCAGATCATGGATTTTTTTCACCAAGGATTTAAAATCATCAATGGTTCCGAATTCCGGATTCACCTTTTTGTAATCGCTGATAGAATAATAACTGCCGAGGGTTCCTTTCCGGTTCTTTTTCCCGATGGGCTGAATAGGCATGAACCAAAGGATTCCAACACCTAACTCCTTTAACCGTGGCAAATGCTCTTCAAATGCCTTTATCGTTCCTTCTTTGGTAAATTGCCTCAGATTGACTTCGTATATGGTGTTGCCTGCTACCCAGGCGGGGGTATTTATTTTTCGTTGCATTACGCTTCTTTCGTTAAAAAAAAACTGGGATAAAAATATTTACAAAGGTACCCTAAATCGAATAATCAATTTTTTTAAATGAAATAATCTGACGCTGAAATAGATTTGTTAATAATTGGACCCCTTCTGGGTTCCGGTGTCGGGACATAATACAAGGACCCCTAAAGGGTTCAATATCCGATTTTTATATCAAATATTTTTCATCAAATTCAATCCCATGTTCTGTCAATAAATCAATATATTCTGCTTTGAAATTTATCTTTCGGTGATGTTCTTTTTGATTCTTCACGTATTCGATCAAGTTATCTTTTGATTTGTAGGCATAAGTAAATGCTCCATACCCATCCTGCCATCCTGAAAAATTTGGAAATATTTTTTCTTTTTTAATATAATCTGCAGATGCCAGTTTAATATTCTTAACCAAATCAGACAATGCCACAGATTGATGCACATGTGTTACAATATGAATATGGTCCTCAACACCGCCTACCCGATATGGATGGCAATTGTTGTTTCGCAGTATGCCCCAGATGTATCTGTACAATTTTTCCTGGGATGGCTCAATCAAACTATGCTCACGGTTTTTTGTTGAAAATACGATTTGGTAAAGGATTTGGGTAAAGGTGCTCATGGGTGATTAAATTATAGATTTACAATTAGACCAAAAATACAGAAATTATTGGACCCCATTAGGGTCCTGGAATTTGTATTGGTTTTTCATTTTATTCACATTGAACCCTTTCAGGGTTCGGGTGGATGTGTTTTTTCATTCTATTCATATTGAACCCCTTTGGGGTTCGGGTGGATGTGTTTTTTCATTCTATTCACATTGAACCCCTCCGGGGTTCGGGCGGTTGTGTTTTTCATTTTATTCATATTGAACCCCTTCAGGGTTCAGGTGGTTATGTTTTCTTATTCTATTCATATTGAACTCCTTCGGTGTTCCTGCAGATGCCCTATTATCTTACGTATTTTATTAAAATTTTAGCCTAAGAAACCACGAAGTGGTTTAACTTGAATAGAAAAAATTCAGAAATTAACATAGGAACCCCGTAGGGGTTCAATTATTTTTAACAATAAAAAGGAGATTTTAACATCTATGCCTCAACCACCTCATAATCCCCATTCACGATCAAATCTGCACGTGGTCTCAGAGCACTTACCATTTTATGTTCCTGGCCCAGCGTGGCCCAACGCACTTCATCCATCACCTCTTTGCCACGGGCATCTTTGGTGTGTTTTTCTTTGGTTTCGAGATAGGTGAGATCAATAAACACAGCAAGGTCAACACCATCGGTTTTGATGGCATATAAACCATCTACGATCAACATGTCCACCGTACTGAAATCGGTGATCAACCGGTCAATCTGTTCGGTGACCAGATCCACACAAGGCATTTCCGATTTACGATCGTTTTTAAAATCGTCGATTACCCGGTAAATGTCGTCCCACAGATATTCATTGTAACCGACTACATTTTCAATGCCCTGCTCCATACGCCACTGACGACGTTTCAAAGGATCGGTATTGTAAAAATTATCGATGTGCATTGGTTTGGCGAAGATGCCGTGTTTGCGCATGCCCTTGGCGATCACATGGGCCAGCTCTGATTTTCCTGAACCCGACTCACCGGATATGGCGATGATCATTTTATCCTTCTTTTGTTTCAGGATCCGGTCGATGATGATCTCGCCCGCTTTTTTATGCTTGTCCTGGATTAATAAAACGTCTCCTAACATATTTTTTTGATTATAGGTGATACATATTCATAGAGGTGTCAAGGTCGACGAAATAGTTGGCTTCACCCCTGATCGACTCTATTACTTCGTGTTCGCGCTCCAACTCTTTCATTCGCCAGTCGTCCACTTCCTCTATATCCTTTTTAAGCTGTTGATTCGTTGTTTCCTTATAGCTCAATTCAATAAATATCTTCAGATCTGCTTTATTAACCATGATGCTATAAAGTCCGTTAATGATCAACAATTCAATATCTTTAAAATCAGTAATCAGTCGATCAATCTGATTCGAGATCACATCACCGTAAGGCATCTCCGAAGTATTTCCGGCTTTAAAATCTTTGATCACCCGTTCGATGGTTTTCCAATCGTATTCGCTGTAGCCGATACTCTCAACTCCGTGTTTTTGTCGCCAGGCACGCCGCTCCAATGGTGGTATCTTATAAAAACTATCCATATTCAGGATCTTGGTATGTATCCCTTTTTTGCGGAGCATCCTTCCTAGTACATAGGAGACCTCTGATTTTCCTGATTCCGATTCACCTGAAACGGCAATGATATATTTGTTGGTGCGCTCTTCCATCACTTTCTCAAAGATCGTTTGCGCAGTCGATTCGTGATGTTTGTTGATAAATAATACGTCTTCTTTCATTGTTCAATCTTTTGGTAGCAAACGAAACGTTTATCGTTTCATTTTATGCAACCTTCCATTCTCCAAAATAACTTTTTCACCTTCAATCTCAACTTCAAGTCGTTCCTTATCTTCCGCATCAAAATGGATGGAAATTTCCTCCCCGTTGATATACAAATGATATTCTGCACCTTTGAACTCAAACCTGAACGACATGGAGCGCCAGTGTTTGGGCATGCTTGGATTGATCTTCACCTGATCACTTCTCAAATCAACACCTGCAAATGATTGCAACGCAATCAGGATGGTTCCTGCCATCACACCGGCATGAATGCCTTCTCCGGTCGTTCCTCCCTGAACATCGGCAAAATCGCTGGTCAGTGCGCCACTGTAAAGCTCCCAACTCAATTTGTAATCATCGATCATGTTGGCCAGTTGGGCATGAACCACCCGGCTGAGCGTTGATCCGTGGGAAGTCCTTTGAAGATAGTAGGCCAGGTTTTTTGCCAGATAATCATCCGGTAATGAATAACCGAGTTCTTCGAGTATTCCGGTCACGGTTTGTTCATTCAGATTATAAAAAATCTGCAAGGTGTCGGCTTGTTTGGCCACCTTATAATCGTCGGCAGATTTGCCTTCAGCCTTAAGCAGGCGGTCCATCCGGTAGATATTACCATATTTTTCACGGTAATAATCCCAATCGAGTTCTTCCAGCTCGAAATAGCCATCGTATTGCGCGAGGATATTATCTTTGATCACTATATTCAAACCCGAAGCGATGTTTTTCCATTCCTCCAACTCTTCAATTGACAGATCAAGTTTATCCAGAACGCTGGCTTTTTGTGCCGGTGAAAGTTTATCCAATATTTCAAATGCCTTATCCATTGCCCAAACCACCATAATGCTGGTGTAGGTATTGTCTTTTAAACCACCCTCTTTTGATCCTGGATATTTTTCATGAAATTCATCGGGACCCATCACATTTTTGATGGAATATCGTCCGGATGCTTCCTTGTTTGCTTTGCTGGCCCAAAACCGGCAAATATCGAGGAACATCTCTGCACCATAATTTGCCAGAAAATCAATATCGTTTGTTGCATGAACGTATTGCCAGGTATTATATGCCACTGCCAATGAAACATGTCGTTGAAAAGAACTATAATCGGCGCCCCATTTACCTGTAAGTGGATTGAGGTGAACAACCTGCGTCTCCTCCCTACCGTCACTTCCGCTCTGCCAGGGGAACATCGCCCCTTTGTAACCATGCTCATTGGCGTAAGCCCTTGCAGCTTCCAGCCGGCGATAACGATACATCAGGGTGGATTTTGTTACTTCCGGGAAATGCAGGTTATACAAAGGCAGAATGAAAAGCTCATCCCAAAAGATATGGCCGCGGTAAGCTTCTCCGTGTAATCCACGGGCAGTGATGCTTGCATCATAATTCACATTGTGTGGTGATAGAGATGCAAACAAATGATAGTGATGCATCCTCAATAGTTTTTGGGCAAGGCGGTCACCTTCGATTTTAACATCTACTTTATCCCAGATCTTTTGCCAGGCAATTGCACTATCTTTAGCAAGTGATTCGAAAGAATCATTGGGATCCAGAGCATTTACAGCGTCTTCCAAAGGTTGTGCGGAATCCCAATCCTGCGATGAATAGATTGAAACCAGTTTTTCAAATCCATAGGTTTGGCCTTTATTTCCTTCAAACTCAAACGTTGAAATGGCTATTCCGGCTTCCGTTATATTTTGAATATTCAGATTCAAATCCGATTTTAAACGAGCTGCAACTGCAACATCAATTCCCGACTGTGAAGTTTGAACCTTTACCCAGGACATATTGCCCTCAGCGCCTTGTTCAACCGGTTTTAAATGCTGCTGATTCAGATCGCGGTAACGGGCTACACCATCGTTGATGATGGCGCCGTTAATCACAGATTGTATCTCTATTTTTTCATTGTGATCCAGTGGTGTGATTTTATATGAAATGGCAGCTTTGTGTGGATCTGCCATGGAGGCGATACGCTCCGACTCAATCCTGGTTTGCTTGCCTTTGCTGTCTTTCAGGATCATTTCCCGATGCAAAACACCGGTTTTAAAATCGAGCCGGCGATAGATTTTTATAATTTCAGAATTGTTGGGATCTAGTTCCTCCCCTCCTACCCAAATTTTGATAGACAACCAATTCGGGCAATTGACAAAATCTTCATTTTCGATGTCGCGGTCGCCCACCTTGCTGGTGAGCCGGTTGTAAAGTCCGGCCATGTAGGTACCGGGATAATTGAATTCGCCGGCATCGGTTTCTTCCATAGCTCCGCGAGTTCCAAAATAACCATTTCCAACAGACAAAAGGGTTTCGCGGGTTTTTTCTTTGCCCGGAACATAATCGGAATAGGAAACGCTCCAGTTATCTTTTTCAAGCCCGTTTTCAAACCAATCCACAATTCCATCAAATCCGATTTCAGCAATGTCAGTCACCACGATATCGGCCCCATTGATTTTGAGCTCTTTTTCATTTTCTTCACGGGCTATGCCTAATACAAGTCCAAAATTACCTTTATTCCCGGCTTGCACACCGGAAACGGCGTCTTCCACCACCACAGCTTTATCATAGGTTACGCCCATGTTATCGGCAGCCGTTGTAAAAATATCTGGTTCGGGTTTGCCTTGTAAACCGATCTCAGCGGAGACAACTCCATCCACGCGTGTTTCAAAAAGATCAAGCAGTCCGGCAGCTTCCAAAACGCCCTTGCAATTTTTACTCGAAGAAGCCACTCCAATGTGGATTCCTTCAGCTTTCAACCGATGGATGAGCTCCACTGTTGAATCGTACACCTCAACGCCATCGCGGTCCAGCACTTCATTGAAAGCCTGGTTTTTTCGGTTTCCGAGTCCGCAAACGGTTTCCTTATCCGGATCATCAGAAGGATCGCCAAATGGCAGGTTGATGCCACGCGATTGCAGGAATGATTCTACACCTTTGTACCTGGGCTTACCATCAACATAAGGGAGATAATCTTTTTCATGGCTGAATTCCACGAATTGCTCCCCGGTTTTTTTGGCATGTTCTTGCAAATACTCATCAAACATTTTTTTCCAGGCTGCGCTATGGACGAGGGCGGTTTTGGTAATCACCCCATCGAGATCAAAAATGACGGCGTTGAATTTATAATTCATATTTTTTGGTTTTCAATGCTATATTAACATGTAGCCCCTACGGGGCAACTTTATATTTTTAATTCACTTTTCTACCAACATTTAGCCCTCCCGGGGCTTTCGAAACATCCGATGTGTCCATGGCTCCGTAGGAGCCCAATGTTGGTAGAAATAATTTGTAAAAGAACGTTTACCGCGCCGTAGGTGCGGAATATTTAATTAATATCTTCAAAAAAATTAAATATATATTTTTCATCATATTCAACCTCAAATTTCTTTAAAAACGAAATGTATTCGTCTCTGAATCTGACTTTCCTATGATGTTGCTTTTGATTCATCACATAATTGATTACATCCTGCTTTTGAGATGAACCATACGAAAATGCGCCATACCCTTCCTGCCAATTGAATTTATTCCTTAAAAATCCTTTTTTATTGATAAATTCGGATGATTCCCCCTTCACATCCCGCATCAAATTTGACATTCGGCATGACGCTTCAATCCCTAAAAATAAATGAACATGGTCTTTTGTCCCATTAATCGCCAACAACTTCTGACCCTGATTCCTTATAATGCCACCAATATATTTATATAACTCCTCCTCGAAATCAGGCAATATTAAAGCTGAACGATGCTGGACTGCAAATATGAATTGAATAAAGATTTTACTGAAAGTATTGGGCATTGTGACAATTTATTGATAATTCATTACAACTTTATCCAATGATGTTCCAACGGTTTTAACATTAACCAGCCGGGCTCTTTGCCCTGAATAACGGCTTTGCCCAATAAATCATTAAAACCTAAATTATTAAAAATTGTTGATTTTGCCCAAAATTCCTTATCACTCTGGTTTTGAACAATTAATAATTTTTCATTTTCAAATGAACGAACATAGGCCATAACTTCCATAGCCGGTTCACCTTCAGCGTCTGCAACGTCAACCCATTCCATCGTTCCACGACCAAAACATTTATATTCCTTCCGAACATTTAACAATGTTTTCACCCTTCTGTAAACATCACCCCAGAAGGTGGAAGAATCACCAAGGTCCCGTTCTACTTCTTCCCAATGAATTTTTCCCCTCACTAAAAAGCGTGTATCATCCTTACCGCTCAGCTTGATCATTTCTTTATAATAATCATGATCATTCAGCTTTCCGAACTCATCTCCATAATAAACAATCGGCGTACCCGGAAGACTTAACATGATGGAATAAGCCAGTCCGATTTTTTGAGGATCACGATCCAGTAACTCTGACAAACGGGCTGCAACGCCTTGTCCCAGACGAAAATCCCAGTCCGGTTTTTTGCAATAGTTATCGTGGATGTACTTGCGGTCCTCCTCCGAAACGTACACCAGTTCCAGGCTTAGCTCATCATGGCAGCGCAAAAACGTAAACCATTGTGCCGATTCTGGGATCGCCGGAGTAACTTTTTGACTTAAAATATTTTGAACCGGGTTTTTATCCTGAGCTGCGATGGCTTTAAACATCTGTGGCATCAATGGAAAATGGTAACCGGCATTGCATTCGTCCCCTTCACCAAAGTACTCAACTACTACATTAGGTCTTTGGCAAGCTTCGGCCAACAGTAAGGTATGAGGACGAACATAATCCACAACGGTTCTGAAAAACTTTACCACATGATGCAACATCGGGTGATTTTCGCAGGTTGTTCCGTCCTCTTTCCATAAATAAGGAATGGCATCCGCCCTGAAACCATCCACTCCCTGGGTGAGCCAGAACAGGAAATTACGAGTCATCGCCAGCAAAACCTCCGGATTGTTATAATTCAAATCAGGTTGAAAATTGAAAAACCGGTGGAAATAATACCATTCGCCATCCTTTTCCCAATTGCTATCTTCGAGGCCTTCAAAAATGATGCGTGCATCTTTATACAGGTTTGTATCTTTTGACCAATGGTAAAAATCCCTGAAAGGATTATCTTCTGATTTTCGTGACTCTATAAACCAGGGATGTTCATCCGAAGTGTGATTAATTGCAATATCAAAAATCACTTTGATCCCACGATTGTGAGCTTCCTGCAAAAACTCCCTGAATAACTTCCGCTGTTCTTCCAGTGATGCATCTTCCGGCAGCCCCAACAATTCAAATCGGATGCGATCATAATTCCGGATATCGAACCCGGCATCCTTCATAGGTGAATCGAGAATGGGTAAAAGCCACAGGCAATTCACACCAAGATCCTGAAGATAATCGAGTTTTTTCTTCAGCCCGATAAAATCAGTATTGAAAAGATCAACGTAAAGGGAATACACAATGGCATCCTTATACCACTCTCCAACATGTGCCGGAAACCGGATATCATCCCGTGTTGATTCAATTTCAAGCATAAAGTTCTCAAGTAACTTTATTGATTGATCGGGATAGATCTTGAGCCAATGTTCTGATAACTTCTTAATTAATGACATTTTCACTGGTTTTTATGTGGCAAAATTAGGATGAAAGATAATGAAACAAGGTTAATTAATTCTAAAAAAAGAGCCACCTGTAAGATGGCTCATCATGCTTATTGTCTGAACAAAGCAGAATTGACATTAAGCAATTTCATTTTTTCTTTGATTGGCCATCCAGTTTTAAACGATTTGTAAAATAGCCAGTTTCAAAATATCAATTTAAATGGCTGTTTACATTATCCTTATTAAAAATGCAACAAATTTGATTCTCGTCGTTAAAATGTAAAGTTTCCAAAGCTAAAGGATTATTTTACTAATTTTGAACAAGAATAACTTTGCAGGTCGTTTTCATGAAACTAGGAAATTTAAGTATATTAATTCTTTTCATTTTATCATTCTCCTCAAAATTCACTTGTGGACAGGATAGTATCCCGGCTGATTTTTGTATTTCGGAGGAAGAATACAAATTATATAATCTTATCAACGATTACCGAAATGCAATGAACCTTGCTGAAATTCCTTTGTCAAAATCGCTTTCATTCGTGGCGAAAACCCATGCAACCGACCTGGTAACAAACCGACCCGATACCAACACCTGCAATTTTCACAGTTGGTCGGATAAAGGCAATTGGACTGCTTGTTGCTTTGAAAAAGAAATAAAAGATAAATCGTGTATGGTAAGTAAACCCGGGGAGTTAACAACTTATACCGGGTATGCCCATGAGGTGGTTTACTGGGAAAATAAAGAAGCCAATGCTGAAAGAGCCTTTGACCAATGGAAGGAAACTTCTGCTGCAAGATCATTGATAACAAATTTCAAAGAATGGGAAAGCCATAGCTGGAATGCACTTGGGGTAGGAATTTACAAAGGTTTCGCAATTGCATGGTTTGGAGAAGATCCTGATCCGGAAAAACAAACCATTGTTTGCGGCAGTCAGAAGGTAATTGTAAACAAACCAGCAGAACCCAAAAAAGAGCAGGAAATGGTATCAGCTTCCAGCGGAAGATTTTATCTGATTTATGGAAGTTTTAATGATTTGGCTGAAGCTAAAAAGCAACTTGCAATATATAAATCGCAGGGATTTAAAAAAGCCAAAATAGTTTCAAAAGATAATAAATTCAGGATTTCGCTTTCCGATTACTCTTCCATGGAGCAAGCAAGCAGCGCTAAAAAAGAGTTACCTTCAAAATTCAAAGACGCCTGGGTACTTACATTTTAAGCAACAGCAACTCCTAATGCTTTTGCCATTGTGATCCCAATCTCAGCAGGTGAATCTACAACGTGAACACCACATTCCCTGAGGATGGCTTTTTTTGCTTGCGCTGTGTCGTCTTTACCCCCGATAATAGCTCCGGCATGTCCCATGGTTCTGCCTTTAGGGGCAGTAGCTCCGGCAATAAAACTTACCACCGGTTTTGTACCGTGTTCTTTGATATAATAACCTGCATCGGCTT
>ERZ795053.546-NODE-546-length-48416-cov-14.476520_pt1 | contig 48416 bp, 40 predicted proteins | sample MGYA00375137_ERZ795053 | MGnify/ENA primary metagenome ERZ795053 (study PRJEB30182, sample SAMN05720284) | activated sludge metagenome | isolation source: Anaerobic digester | place: Hong Kong | collected 2014-12-17 ...
TGGCGGAGCGGGTGGGATTCGAACCCACGTGACGTTTCCGTCAAACTGATTTCGAGTCAGCCCCGTTATGACCGCTTCGATACCGCTCCATATTCTCTTTTCGCGGCTTTCCATTTGCCGCAGAAAATAGTATAAACTAAAGTCCCGCTAATTGCAACGTTTTTCCGAAAAGAATTTCTTCAACAGCTGCGAACACTCATCCTCCAACACTCCCCCCGCGGTTTCGCAGCTTGACGAAAACCAATGGTCGGTGAAGTTGACAACCGAGCCACAGCAGCCAAGGCGTTCATCAAATGCCCCGAACACAAGCCGCTCAAGCCGCATCAGCGTCAATGCGCCCGCGCACATCGCGCAAGGCTCAAGCGTCACGAACAGAGTACATCCCTCAAGACTTCCCAAGCTCTCCCAAGCCTGCCTCATCGCCAAGACCTCAGCATGAAGCGTGGGGTCCTTTCGCTGTTCACAAAGATTATGCGCCCTCGCAACGATTTGTCCGTCCTTGACCACCACCGCGCCCACAGGCACTTCGTCCTCAAAATACGCCCTTTTCGCTTCGTTCAGCGCCTCTCTCATCCACAGCTCATATGACGCCATTCAACGCCTCCTCGGTGTCAAATCCGCCCTCATAGCGAACGCTGTACAGCATAAGCCCGTGCGCGGGAGCTGTCGCGCCCGCGTCGGCTCTGTCATGCGACTCAATCGCTTTCTTTATGGTATCGACGGGCAGCCTTCCGCCGCCTATCTCTATAAGCGTTCCCGCGGCAATCCTGACCATGTTGTATAAAAAACCGTCAGCAGCGATATATAAATGCAGCAGCTGCCCGTCCCTCACCCATCCGCAGCGGCTTACGGTACGGACTGTATTCTCCATGGTGACGCCCGCAGACATGAAAGCTCGAAAGTCGTGCCTGCCCACAAGGTCACAGGCGGCGCACTGCATCGCCTCAAACGACAGCGGTCTATGCACATGCAGGGCGGTGCTGCGCGAAAAGACGTCGGCATGAGCGCCTAACCGGACGGTATAGCGATAGCATTTGAGCTTAGGTGTGAAGCGTGAATGAAAGCTCTCATCCGCTTCATCGGAGTAAAGAACACGGACGTCGGCGGGCAGGTGCGTGTTCATGGCGATGGCGAACTTGTCCGCGGGCATCCTCGCCTCACAGTCAAAGTGTGCGACCTGCGCCCTTGCGTGAACCCCGCTGTCGGTCCTGCCCGACCCGTGTACGCACAGCCTTTCGCCTGTCAGCTCGAACAGCGCATTCTGTAAAAGCTCCTGCACCGAAACACCGTTGGGCTGCTGCTGCCACCCAACGTAGTTTGTTCCCTCGTATTCGACAATTATCCGTATCCTTCGCATCAGAAACTGAAATCGATGAAGTGTTCCATAAGAGCTATTGCGGTGATAAACGCGCCCGTGATGAGCGTCGCAGCAAGGTCGTTCCAACCGAGCTTTAGACTTCTCATGCGCGTTCTGCCGTCGCCGCCGTGATAGCAGCGCGACTCCATGGCCATAGCAAGCTCGTCAGCGCGCCGAAACGCCGAAACGAACAGGGGTATGAGCACGGGTATCATTGCCTTTGCGCGCTTGATGATGTTGCCGGACTCGAAGTCCGCGCCCCTTGCAAGCTGTGCCTTCTGTATCTTCACCGCCTCGTCCATAAGCGTAGGAATAAAGCGCAGCGCTATGGTCATCATCATGGCAAGCTCATGCGCGGGGAACCTCACGACCTTCAGCGGCGAGAGCAGCTTCTCTATCCCGTCGGTGAGGGAGATTGGGGAGGTGGTAAGCGTCAACAGGGACGTCCCCGAAACCAACAGCACAAGCCTCAACGTTACGAAAACAGCCTGAACTATACCTTCCTTGGTTATACGCAGTATCCACCACTCAAACAGCACCGTATCGCCCTTAATCACAAAGAGGTTGATAACGAACATGAATACAATAAGGAAGCGCAGGGGCTTTAGGGATTTCCAGATATAGCTCGGACTGATCTTGGACAGGACGAGCGTGAGCAGGACGAAAGCGAACGGCAGCAGGTACATGACCATGCTCTTGACGAGGAAGGTCATGACGATGTACGCTATCATGAGTATCAGCTTGGTTCTGGGGTCGAGCCTGTGTATCGCCGAATTGCCCGCGACGAACTGACCCAAGGTTATGTCATTCAATGGATCAGCCTCCCTTCAAGCCAGCTCCGCATGGCGTCATAAGTGCATATATCGGAGGGAACGTCTATCCCGCGCTTTCGAAGCAGCAACGCCAGCTTCGCGGCATGGGGCAGAGCCAACCCTATGGCGTCAAGCTCGTCGCTGTGCGAGAAAACCTCGCGGGGTGTGCCATAATAGGCGACGGCGCCCTTGTTCAAAACAATTATCTTGGTGGAGTGACGCGCCACATCGTCCATGGAATGCGAAACCATGATGATGGTTTGCCCGTTCTTCCGGCGCATATTCTCAAGCAGCAGGAGTATCTCCCTGCGCCCCTTGGGGTCAAGACCCGCCATAGGCTCGTCCAACACCAAGTATTTCGGGCGCATGGCGACGACGCCCGCAAGGGCGGCACGGCGTTTCTCGCCGCCCGAAAGCTCGAAAGGCGATTTAGCCGCGAATTCATCGGGATCCAAGCCCACCAAGCTAAGCGCTTCGCTGACACGCTCCTTGACCTCGCTCTCCGATAAGCCCATATTCTTGGGGCCGAAGGCGACGTCCTCCGCTACGGTTTCCGCAAAGAGCTGATATTCCGGGTACTGAAAGACCATGCCCACAAGCGAACGCGCCTTTGCGCGAAGCTTTTTCTCACCAAGCTTCATGCCGTCCACAGTCACGCTGCCGTGCGTGGGCAGGAGCAGCCCGTTAAGCTGCTGCACAAAGGTGGACTTGCCGCTGCCGGTATGTCCTATGATACTGACAAACTCACCCTCGTCTATCGTAAGGGAAACGTTGGCGATGGCCGATGGCACGCCGCTGACATTTCCGGGGTATGAATAACAGAGGTCGTCTACAACAATGGGCATAGGGCCTCCGCAAGCTCATCGGCAGTGATTATGTCGTGGGAAAGCTTGACGCCGCGTTCAAGCAAGGCGTCGCGTAAAAGGACGGTTTCGGGCGCGTCCATGCCGATACCGCGCAAAGCCGCGACGTCGGAAAAGATTTCCACCGGCGTTCCCTCCATAGCAACGGAACCGTGATTCATCACTATGACCCTGTCGCAGCCGCAGATTTCATCCATGTACTGCGTCACTATGATTATGGTAAGCCCCTCCGTTTTATTGAGACGGAGTATGGTGGACAGCAGCTCCTCGCGTCCCTTGGGGTCGAGCATCGCTGTCGCTTCGTCTAAAACAAGCACATCGGGGTGCATCGCAAGCATACCCGCGATGGCGACGCGCTGCTTCTGCCCGCCCGAGAGGTGGTGAGCCGCGGCTTCGGCGTACTCGGTCATGCCGACAATCGCAAGCGACTCATCGACGCGCCCGCGTATCTCCTTAGGCGGCACGCCGAGGTTTTCAGGCCCGAAGGCGACGTCCTCCTCCACTATGGTGGTGACAAGCTGATTGTCGGGGTTTTGAAATACCATGCCAACATGCTGGCGAATCTTCAGAACGTTGTCCTCGTCGGAGGTGGACATACCGTCCACGGTGACTGTGCCGCTCTTTGGAACCAGCAGCGCGTTTATATGCTTTGCGAGGGTACTTTTTCCGCTTCCGTTATGCCCGACTATGGCAAGATACTCTCCGTCCTTGACGGTGAGTGAAACGTCACGCAAAGCCAGCTTTCCCGCGTTCTCATATTGAAATGATATATGATCGAAAGAAATCATTTATATCCTCGCTTTCAGATGTTCATTATAACTTAGGGGTATCAAAATATCAAGACATTTGTTATAATGTTAAAAACGCCTGCTTGAAGGCTTATTTAGAGGTAAGGATGATAAAGAGACTAAAGAACATCGATACCATAGTCAGCTGTGACGCCATGGACAGGATATACCACAACACCGACCTTTGGATGGAGGATGGGGTAATCGCAGCCATAGGTGATTATGACGGCGTTGAGGATACAAGCTACGACTGCTCGGGTATGTTCCTTTATCCCGGGCTTGTGAACGTTCATCATCATCTGTATCAGTACTTCACGCGCAATCTTGCCAAGGTACAGGGCTTGGAGCTGTTTGACTGGCTTGTCGCTCTGTACGAGATTTGGAAGGGGCTGAATGCGGATACGGTGCGCCTAAGCTCGCTTTGCGCGATGTCGGAGCTTATGCGATACGGCTGCACAACCTGCTTTGACCATCATTATGTGTTTCCAAGTGGACAGGAGAAGCTGATTGACACGCAGTTTGAGGCGGCGGACGAGCTTGGCATACGCTTCTGCGCCTCGCGGGGCAGCATGGACCTGTCAAGGAAGGACGGAGGTCTGCCGCCGGATTCCGTGGTGCAGTCCATAGACGCCATATTGAAGGACAGCGAAAGGCTGATAGACCTCTATCATGACGATGGGGACTATGCCATGCGTAAGGTCGTGCTTGCGCCCTGCTCGCCATTCTCGGTGTCGGCGGAGCTGCTGAAGGAGAGCGCTGTCTTGGCGCGGCAAAAGGGCGTCAGACTGCATACCCACCTGTGCGAGACGAAGGACGAGGAGAACTACACCCTCGAAAGGTACGGCGTAAGGCCGCTTGAGTATATGCAAAGCCTGGGCTGGACAGGCCCCGACGTGTTCTTCGCCCACGGAATACACTTCAATGACGAGGAGCTGCTGCTTCTTGCCCAAACTCAGACGGGTATAGCGCATTGCCCCTGCTCTAATATGAAGCTGTCAAGCGGTACTATGCGCCTGCCCGACATGCTGCGCCTGGGGATTCCCGTGGGTCTTGGCGTGGACGGCTCCGCAAGCAACGACGCAAGCAACCTCATGGACGAGATACGCAGCGCTTACCTGCTGCATCGCTTGACCTACGGCGACAGAGCGCCCTCGGGCTATGAGCTGCTGAAGATTGCTTCCGCTGGCGGCGCCAAGCTGCTTGGCTTTGAGAAGCTCGGCAGAATTGAGACGGGCTGTGCCGCCGATATGTTCCTGATAAGGAAGGATCGCACCGACCTGTTATGCGCCAACGGAGATCCCGCCAACCTGTTTGGGACTGTGGGCTATCATCGTCCCTGCGACATGGTGATTGTCAACGGAAAGCTGACCGTTCAGGACGGAGAGCTTGTATCCGTGGACGAGGATCGCCTTTACAGCGAGGCGGACGCGGAGATAAAGCGGCTGCTGAAGGAAGCGTGAGGGTAATTGACCGCGGCGAAAGACGCATAAGGGGCGATTATTAAGATATGACAAAGGGAAGAAAAGCAATCATTATGTTAGTCCAGGGTGCGATAGTCGCGGCAATCTACGCCGCGCTCACCTTGGTTTGGCCGCTGTCCATAGGACCTGTGCAATGCAGGATATCGGAGGCGCTTTGCGTACTGCCGTACCTGATGCCGAGCGCCGTGCCGGGGCTGTTCGTGGGCTGCTTAATTGGCAACCTCATATCGGGCGCGGTGGCGCTGGATGTGGTGTTCGGAAGCCTTGCCACGCTGCTTGCCGCCCTATGCACCTACTTCATGGGTAAGCACAAGCTCCCGACTTGGCTTGCGCCGCTGCCGTCGGTGGTCATTAACGCGCTCGTGGTGGGAGCGGTGCTGACCTATTGCTATGAATATGGCCTTTCCTATGGGCTTGCCGTGCTGCAAGTGGGCGGCGGTCAGGCCATAGCCTGCTTCGTCTTGGGGCTGCCCTTGTTGCAGCTTCTGATAAGAAATCCCAAGATATTGGGACCAAACCACAATATGTAGTGGCTGTGATTAGATAATAACACCACATATTGGAACAAAGCGTTAACGAATTATGAACAGATTATAAACTTCTCTCATAGATATTCGGGGTTTGCAGGCCCAAATTCAGAAGGTTTGAATACATACAAGCCATGGTGTTTTCCGCGAATGGGCCGCAAACCACGCCCAAAAAGCCGAATTCATAAACTGAAGGATTCGTGAGTATACCGCGAATACTTGAATACATACAATATGTAGTATGCAAAACGGCAGGGTTGACACAATATGTTGTTGCGCGTATAATGTGCTCACACCGACATCAGGGAGGAAATGAAATGCTGCAACAGATAAGAAAGCGTGACGGCAGGGTCGAGCCGTTTGACAGAGAAAAGATAAAGGTTGCCATCTGGAAGGCGGCTCAGGCTGTCAACGGAACCAATGAGGCCATAGCGGACGAGTTGACCGACGAGGTCGTTCGCATCGCGGACGAACGCTTCTCGGAGCAAATCCCCGACATAGAGGCCATCCAGGACATAGTAGAGAAGGTTCTGATTGAGGCGGGTCACGCAAGGACGGCGAAGGCGTACATCCTTTACCGTGAAAAGAGGCGCGGCACCCGTGAGATTAACGCGCTCATCGGCGCTACCATCGATATGTTCGCCGACTATCTCAAGGATAAGGATTGGGGTATCCGCGAGAACGCCAACATGCAGAAAAGCGTCAACGGGCTTAACAACTATGTCCGCGAGGCGTTCACCAAGAAGTATTGGCTGTACGAGATTTATCCCGAGGACATCCGCAGAGTGCATGAGAGCGGCGACGCGCACATTCACGATTTAGGCTTTTTCGGGCCGTACTGCGCGGGCTGGGATCTGCGTCAGCTTCTGACCGAGGGCTTTGGCGGAGTTTCGGGCAAGGTTGAAAGCAAGCCCGCAAAGCACCTGCGTTCGTTCTTGGGGCAGGTTGTCAACTCAACCTTCACCACCCAGGGCGAAACCGCAGGTGCACAGGCATGGAGCAGCTTTGACACCTACTGCGCTCCCTTCATCGCCATCGATCACATGACCTTCGAGCAGGTTACCCAGTGCCTTCAGGAGTTTGTATTCAATATCAACGTCCCGACGAGGGTGGGCTTCCAGTGTCCGTTCTCCAACCTCACCTTTGACATCAAGGTTCCCAAGACCTTAAAGGATCAGCCCGTAATCATCGGCGGCGAGTACACCGACAGGACTTACGGCGAGTTCCAAGCGGAGATGGATCTTTTCAACCGCGCCTTCTGCGCCGTCATGCTTCAGGGCGACGCCAAGGGCAGGGTATTCACCTTCCCGATTCCGACGATAAACATCACAAAGGATTTCGAGTGGGACAGCCCCGTGGTGGATGACTTCATGCGCATCACCTGCAAGTATGGCATTCCCTACTTCGCCAACTATATCAACTCCGACCTCAGTCCGGAGGACGCGGTATCCATGTGCTGCAGACTGCGTATAGACAAGCGCGAGCTTAGAAAGCGCGGCGGCGGACTGTTTGGCTCTAACCCCATGACGGGTTCGATCGGCGTCTACACCATCAATATGCCGCGTATCGGCTACCTTGCGACAAGCAAGGAGGACTTCTATGCGCGCTTAAAGCGTATCGCCACCTTGGGCAAGGTCTCCTTGGAGATTAAGCGCAAGATTATCGAGAGACAGACCGAGGAGGGGCTGTATCCCTACTCACGCTACTACCTGCGCAGCGTCAAGGAACGCACGGGTGAGTATTGGACAAACCACTTCAACACAATCGGTCTTGTGGGCATGAACGAGTGCTGCCTGAACTTCATCGGCAAGGACATCGGGAGCGAGGAAGGGTTGGATTTCGCGCTTGAGGTCATGAACTACCTGCGCGAGCTGATGGTCAGCTTCCAGGAGGAGACGGGACACAGCTACAACCTTGAAGCCACACCCGCCGAGGGTACGAGCTATCGCCTTGCACGGCTTGACAAGGAACGCTATCCGGACATCATTCAGTCGGGCGTAGAGGAGCCTCAGTACACGAACAGCACACAGCTGCCCGTAACCTACACCGATGATATCTTTGAGTGCATGGACTTGCAGGATGAGCTTCAGTCGCTCTACACGGGCGGCACGGTGCAGCACCTCTACCTTGGGGAGCGCATAGAGGACATCAATGTAGTGAAGAACCTCATCCGCAGCATCTTCACCAAGTACAAGATGCCATACATATCCATCACGCCTACCTTCTCGGTATGCAGCGAGCATGGCTACATCGCGGGCGAGCATTTTACCTGCCCCGAATGCGGCAAGGAGACAGAGGTTTGGAGCAGGGTTGTGGGTTACCTGAGACCCGTGCAGAATTACAACCCCGGCAAGCGCGAGGAGTATATGCTCCGCAAGAAGTTTGTCATCTGATAGACAGTACCCGATTGGGGCAAGGCTTGCCGTCTTGCCCCATTTGATTTTCAAGGAGGGAAAATGCTGATTGCGGGAATGCAAAAGCTTTCACTGCTGGACTACCCCGGACAGATGTGCGCCGTGGTCTTTGTTCCGTTTTGCAATATGAACTGCGTTTACTGCCATAACTATCACATACTAAAGGCGGGAACTCCGCTCTTGGACGAAAGCTATGTGCTGGACTATCTGGGCAAGCGCAAGGACGTTCTTTCGGCGGTGGTGGTGACGGGCGGCGAACCGACGCTGCAGCAGGGGCTTGAAACCTTTATTTACTGCGTTAAGGAGATGGGCTATCTTGTCAAGCTTGATACGAACGGAACCAAGCCTGAGGTCGTCAAGGAGCTTATGGGAAAGGGGCTTATAGACTATGTGGCGATGGATATAAAGGCGAACGAGGCCAAGTATTCCGCGATAGCCGACGCCAAGATAGATATGTCCGCCATAAGGCGCAGCATTTTTCTGCTGATGAACGGCGACGTGCCTTATGAGTTTCGCACAACCTTCGCCCCGCAGCTGAGCCGAGAGGACATACTTGACGCCGCGGAGCTTATAAAGGGAACGCCGGCGTACTATCTGCAACAATACAGAAAGCGCAACGACAGCGACCCGGAGCCGCATGTTCCGTCATATGTCAACGAGACCGCCGACGCGGTCAGAGAAAAGCTTGGCGTGTGCGTGGTTCGAGGATTATAAGGGGCGAAGGGCAAACTCATTTCTCAAAAGAAAACAGAAAATCTCAAGCCGAAGCGAATACGAAACACGAGCGTTTAGCATTGGCGGGTCTTGGGCATGATAGCACCTGTAACGAGGTGCTTTTTTTATGAAATTATCGCTTGTGATGAGCATGGCCATAATGCTCTGTCTGCTCTTTGGGGTGTTCACTCCGTCGCTTCGAAAACCCGTGTATCGCTTTATATTCTGCGCGCTGTGCTTGGGGGCGCTGCTCTTGAGCTCGATTGAAACTCAGGCGGGGACGTACCTTCGCATATTCTGGTCATCATGGCTGCTGCTTTTGGCGATTCCCTTCGCGTCGGGGAAGGCGCATATAATGCGGATATGCGTTGCGTGCTGCTTTGGCGGAGTGATAGGGTGGAGGCTCATCGACAGTCTTCCGCTCTTTCCTGAGCTTGAGCTGCTGGCCTGCGTGCCTGTGGTGCTGCTCAGCTTCATTTACGGCAAAACCACAAAGGACAGACTGCTCACCGCGCTTATCGCGCCGATTGTGGTCTGCTTTTGCTTCGCCCTTTCGGACTATCTTTTGTTTGAGTTTTGTGTGGTGAGCTTAGGCTCTGAGTTTGCCTTCGGTATGCAGCTTGGCGGAGTTTTTGCCGTCCTTGGACTTGAGCGGCTTTGGCTTCAGCTCAAAGACCGAGGCGTGTGGCGCAAGCAGGGAGGCGATAAGCGCGGTGGCGGGGACGGCAAGGATGATGCCGATGCTGCCGGAGAGGCCGCTTATCAGCTCTGACACCATGAAGTCGTTGTTCAGCACGGCCTTGATATCCCAATCGTTTATTGTGATGAGAAGGAAGTCCACAAGCGCGCTGCCGGTGAACGCCAAGATGAGGGTGTTGGTCATGGTGCCTATCGAGTCGCGGCCGATGTTCATGCCGGAACGGAATAGCTGAGCGGACTTCATGTCGGGGTTGACCCGCCAAAGCTCCGTCACCGATGACGCTATGCTCATGGCAACATCCATCACGGCACCCAATGCGGCAATGATGATGCCCGCCGTGAACAGTCCGCGAATGTCTATGGGGTAGCCCTGGTACTTGGCCTGTATAAGGCTGTCCGTCTCGTTGGTGGAGTTCAGCAGACCATCAAGGCGTACGAAGCTGCCGACCATCTTGGAGAACAGCGCGGCAAGGACGAATCCCAAGACCGTACCGCAGACGGCGGCGACGGTCTTTGCGCTTATGCCGTCCAAGAGGACAAAGCATACTACGGCGCAGTACACCGCTATGGCGGCGGTGAGCCAAATAGCCGACGCGCCGCGAATGAGCAGGGGGATGAGTATCAGGAAAACACAGGCTATGGTGAAAGCAAGCCCTAAAATCGAGCGCAAGCCCACCCTGCCGCCTATCAGCACCGTGAGCGCGGCGAATATGGCGAGCGCCGCGACAAGCGCGAATATGCGGTTGTAGTTGGTGATGGAGACGGAGACGTAGGTTTCGCCCGTGGTCTCATCTATTCTGCCGTAATTGGTGTAGATGTTGACGAGCAGCCCCGTACCTTCCTTGCAGTGCTTGTCGAAGAGCTTGCTCATGTAGTTGGTGACGGTCATGGTTTGCCCCTTGTGCTGTCCCGTCTTGATGAGTATCTCCAAAGCCTGCGAGCCGATATGCACGTTCTGTGTGTTCTCGTCCTCGAACAATGATTCTGCGGTTACCGCCGTGACCACCGCGTATTCGTACTCGTAGAGCTGGCTATCCTCGCCTGTGTAGCTGTAATCGGCGTCTAAATCCGCACCCTCAAACAGGGCGCGGTTCGCGTCAAGCGAAAGATCGAGCTGAGCAAAATAGGCCGAGTTAGCGTCGCTTTGATCGGAATTGTACAGCGCGAAGGGCTGAGCGCCGAAATAGCAGCCGGCAACAAAGATGATAAGAGCCGCGGCAAGTATCACAAGGACGCGGTAATCGAAGGGACGGCGCTCCTTTTTTACATCCAAGGGCGGCTTATTGACATTCTTTTGTTTATTCTTCTTTGAACCCATAAAAGCTCCAAGCTGATTTTTTCTACATTATAGCCTTATGGGGTATACAAAGTCAAGGCGCACGCGGAGCAAAATCACCCTTGCAACGGTCAAACGCGCAAACGCCCCTAATGTCCGTCACCCATGACGGGCTTGCGTTCTGTTGAATAGCGGTGTTATAATGCCATAAAGCATTGAGCGCAGCGGGAGCGGCGCCAAGTGGCTTAGAAAGGCAGTTCTATGTGTACGCGATTCGTGTATAACGGTGACGATACGATTACGGGTTTTAACTTCGAGATAGACCTTAGCGTCTGGAGCCACAAGGTGATTCCGGAACGCGATAGGTTTTTCATAGGCATAAGGGCGGCGGACGGGGAGTATCACTCCTATCACGGCGTGAACAGCAGCGGCAGCGCCGCGACCCTGCTCTATGTGCATGGCAATGACAAGGCGACGTTTAGTCCCAATGAAGGCTGTGTCAACGTGGCAACGCTGAACGAGGAATTCATCAAGGGCAGGATAAGCTTCGACGAGGCGGTGAGAACAGTCGAAACCAAGCGTATCGTGTATGCGCCCGACGCGACTATGCAGACCCTGCTGTCCTGTAAGGACGGCAGAACCCTCATCGTTGAGCCGGGGATAGGGTACCGAAATGAGCGCAAGCGGTATTCGCTCATCACCAATTACTCGGTATTAAGGCCCGAATCCACAAGTCCTTACATTGTTGAAGGCGATGACCGTTATGAGCGAACAAAGGCGCTGCTTGAAGCGGCCGACCAAGACTTTTCCGTGAAGGATGCTTTTGCAGTTCTGAAGGCGGTAAGCCAAGAGGGAATATGGGCGACAAGAGTCGCGTTCGTCTATTCCGCCAAGCAGAACAGGGTGTACTATGTTGAGAACAATAACTTCTCAGATGTAATGGAGTGGAGTTTTGCGGTTTAGAGCCGTGCTGTGGGTATCGGGATACGGCTTCATGTTCAAATCCGTCCAACTTGTATTAGCTTAACCGCCCACAAAAAGAGCAATAAAAAAGCATCCGCAAAACGGATGCTTTTTGTTGGTGGGCCAACAGGGGCTCGAACCCGGGACACCCTGATTAAGAGTCAGGTGCTCTACCAACTGAGCTATTGGCCCATAGTGCAACTTGCCGGCGTAATGAGAACATCGCGTTGCGAAGAAGTTCTCTGGAGCGGGAGACGGGGCTCGAACCCGCCACCTCAGCCTTGGCAAGGCTGCGCTCTACCAAATGAGCTACTCCCGCAGGCAAAAAGTATTATAGCACATTCACGGCTCTTGTCAACGAAAAAAATAATATATTTTACAGAATTTACATCTTGAGTTGTAAAATCTGACCGGATGTCCAGCTTTTTGCCGCCTTGGGAATCCCGTCAAGGAGAGAACAAACGATGGCTTCGGGGTCGTTTTCCCAAAGGTCAAGCCCTTCTCCCGCTATGCGCGAGCAATCGCCAAGCCCAAGCATATCGGTGAGGGCGCACACATAGGGAAAGCCAAAGTCAACGTTCACACAGCCGCCCGCCGTGGTAACGTACATGAGCCGCCTTGAGCGGCACAGCCCCACGAATCCGCCGCGCTCATCGGTGGTGAAGGTCAGACCCGCAACGATGACGTTTTCAAAGTACAGCTTCAGTACGGCGGGGAAGCCCAAATCCCAGTAGGGCGCGGCAATAAGAATGGCATCCGCCTCCTTCAGCTTTGCGGCGTGAGCAAACATGGGGTGCGAATAGTCCCCGCTCTCTATAAGCTTATCCCGAAGCTCCAGCCTTTCCCCGGTGTGCGGCGTAAGGCTCAGTGCGCCAAGCTCGACATATTCAGTCTCATAGCCTATGCTTTGGCACTCGGACAAAAAGGCGTCGGCAAGCCTCAGGGTGCGGGATAGTCCCCTTCGCCTCGGACAGGCGTCCAAATATAGCAGCTTCATGATTAACCTCCGTTGCGCGGCAATATTGTTGCAGTACTGTTTAATTATAATCCATGCAACGGATAAAGTACAATATATTATTCTTGACACTATATATGCGCTTGCAATTCATTTGGGTGCATGTTATCATAACAACGCTGTCGATGCGGCGAATCTGTGAAAGGGGGTTAACAAAGATGATCAACAATAACAAGTTGCTCTGTTCGTGCCCCTTCGTATCCCGCATGAGATAGGTGTAGGATTGCTGTATGGCGGCATGAGCGATTATCAGCTCACGCCGCTTTTTATTTTGTAACGACAAAGAGGACTATATGAAGGAAATATTCAAATACATAAAACCATACGGAAAGAAGCTCATCTTCGTCGCGTTTTTGAACGTGGTATCGACGCTGTGCGGACTTTTCCTGCCATACGTCATGAGCGATATGGTCAACAACGGCATAGCCTTATCGGACATGAGCCGCATATACATCATGGGCGTGGTCATGCTTGCGCTTGCCGGAATAGCGCTTGCAAGCGGTATAGTCACCATGCGCATGAACGCAAGCATCTCCACCTGCTACACGAACGACATCCAAAAGGCAGTGTTTCGCAAGGTCAACTCGCTGTCGTTTGAGGAGTTCGGCAAGGTCGGTACCTCAAGCCTTCTGACCCGCTCCACTCAGGATGTGTTCATGCTTCAGGAGGCCGCGTCGGGCGTTGTCTACGCGGTGGTCACGGTGCCGATATTCTTCGTCGGAGGCTGCATACTCGCCTTTATGAGCGACTGGGTGCTGGCGTTGGTGCTGTGCTTTTTAGCGCCCTTGGTGCTGTTCATCGTGTGGCTTGCCACGCGCAACATGGGCAAGCTTTGGGAGCTTTCCGACAAGTACATCGACATTCAGAACATGATTGTGCGTGAGCGGCTGTCGGGCATCAGGGTCATCCGTGCTTTTGATAAGGAGCAGCATGAGCATGAGCGCATAGCCAAGGCGACGAATGTCATGGCGGACAACATCATCAAGGCAAACGTTCGCGGCAATACCATCAACCCGCTGTCGCTGTTCTTCCTCAACATCTCCACGGTTGTCATGGTGTATGTGGGCTTTACCCGAATTCAGTCGGGAGCGTTCATAACGGCGGGCGATATTATCGCGACCATACAGTACGTCGCCATCATAATGAACGCCCTATTGGTGCTGTCGTGGACTATTGTGTTCATACCCCACATAATGGTGTGTGTGCGCAGAATATCCGAGGTGTTGAGAATGCAGGGTATCCCCAAGGAGGAGTTTTCAAAGGAGAGCTTGTCCGGAGAGCTTCATCTCAGGAATGTTACCCTGCGCTATGAGGGTGCGGAGGCCGCCGCCGTGTCCAATGTCGATTTGGACGTTGAGCGCGGAGAAACCGTCGCCATAATCGGCGGTACGGGCAGCGGCAAAACGTCTCTCATTCGCCTTATCATGCGCTTTTTCACACCTGTGGAGGGTGAAATCTACCTTGACGGAAAGCCCTACTCAGAGCTTACCCGCGAAACCATAAGGGACAACATAGCCGTAGCCCTTCAAAAGAGCATGATATTCGAAGGTACCATCGCCTATAACATACGCATGGGAAACCCGAGCGCAAGCGACGAGCAGATGTATACGGCGGCAAGGACGGCGCAGATAGCGGACTTCATCGATACCTTGGACGATGGCTATGAGCATCTTTTAACGCAGGCCGGCTCCAACCTGTCGGGCGGTCAAAAGCAACGTGTGAACATCGCGAGGACTATCCTAAAGCCCGCCTCCATCTACATCTTCGACGACAGCTTCTCCGCGCTGGACTACCTCACGGAGAGCAAGCTTCGGCGCGAGCTTAACGCGCAGCTTGCGGGCAAGACACAGATTATCATCACCCAGCGAGCCGCGACCGCGATGCGCTGCGACAAGGTGTATGTCATGGACAGGGGACAGATAGTAGGGTGCGGAACGCATGAACGGCTCCTAAAGGAGTGCAGGATATACAAGGAAATCTACGACTCCCAGCTGGGAGGTGATTTGAATGACTAAGCATAAGGCAGACAAGGCCGCGAGAAAGAAAGCCATGAACTCACTCAAGCGGCTGCTAAAGGACACCAAGCCCATTTCGGGCTGGCTTTTGTTCGTGGCGCTCATAAGCGTGGTGGGCGTTGCGATGACGCTCATAGGCCCTGAGATACTAGGTACGCTTACGGATAACATCTATTCGTTCTGGGCGAACGGAACGTCCATACAGGACGACGCGTTCATACGCCTGTGCGTGATATTGGCGTTTGTGTATCTTGTCGCGGGCATATGCTCGATGAGCGAGATGCTTATCATGAACAATGTGGTGTCAAGGCATTTTACGGCCGCGATGCGCATACGCATGAGCGCGAAGATAATCAAGCTCCCGATACGCTACGTTGACTCAACTCCAAGCGGCGAGGTAATCTCCCGCATGACCGACGACGTTTCCGTACTCGGCAATACGGTACACAGCTTCCTTAACATCATAATTGAGGGCGGGATAAAGCTTATCGGCATAATTGTCATAATCTTTATCATGCAGCCTCTGCTTGCGGCGTCCATAGTTATCATAGTCCCGCTGTCCATGGTTCTGTCCGCGTCCATCGCAAGCAGGAGCATGTCGCACTTCATGCGCAGCAGGGAGGCGAACGGCAAGGTGTACGCATTGACCGAGGAGGACTACACGGGCTTTGACACGGTGAAGGCCTTCAACTTGGAGAACAGCCAGGAGGAGCGGCACGCGAAGCTTTGCGACGAACGCAGGAGCGAGCTTGAGAAGGGCTATTACCTGTCGGGACTTGCACAGCCTGTGGTGGGCTTCACCAACAACCTGTCGTACATCGCCATATGTATCATCGGCGGTATCTTTGCCATCAACGGTACGATAAGCGTGGGCGAGGTCGTTGCGTTCGTGCTGTACGCAAAGCTTTTGGCAGGTCCCTTGGAGAGCGTATCGAACGGCTTTGCCATGCTCCAGAACACCTTGGCGTCCGCTGGCAGAGTATATGACATGCTGGACACCGAGGAGCTTCACGAGAGCGTGACCGAGCAGAAGCCGTCGGGTGAAGGGCATGTGGTTTTCGAACATGTGAACTTCTCATATGTTAAGGACAAGCCGCTGATTCAGGATTTGAACATCAACGCCAAGCCGGGGCAGAAGGTCGCCATAGTCGGCCCTACGGGCGGAGGCAAGACGACCATTGTCAACCTGCTGATGCGCTTTTATGACGTAGATTCGGGCAGGATACTGGTTGACGGGGTGGACTCGGCTCATCTGTCGAGGGAGGATCTTCGCAATGTGTTCTCAATGGTGCTTCAGGACACTTGGCTGTTCTCCGGCACGATATATGAGAACATCGCCTATGGCAAGGACGGGGCTACGCGTGAGGAGGTCATGGAGGCCGCGAGACAGGCGCATATCGATTACTTTGTCGATACGCTTCCGGACGGCTACGACACCGTGATCAACGAGGAATCAACCAACATTTCGGGCGGACAGAAGCAGCTTTTGACCATCGCAAGGGCGTACCTTGCCAACCGCAGGGTGCTGATTTTGGACGAGGCCACAAGCAACGTCGATACCCGAACCGAGATACTGATTCAGAACACCATGGACGAGCTGATGCACGGAAGGACGAGCTTTGTCATAGCACACAGATTATCAACCATAGTTGACGCGGACATTATCCTTGTCGTGGATAACGGCAGGATAGTCGAGCAGGGAACGCATAAGGAGCTGCTGAAGAAGAACGGCTTCTATGCGGAGATATACAACAGCCAGTATTCGCTGCTGCACTAAGCATAAACGAAGTAATCAGAAGTCGAAGGATCTTGCCGAAAACAGAAAGGTCAAGAAGCGCTCCCATCGTGAACTGCATTGTCACACGGGGGAGCGTTTCTTTCACCGCAAGCCTGTTTCAAGATCCTTTGGCTGCCGCCTCAGGATGACAAGGAAGCTCAACCACTCTCAAACAAATTTTGTGTGCGCCCTTTAACCCCTGCCGCAGCCCCTCTTAAATATATCTACACCTGCGTTAGGGTCCAAAGCAAGGCAAGGAGCAGCATATGCGCGGGGTAGAAAACGTAAAAGAGGTAGGTCATCTTGGGCTTGCCCGCTTCGCCGTTGAACAACAGTATTGGCACAAGCGCCATTAGATGACCAAGGCACACTGCGTAGAAGTAGAAGCTGTGCGCCGAGGCAAGCTCCGAGGCGTGGGAGAAGGTGAACAGCACCAACACGAGCGCGGTGAGCCACTTGTTCTTTCTTGCCACATAGAAGCCCATGGTCAAAAGTACGCCCCAAAGACCGTAGTCCGTGAGGTACTTGTCAGCGATGAGCGCAAGCGGCAGGCACAGAACTATGCCTATCGCAACATACAGCAAGTGATAGAGCTGCTGCCCAAGCTGACTTTTGGCGCGGGGCATGGGGCTTGAGCCTACCCTGTCGCAGATGAGCATACACAACAGGCCGCAGAACAGCGTGAACATGACGTTCAGCCTTGAGGTATAGCAGCTCACCAGGAACTGCCCCAGATTGGAGAAGCTGAAGGTCAGGAGCACATCGGGGTTGTTCATCAGGTAGAAGGGTATCTGCGCGGCTATCGCGAAAAGCCCCATGCGAAGCAGCATACGCGGGAGGTTGCGCGTTTTGTCGTAGCCTACCGCAAGCTGAAAGGCAAAGATGGGGAACGCGACGCGCCCGATTATCCTGAGCCACATAAGCTCGCCGCCGAATACATATCCGACGTGATCCAAGAGCATACAGACGCAGGCTATAATCTTCAGCAGCAGGCTTGTCATGACTTCTTCTTCGAATAGGGGGTGTCCTCAAGCGGAAGCTTGGTTCTGAACTCCCCATCGCGGTTGTAGTAGGCGTTCTGAATGGCGGGAGCCGTCGGGATGGAGCATATCTCGCCCACGCCCTTCGCGCCCCGTGCAAGCCCGCTTTCACTCGCCCTGCCCAAGAACTTCGCCTCAAGCTCGGGTACGTTGTCGGAGCGCAGCAGCCCCAAGGTGCCGAACTTGGCCAAGGGCTTGCCGTCCTTTAGGGGAAAATCCTCGGTCAAGGCATAGCCTATGGACATTACAACGCCGCCTTCAATCTGCCCCTCCAACGCGGTGGGGTTGACAGCGGTGCCGACGTCGTGTACCGCCGTGACCTTCTTGAGCCTGCCATTTGCATCCAGCTGCGCCACATGGGTGGCATAGCCATACGCGATATGTGAGATTGGGTTGTCCTTTTTGCTGCCCATTGGGTCGGTGACGCCCATATACTCGCCAAGGAAGCTCTGCCCTTCAAGAGCTTCAAGGCTTCCTGCCTTGTCCCAAGCGGCGCGAACCATCTTAGCTGCGCGGACTACGGCCTCACCCGTGAACAGCGTCTGCCTTGACGCGGTGGTGTTGCCCGCATTCGGACAGGTCAGGGTGTCGGGAGCATGGTAGACCACCGTATCGGGAGTCACGCCTATGGTTGAACACAGCATCTGAAGCTGCACCGTACCCATGCCCTGACCTATACAGGCCGCGCTTGAATAAAGATGCAGTTTGCCGCCCGTTACCTCTATGCGGCAGCGCCCAGTGTCGGGAATGCCCACACCTACTCCGCTGTTTTTCATGGCACAGGCGACGCCGGCCTTGGGGTCGCTCTCCATTATCGGGCGAACCGCTTCAAGCGTCTCATACAGCGCCGTGGTGTCGTCGGCTATCTGCCCGTTTGGAAGAACCTGCTCCGGGCGAATGGCGTTTCTAAGGCGCATTTCATAGGCGGATATGCCCACCATGGCGGCAAGCTCGTTGAGATTGCATTCCAAGGCAAAGCAGCTTTGCGTTACTCCAAAGCCCCTGAACGCGCCCGCGGGCGGGTTGTTGGTGTAGTAGGCAAGCCCTGTTATATCGATATCCTGATAGTTGTAAGGTCCGGCGGCGTGGGTGCAGGCGCGCTGCAGCACAGGCCCGCCGAGCGAGGCATATGCGCCTGTGTCGGAGTGTATCACCGCTCTCATGGCGGTAAGACGCCCGTCCTTGTCGCAGCCGGTGGTCATATCTATTTCCATGGCGTGACGCTTGGGATGCACAAGCAGACTTTCCGCCCTGCTGAAGCAGACCTTGACGGGACGCTTTGTGTACCATGCCAAGAGAGCGGCATGGTGCTGAACACTCATGTCCTCCTTGCCGCCGAAGCCGCCGCCGACCATCATCGCGGATACCCGCACCTTGTCCAATGGCAGGCCAAGCATGGCCGCGCACTCCTTTTGCGTCTGATATATGCCCTGATCGCCGGAGAACACGCGCACCGTGTCGTCCGACATAAATGCGACGGCGCATTCAGGCTCAAGGAAGGCATGGTCGGTGAAGGGAAGGCTGTAATGCCTTGTCACCACATGCGCACTGCTTTCGAGCTTTGCCGAGGCGTCGCCGCGAAGCAGATGCTCAGAGGCAAGGATGTTGTCCACCATGCCTTCGTGCACAACGATATTGCCGTCCATAGCGGCGGCAATTGAGGTCACGGGTTCCAAGACCTCATATTCGACCTTGATCAAGGCTTTCGCGGCGGCAAGAGCAGCCTTGGTTTCGGCCGCGACCAAAGCCACGGCGTCGCCTAAGAAGTGGGTTATTTCGCCCACGGGTATCATGACGTTGTAGTCCTGCTTTAGGTGCCCTATCTTCTGTTGCCCAGGGACGTCTTTTGCGGTCAGAATCGTCACAACGCCGGGCAGCTTTTCGGCCTCCGAGCTGTCAATGGAAATTATTCTTGCCCTTGGGTACGCGCTCCTCAATGCAGAGCCGTAAATCATGCCGTCAAGGTAGACGTCGTCAGCGTACAGGGCCTCGCCTATCGCCTTCGCGGGCGCGTCAACGCGGTGCAGCCTGTCGCCCATCATGCCCTTCAGCTCGGACGAGGCGACCTCCTGCCCGCTCTTTAGAAGCTTTGCGGCGAGCAGTATCGCGTCAACTATCTTCTTGTATCCCGTGCAGCGGCATATGTTGCCCTTTATCGCAAGCCGCGCCTGTTCGGGGCTTGGGTCGGGGTTAGCGTCAATCAAAGCCTTCGCGCTTATAACCATGCCGGGGGTGCAGAAGCCGCATTGCACGGCCCCCGCTTCCGTAAAGGCGTAGGCGTAGACCTCGCGCTCACGGGGGGTCAGCCCCTCTAAGGTTACAATGTGCCTGCCGTTAATGCGCTCGGTGCGCTGAATACAGGCTTTCACGGCCTTGCCGTCCATTATCACCATGCACGCGCCGCAGGCGCCCTCCCCACAGCCGTTCTTAACGGAGGTCAGGCGCAAGCCGTCGCGGAGCACCTCGATGAGCTTTAATCCGTCCTCGCAGGTAATCAGATTTCCGTTGACGTAGAATTCAGCCATGGCAGGCTCCTTTCAACAAGTTTATGGCAGGTGGCGCAATATAGCAAAACACGCTTTAGAGCAGATAAGAGTAGCTTTGCAGTATCGCGGAGTAGATATCCGGCAAGCGGTCGTCAATGAAGTTGCTCGCGAAGCGACTGCCTCCAAGGTAAGCGAAGCCCTTGTTCTCGCCCGCCTTCAGTTCCTCTGTTGAAGCGTAGAGGGTGAGCTTGTCCTTGTAGGGCTTGCCCGTGTAGGGGCAGAATACCTCGCAGTTGCCACACTCGTTGCACATGGAGTCGATGTGCAGTATGACGCGCCCGCCGTTTACGGCAAGCTCCACGTTGGCACGGTTCGGGCAAACCTGTACGCAGCACTCGCAAACTGCAGCGCAGTCAAGACAGCGTTCGGTCTCGCGCTCAGCGCAGCTGTAATCTTGGAGAATGCCCTGCTTTGCGTAGCAGTCGGAAGGATTGCCCTTGTGCGCGGGGGTGGTTTTGTACTCGCCCGCTATCGCGTCGGCAACACGCCTTGCGTCGGCTATGGCCTCGACCACCGTCGCGGGTCCGTCGGAGCAGTCGCCGCAGGCGTACAGCCCTTTGCGGGTTGTCATAAGATTCTCGTTCAGCTTCAGGCGTCTGCCGTCGTTCTCCGCGCCGGAGGCGGCGAAAAAGGTGAGGTCGGTTTTCTCGCCGACTGCCGCAATCAAGGTATCGCAGGGCAGCTTTTTGTGTTCGCCCGTATCAACGGGTGAGCGTCTGCCGGAGGCGTCAGGCTCGCCCAAACGCATGACAGAGCAGGTGACAAGGCCGTTCTCAAGGGCGACGGGGGAGAGCAGCTCGCAGAACTCGACGCCCGAGCTTTGGCAGAGCTGAAGCTCCTCCTCGTCAGCGGGCATATTGGCGGCGTCTCTGCGGTAGATTATGCGTACATTCTTCACGCCGTCTGCGCGTTTCGCGGCTCTGGCCGCATCCATGGCGGTGTTGCCTCCGCCCACCACGGCGACGTTCTCGCCGAGAGCGGGCAGGGTGTTCGCCTTGCTCATCCCCAAGAAGTCGATAACGTTCATGCTCTCGCCCTTTTCAAGGCGCAGTGCGCCGTGCTTTTGTGCGCCGACGGCAAATACGACATGGGTAAAGCCCGCCTCAAAAAGGGCGTTCGCATCGCTTACTGTGTGATTCAGCACAATCTTTGCGCCGAGAGCCTTTAGCAGCTTCTCATCGTTATCGATGGCGTCGGAGGATATACGGAATTCGGGGATCACATGGCGGACTATTCCGCCTAAGGCGCTCTCCTTCTCAAAGATGGTGCAGTCTACCCCCTGACGGGTCAGGAAGAAGCATAAGGCCATACCCGCGGGGCCGCCGCCCACTATGGCGACGCGCTTGTCGGAGCTCAAAGCAACGGGTTTAGCGCCTTCAAGAACGCTCTCAAGCCCGTTTTGCGCGGCGGTGAGCTTGGTTCTTCTGATGCGTACCGACTCCTCATAGAAGCTTCGGGTACACTTGCTTTGACAATGATGGGGGCATATCGTGCCCGTGATGAAGGGTAGGGGGTTCTTCTCAAGGATTAGGCGCAGAGCGTCCGTATAACGGCCTTCACCGACAAGAGCGACGTAGCCGGGGATGTCCTGCGCGATGGGGCAGCCGTGCGAGCAGGGCGCGGTGAAGCAGTCGAACATCATAAGCCTGTCGTCAAGCTTGCGCTTGGGAAGCGGCTTTACGGATCTGCGGTTTCGGGCGCTCGCTCTCGCGTTCTCGGCAAGCTTGTCCAAACGCCCCACACTTACGCCGCTGAAGGGGGCGTAGGGGAGGGCATAGACGGAGTTGGCTATCTGTGTTGCCCGCTGATACCCGCCGGGCTTTAGCAGGGTCGTGGCAAGGGTTATGGGCCAAACGCCAGCGGCGAACAGCGGCGCGGCGTTGAAGGCGTCGATACCGCCGGAGAACGAGAGACGCAGCTTGCCGTCAAACTCGGTGCTGATGCGGTGCGCCATCTCGATGGTGAGTGGATAGAGCGAGCGGCCGCTCATGTACATCTCGCCGCTCGGAAGCTCGTTTCGGGTGACGTCCACGGGGAAGGTGTTCGAGAGCTTCAGACCGAAGCCCACGCCGTTTTCGGAGGCAAGCGCGATAAGGCGGCGGAACATGGGAATGGCGTCGTCGTATTGCAGATCCTCGCGGAAATGGTGGTCGTCGAACATGATATGCACAAAGCCCAGGTCGTCAAGGGTCTTTCTTGCAAAGTCGTAGCCAAGTATGGTGGGGTTGCACTTGATGAAGGTGTTGAGCTTCTTCTCGGTGATAAGGTAGGAAGCGATGCGCTCAATTTCATCGGGTGGGCAGCCGTGGAGCGTCGAGAGGGTTATGCCCGTGCAGACATGGGGGCAAATGGAGTTGACATACTCGGGGTCAACGTTTGGGAGCTTGTCGAGATTTCCCAGCGCGAACCTGCGGCATTCTGTCCAAATGGGAGCGGAAGAAGCGTCCTTTAGTCCCTCGATGAAGCCGTCAATCTTGGGCGACTTGATGCCCGCAAGGTCGTAGCCGACGCTCATGTTAAAGATAAAGCCATCGGGATCGCCCCAACCGAAGGCGCGGGTCAGCAGCTTTAGGGCGAACCACGCCTTGACATACTCGTCATAGGCCTGAGGAACGTACAGCTCGGTTGACCACTCGCAGTTGTAGGCCTCATCCTGCGCGATAATGCAGGGCTTGGGAACGCAGCGCGAAAGCTCGTCGCCGTCCATGATTTGGACGGTTTTCAGCTCAAAGAAGCGGCAGCCCGCGTAGTACGCGGAGATGATGTTCTGGCAAAGCTGGGTGTGCGGGCCTGCGGCGGGGCCAATGGGAGTTTCCATCTTCTCCGCGAACAGGGGAAGAAGCTTGCCCTCGGTGGGGACAAACGCACGCTTCACGGAGAATACGCTGCCCTGCTTTTGCTCAGCAAGTATGTGAAGCATAAGCTTGTTAAAGGGGATAGGCGTCATCTTGTCGGACATGAAAGACCTCCTTGAAATTAATGTTGTTATGGGCAACTCCGCGTCAATATTTGCGGAAAAAGGGCGTCACGCGCCCTTGCTTATTTTATGCGTTCAGCCTCTGCCAAAGCTCTGAGGAGCTTTCGCGGCACTTGGCCATGACTTCCTTTTCATCGACCGTAAGCAGCTGCCTGTCCTTCATCAGAACCTTGCCGTTGCAGATCGTGGTGACAACGCTCCTGCCGTTCATGCCGAACAGGATGTGCGAGTTGCAGTCGGGAGCGTTCATCGGGGTGAGCGGGTCGTAGTCGGTGACGATTATGTCGGCGTATGCGCCCGGCTCTATCACGCCCAAGGGGGCTTTGAAGTATCGATTCGCAATGCGGGTATTGCCGCCAAAGAGCATGGAGGGAATCTCGCCCCACGCCACGGTGGGGTCTTTTAGGACGTGCTTGTGGATGATGTTGCCGACCTTGTAGCTTTCAAGCATATCGTTGGTATAGCCATCGGTGCCGAGACCCAGCAGAACGCCGCGCTTGAACATTTCAATAACGGGACCGCAGCCGACCGCGTTGCCCATGTTGGATTCGGGGTTGTGAACAACGGCGGTGTCGCTTCCGGAGAGGATGTCCATCTCCGCTTCGTCAATGTGGATGCAATGCACCGCAAGACTGCGCGGCCCCAAGACCCCAAGGTCAAAGAAGCGGGTTATGATGCGCTTGCCGTAGGTCTTGAGACAATGCTCCAAGTCGGAGGGGCCCTCGGCGCAGTGGACGTGGAAGCCCGCCTCGGCTCCGCCGTTTGCAAGGCAGTCCTCAATGGTGCGGTCGGACACGGTAAACGAAGCGTGTAAGCCCATCATGCCCTTGAGCATATCGGAATCGTCCGCGTTGGCGCGGTCAATCATGCGCTTGTTCTCCAGTATGCCCTGCATACGCTTTTCCTCGCCGTCACGGTCGGAGACCTCATAGCACAGCGACACGCGAAGCCCAAGCTCCTTTGCGGCGTCGGCAAGGGTGTCAAGGCTGTTTGGTATCTCGAAGTAGCTTGCGTGATGATCGAAGGTAGTGGTAACGCCGTTCTTGACGGAATCGACGAATACGGCCATCGCTGACCAGTAGTCGTTTTCAAGGGTGAGCTTGCGGTCTATGCGCCACCACATTCCCTCCAGTATATCGTTGAAATTCTTTGGATTGTAGCCCTTGAGGGAAAGTCCCCTCGCGAAGGCGCTGTAAATATGGTTATGGGTGTTGATAAGTCCGGGCATGATTACGCCGCCGTGAGCGTCAATGAACTCCGCGTTGGGGTACTTGGCTTTCATGGAACGTGAATCGCCGCACTCGACTATGTAGCGTCCGTCTGTCGCGACCGCGCCGTCCTCATAGTATTCCGCGCCGCTGCGGGTGATGAGCCTGCCGTTTCCGATAAGCAACATAAATCAAAACCTCCGTTCGTAAGTTGTCATTTACATTATATAGAAAATATACTTTTAGCGCAATAGCAAAAAGCACAAAATCTTTTAGCAAAACAAAATATATTTTAGAATGAGGCTCAAAGGAATTGATTTTTTGTAAAACTTGCTCTACAATACGGAGTGAAGAGATGAGCCTTTGGGCTAAATCCAAAAACAACAAAGGAGCGTAATATGGCATACGATCGCATTTACAATTTCTCAGCAGGCCCGTCCATGCTGCCCATTCCCGTTTTGGAATCTTGCAGGGATGATCTGATGAACTACAAGGGCTGCGGCATGAGCGTCATGGAGATGAGCCACCGCAGTAAGGTTTATGACGAGATTATTGTCGATGCTCAGAGGCTTCTGCGCGAGGTCATGGGCATCCCCGACAATTACAAGGTGCTGTTCCTTCAGGGCGGCGCGACTTTGCAGTTCGCCATGGTTCCCGCGAACCTCATGCGCACGGGCAAGGCCGACTATGTGAGGACGGGTTCGTTCTCCACCTCCGCTTCCAAGGAAGCGACCAAGTACGGCAAGGTCAACATCGCCGCGTCCACCGAGTCCGAGAAGTTCTCCCGCATCCCCGCGCAGGAGGAGCTGAAGCTCGATCCCGAGGCCGACTATGTCCACATTTGCTTCAACAACACCATCTTTGGCAGCAAGTGGTCTTACATCCCCGACACCGGTGACGTTCCCCTTGTGGCGGATATGTCAAGCTGCATGCTGTCCGAGCCTATCGATGTGAGCCGCTTTGGACTCATCTATGCGGGCGCACAGAAGAACATCGCTCCCGCGGGTCTGACTATTGTCATCGTCCGCGAGGACCTCTTAGGGTACGCTCCCGCGAATACCCCCATCATGCTCAACTACAAGACCATCGCCGACAAGGATTCCATGTACAACACCCCGCCCTGCTGGTCTATCTATGTCTGCAAGCTCGTGCTTGAGTACCTGCAGTCCATCGGCGGACTTGAGGAGATGCAGCGCCGCAATCAGGCTAAGGCCAAGCTGCTGTACGACTATCTGGCCGAGAGCAAGATGTTCCACGCGCACGTTCAGGAGGGCAGCCGTTCTATGATGAACGTCACCTTCAGAAGCGGCAACGACGAAGTTGACGCGGCTGTCGCCAAGGAAGCCGCACAGCGCGGCATGAGCAACCTCAAGGGTCACCGCTCCGTCGGCGGCTTGAGAGCGTCCATCTACAACGCCATGCCTTATGAGGGCGTGGAAGCGCTCGTCGCCTTCCTCAAGGAAGTCGAAGCACGCTAAAAATTATTTAGGAGGTTTATCATGATTCGTATACTTGCAACTGACGGAATGGATAAGTCCGGAGTCAAGGCTCTTGAAGCCAAGGGCTGCGAGGTAGTCAGTCAATTCTATGAACCCGATGCGCTCTCAGAAGCCATAAAGGACTTTGACGTAGTGGTCGTGCGTTCCGCAACCAAGATAAGGGTTCCCCAGATTGACGCGGCTGTTGAGGGCGGAAGGCTGAAGCTCGTCATCAGGGGCGGCGTAGGCGTGGATAATATCGACGTCAAGTACGCGGAGAGCCGCGGGCTGGTCGTTCGCAACACGCCAAGGGCGAGCTCCGACGCTGTGGCCGAGCTTGTGCTTGCACATATGTTCTCCGTGGCGCGCTACATCTCAGTGGCGGGCTATACCATGCGCACAGGCGCTTGGGAGAAGAAGGCGTACAAGGGCTTTGAGCTTTCGGGCAAGACCATAGGTATCATCGGATACGGCAGGATAGGTCAGGCCGTTGGCAGGCGCTGTCAGGCTTTGGGCATGAAGGTCTTGGCATATGATATCTTCAAGGTTGAGGGTATCGAGAACGAGAATATGCACTATGTTGAGATGGACGAGCTGCTTGCAAACTCCGACGTCATTTCCCTGCACATTCCCTCACTGCCCGGCAAGCCCATGGTCAACGCGGAGACCATCGCCAAGATGAAGGACGGCGTTGTGATAATCAACACCAGCAGGGGCACGAACATCGACGAACCCGCCCTGCTCGAAGCGATAAAGAGCGGCAAGGTCTACGGCGCGGGTCTGGACGTTTGGGCGGAGGAGCCTTCCAAGGATTTGGAGCTTCTGAGCCATCCCAGAGTATCCTGCACACCGCATATCGGCGCTTCCACCAACGAGGCGCAAAAGCGCATTGGCGCCGAGATTGTGGACATAATCAGCACATTCTACAATCTGTAATATGCATTTTGGGGCTTCGCGGGCAAAACCGCGAAGCCTCTTTTAGTATTATTCACCCCGACGGGACGTAATAATGAATATGGAGGTAACGATGGAAGGAACGGATCTGCATTACCTGAATCTGTTGGCGCGGGAGTTTCCCACGCCGAGAGCCGTTTGCGCGGAGATAATCAACCTAAACGCCATTCTGAATCTGCCCAAGGGTACGGAGCACTTCATGAGCGACATACACGGCGAGCATGAAGCCTTCCTGCACATTCTGAACAACGCCGCGGGAGCGGTTCACGAAAAGGTGGACTTCGTCTTTGAGAACACATTAAGCCTCAGGGAACGCCGCTCACTCTGTGCGCTGATCTATTACCCGCGTGAGAAGCTCACGGCGATACGCGAGACTACCCCCGACCTTGACGATTGGTATCGCGTTACGCTGTACAGGCTCATTCAGATAGTGCGTTCTTCGTCGGCTAAGTTCTCACGCTCCAAGGTGAGAAAGGCTTTGCCCGCGGATTTCGCGTATATCATGGAGGAGCTTATCAACACCCATGACCTTGTAAACAAGGAGAAGTATTACGAGAATATCATCAGTGCGATAATCCAAACGGGCAGCGCCGAGGCTTTGATAATCGAGATGTGTACGCTTATTAAGCGCATTTTGGTAGACGTGCTGCATATCGTAGGCGATGTGTTCGACCGAGGCCCCCATGCCGACATCATACTTGATCATCTGATGAAGCATCATAATGTTGATATCCAATGGGGCAACCACGATGTGCTTTGGATGGGCGCGGCGGCGGGCAGCAGGGTCTGTGTCGCCGTGGCAATCAAGAACTGCATACAGTATGACAATATGGCCATGCTTGAAACGGGCTATGGCATAAACCTTTTGCCACTTGCCATCTTCGCGCAGGAGGTCTACGGCGACGCCGAGGTGTTCAAGCCAAGAAAGCTCCCGAACGAGCGATTCAAGCCCAAGGACTATACGCTGTATTCAAGGATGCATAAGGCCATATGCGTAATACAGTTCAAGCTTGAGGGTCAGCTTGTGCAGCGGCGTCCGGAGCTTTTGATGCAGGACAGGGATATGCTGTCCCGCGTGAATTGGCAGGACGGCACGATAGAGCTTGACGGCAAGGTCTACCCCTTGCGCGACACGGACTTTCCCACCATAGACCCCCTTGACCCCAACCGCTTGACCCCTGAGGAGGAAGCCTTAATCGAGCAGCTCACGGACTCCTTCACCATGAGCGAGAAGCTTCAGGCGCATGTCGAGTTCCTCTATTCCGTGGGCGCGGTGTACAAGTGCTACAACGGCAATCTGCTGTTCCACGGCTGCCTTCCGCTCAACGCGGACGGCAGCTATATGGAGTTCGAGTTCGAGGGCAGGAGCTATTCGGGCAGGCATCTCATGAACTACTGCAACCGAACCGCAAGGAAGGGCTATTTCGAGCCTGAGGGCAGCGCTGAGCGCGAGTGGGGCAGGGACTTTCTGTGGTATCTGTGGTGCGGAAGAAATTCCCCCATATTCGGCAGGGACAGGATAACGACCTTTGAACGCACACTCGTAGAGGACGCGGCCACCCATCCGGAGCCAAAGAACGCCTACTTCAAGTATCGCGAGACCGAGGAGTTCTGCAAACGCCTGCTATTGGAGTTCGGGCTTGATAAACCGTGGAGCCTTATCGTCAACGGGCATATACCCGTCAAGGTGAAGGACGGGGAGGACCCAAGGAAGGCGAACGGCAGGCTTGTCGTGATAGACGGCGGCTTTTGCAGGGCCTACCAAAAGCAGACGGGTATCGCGGGCTATACCATGTTCTTCAACTCATACGGCTTGAGGCTTGCCGCGCACGAACCCTTTACAACCTTGGAGGACGCGATAAACAACGAGACAGACATAAGCTCGCATATCTTCTTGGTTGAGAACCTTTCGCAGCGCGTGCTGGTGGGCGACATGGACAACGGAGAGGATATAAAAAATCAGATAAATGAGCTGGAACAGCTTCTGAACGCTTACAGGGAAGGTCTTATAGTCCCGAAAAGCTGAAAGCCCTGTCCCGATCGATTAAGGACGAGGGCATTTGATAATCCGAGAGAGAATAAAAAGGGACCGCCCCATAAATTCGGGGCAGTCCCTTTTATCGTTTTGCTTTACTCGTGGTGGTGGCAGCCGCAGTCGCAGTCGTCGCCGCACTCCTCGCAGTCGCAGTCTTCTTCGTCCATGAGCTGCTCTACAACCTTGATAAGCTCGTCAAGCTTGTCGTCGTCGGCGGGAACGAACTCCTCGATGACTTCCTTGGTCTCCTCATCCTCATGCTCCAAAATCTTCATGATGTAGCATTCGGTCTCGGCGTCGTCCTCGGAGGGCTCGGCGTCTACCAATACCGCGTAGGACTGATCCTCATGATCAAAGTAGTATATTACTTCCAGTTCAAACTCATTGCCATTCTCATCGGAGAACACAACGATATCACGTTCTTCTTCCATTGTTTTGCTCCTTCTTCAAAGATACAGGTATTCTACCCTACTTCGCGTCATATTTCAACACCTAAAAAACATATATAATGCAAGTTTTGGCAAAGCCTGAGTGACAAAACTGCAAATCTAAAAAATTTTGAGATACGCAAAAAAATATCTTGCTATTTTGGGCGATATTAGTTAGAATATGATTGAGGTGACGATATGGACATAGATTTTTTCAAGAGGCTTGCAAGTTCGCTTGCACAGCAGTTCGGCGAGAACTGCGAGGTGCTGGTTCACGACCTTAGGGGCGGCGACCCTGAGCACACGATAGTAGCCATCGAGAATGGTCATGTTTCGCATCGTCAGGCGGGCGACGGGCCTTCGCGCATAGTGCTTCAGGCTATGAACGAAAAGGACCCCTCACAGCTTGAGGACAGGTCAGCCTATCTTCTAAAGACGCACGACGGCAGGATAGTCAAGTCAAGCACCATCTACATTCGCAACAGCGAGGGTAAAATAGACGGCATACTGTCGATTAACTACGACATCACCGAGCTTTTGATGGCGCAGAGGGCGATAGGCTCTTTGCTCAATCACAGCGAGGAGCAGAGGGTTCCCGCCAGAATTCCGCAGAACGTCAACGACTTGTTGGATGATCTCATCGCGCAGTCGGTGCAGATCGCGGGCAAGCCCGTAGCCTTGATGACCAAGTCTGACAAAATCAAGGCGATTCACTTTCTCAACGACGCCGGAGCTTTCCTTGTCACCCGCAGCGGTGATAAGGTTTCCAAGTACTTCGGCATCAGCAAGTATACCCTGTATTCATACATCGACGCAAATATAGAGGACTGAAAGGAGTTCTGTTATGGATTACGAAAGGATCAAACAAACGGCGGAGGGCTATCTGGGCGACATGACCAAGTTTCTGCGTGACCTTATCGCCATACCGTCGGAGAGCTGCGACGAGGAGGGCGTTATTCGCCGCACCATCGACGAGATGAAGAAGTTAGGCTTTGACGAGGCGTACATCGACGGCGAGGGCAACGCTCTTGGGTTCATGGGCAAGGGCGACAAGATCATAGCCTTTGACGGACACATCGACACCGTGGGCATCGGCAACATCGCGAACTGGACGAGCGACCCTTACAAGGGCTATGAGACCGACGAGATTATCTACGGCAGAGGCGGTTCCGATCAGGAGGGCGGCGTTGTCAGCGCGGTCTACGGCGCACGCATTATGAAGGACCTTGACCTCATCCCCGAAGGCTATCGCGTACTCGTAGTCGCTTCCGTACAGGAGGAGGACTGCGACGGACTTTGCTGGCAGTATATCTATAACGAGGACAAGATTGTCCCCGAATTCGTAGTTTCCACCGAGCCTACCGACGGCGGCATATATCGCGGTCACAGGGGCAGGATGGAGATTCGCGTTGACGTCAAGGGCGTATCCTGCCATGGCAGCGCACCCGAGCGCGGCGACAACGCTATCTACAAGATGGCGGACATTCTGAGGGACGTTCGTTCGCTCAACGAGAACGACGCCGAGGACGGCGCCGAAATCAAGGGCCTTGTCAAGATGCTTGACCCGAAGTACAACCCTGAGCATTACGAGGACGCCCGCTTCTTAGGACGTGGTACCGTTACCTGCTCGCAGATTTTCTACACCTCGCCGTCACGCTGCGCGGTTGCGGACTCCTGCGCCGTTTCGCTGGATCGCAGAATGACAGCGGGCGAGACCTGGGATTCATGCTTGGATGAGATTCGCGCCCTGCCCGCCTGCAAGAAGTACGGCGACGACGTGAAGGTCTCCATGTATATGTACGACCGCCCCGCGTGGACGGAGCTTGTCTATGAGACCGAGTGCTACTTCCCGACATGGATCAACCGTGAGACCGCCGCCCACGTTCAGGCTTTGGCCGACGCGCACACGGCGCTGTACGGCAAGGAGCGCATAGGCGCCGAATCTGCGATGCATCTTCGCCACAGGCCGCTGATTGACAAGTGGACCTTCTCCACCAACGGCGTTTCCATACAGGGTCGTTACGGCATTCCGTGCGTCGGGTTCGGCCCGGGTGCGGAATCGCAGGCTCACGCCCCCAATGAGATTACATGGAAGCAGGACCTTGTGACCTGCGCCGCCGTGTATGCCCTCGTTCCCTCGATGTACAAGGCGGAGAACAAGACGGGCGACGTCGTTCAGTTCCGCGCCGGTACCACCAATAACAACATTCGCTGAAAGCAACGGAGGTTTTTTAGCATGAGCAACGTATCGCAATTCACCGACAAACTGGACATGCTGGATTTCTCCCGCATGTTTGAGGGCGACTTCTTCCTGACATGGGAAAAGACCGACGACGAGATCGCCGCCACCTTCCTTGTCGCGGACGCCCTGAGGCATCTGCGTGAGAACAACATTTCCTCGAAGATCTTCGACAGCGGCCTTGGGATATCGCTGTTTAGGGACAATTCCACCCGCACCCGCTTCTCGTTCGCGTCCGCCTGCAACCTGCTCGGCATCGAGGTACAGGACTTGGAGGAGGGCAAGAGCCAGATAGCCCACGGCGAGACCGTCAGAGAGACCGCCAACATGATTTCGTTCATGGCTGACGTCATCGGCATTCGCGACGATATGTATATCGGCAAGGGCAATACCTATATGCACAACGTGGTCAACGCTGTGACGGCGGGCTACAAGGACGGCGTGCTTGAGCAGAAGCCGACCCTTGTCAACCTTCAGTGCGACATAGACCATCCTACGCAGTGCATGGCGGATATGCTCCATGTTATACATGCTTTGGGCGGCGAGGGGGATTTGGAGACCCAGATTGCCAACCTCAAGGGCAAGAAGGTTGCCATGACTTGGGCGTACAGCCCCTCCTACGGCAAGCCGCTGTCGGTTCCTCAGGGCGTTATCGGTCTGTTCACCCGCTTCGGCATGGACGTGACGCTCGCGCATCCCGAGGGCTATGAGGTCATGGATGATTGCATAGAGGTCGCTAAGGCGAATTGTGCAAAGAGCGGAGCCGAGTTCAAGGTGACCAACGATATGCGCGAAGCCTTTGAAGGTGCGGACATCGTGTACCCCAAGTCTTGGGCGCCGTTCAAGGCGATGGAAGAACGCACCGAACTGTACGGCAACGGCGACTTGGAGGGCATAAAGGCGTTGGAGAAGCGTCTGCTCGCGCAGAACGCAGGGCATAAGGACTGGGAATGCACTGAGGAGATGATGAGCCTGACCAAGGACGGCAAGGCGCTGTACCTGCACTGTCTGCCCGCCGATATTACCGATGTCTCCTGCGACGCGGGCGAGGTTGCCGCGAGCGTGTTCGACCGCTACCGCGATCCGCTGTATAAGCAGGCTTCGTTCAAGCCCTATATCATCGCGGCGATGATATTCCTTGCCAAGGTCAAGGACCCCGCCGCCATGCTGAAACGGCTTGAGGAAGAGGACAAGCAAAGAAGAAAGATGTAGTTCTATAATTGATAATGACGGCGACGCAGTACATCCTGCGCCGCCTTAACTTTTATTCGCTTGTTCTGTTCAGCTTGAAATTACGGCACACGCCTTGCTGTTTGCGGCTAACGCTTTTCTTCCGAAAGCTCCTTCTTCTCCTTTGGGAGGATGAGGTTTAGGACTATCGCAACAACGGTGGCAAGGACGACGGGGGACTTACCGATGATGATGGCTACGGCCTCAGGCATCTGCGCGATGGAGTCGGACGCCTGCGCGACGCCCACGCCCAACGCGGCGGACAGACCGACAATGGCGGAGCTGCGCGAGGTCAGCCCCTCGCCCGTCAGAAGCTTCATACCCGTCATTGCGATGCTCGAAAACACCGTGATGGTGGCTCCGCCCAACACGCACTGAGGTATAGTTGTCAAAACGGCTGAGAACTTGGGGAGCAGACCTGCAAGTAGTATCATCCCTGCGGCTATGGCAAGCACTATGCGGTTGACCACCTTGGTGGTGGAGACGATACCGACGTTTTGCGAATAGGTTGCGGTGGGCAGACCACAAAACAGCGCGCCGACCATGTTCAACGCCCCGTAGCAGACTATGCCGCCCTGCAGCTCGGAGTTAGTGGGTTCGCGCCCAAGTCCGCCCGCCGTAGTCGCCGTGAAATCGCCTATGGCCTGTATTGAGTTTATGGCGAACAGCAAGCCTATTGTGACACAGGCGGCGGGATCGAAGCTGATCCCAAAATGCAGGGGCTGAGGCGGGGCGAACCAACCCGCCTGAGCAACTTCTGTGAAGCTTACCATGCCGAAGCAGGCGGCGAGCGCATAACCCGCGGCCATGCCAATAAGTATTGACGCGAGCTTGCATATTCCCTTGCCGAAGTTGTTTAGGGCGACGACCACTATCAGCGTGAACGCGGCTACGGTCCAGTTCTGCCACGAGCCATAGACAAGGGCTTCTGACAGCCCCTTCACGCCTACTACCAAATCGTAGGTATTGGCGGAGCCGCCCGCCATGTAGTTAATCGCGGTGGGGTAGAGGGACAGACCTATGGTGAACACGACCGTGCCGGTGATGAGCGGCGGGAAGAATTTGCGAATACGCTTAGCAAAAAAGCCTATGACAAGAGCGACTGCTCCGCCTACGACCATCGCGCCCGCGATCATGGCAAGACCGTTCTCCTGAACAGCAATCGCCTGCATACTGGGAACATACGCAAAGCTTATGCCCATGATGATGGGCAGACCCGACCCAAAGCGCAGCCACTTGAGCTTGATGGGAAAGAGCTGAAACAGCGTTGATATGGCGGAGACGGTAAGCGCCGCCTGAATGAGTATAACCCTGTCGGCCTGCGAAAGACCCGCGGCGTTCGCCACGATTATGGCGGGTGTAACGCAGCCCACAATCAGGGCTACAACGTGTTGGAGCGCAAGCGAAAAGGCTTCTCCAAACGGAGGAACGCCATCCAAGCGGAATAGGTTCTCCTTCGACCCTGAACGGATTTTCATGACTGCCGCCGCCTTTCATCTGAATATATACAAAGAATGTCCCATATTGCAAAAAGCCCGCAACATCGGACAACATCAATTATAATATACGTTATGGGACAATGTCAAGCGTAACAGGTCAGTCGACCGCGTCAAGTTGTTCGGGTAAATTAAGAGCAGAAGGCGTTGGGAACGGCGGAAAGGGTTTTCAGGAGAAGATAGCGCCCATTGACCTTGCCGAAGGGCTGCGGTGCGGGTTCAAGGCAGCTCAGGTCTCGCTTTTTGTGCAGGAAGCCTTCAAACTGTTTCTCTGCGTAATCGCTGTATCACGCATAGCCCGTTTTTCGAGTGAGCTTTACGTTCGGTACGGCTGCCGCACAGATCGCCCTGTTCCCGTTTTACGATCGCTTCTCAATGATCTTGAAAATAGTTCACCAATTCTGTCAGCAGCTTCAGCCCTTCGGCGCCTTTGCTCCTAAGGATGACAGCGGGTTTTTAGCCGCTCTCGAACTCGTTCCCTGTACGCTTTCCAACCCCCTTTGTCATCCTGAGCTTGCGAAGGATCCTGGTGAAAACATGAAAGTCAAGAGGCACTCACAGCGGGAACGGCTTGTCTCACGGAGGAGCGTCCCTTTCAGCGGCAAGCTTCTTTCAAGATCCTTCGTCGCCTTTGCTCCTCAGGATGACAGCGGGGTTTGTTTCGAATACCGAGCAGGCATATAGAGCGGCTGTAACTTCCTTGTTGTCCAGAGTCATAGCGTAAAGCTACACGGATTCTTGCCATACAAAAACGAGCGTTGCCCCTTTTTGTAGGGAAACGCTCGTTGTTACCTGCTTTGATGCGATTACTCGGCCCTTGCTGCCATAGCGACGTTGACCAGCTCGCGGAAAGCGTTCATGTCGGTGACTGCAAGATCCGCCAAAACCTTGCGGTTTACGTCTACGTTGGCGAGCTTGAGACCGTTGATCATACGGCTGTAAGTGGTTCCGCAGATGCGTGCGCCCGCGTTTATACGAGCGATCCAGAGCCTGCGATACTCGCGCTTCTTCAGCTTTCTGCCGACGTAGGCATATGCCATGGACTTCATAACCTGCTGACTGGCTGCGCGGTACTGCTTGCTCTTGGCACCATAGTAACCCTTGGCCATGCGGAGGATTTTGCGACGCTTCTTAACTGCGTTAACTGCTCTCTTGATCCTTGCCATCTTCCTGTTCCTCCTTACTTATACGGTATCATCTCGCGGACCTTCTTGGCTTCGCACTCGGCGATGTAGCCTGTCTGACGAAGTCCGCGCAGACGCTTGGTTGTTTTCTTGGTTAAAATGTGAGACTTGTAAGCCTTGCCGCGCTTAATCTTGCCCGACTTGGTTAGGTCGAAGCGCTTTGCGGCGCCGCGGTGTGTCTTGATTTTCGGCATTGTCGTTCCTCCTAATTTATCGGTTCCGCCCCGTTAATCGTGCGGTTGTACCCTTGTCTTATTTAGCAGCTTTTGGGCCTATGAACATGAACATGTTCCTGCCCTCCTGCTTGGGAGCCTTTTCCATGACCGCGTCCGATTCGACCATCTTAAAAAAGGCATTCATTACATCCTCGCCCATATCACCCTTGGTGATGAGCCTGCCTCTGAACTTGATGGAGACCTTGACCTTGCAGCCGCTCTTCAAAAAGCCCAAACACTGTTTTGCTCTGATCTCAAGGTCGTGTACGTCTATCGTAGGCGACAGGCGGATCTCCTTGGTTTCGATCACCCTCTGGTTCTTGCGCTGTTCCTTTTCGCGCTTTTCCTTGTCAAACATGTACTTCCCGTAGTCCATGAGCCTGCATACGGGCGGGTTCGCTCCGGGAGATACCATGACCATGTCAAGCCCTTTTCGTTCCGCCAAATCTAAGGCGTCACGAGTGTCCATGATCCCGAGCTGTCCGCCGTTTTCATCGACCATACGAACCTTGGGTTCGCGAATCTCCTCATTGATCTGCATCTGCGCTGCTATGGTAAAACACCCCCTGAATAAAAATTGCGGACGCACAAAGCGCCCGCGATGAATGACTTCATTTGATACCGTGCCCGGCTGAACGTCGGCAGGTGAGAGGCAGGCGCCTCTGCTTAAGCGTTGTTATTATACAAGCGTCAGCTTGCATTGTCAAGCACATTTTCAAAATTTTTCGGTATATTATCGGACGTTTCTACCCAATTATTGCCTTTATGCCGCACCCTACGGCAAGACGGCTCACAAAGGGCGGCCGCTGAATTAGCGGAAGTCCACATAGACCTCGTTGATATCCGGGTCGTTCGTCCAGTCGGGCAGCGGCGTCCAGTGAAGGTTCCTATCATAGCCCGATACCTCGGCAAGCTCCTCAACAGCGGACCTTAACGCCCGCATCACGCTCTCAAGGGTTCGGGTGTCTGCGTCCGCAAAGCTGTATGACGCCGTGTTGTACGCCGCTTTCGCCGCTGTGTACGCGGCGGTCAGCTGCGCCATTTCAACGCTGTTCGCCCACTCCGCCTCGGCAAAGCTCCCAACCTTGTCGGCGTTGGCAAGGTATTTCATAGCCTTCATGCCGATATCCTCAAGCCAACGCGCATACTTATAGGAGCAGTGTATCAAGGGCTCAACCTCAATGCCGTAGACCTCGCGTATGGCGGTGGCTCGAATCTCATCGTCGGGCGTGCAGAAGGCCCAGCCCAAAACCATGTGCATAGGCCCGTCAAGACTGTGCGTCCTTATGGAGCTTGTGTCCAGCTTGGAGGCGAAGTTCAGCAGCGCAAGCGTCTGTGTCATGCTCGTATTGGTAAAGAAGCCGCGCTCGACGGTCGAAACCAAATCCGGAAGCAGTGTCAGCATATTCTGTGTCTTGAGCTTGTTGAATATGGCAAGCAGCATCTGCTTCTGTCGGTAGACACGATTGATGTCGCCCTCCGTACCGGAGACCATTTCCTTACGCGCCCTAACGTAGACCATAACATCCTCGCCGTCAAGATGCTGCCAGCCGCGCTTCAAATCACCGTAGGTTATGTCAACGTTGTAGTCAACCCCTCCGATGAGATCCACTATCTCGATGAGGGCGGGAAGCTGCACGGCGTAGAAATAGTTCACGGGTATGCCGCCAAGCATGTACTCCGCGGCCTGACAGGTCTTTAGAAAGCCCGCGTAGTTGTCGGCATATAGCCCGCCGCCTACGTTGAAAGCGCCGTTGAGCTTATATATGCCATATGCGCCGGGAACGTGGCACAGAGTGTCTCGCCGAAGTGAGATAAGGTCGGCGGTCCCCTTAGTGAAGTTGACCGCGACGACAATCATCGTATCGGTGTGACAGTCCGCGCTGTAATCCTTGTACTCCTCGTCAATGCCGATGAGCAGGATATTGACGATTTCGTCGCCTTCGCCCGTGTCGGTCAGTTTTACAACCTGTTCGCCCTCGTCGGCGTCAATCTCGCCGATTTCGGCGTTCGGCTCCGGGGTAGGCTCTGCTGTGGCTTCAGGCTCCACATACCATGAGCCTGCGCTTTGCAGCGCGGGTGAAGGCACAGCCTCTATCTTTGCGGAGGTGTTGAGCGCGGTCGATGGGAAGAACACCGGGATGACGAGCAGTCCGCAGCATATCACGGCGCAAAGCAAGACGGCAAGAACGCAGATCCAATTTTTCCTGCGCCTTGCCTTTTTACAATAACTCTTGCACCTTAAGTATGCGTTGCCATTCATCGCTCAGCCCCGATTATACCTCAAGGGCGCGCCCTGTTAAAAAGCCATGGCGCACCCTAAAAAAGCTCTTAGGAGATCATGTCGCCCTGGTGAGCGATCAGCGTGGCGTCGTAAACGCCGTCCACCCTCAGGAACTTGTCCACGAAGTTGGTCTCGTTCTGGCGGACGCGCAGCTCGATAGCCAGCTCGATGCTGTCCTGCTGTACGGTCTTGCTCTTGAGCTTGCCCTGCGGAATCTGCGCTACCATTTGCTTGATCTGCTTTGCGGCGCGCTCGTCGTAGTGCAGTATCAAGAGGTAGGGCTGGGTGGACTTGCCCTTGAACATCGTCACGATAATCATGATGACGCCAATAAGTACGCAGCCTATCATGCCCTCGATAAAGTAGCCCGCGCCGAACGCTATGCCCTGCGCTATTGACCAGAACAGGAAAGCGGTATCGATCGGGTCCTTGATCGCCGTCCTAAAACGAACGATGGACAGTGCGCCGACCATGCCCAATGACAGCTTGGTGTTGTTGGACATGAACATGATAACCATTGCGGATACCATGGTCAGCATGATAAGAGAGAGGTTGAATGTTCTTGAGTAGATTACTCCGGAGAAGGTGAACCTGTATACAAGGAAGATCACAACGCCGAACACAAAGGCCAAGAGAATGGCCAAGATGGTCAGCGCGGGCTGTCCCTGCTGCAAGGTGAACAGTGATTTTAGGGTGTCTCCGGTGGATGTAGCTGTGAGTGCCATAATTCCCTCCTTGGGTGTCTGCTTTTTTCTATACGTTGTACTGCCTGCAATACAGATACTTGCTCGCCGCCATATGAACCGAATTGTTCATCTGAAGCAGAGAGCGTATGTATCCCGGCAGATACTCGTTGAACTTAACCTCCACTATGCACTGCCCGAAGAACTCGGTGGCGGGGTAGGTGGGGGCCTGCGCGCTGAACAGGTCGGTGCAGCGCATACCCGTGCGGATGTCGCGGTCGATGGTGACGCGGACATTCTGAACGTTGTAGATGAATGGCTCGCGGTCATAGTCCACAAGCACCTTGGGCTTCAAGCCCCTCGTTACAAACTCGCCGTAGAACTCGCGGGCTATCGGCTCCTTTCGCTTGAGCATGAAGGCGTAATTGCCCGCTGCCATGGCGTCACACTCGGCCTTTGAGAGCTTCAGACTGTCCTTTTTGATGAACTGCCCGTTCTTGTGCTTGCGTTCAAGCTTGATGGCCTTGGGAGAAAGGTTGTATATGCGTATGCGGAACTTGTCGCGAAACTCCACGCCCGCAACCTTGTCCTCGACCGCGCTGTCCCAGGGGTCGTCGAAGTAAAGACTGCGGATGAAGTATGTCCCGTTGTTCTTGACGGCATGGGGGTCTATGTCCATGGTCAGGCGTAAGCGTATCGCCAAAAGCTCGGCTTCGGCTTCGCTGACCATGTATTTTAGTTCGTACCTGTAACCTGCCATATCGCTCCTTTAGTCGAGGTTCGACGTTCTGCCGAACAGCTCAATCATCTTCTCGTCGGTCAAACGATAGTTGGTGTTTTCGTTGATATACTCCTTGACGTACTTTAGGAAGTAGTCCGGGTATTTGTCGGCGTACTCGCGGATGACGTCGCATTGGGTCAGCCAACTCTTGTAGTTGAGGCTCCACCTTGGGAAGTCCCAATTCGTCATTTCGTCTCGGATATTGTCCTGAAGCACGTCCACCTTTGCCCTGATGTTCTCTGTCGAGTATACATCATTGACCATCGTGGCGCAAGCCTCAAGGAAAATTTCAACAAATTCGTTGTTCGACAGAAGCGAACGTGACAGCACCGTCGAGAAGCCCTTGTTCACCCCGTGTCCGGCCGGGTTGAAGTACTTCCAGAAGAAGTTGCGGCGATACCCCGTGGTGTAGGCAATCTCCTTGTCGTCGTTGCGGTTCATCGCCCAACAGAAGTCGTAGACTATCCACCGCCACTTGTTGTCCTTCTCGGTCGAACGCCACCACTTGATATTGCCCGTGTCGGTGTTGCCAACCGCAATCTCCATCGCGCAGTACAGCGCGTAGTTCTCTACATCTACCTTTGAGCAGACATAATTGTAGTCCGAGCTGTTCGACAGGTCGCAGTTGCGTTCCTTGCAGTAGCTGATGAGCGCGTCATAGTCGGCCTTTGCGGAGGCGTCGCCCGTGACAAGGGTGCCGTTGCCCACCAATACCGTGATGGTATCGGGGTCGTTTACGCTGTAATGCTGAGCGATATAGAACTTGGAGACCTTCTCGCGGAGGTTGTACACGCCCCAGTATTCGCCGTTGAGATAGACTATGCATTGCACATAGGCCTGTACCGCAAGGTCGATATCGTTGTCATCCAAAAGCCCCGACACCAAAACGTCCCTGATGCGTGAATTGCTGTTGTCCTGAGCGGAGGCGCGCAGCACAAGCGATTCATAGCTGTCAAACGGACGGTTGGAGAAGAAGGGGTAGTCTATGCTTGAAGCGCCATAGCCCTTTCTTGCGACGAGCGCGAAGCCCTTTTGTGAACGCATCCTCGAATAAGCTCCAAAGATACGAATCATCAGATCCTGCTCATGCAACACCTCGCTTCCGCCCGCCGAAAGGTAGGTGAAGTGCGTGGAGCGCTCCCATTCACGGCCCGATTGGTTGTAGTTCGCACCCAGCTGGGTGTCCTCGTCGTAGCTGTCGCTCTTGATGTATATGCCCGTGTTCTCGCTCCACAGGTTGTAGGGATCGGTCACAAGGAACACCACGGGCAGGCTGGTGTTATGGGCCTCGATGGTCCCGACGGCGCCAACTATCACATAGGTGTTGGAGGCTATGTCGCTGTAATAGCGTGATCCGTCCTCAGAAAACGCCCTTGCCCTTAAAACCGTGTTGGAATTTATGCTTATAGCCGTACCCTCGACATAACGGGTGCTGTCCACGGTCGGGTCGTAGCAGGTCTGCGTACCAAGCTTGTTGGCTTCAACGTCGCTGTAATTCGCTTCCGCTATGTTGGGTGTGTAGATGGTGTAGGTGACATAGCAGCCCTCAGGCACGGTGATGGTTACCTGCTGAGCGCTTCCGTATATTCCGCTGTCTTGCGAAAAGGTCGGCGTATCACAATAGCCCACCTTGCTGTAACCCTCGTTCTTGAGGTTCATGGTGGGGCTGTTGAAAAGCACCCACTCTCCGCTCTCATCTCTGCCGTAGGATATTCCGGCACGGCTGACAGGCACGTCAACCTTGTCTATGAGGTTCTTTTCGGCGTCGAAAAGACAGAGCGTCTCGCCGGCGCCTGATATTCCGAAGCTTAGGGTCATGGCTTTTTGCTCAGGGGTCACGTCCTCGGCGTCCTGCCACTCCAAGGGAAGGCTGCCTTCCATGTAAACTATCAGATATCCTTTAGCGGCGATAATCGTTCCGTCAGGAAAAACCCATTTGCTGTTGTCTGTCAGCCTGTCCGACAGCGCGTACCCCGTGAGGTCAACCGCCGTGTCGGAGCTGTTGTAAAGCTCCACCCAAGCCCCAAGGTCAACGTCTGTCGGCCTGCCCGACGTACTCACAACGTAGGTGTACCCTGAGCTGAGTATCTCATTTAGGCATATATCATGTACGCCGATGTCGGGATAGCGCACCGCCTGAAACGCCTGCCACCCCGCCGCTGTGTTGGGATAGCCGGGAGTCGGCTCTATGCATGGCTCAAAGCCGAGGTCGTTTAGCGGATCGAAGTCGCCGTCCGCGCCGTAGATTCGCGCCCAGCTTACGTCCTTGGTCTGAGACTCGAAGGTGACAAGGTCGAGTATGCCGCCCACCGCGTTTGTGAAGATCACAGTCTCGCCGCTGCCCGAGAGCGCGAAGTCAAGGCAAATATAGCCCTCAACGTCGGATTCAGTGCAGTACAGCACAAGATAGCCGTGCGGCGCGATGGCTGTACCTTCGGGGAAAGTGCATTTGTAGGGCTTGGTCTCATCGTCACTGATGCCGCAGCCCGATATGTCCACCGTCTCGTCGGTGGTGTTGTAAAGCTCTATCCAGTCGCAGGAGGTGCCGTCAGGGCCGGTCAGCGTGGAGCCGTTCTTTGCCATAAGTTCGGTGATGTACACGCCGTTGTGCTTGGACTCTATGCCCACATTCTGCCCTAAGAGCTTGCTTTGCTCGTACGCCGCGATACCTTCGCTGCTGTTCTCATAGCCGGGGGAGGGGAGCATCTCGACCCAGCTTGAGCTTGTGAGGTCGTAGCTGAATGTATAGCCCGAGAACACGCTTGGGATTTCCAGGGAAAGCAGCATATTGCCGCCCGCGTCCGAGAAGCGCAGAACCTCGCCGCTTGACAGCTTGAAGTTGGCGACAAGCGCATCCTCCACGGATTCGCCCGTACACCAAATAACAAGATATTCGCCGGGCTGAAGAACCGTGTCGTCGGGTATCAGCCAGGCGTCTGTCTCGCGGTCACTCAGGGTGTAGCCCGCGATGTTGTGCGCCTTGTCGCTGCGGTTGTACAGCTCCACATAGTCGGGATGATTCCCCAATGAATCCGACACAGCGCCCTTATTGCCTGTCATAATCTCGCTCACTATGATGGGTGACGCCTGCGCGACCGCGCCGAGCTGCGCGTTCTTGGCAAGATTCACCCCCACTACAAGCAGAATTATGAATAGGGCGACAAGAGCCGCCGCAATCAAGAGTTTGATAGGTTTCATCAACGTCTTCCCTTCCTATATATTATATTATAGCGGCGCACCAAACACGCCGCCTTTAGTTCCGTGACCTATGATAACACACCTGACCTTAAATTGCCATTAGAAAGCCAAAGAATTTACATTTTGTATGAAGTCGGTCTTTATGAGACAAATCCTCATGTCCTCCTAATGCATTCAGACAATAAACCTCCGCTGTCATCCTGAGGAGCGGAAGCGACGAAGGATCTTGAAACAAGCTTGTGATGAATAGCGCCGCTCCCGCGTGGGACAGGGGAGGCGGGCGAACGAAGTTCGCCCCTGCATTTTGGTCGTTGACGCGGGGGAGCGCCCCTTGACTTTCATGTTTCCACCAAGATCCTTCGCCTATTGCTCAGGATGACAGCGGGGGTTAGCCGGCGGAACATAATTATATGACGGCGGGGGATGACAGGAGTGGCCTTGACGGCTATTGTTTTCAGCAATAGCCTTCGTTAGACAACAGGATGATTATGGGGTGTTGGAGATCACGGGTTTTACTGCAAACAAGAGCCGCGGAGCATCGATAGCTGCGCCGCGGCTTTGCATTATAGTATATTTATTCTCAGAAACAATCGTCAATCCTAATCTTGGCGACTATCTTGCGCACATTGGAAGGGTTGCCCTCTGCAACGCACACCATATGAGCGTCCTGCGGGAAGCACACCAAGAAATTTCCTGCCTTCACTCGGCAAATGGCCTGCGCCTCGCCCGTATAGAAGCCTATGTCCTTTTCGGAGTCGAATTCGCCCAAAGGCTTCAGCTGCGAAACGTCCCGCAGCTTTATAAGCTCCGACCCCTCAAGCGTATAGTGAATGTCGAGCCAATGCCTGTGCGCCTCATAGCGGCAGTCAGCTTCGAGCTTTGTCTGAATCGTAAGCAGCGAAAGCCGTATTCCTCTGTCAGCGCTTTCATAGCCGCCCTCGGGCAGCTCACCGCCGAATCTCGCTATCAGATTAAGCGCCTCGCGCACTGTCGGCAGGCTTGCGTAGCTGTCGGCGTTCGTCAGCCTGTCGAATATCACAGGTACTTTGCCTTCGCTTCCTCTATCATATCGCAGGACGCGTCGACTATCGCCAAATCAGCTTCAACAAGCGGCGCGAGCGGGCTGCGTACGCCTCCGACCTCAACGCCCTGCTTTTTCAGTATCGCCTTGGTCGCGGCATACATATTGCCGTGAGTACCACAGAAGCGGTAGATGATACGGCAGACCTCATTCTGAATAGCCCTTGCTTCCGGCATCCTGCCCTCGCCATACAACGCGTAGATCTTCTTGAACAGCTCAGGCATGACCGCGTAGGTTCCGCCTATGCCCGCCGTCGCTCCCGCAGCGAGTCCGGAAAGGAACTGCTCATCCGGCCCGTTGAACACAACGAAATCGTCGCCGCCCATGTCGTTGAATATCTGAATATCCTGAACGGGCATGGAGGAGTTTTTAACCCCCACCACGTTGGGATTCTTCAGCATCTCCCGAAGCAGGCTCTGTGTAAGGCTGACGCCCGCCAGCTGCGGAATATTGTAGATGACAAAGTCGGTATTGGGGCCCGCGGATGAAATATCGTTCCAATACGCCGCGATCGCGTGTTCGGGCAGATGGAAGTATATCGGGGGTATGCTTGCTATAGCGTCCACGCCGAGACGCTCCGCGTGAGCCGCAAGCTCCATGCTGTCTTGGGTGTTGTTGCACGCAACATGCGCTATCACAACCGCCTTGCCCTTGGCCTCCGCCATGACGCTCTCAAGCGTGAGTTCCCTGTCCGCGATGCTCTGGTATATGCATTCTCCGGACGAGCCGCCGACGTAGAGACCCTGGACGCCCTTGCCCAGCAGGAAGCGCGTCAATGCGCGTACACGTTCGGGACTTACACTGCCGTTGTCATCGTAGCAGGCGTAGAAGGCGGGAAATATCCCACTGTACTTATCTTTTCTTTTCAAGCTATATCATCCTTTCACCGCACCCATGGTGATACCCTGGGTAAAGTATTTTTGGAACATTAGGAAGATGGCGATTATCGGGACGGCCGCCAAAGCCGCACCCGCCATGATTAGGCCGAAGTCCGTACTCATCTCGGATTGCAGCTTAGCAATACCCAAGGAGATGGTGAGATTGCCTTGGAGTTCAGCATGATGAGCTGAAGGAAGTAATCATTCCACGAGGTTATAAACGTGAAGATCGCAAGCGCTCCGACGCCGGGCTTGATTATCGGAAGCACGACGCTTGTGAAGGTGCGGAACTCGCCCGCGCCGTCTATGCGAGCGGCTTCAAGCATCTCGGTAGGAATGGTCTCGGAGAACTGCTTTATCAGGAACACGCCGAAGGGCCAGCCCACCGTGGGCAGTATCACGGCCCAAAGGTTGTCATGCAGGTTCAAAAACGCCATCTCTTTGAGCAGCGGTGTTAGGATGACCTGCTTGGGCAGAGCCATCGCGCATACGAGCAGCGAAAACAGGAAGGCACGGCCGTAGAAGCGTTTCTTGGCCAACACATATCCCGCCATTGACGCCGAGATACAGGTGAGCGCCATTGCCGCGACGGATATCAGCACGCTGTTGAACAGCCACTTCAATGCGGGGTTTTTGAATAGCCTTACATAGTTGTCAAGCGTGGGCGAAGTGGGGAACCACTCGGGTTTTGCGGAGTTGATCGTCGCCGCGTCCTTGAGCGAACCCGTGATAATCCAGTAGAGCGGGAAGCTGAACAGCACCGTAAGGATAATCAGTATCACGAACGCGAATATTCGGTACGAAAGTTTGTTCTTGGAACCCACGTTGGAATGCATGTCTTTCCGCCTCCTAATCCGCTTTCCCCGTACCTGCAAGCTTGAATTGCAGCGCGGAGAACAGCGCGATGATGATCGCAAGTATGACGCCCATGGCGTTGCCGTAGCCGTAGCGATACAGCTTGAAGGCCTCGTAATATATGTAATACATCACTGTGCTTGTCGAATAGTTTGGACCGCCCGATGTGAGCAGCTGTATAAGCGCGAAGCACTGGAAGGTATTGATGGTCGTGATTATGAGTATGTAGAGCGTTGTCGGCATTATGGAAGGCCACTTGATGCGCCAGAAGGTCTGGAGCTTGTTGGCGCCGTCCACCTCGGCCGCCTCTACGAGGGAGTTATCCACGTTTCCCAAAGCCGCCACATACAGAACTATGGGCTGACCTATGGACGTGGTGAACAGAATTAACAGTATGCACCAGAGGGCGGTGTTCTCGTTGCCGAGCCAACTGATGTTTTTGTCAATAAGCGACGCGGACTTCAAAAGGTGGTTGAACAGACCCGTATACTGGTTAAACATCCACTTCCAAACCACTGTGACGGCAACCGTGCCAGTGACCACCGGCAGATAGAAGATACAGCGAAAGAAGGAGCGCAGCGAAGGGCGCATTGGATATATGACCGAAGCAACCCACAGCGAAAACGCCGTGACCGCGGGTACAGCGACCACAACCAGCACGGCTGTATTCTTCAAAGACTTGACGAACACGGGATCCTTGAACATCTCCACATAGTTGCCGAACCCGACAAAGGTGAAGTCAGTCATCGTGTAATCGAAGAAGCTTGTGAACAGGCACATGACCATCGGAACGATTACGAATCCGACGAAGAAAATTAGCGCAGGCAGGAGAAACAGATATGCCGATACCGTTTCACGGCGCACGGGTGCGCGGCTCATGCCTGAGAATCTATTACGAGCGGCCATACAAAATTACCCCCCTAACCGTCATGCGTTGAAAGGCGCGCCTGCCCTGTTCGGAGCGGGCGCGCCTTGGAGAAACAAGGTTTACTCTGCTTAGGAAGCCGTTGCGGCGTTGCAGGTTGTGACGTAGTCGTTGACCGCGGTGGTCACGTCAGCTCCGCCGAAGATCTGCTGCAGCATGTTCCACCATGCGGTGCGCTGCTCAGCCCAACCCTTGGTGACGTTGTAGTAGTCGCCGAGGTACTTCTGGAAGGAAGCGAACACTGCCATGCGAGCTTCGCTCTCCGTGCCGGCATAGACGTTGCCGTAGGAGGAACGAACGGGGAAGAATCCGGTTGCGCTGACGCTCAGGGGTCCCTGGGTCGCATCGTCACAGACGAACTCGATGAACAGCTTGGCAGCCGCGATCTTGTTCTGGTCGCCGTTATTGAAGATACCGAAGCCCCAGATGCCGCCGCAGAGCTCGGGAACGCTGTCATCGGACGGGAACGCGACTGCATAAGGCGTGAAGTTGACCTGGCTTGCGTAGTTGGCCTCGTTGCTGGCGTTCCAGCAGAAGCTCATTGCGATGGTGCCGTTGGAGAAAAGCTGGAGCTCGTCGGAAGCGACGATGCCCGCGTCATAGCCGATAAGACCCGCGTTGGCCCAGTCTACAAGCTGCTGCAGACCCATGACGCCCGCTTCGCTGTTCATGGTCCACTCGGTATGCTCGGCATTGGTGTACTTTGCGCTGTACAGGTTCATGGCAAGAGCGCGGGTGCCTTGGTCGCCGCCCTGACCGCCGCAGTATACAACGCCGGTGGTCTCTACGCCGTAGTCAACAAGAGCCTGAAGAGCCTTGCCGAAGTTCTCGGTCGTCCAGGTGCGGGTCTCCTGATCGATGTACTGCAAAGCGCCCGCGGCCTCAAAGATCTCATAGTTGATGGCCATGCAGTGCGTGGTCATGCACATGGGGTACTCATAGTATTCGCCATTGGTCCACTGACAGGCGGAAACGACCGCTGCGCTGGTGGCGGAGATGTCGGCCATGGCCTCTTCATCCCACAGATCGGACAGATCAACCATCTTGCCCTTTGCGCCCCAGTTGCTCACAAGACGCTCGGGCCCTTCGAAGATGATGTCGGGAGCGGTGCCGGCTTCGAGAGCTGCGGTAACCTGATCGTCGCCGGAGCTGTAATCGAGGTACTCAACTTTTACGGTGATGTTCGGATACATCGCGTTGAAGCTGGCGATAAAGCCCTCAACGGTGGCGGAATCCTTCCAGCTGCCGATGGGGTAGGTCCAAAGGGTGATCTCAGCCGTGATGTCGGCGGGTTCTTCCGTTGCGGGTTCTTCCGTTACGGGTTCCTCAACTGCGGGAGCCTCGGTAACAACGGGTTCGTCGGTTGCGGGGTCCTCGGTGGCGGTACAGGCGAAAGCCACAAACACCATGGAGAGAACGAGCAGGATCGCAAAGATTTTCTTCATCTGGTTTTACCTCCTAATAGATTTCCTTTCGTATTTAGTGATTATATCGGCTTATGCCGAACTCGACACTCAGAGTATATGTGATGTGAAATGAAATGTCAAGATATAAAATAAATAAATTTTTATTTTTTATCGAAACGAAAATGTTTTTGCTATATGGGGCAAGAGAGTGCGCAAGAAGACCATATTTGCCGCATTACACCACTCACTCCTCAAGTATTTTGCAAGACCCTTCGACCATGTAATGGGTTGACAGCGGGGGAGTGAAGGGCAAATGGAGAACAGGTTAATAGAGTGGCTAAACCCCCGCTGTCATCCTTAGGGATGAAGCTCCCAAGGATCTTGGAGCAAGCTTGTCACTGAAAGAGACGCTCCCCCGAATCCCCCCCGCCGTCATCCTAATACGTTCCGACAACCAACCACCGCCGTCATCCTGAGGAGCAATACTCCGAAGGATCTTGAAACAAGCTTGCGGTTAAAGATGCGCTCCCGCGAATCCTCCCCCATTGTCATCCTGAGGAGCGGCAGCGACGAAGGATCTTGGAGCAAGCTTGC